>MTKZ01128346.1_pt1 | contig 15098 bp, 12 predicted proteins | sample 1042781 | NCBI WGS metagenome assembly MTKZ01 (sample SAMN06212207, study PRJNA360539) | anaerobic digester metagenome | biome: Wastewater treatment plant; material: sludge; isolation source: anaerobic digester fed with sludge from wastewater treatment plant | place: Denmark: WWTP Viborg ...
GTGACGATGTTGATGACCCCGTTCAGTGCGTTGGCGCCCCAGGTGACGCCCGTGGGACCCCGGAGAACCTCGATCCGATCGATATCCTCCAGTTGGATGGGCCAGAAATACCAGAACGTCGCTCCCAGGATGGGATCGAACATCTGGCGGCCGTCCATCAAGACCAGAACCTGATCGGCGGTCAGTCCGTGAGATCCTCTCGTCGACACGCCCGAGTAGCCCCAACTCAAGTCGGCGACATCCACCCCCGGCAACAATCGCAGTGCATCGGGGACGGAGCGGGCCCCGGATCGGCGAATGTCCTCGGCCGTCACCACGCTGACTGCATAAGGCAGATCCATAATCCGTTTCGGGCTTCTGGTTGCGGTCTGGACGACGTCCACTTCGGGGACGTCGAGGTTGAACAGCTCCATGTCATCCAGGCTGTCCTGTGGTGGGCTGAGGAAAACGGGAGATTCGGTTTTCTCAACGTTGTTCTGGGCCGGGGCACTGGCCGGCCGTGACTGACCGAGAGCCTGAAGGTTCCCGAAAAAGGCCAAGGCGTCCCCGATGCCGCCAGCCACGGCCCTGGACGGATCCGCCTCCTCCATGCGGCCGTCGCGGTCGCTTTGACCGTTTGCACAGCTCGAGGCATCATGGTGACCAATCTCCTTGTACGCCGCAACTCGCCCACCTAGTCATTCCTTCCAAACTGTTCGCTGATCCTGGCCAGGATGTCGTCAGGCACGGAGATGCCGATCATCTCCGTGCTTCGATGGTTGATCGAATAAACAACCTTGGCCGGGTACACCACGCCGACGGACGCGGGTCGCGTACCCGCTGCGACCTTGTCGGCCACGTCCGCGGTCTGACGCCCGATTAGATCGTCATCGGCCTGCCAGCCGGCAAACGCCCCGGCCTTGACAATTTTGCTCGAGAAAGCCCAGACCGGTTTGCGTGCCCGAACACCCCAGAGCAGCAGCCGCTGCACGGTGATCGTGTTGTACACATCGGCGTCCGGCACCATGATGACGCCGTCACATCGCTTGCTGCCCAGCAGCCCGATGGCCGCGAGAAAATCGTTCTTGCTCGTCTCGATCGGTGTGATGGTCATGCCATGATTCTGCCCTGCCCCCCGCAGCGCCTCGACCGTGCGGCGAGTGCGATTGCTGAACAGCACGCCGATGTTCTTCACGTCTTCATTCAGTTGCGCCGCCCAGGTGATCTGTTCGGCCGGCGAGACGTCGGCGCTGACCCCCGCGAGTCGGGACTTGTGTCGACTGTCGTCGGCCAAGAAGGATGCGTCCAGCACGTTGGGCACCATGCAGAAAACAACTGCCACCTTGGGGACCGATTCCAGCGCCAGGTTCGTCGCTTCCGTCCCTACCGCAACGATGACCGTCGGTCGGCTCTCGACCAGACGGTTGCGAACGTCCTGGAGCGATATGTTTGCGGATGCGGGCCGCGACGCCGGCGTCCGCGAACCGGACGGCTTGTCCGAATCCGCGGAGTCTTCAGCCGCAGGCGTTTCAGGGGGGGGCGGCAGCTCCACCATGACGTAGGACCATTTCTTCTCTTTCGCAGCGGTCTCGATGCTTTGGACGGCGTTGCGGTAGATCGCCTGGGGGGCGGTGAGAATCGTGACTCTGGCGGGCTCGGCACCGTATGCGACCGGTGGACTGGGAAGTATGAAGACGGCAAGCAGCGCCGAAATGACCGGCATCATTCGCTTGGTCAGCGACTGAACCCCGGCACTCAACACTGGCATGGTCATAAGCTGAACGTGTGTGAGCAGCGTTGCCCGCTCACGAAGGCCGTGTCAGATGAAGGCCGCGGCGACCTGATCGAATCGAGCGTATGCCGCCGTGACAGACACCGATCACGTGGAGACTCCCTTATCCACGACGGTGGACCGCACTAGTGGCTTTTATCGGTCATTAGCGACACGATCTGGCGATATTGATTCCCTGACGACCGGTCAAAGGCAGGAGCGAGCTTGGGCGAATTCTCGTCTGCCCGGCTTTCGGGAGAGCGGTTTCTGGCTGATGTGGTCTCCCGCAAGATCTCCGTGTGGTCCTGACATGGCATGCCAGCATTGATACGGCCGTCGTTTGGCCGGCTATGGGGTCACCACCCGGCCCGGTCGATCCCCGATGAGGCCGCCCGGCCATCGGACCAGCGTCTGCGGGTCATGGGCGGGTAGCACGATGTCGGCCAGCGACCGGATCCTGGCCATCGCTGCCTGGCAGACTCCTGGATCGGGACTGCGGGTCGGGCGGTCTTGTTCGATGTTCTCGTACAGGTACACGACGTCGCCCGTCAGCATCACCGGTCCGACGTGCGTCTGCACCAGTACTCCCTGGCTGCCGAAAGTGTGGCAACCGAGCGGGATCGTCCGGATGCCCGGCACGATCTCCTGGTCCTCCGCAAGAATGAGGCTCTGAGGATGTGAGCGAATCGCGGCAAAAACCTCGGGGTTCAGGTGGCCACGATCCTCGGGATTGTCGGCGTCGCCGCGNNGCCGCGGGCGTCCTCATACTCCCGCCGATTGACCACTAATTTGGCGTTTGGAAAAGCGGGGAAATAGTCGTAGTGATCCGCGTGCAGGTGTGTCGCGATGACGTGACTGACGTCGGCCGGATCGATGCCGGCCCGCTTCAAAGCCACCAGCGTGTCCTCCTCCGGCAACTGCTTGACGCCGCCGGGGATGTATTGGGCCGTAGCCTTGTTGAAGTCGCCGACATACTTGGGGTTCGGACCGGTTTCCACCAGAATCGGGTTCGGGCCGCCGAGAATGGCCCAGACGTACAGGTTGTACGTGCGCGTATCCTGACCCTCGCTGTCCTGGAAGGTGATGAAGTCGCGGACCTCGCATTGACCGACCTTGATGGCCCGAACTGTGTAGCGTGGTGTTCCCGGAGGGACCGGGGGCCAGCGGTCGGCGGTCGCCGGGTCGTGACTGGGCAGGATAATGTCCGCTTTTCCGCGGGTCTTCTTCATTCCCGCCTTGCACTGCTCCAGGTCCATGTGCACGCCGACGGGAATGTCCTTCTCGATGTTGGCAAGCAGGGACGCCGTGTCGCCGGTCAGTACCACTCGCCCGTGTGCCGTGTTGATTCGATAGCTCATCGAGCCCAGTGTGTGTCCGCCGACAAAGAACGAGTCGATACCCGGTAGAATCTCCTGGTCTTCAACGAGCATCAGTCGTTTGTTCCACTCCGGCTTGTCGCGGAGCATGAACATGATGCGGCCGTGGCCCCAACTGCCCTTGCAGTCGTTGGCCGTCGCCAGTTCCCATTCTCGCTTGCCGATGCAGATCTTCGCTTTGGTAAAGGCGTCCAGTCCGTCCACATGGTCGAAGTGGAGGTGGGTAATGAACACGTGACCGATGTCGGCAGGTTTCAGGCCAAACCGAACGAGCTGTGATGCGATGGTTTCCGTCGGGGCCTGGGTGATCGGCCGTCTCAATACCGTGGCCGCCCCTCGGTTCATACCCGCCACGTCGTTGAGCCCGGCGTCGACCAGCATCGGCTTGTCTCCGCCCAGAATCAGCCAGGCGTAGAGCACGTACTCATAACTCCGGGTCGGATCGCCGCCCTCGAACGCGTCGTTGCCGGCGATCTCGCACCGGCCGTTGCGGAGGGGATAGATCCGGTACCTGGGGACGTCTCGGGGAGGGTTCCTGTCAACAGCCATCGGGCTGGACGTCGGAGACTCCTCGCCAACGCCCCAACACCGCCTGGCGAGGCCGGCAGCCACGGCCCCGCTCAGGGCCATGTTAAACCGACGTCGCGTGCATTGCCGTCTGCCCCAGTCCGCCATCGTTTCGACCTCATCACTATAGGGTATGCCGCCGCTCGCCGGGCGGCCGCCAGCCGTGTCGTCCAGCGTGCCAGTATAGGAAGTCTCGAACTCCCTGGCCATGGATCGAGCCGTAGGCAAGAACGCGCGGCCCGCTCGGCGGAAGCACGGGTAAGAAGAATACGGCCGGCATAAAGCCCGTGGCCCGCTGATCGGCGCATGATCGTGCGAGCGGCTCGCTGAGCATCCCGGCGGCTTGCGGTTGAGGCAGCCATTTTCATACCTGGGTCGAATTGGTAAGCTGTTGTCCTTGATGTCGCGTCGGATCGCGGGTCGATCCGGGCATGAAGTAAGACTCTCAAAGGGAAAGGGTTAGGTATGACTCAAAGAGCAAGGGTGAGTCGGCGGACGCTGCTGAAAGGGGCGGCCGGGGCACTGGCGGTGCCCTATTTTGTGCCCGCCTCAGCGCTGGGGCGTGGCGGATGGTTGCCTCCCAGCGAACGCATCACCGTCGGATTCATTGGGATCGGGAACATGGGCGGGGGTCACTTTGACGGCTTCCTGGGCGACAATCAGCTCCAGGTCGTGGCTGCCTGCGACGTCCGCCGAGAGGTGCGGGAGAAACGGCAGAAACAGGCCAACGAGAAATACGCGGCCGACCGCCAAGCGGGCACCTACAAGGGCTGCGCCGCTTACAACAATTACGAAGACTTGCTGGCCCGCGACGACATCGACGCTGTTTTGATCGCCGTTCCGGATCACTGNNGACCGCTGACCTTGACCATCAAGGAGGCCTGGGATTTGGTCGCAACCGTGCGGCGGTACGGCCGGGTCTTCCAGACGGGCAGCCAGCAGCGCAGTGACCGCGAATTCCGCCTGGCCTGCGAACTCGTCCGAAGCGGCCGGATCGGCAAACTTGAGACGGTGACCGTGAACATCGGCGAACCTTCACAAGAAGCTTACCTGCCCGAGCAGCCCGTGCCCGAGGGCTTTGACTGGGACCGCTGGCTGGGACCGGCCCCCTGGCAGCCGTACAACGCCGAACGATGCAGCGGTAACTACGGCGGCGGCTGGCGAAAGATCCGCGACTACTCCGGCGGCATGACCACCGACTGGGGCGCCCACCACTATGACATCGCCCAATGGGGCATGGGCATGGACGGCAGCGGGCCGGTCGAAATCATTCCGCCCAACGGCAAAGACGTGGAGCACATGACCTTTAAGTATGCCAACGGCGTGATCATGCAGCGTGCCCAGGCCAATGGAGTGCTCTTCAGCGGCACGGACGGCGATATCGAGGTGAATCGCGGCTACTTCTCGGCCGAGCCCAAATCGATTGCTGAAGAGCCGCTCGGCCCGAACGACGTTCACCTGTACAAGAGCCCGGGCCATCGCCAGGACTGGATCAACTGCATCCGCTCGCGCAAGCGGCCCATCTGCGATGTGGCCATCGGGGCCAGCTCGATAACCGTGTGCCACCTGTCCAACATCGCCTACTGGCTGGGGCGCCCGATCAAGTGGGACCCGGAAAAACGAGAGATCATCGGCGACAGTGAGGCCAGCCGCTGGATCGATCGCCCGAAACGGGCTCCGTGGCATCTGTAACAACTGAGGAGAACATCACATGATGAAGAAATACACGCTATTGACGCTTTTGACCCTGACGGCGACAACCTGGCTCTTGAATACCGCAATGGCCGCACCGGCGTCAGACCTGGAGAAGCAGTACATCGACAAGATCACCGAGTGGATACCCGGGATGAGCGACCCGGACATCCCCACACGTAAGGATCCGCAACAGGCCCTGGAGAGGCTATGCCATGAAGCGGGCACTCCGGGTAAGGAAACCGAACGTGCCGCCCTTTGCGCGGCCATGATGACCCAGGTGGGCCCTGACGTTCCCAAGCCCGCCCGCATCTGGCTGCTGCGCAAGGTCGAGCCGCTGGGCAGGGACGAGGTCGTTCCGAAACTGACGGAGTTGCTGCACGATAAGGATGCGGACATCCGCGAGACCGCCCGGCGGGCACTGGTGAACAATCCGTCCCCGAAGGCAGCGGCATCGCTTCGCGCCGAGTTGGCTCAGGCCGACAAACCCGAGTGGCAGATCGCCATGATCAATGGTCTGGCGTTCCGCAGGGACGGTCAGGCCGTGAGCGCGATCGCCAGACTGGCCAACAGCCAGGATGACGCGGTTGCGACGGCCGCCGTGTGCGCCCTCGGCGACATTCGAACACCCGAGGCGATCAAGGCCGTGACCGCCCTGCTCGAAAAACCGCGTCCGACCTTGCACACCCGGATAGCCGAAGCGGCCGTCAAATGCGGCGAAGAGCTGAACGCCAAGGGCTCGGCCGACGAAGCAGCGGCGATTTACGAGCGGCTTTATGACAAGAGCCGGCCGGAGAGTATTCGCATCGCCGGTTTGCAGGGCATTGCCGCCGCACGCGGGACCAAGGCCCTGCCCATGCTGTTCGACGTTCTTAACGGCGATGACGCCCGCATGCGGATGGTGGCCGCTCGCAACATCCAGGAGATCCCCGGCGACGAGGTGACGCAGAAGCTGCTGGGGGCTCTTGGAAGTGCGCAACCCGAAACGGCGGAACTGATCATCGACGTTCTCGGTCAGCGTGGCCCGGAGGCTCGCGAGGCCGTGGCGAGGCTGGCCCGCGATGCCGAGGAACCCGCCGTCAAGGACGCGGCGGTTCTGGCCCTGGCGCAGCTGGGCGACACATCGGCGATGGACACGTTGTTGCACATCGCCAGGTCGAGCGAGAACAAGACACACCGCTCGGTCGCGCTGCGCGGCTACGTGCGACTGGCTCGCGAGCAGGGTAGCCCTGAGGAGCGTCTCCAAACGCTGACTGCGGCAATGAAACTGGCCAACAACGTCGACGACAAGAAGCTCATCGTGTCGGCAATCGGCGACATCGCCAGCGTCAAGGCGCTGGATGCGTTGATGCCGCTGGTTGACGGGGATCTGCACGGTGAGGCGTTCTCCGCGGCGGTGTCGGTGGCCAAACGCATCGCCGGACGCAACCAGGCGGCAGCCCTGGCCGCGGTTGAGAAGCTCTCCAAGGCCGCCAGGGGCGACGCGGAGACAAATGCCGTCGATGCCCTGCGCGACGCCATGACGAGTTACTGCGTGTCGTGGCTGGTCAGCGGTCCCTATAAACAGAAGGGCAAGGAAGGCCTCGATACGTTTGACGTCGTCTTTCCGCCCGAGGAGCCGGACGGCAAGGCGAAGGAATGGAAGCCGCTGGACGTCACCAACGCCGATCAGCCCGGCCGATTCGACCTTGGCAAGGGTAACAACTGCTGTGCCTACGTCCGGACGACGGTCATCTCCGAAACCGAGCGCAAGGTGCAGTTGGCCTTCGGCAGCGACGATGCGATCAAGGTCTGGCTCAACGGGCAGTTGATCCACGCCAACAAGGTCAATCGGGCCTGCACGTGTGACCAGGACAAGGATGAGGCAACGCTGAAAGACGGTGAGAACACGCTGCTGATCAAGATTGTTCAAGGCGGCGGCGACTGGGGTTTCTGCTGTGCCATCCGCGGCACGGACGGTAAGCCGTTGACCGGGATCCGGTACCAGGCGAAGTAGCACCTCCTGGCCCCACAGGCGAAACCGCGGGCGGATGGGCAGGCATGATCTTCCCATCCGCCCGTCTGTCTGCGGGGATTGGCTGCCACTGGGCTCTGGCAATCATGCTTTCGCCCGCCCGCGCAGTTCGCGCCAATCACACGGGCGGCCCCCAAGTTTGCGACCCGTCCGACGACGTCGACACGTTTCCTCTGCAAGTCCTTCCTGAAGATGCTGCGAGAGCGATTGGTGGGGTCGGCATTCGCCGACAGGTCGGGGAATCGATAATTGACGCTGACGACCTTGCTCGTAGAATGCTTCGTTCGCGGATCGCAAGCTTACGCGGGAGGATGAAAAAACCGTGCGAAGGGTTATCCCGCCGATCGTTGTATCGCTCTGGCTGCTGGCGGTCGCCGGCCCACCCGAGGCGTGGTGCAGCGATCATCAGGCTCAAGCCCATAGCATCCCGGTGATCTACAGCACCGACCTGTTTGGCCCACATGACGACCCGGACGACCACTATGACCTGGCGACGCTTTTCGCCCTGCCGGAGCTCGATGTCAAAGCCGTTGTGCTCGATCTCGGCGACCGGCAGAAACTCAAACCCGGCCGGCTGCCCCTCGAACAGATGATGCACATGACCGGCCGGCGTGTCCCCTTCGCCACAGGGCTGTCCCGCAGGTTGAAAACGCCCGCCGACAAAGCGGTCGATCAGCCCGCCGAGGACCAGGCCGGCGTGGAGCTGCTGCTCGCGACGCTGCGAGAGGCGGGACAGCCGGTCACCATCTTCACCACCGGAAGCCTGCGCGATGTCTGCGCCGCCTTCAACCGGGAGCCGGAGATGTTCAGAGCCAAGGTCGCCCGGCTCTACATCAACATCGGTTCCACCGACAACACCGTCGAATGGAACGTCACCCTCGACCTGAACGGCTATCTCGGCGTGATGCGCAGCGGGCTGCCCATCTACTGGTGCCCCTGCCTGCCGATGAAGGTCAACGAACACAGCACGTACTGGAAATTTCGGCAGTCGGAGATTCTTGAGACTCTGCCGCAGCCGATGCTGAGTTACTTCGTCTACGCCCTGCAACAGGTGAAACCGGAGGAAGTCGACCCGATCAAGGCTCTCGATTCCGATCTTCGCCCGTGGCGCCACCTGATCGGAACGATGGACCGGAACATGTGGTGCACGGCACCCTTCCTGCACGCCGCGGGGCGACAAGTCTATCGCCGCGGCGAGGAGTTCACATCGGCGACCACGAGACCCGCGGGCCTGCAGACGCCGGAGCTCTTCACCTTCACCCCGGCTCGCGTCGAAATAGACCCGCGAGGCCGTACCCAGTCGGTGATCCATGAGCCGGATGGGCTGATACAGGTTTTACTGGTAAAAAACACAACGCTTTACCAGAAGGCCATGACCGACTGTCTGAGATCGCTGCTGCAGGCTGCCCGCACCGGCCGGACAGACGCCTCTGAGTCCAGACCGGTTGCGCCGTAGGTCCCAGAACCGGCCGTCCTGTTGGCGCAGAGCATGAGGACTCCCGATAACATCCGGACGGTAATCGCCGCCAGGCAGGCCAGGCATTCTCGGCCGCAGGTCGCCTCACCCGACCTGAGCTCGCCACATATGCAATACTTAACATTGCGGAACCCGCTTGGGGCGCGTGCTGGAATCCTGTCGTGCGGCCAAGGTTCTCTCGGCGCACTTTCAGCCTGATAGCCTGGCCTGCACTGCCCTGGATGCCCTCGGGGTAACCGATATCCTGGAGGCATGGCAACCGCAGCCCGTCACGGGGGCACACGATTGGGGCAGTAACTCGTCATGTACAGGCGCGCCTCGATGCATCGCAAACGAGGTTGGCATGATGGGTACAATGACAAAACAAATCGGCATCGGCGTGTGTTCGTCGCTTTGTGTGCTGGCCGTCACGATCAGTCTCTTGTTCGAGAACCTCTCCCAGGGACGCGGGGCTGCTCCTCGATCCGACAGGGAAACTGGCACGCTTCGCGTGCTCGTCAAGCACAAACCGTACCCGTCCGAGTGGGTCAAGGCGGCCAAGGTGACCGTCTCCCGCATCGAGGTACGCGATGCGGAACATGAGGACGCCTGGATCGTCATCCGGGAAGGCGAGCATGTCATTAACCTGTCGGAGACGGGCAACGGCCGGCCCAGCACACTTGCAAGCGTTGACGTGGCTCCGGGTCGATACGACAAGATGCGGCTGATTTGTACCCAAGGNNCTGTACCCAAGGGAGCGTAGCTGTTGACGACGGCCAATCGCTCCATTGGGGTCAGGATCTGCCCCAGAGCCTGCGGAACGGCGAACAGGCCGTCATCCAGTTGAATTGCGAATTCGCGGTCTCAGCGGGCGACCAGACAACCGTCCTGATCGACACCGGGCTGGAGGACGCGCTTCGGATGATGGCCGCCAACCGGCAGTCGGATACCGATCAGGTGGCCGGGTTCCACTCGATGCCACCCACGGTGACGGCTCGCTAGTCTGTCACAGATAGGCGCCATCAAACGAGAAAACGGAGCGGCCGGCCTCGCTTGGGCTGACCGCTCCGTCGTTTCACCACACTTCCGGTTGAGCACCGCTCCAATCCGCCGGTGCGGCGTGATAGGGCTCAGACCCCGGTCGAACTTATGCGCTGCCGCTGATCAGCATGACGATCGCCAGGACGATGGTCATCACGCCGACGCTGGCCCGCATCGCCTTCTCGGGCAACCAACGAACAGTCATGGTGGCCAGCGGGACCGACATCACCGCCCCGACGGCCAGAGGCAGGGCCAGACCCCAGTTGATATCCTTGCCCAGCCACAGCGAGGCGATGATTGCCACCAGACACACGAAGCTTTCGGCCAGAGAGCTGATCGCCACGGCGTGTTTCGGAGACAGACCCGATACGACCTGCCCGGCCGTCACCAGCGGGCCGTAGCCGCCTCCGCTGAGCCCTTTGTTGAACGCCGCGATCGCACCGACAGTGACAATATGGCTCTTGCGGTAACGAAGCTGCCGACGAACCGTGGCCAGAGTGAAAACGCCCGTCGCCAGGATAACCATGGCGATGGCCAGCCTGAGCCCGGGAACAGACAGCTTGTTGGCCAGTCGCACCGCGACCACCGCTCCAACAATGCTGAGAAGGGAAAGCAGGATGGCCGTCCCGCGGGCATTCTTGTCCCGCAGGAAGTCCACGTTCCCGTCACGCTGGTGCATGAGCGTGGCCGTCAGGCCGGTCACCAGTTCGCTGATCAGAACGCAGGGCACAACCGCACGCGGGTCAAAACCGAACATCAGCAGCATGGGCGTCAGCGTCGTGCCGTAACCCATTCCGAGCGACGAGTCGATGTACTCGCAGATAAGCGCCGCGAGAAAGACGGCCAGCAGCGTGCCTGCGCTGTACTGGCTGGTCGAAGCCGGGAGGAGTTGCCATTCAGGGTGCCAGGCGTGTATCGCAAGGAAGGTCAGAACGGCCCCCATGCCGATCCCGAGAACCCAGAATCGCCGAGGTACCCCCGCCAGGGGAGCCGGCTTACCGGTCAGGACGTCGTCTGCCATGCGTCGTGTCTCCGGTGTCACGCGCCCCGCGCGGGCGGTGAACCTCTCGTGTTCCACTCCGGCTGCGTTGTCTCGCCGGTAAGTGGCCCGTCTCCAAAGAAAGAGACGATTGCGTGCGTCCAATGGCTTGCATCAACTTTCCCCGGCAGTGGTAGTATTGGCAAAGCTCGTGCCAGGTCCGAAAACCGCGTTTTCAACCTCGGAAATGGGCTTGTTGGCGATGCCCGAGGCGGGCGCTTGCAACGTCCGTTAAATGTTATAGAATAGGCGTCATATTTGATGGTTACCTGTCATATTTGACGGTGAAACTCTATGACCCGCTTCATGCCGGTCCTGCTGGATGTCTGGCGGGAAGCCTGCAAGCATATCGAGATTGGCGAATCGGTCTCGCGAATCGGGCCGGTCCTGACGCGACGGGTGCCGGTCGACCTGGTCCTCGTGCGGCGGCTGGACCCCCCTCGATCGTCGGTGGAAACGGTTGCGGCCGGGGTCTGCGGCACTGCGATCCTTCCGGAACAGACCCGCAACGAGTGCACTCCCGAAGAGTTCAGGAGGCTGCTGGCCTGGTGCCGTGAAGGCAAAGTGCTTCGCAACGGCGGGGCGGAGATTCGACAGATGCACCCGGCCCTTCTGCCGGCGGGTGTTGAAGGGCAGGTTATGGTGGGCTCGCTGAACCGCGAGGATGAGCCGGTCGGCGTGCTCGTGCTGGCAACGCAGCGGCGATCAGGCTTTCGGAGCGAGCATGAGGAACTGGCGACCGCACTCATGGAGCCCTTCGCCGTCGCCCTCGAGAACGACCGCCAACTGAGGGAGCTGAGCGTGCTGCGCGAGGCGGTGGAGGCCGACAACCGCTCCCTGCTGGCCCGGCTGGGGCGACAGGATATCAGCGACTCAGTGGTGGGCTCGGAGACCGGCTTGAAGGATGTGATGGAGCGAGTCAACCTGGTTGCCCACTCGGATGTGCCGGTGCTGATCCTCGGCGAGACGGGTTCGGGCAAGGAGGTGGTCGCGCGGGCCATTCACAAGGGCTCGCGGCGAAGCGGCGGTCCGTTCCTGCGAGTCAACTGCGGGGCCATTCCGCCGGAGCTGATCGATTCCGAGCTGTTCGGCCACGTNNTGCGGGGCCATTCCGCCGGAGCTGATCGATTCCGAGCTGAACGGCCACGAGCGTGGCAGCTTCACCGGGGCGGTCGCGACGCGCAAGGGCTGGTTCGAGCGGGCCGACGGCGGCACGCTGTTTCTCGACGAGGTCGGCGAGCTCCCGCCGGCCGCCCAGGTTCGGCTGCTTCGGATTCTTCAGGACGGCTCGTTCGAGCGGGTGGGCGGACAGCGCCCGCTTCACGTGGATGTCCGCGTGGTGGCCGCGACCAACCGCGATCTCCATGCCATGGTGGCGGAGGGGGCTTTCCGGGAGGACCTGTGGTACCGCATTGCGGTGTTCGTGGTTCGAATCCCGCCGCTGCGCGAACGGATCGAGGATATTCCCTCGCTGGCCAGTCATTTCGCCCTCCGGGCCGCCAGGAGACTGGGTACGCCACCGCTGGTGCCCACGCCGCAGGACAACGATCTGCTCGTCTCGTACGACTGGCCGGGAAATGTGCGCGAGCTGTCGGCGGTGATCGAGCGTGCGGCGATTCTGGGGATGGGACGGCGGCTCGAAGTGGCTGCGGCCCTCGGTGTGGACACGCGAATTGCCCCCCGCGAGGCCGACGCTGCCCGGTTGCTCCCGGCCGTCCAGGCCCACAACGGGGAGGCCATCATCACCCTTGACTCCGCCATGGCTCAGCACATCAAGCTGGCGTTGGAGCGGACCCACGGCCGGATCGAAGGCCCCCACGGCGCCGCAAAGCTGCTGGGCATCAACCCCTACACGCTACGCGCCCGTATGCGCAAACTGGGCATCGACTGGGCGAGCTTCCGAGATACATGACGGTGATGCGATGCCCTCACTCCGGTTCCGCGTCATCGCTCCCATGTCGGTTCTGACCGGCGGATCGTCGGCGCAGGCGCGGGAAAGCCGGTCAATGCACCGGTCTCTATTGACCGCTGACGATCATACCCGGCGGCCGGCCGGCCGTGGCCGAGCGCGTCGCACAGGCAGCGTCGACAAACCGGGCGTCCATCAACGATTCATGTTCACCAGGAGCACGATCATCGCAATAACGGAGAGGATGGCGCTAATGAAGAGCGTGACCTTCCAGAAGCTGTACGGTCGCTCGCCTCGCACCTCACCCGTTCGGGCGTTGACCATGAAGCGGTAGGTAATGTCGTGGTAGCGGTAGGCGCTCAGCCACAGCGGCAGCAGAATGTGCTTGAAGGTGATATTGGAGTATTGCGTGGACACGGTGTCGATCTGCTGATGATCGCCGCCGATATCACGGCGGACGGTGTTGCGAATCGGTTCTTCCATGTCCTGCCGCGCGTGCTCGAAGCCGCATAGCAGATCGATCTGGTAGCTCTCGCAGACGAAACCGGCCAGGAACTCGTCGCGGTAGCCGACAAGGTTCCGTAAATCCCACGGTTCGAGGGCGTGGAAGTGCTCCTCCGGCAGTGAGTCGCTGGCCCGAACGAGCAGATCAGCGAAAGCGTTCTGAACCTGCCCGCTGACCGAGGTCCAGCGTGTCTTGCGGACCTGCCGGGTCCTGGTAACGGTCCGACCGTTGACGATCGCGTGATAGGTCTTCGTATCCCAGTAGTCGTCTCCTCGCTGGCCGGTGTAGTCGCTGTCGGTGTCGCAGTTGTACGTCCAGGCAGGCACGTAGATGCCTGAGAGCGTCCCGGCCTCCGCGTTCCGGTGAAGCGACGAGGGGGCAAACCACCGCGAAGCGATCCAGCAACGAAAGCTCTCCATCGCCTGCTCGCGTGTCACATGGAACGGCAAGAGGTATCCGGGACGGATCAGCTTCCGGGAGGCCGCCAGGGCAACGATGGGCGCGCCGCAGAACGGGCATTTATCGGCGGTCACGTTCGGCGGGAGCGAGCTCTCGGCCGCACAACTGGAGCACCTGACCGCNNNNCTCGCCGGCCGCGAGTTCCGCCAGTGTGGCAGAGTAGTCGGATTCCTCCACCCGCTCCGGTTCGACGGGGATCTGGTTTTCCTGGCCGCAATACGGACAGGTCAGGGCGGTCGTGCCGGGCGTGAAAAGCAGGTCGGCCCCGCACTTGACGCAGGGAAATTCTCGCTGGGTCGATATCTCCTCGGCCATAGGTTCCACGTGGGGCGGGTCCTTCTCTTGGCGATGGAGCAGGGGCCGGCACACAATCACGCATTCGGCAGCGGCGGGGGCACGCTGGCCAGGATACCTGCCAACTCCGCCACCTGACCTGCCGGCGTCCACTGGGCCATCCCGTTCTTCCAGACCAGCGTATCGCTCTTGAGTTGCCCGGCGGCTACCTTGGCTTGCAGGCCCGCGAGATCAAGCGGGCCGACCTGCTTGCCCTCGACGGCCATGAAAAACGCGGCGGAGGCCGGCAGCGGAGGCGGGGCTCCGGGGCCGCCGGTCGCCTGCTGGGCGGCGCCCATGGTCTGAGCCATCTGCCCGCCCATCGCCAGACCCATACCCATGCCGATGCCCGCACCGGCCAGCCCGCCCGGCGTCTTGGCCGCGTCGTCGATGGCGTTGGCTGCCTGGAATTGCGTGTAGGCTTGAAGATTGCCGATCACCCCCATGCTGGTCCGCTTGTCCATCGCCTCTTCGACTTCCGGCGGCAGGGAGATGTTCTCCACCATCAGCATGACGACCTGCAACCCGAACACATCGAAATCGTGCTGGATGCGGCCGGTGATGAACCTGCCCAACTCGTCGTAATTGCCGGCCAGATCGAGCACCGGGATCTTGCTCTCTCCGAGTACGTCCGCGAACCGGGCCACCAGCATGTCTCGAAGTTGCTCGCCGATCTCGTCGACGTTGAAGCGGCCGTCAGTACCGACGATTTGGCGGATGAAGGTTGCGGGGTCCTTCACCTTGATCGCGAATGTGCCGAACGCCCGGAGCCGCACCGGTCCAAACTCCGCGTCGCGCAGCATGATGGCGTTCTTGGTGCCCCACTTGCGGTCGGTGAAGGTGCGGGTGGAGACGAAGTATACCTCGGCCTTGAAGGGGCTGTTGAACCCGTACTTCCATCCGCGGAGGGTGGCCAGAATCGGCAGGTTCTTGGTCTCCAGTGTGTACGTGCCGGGC
>MTKZ01108245.1_pt1 | contig 15094 bp, 7 predicted proteins | sample 1042781 | NCBI WGS metagenome assembly MTKZ01 (sample SAMN06212207, study PRJNA360539) | anaerobic digester metagenome | biome: Wastewater treatment plant; material: sludge; isolation source: anaerobic digester fed with sludge from wastewater treatment plant | place: Denmark: WWTP Viborg ...
TGACTTCCATATACCACTATACTGCTCTTCAGCCGATGCCACGATGGGCCCGCGTTGGTCCTGGCGGCCTGATTGATCACGTCGTCAATCAGGCGAAGATCACAAAGAGCTGGGGCCCCTTCTTGCTCGCAACTGCAACAAACATGCACCACAACTTGTCGGCTGTCAAGCATTGTGTGCCATTTTTTTGCGACTCATTGGACATCCTGCTTCTTTTTGGGGCATCATCAGCCGGGAGCAGAGGGCGAGACAGGAAGATTTCCTACGGCGGACCGCCTTTTTGCGGGTCGCAATCCCAACGCACTGTGATCCCGAAACAAGCGCGCAAGCCGCGCAGATCCGTGGCCGTGAGGTTCTAAAAAGAAGTCCCGGGGGGTGCCCGGGACTTCGTGTCCACTTACTGGTATTGGGTTCGTCGCTTTGCCGTGACGAGGCTCACTGCCCCTTGGTCAGCAGCACGGTGTCATAATAGGCCGACAGCCCGGCGGACGAGTAGCCGGAGCCCAGTCGGATCTGCTCGAAGCTGACCGAGCCCTGGGAACTGGCGTATGCCCGGTTGGGGCTGCCGAGGACGCCGTCGACGTAGAAGTCGGCCGTGGTGCTCTTGATGACCACGGTGAACAGGTGCCAGCCGACGGACCGCGCCGGAGCCCCGTTCTGGTTCATCGGCTGCCAGTTATTGCCCGGCGAGTAGGCCACGCGGGCGGAGTAGTAGGTCAGACTGCAGCCGCCGTAGACGCCGACCTCGATCAGTTGCTTGGCGCTGGGGCTGTAGTCGCGCAACTCGACCCACTGGTTCGACGTGCCGGTGCTGCCGTTGTCGTAGAACCAGAAGCTCAGCGTGATCGGGCTGGCGTCCGTGCCGACGGTCTCGGTGAAATTGCGCCTGTTCTGCTTCGCCGCCCCGGCGGCGCTGTAGATGGACTTCGGCGAGCTGTGGTATCGCGTCGTGCTGAGCGCCAGGCTGGTGCTGGGGGTGGGCCAGACTGCCTGGAACGCGGCTTGGTTCGCGTAGCCGTCGAAGTTGTCGTCGATGATGACTTGAATGCTTGAGATGGTCAGCGTCGCCTCATTCGACGTGGCGCTGCCGCAGCCGGCGGTGACCACACAGCGGTAGTTAGCCGCGTCGCTGCTGTCGCAGTTGGACACGGTGAGGGTGGCCGTCGTGCAGCCGGAGTAGTGGCCGCCGTTGCTCAGGTTCACCTGATTCTTCTGCCACTGGTAAGCCAGGGTGCCGTCGCCCGTGGCCGCGACGGTGAAATTGGCCGTGCCGCCCGTCGGAACCGACTGGTTCGACGGGTGCTGCGTGATGGCCGTCGCCGCCTTGAGGGCGAGCGCCGCCTCGTTTGAGGTGGCATTGCCGTAGGCATTGGTGACAACGCAACGGTAGTTGGCGGCGTCGTTGCCGTCAGCGTTCGACACCGTGAGCGTTGCCGTCGTGCAGCCGGAGTAGTGGCCTCCGTTGGACAGGTTGACCTGATTCTTCTGCCATTGGTAGGTCAGCGGTGTAGAGCCCGAAGCGGCCACAGTAAACTGGGCGGTCGCGCCCGGGCACACGTTCTGGGCGGCCGGGTGCTGGCTGATGCTCGGCGGCGTGGCAACCGGCCCGGTGGATTCCCATTTGATGGAATCGGACCGCCCGGCATAGCCGCTCGGCAGCGAGCCGGCTGCGGTGCTGCCGTTGAGCGTGACGGTATACTGCGTGCCCGCATTGAGCGTGTAGGTGCCGAGCAGGTACCACTTGTTGCACGGGTTGGGGTTGCAGGCGCTGTTCTGACAGACGCCGACGTTCGCTGAGCCTCCGGCATGGCCAATCTGGTGGATGAGCGGGTTGCCGCTGTTGCTCGTCGTGCAGTTGGTGGTATAGACCTTGTACGGGCCGCCGGCCGCGGGGGTGAACTTGAACACCGCCGTGCCGGCACTGGCGCCGATTGTGCAGTAACGGCTGCCGATACCCGATGTGCAGCCTGAGGCTGTGCTCTTGGCCGAGGAATTGCCCCAGGTCCCCGTCTCGGAATACAGGCTGTAGTTCTGCCCACCTGATCGGCTCTCGACGATGTGAACGACCGGCGAGGTCTGCACGGTCAAGGTGGCGGCATTGGATGTGGCGCTGCCTTGAGCGTTGGTGACCACGCAACGGTAGTTGGCGGCATCGTTGCCGTCGGCGTCGGACACGGTCATGGACGGCGTCGTGCAACCGGAGTAGTGGCCGCCGTTGCTCAGGTTCACTCCGTTCTTCTGCCACTGGTAGTACAGGGGCGGAGTGCCCGCGGCGTCGACGGTGAAGGTCGCGTTATAGCCCGCGAGGATGGATTGACTCGCCGGATGCGCCGTGATCATGGGGGCGAACGGACCGGAACCGACGCTGATCTGCTTGCTGCAAATCGGCCCGAACCAGGCAATGCCCTGTCGGACCATCTGCCACTCGGTCATGTACAGATTGGGCGTAGTGGGCGCGGTCATTGTGAAATAGAAGGTGTAGCTGTCGCCGGGGCCGACCTCGCCGGTCATGTCGACCCGGTTGAACGCGGCGAAGGGATCGCTGTCGCCTACCGCTCCCAGCTTGAAACCGTGGTCGCTGTCCCACAGCACGCCGCGGTTGGTGAACGTAATGCTGACGTTGTAGCTCTGGCCTGGATTCATGCTGGAGGGAATCGTGTCACTGACGTATTCGCAGGAATACAGGTCCCAGGTCGGTGTGACACTGAAGTAGTCGCAGACGCCCTTGTAGATCGCCCACATGGTCAGCGAACGGAACCAGGGGTCGATGAGGAAGAGGGCGTCGCGGGTGCAGTTGTCGTGGAAGGCCAACTCAATTAGACACGCCGGTCGATCGGGGATACGGATCTCGCCGAAGCCGCCGGCCGAGTCGGCCACGCCGCGGTTGTACCAGTCGCTGACCCCGTAGACGTTGGTGATGACGTTGCACACGTTGCTCTGGATCTTCTGGGCCAGGACGTAACTGTCGGCCTCATGTTCCGGGTGCTCCATGGCCGTATCACGGTAGGTGATGGTGCCGGAGGCACTGCCGTTGTAGGCGTTCGTGTGATGGGCGATGTAGATATCGGTGTTGTGATAGTCGGCAAACAACGGCCGAGCCCGGATATCGTCGCTGAATCGGTCCGGGCCGAGGTCGGACGAGCAGTAACCGCTGTTCGAGCCGAAGACCGAGCAGGGGTACCCTTCATAATACAGCCATGAGTAGGCAGCCATGTGCCAGAAGGGGCGGTTTTCGCTGGGATGGCAGCAGTCGGTCTCATCGAGTTGCCGGGGGACGTACACGGCCGCCCCATCCTGAGTGAGGTACTGGTGGAGGTACTGCATCAGGCGAATCGAGTTCGTGTCTTCGAGGATCTCGTAACCGAATCCGCAGCTATCACCTCGCTGCCAGCCCCAGGACGATCCGTTCCACTGTCGTCCGTGGGATGGACCGATGCAGATGCTCTTGCCGCTCAGACCGGTCGTTTCGGTCATCATCTGATAGGTCGTCGCGGGTGCCTCGACCGCCAACGGAGTCACGTCCGGGGCCGGCGGCAGATAGGAGGACAGCAACTTGCCCTTGCATGTGATTTGGATGCTGCTGACCTGAGGCACATCATAGAAGAGCTTCCGGAATTCGTCGAAAAGGGTGGTCAGCATGGCTTCGTCGAGATTGGATAGCACTTCGGGCGATAGCACGACGACAGCGGTGTCCTCCGAGACCGTTAGCTTAAGAACTCGGGTCCCGACGGGCAGGTAGATTTCTCCGGGCCAGTTGCCAGTCTGGCCGAAGTATCCGTGAATCGGCAAATCCGCCGTGGATACGGCGTAGTATTCGAGCGCCTCCTGGCCATAGGACGCGCCCGCGCAGAGCATGGCCGCCAGACAAGCGGCCAGGATTCTGCCTCGGCTCTTGTGTGAATGAACCGGTGTGAAAGGTTTTGTGGACATGAGTTCGATACCTCCTGGAAATGGAGAGAACTGGCGGGCCTCACGACCCGCCCACCAACACACTCGCGAGAGACTCTTCCGCCTCCCTCGCGAAGTTCAACGCCTTGAACAGGTTGCCGGCACTAAGAGTCCCTGCGCCTCAAAACGAAAGCTGACTCCAGTCGCACCCAGAGAACGACGCCACAAGTGTCTGATTAGACCGGTAAATCAATGAGCCACATTGTCAAGCGGACAAGCCGCGACCTGCTAACGAGGCGAACACTATAACTGTGCGGCCGCGGGAACGCAAGAACAAAGTGCGAAATCCGGCCGACCGGTTTTCGTGCTCTTCAGGGCAGCCATGCGCCGTCGGTCTGATCCCTGCTCCGGCCGTCGCCGGTTTCGTCGAATTGTCCTCTTGACGATATGGCGGAGAGTAGTCAGTCGCCCCGACGAGACAGGGGGTTGGTCCTGCTCGCCATGACGAGGTCTTCCGCTGAACAGGATCTCGGCGCCCGTGCCAATGGCCATTGGACTGTTGTTTGCGCGCGAAGCTCAAGGACGGTTCGTTGCCGGCCGCCAGCCCATTGATCTTCCTCTGAATCCGTCATCCGCCAAATACGCGACTTTTCACTCGCCTTTGGCCATGTGAGATACAGAGAGATATCGCGGTCGGGCGTCAGAAACAGACCTCCTGGCCGCGCTCCATTCGGCGTTTCGGGTGTGCCAGAAGGCCGGGCTGTGGGGCATCAACTCGTGGTCGCCTGTCCGATCACCGCTCGGGTTCTGTCGATTGCCGTCCGGGCAACGACGCGTGGGTCCTGGCGGTAGTAGTCAGGGTTGAACAGTTCGATGGAGAGAGAACCGGTGTAGCCGACGCGGCGGAGGTCGCGGATGAGCTGCCTCAGCGAGGCGATGCCATCGCCAGGGTAGACGCGGTGCTTGTCGGCCAGCGATTCGCGTGGCGGGTCGGCCGGGTAGTCGTTGAGGTGGAACCCCGCCAGCAGGCGCGGATTCAGGTGCATGACGTCGGCCAGGTCCGATCCGCCCCGGTAGAGATGGAACACGTCGGGCAGGATGCAGGCCTTGGGGTGGTGGGCCTCGATGGCGATCAGGACGGCCTGCCCGAGGCAGTGGACGGCCGGCGACGAGCCCCAGATCTCCACCGCCGGGATCACTCCGAACGGCTCGGCCATCTCCAGCAGCGCCCGATACCGCTCGGCCGCCTTGAGCAGATCGACGCCTTTGACATCGCCGGCCGGCGGGGCCGCCATGTGCGTCGCGCCGATCTGCCAGAGTTGCTCCAACCGGCGCTTCGCCTCATCGAAGCCCTTGGCCCGCCGGGTGCCGTCGTCCACCATCCACTCGAAGAAGGCGATCGCCCCGGTCACCTTCAGACCGTGGTCTTTGATCCGCTTGTTCAGGTCCTCCAGTCTGCCGCCCTCGGCAACATGCCGATCCAGTTCATCCACCCACGGTTCGATGCCCTGGTACCCGGCCTCGGCAGCGATCTCGACCACACGGGCGATGGGCAGTTTGTGACCGCGCAGCGTGCTGGTGTTGAGGCTGATGGGGAAGCCGTCGAGAGGTTTGGTGGACGACGTCTGCGCATCGGTTCGCGTGGCGCAAAGGCCCGCGGCCAGCGCTGTGCCGGCAAACAAGAATTCGCGTCGCGTCGAGTTCGTTGACAAAGGATTCTCTCCGCTGGCCCCCGAATCTGCCGCTGGCCCCAGAATCCTTTCTGGGGCCCCTTGGGTCGAGGATTCCTATCCTCATTGGCATCGAACGCGGAACGGATTCCGCGAAGAGAGGTGGCCCGGAAGGGATTCCGGGCCGAGCGACACCCGACCCGTCCGTCGGCTTATCCCTCTTCCACCACGTCTAATCCGGTGAACCGCGCGAGGCGGCGGGTGTCCGCCATGTGGTTGCCGTAGAAGATCACGCGGTGCAGGCCGTTGCTCCACTGCTCGAACATCTTGCGGGCGTCGGCAACCTTGACGGCGATCTTGGTTCGGCAGGCCCGGTCGACGTCCGGCACCGCGATGATCTTGCCAGTGGAGACCAGCATCGTGCCAGTGCCGTAGCAGTCCATCGGGCTGGCGGCCAGCATCGGCTTTTCCACCGGGGCGTACGGATTGGCCCTGACCAGCTTGGCCATGGTGATTTCCTGGCCGACACGCATGGCGACCTGCAACACCGCTCCCTTATGATCCTCGGTGTGGCTGCGGATGATGTACGGTGCGGCCTCGCCCTTGGGACCGTCCATCTTCGTGGCCGAGACGCAGTGGGCGTGGATCACGGTGTTGGTCGCCGTATCGAAGACGGGGTCGGTGACGAAGCCCGGCTTGCCGGTCAGGTGCAGGTAGATGATCTGGGTCATGGTCGAGGGCAGGTCGGCCTCGCACACACCCACCAGGCCGAGGTCATTCAGCCTGGCGAACCCGAAGCACGGGTAGGCCCGCAGTCCCTTCTGCCCGAACAGGCCGAGGCAGTTGATGGTGATTGCCTGGGCCTTCGAGTCGGCCAGCACCTTCTGGAGCGCGAGGTTCATGCGGGCACTTCGGCCGATCTCCTCCTTCGACGGCTCGCGAATCTCCTTGGCGTTCTTGATCCACTGGTCGGCGTCGGCGCTGGCCGCCGCATCGTCCATCGCGTTATAGACCTCAACCAGTTTCCTGTGATCGAAGTCGATGATCTCGGTGCCGAACTTGTCCTTGACCTCCTTGACGTAGTCGGCCGGAGCAGGCCGTCCTCCGCTGACAAACAGAACACGCGTCTCCTTCAGGCGATGAATGGCACGAAAGGGGCGGATGGCATCGGCGGCGTCGGCGAAGTTGCTGCTGGGGATGACGTCGATCTTCTTGCCGGCCCGCTGGAGGTCGGGCACGATGCACCATTCGTGGCCGCTGTAGGGGGTGGCGTAGAGTATGGTTGGTCGGCCGCAGTCGGCCAGTCGGTTGACTAGATGGCTGGTGCCGATGCACACGATCACGCCGAGTATGCCGTCGACGTCCTTGTGCTGCTCCAGCACCTTGTCGAGCGATTCGACGTTCTGGATCAGTGCATTGGAGAGGAACTCGATGTCCTCCATTCCGGGGACTTTGTCGATTTCCTGCTGCAGTCGTTTGGCCTCGGCAGGGATGTCCAGGTCCGGCCGTGGCCAGCCTGAATGTGTCCCGCCGATGAAGACACGCAGGACCCTGGTCTTGGTGTAGCCGGCTGCCGGGCCAACCGTCTCGCCGCCCGCCGCCCAAGACATACGACCAACGGCCGACGCGGCCATCAGGCCGGCCGACGCTCCGATCAACTCCCGCCTGCTCATGTTGGCGTCCATCATCTCCTCCAGACCGATTCCAGAAAGGGCCTATCCTCGACTTTCCCGCCGCGGCAGGGCGGGAAAGGCACTCAAATCGGGCGTCCAGTATAGCAGCCGGCGGCTGAGATACCAAAACGAATTGGCGCGGTTTTGCGAAATAGAAATTGATTTCTATCTGTCAAGACCCCATCCCGTCCGGATGCGATTTCTATGGGGATCAAGGCTATGGTATAGTAGGGGTCCGGATGGCAATAGCTGCGAGCGGAGCGGGGCGGAGCCAGAGAGGGGGCGGTATGGATCAGGAATCATTGCCCCAGTCAGATGCGCCTCCTCAGCCTGCTCGGCGGCCGAGGCGGCGCGGGCTCATAGTCCTCGCGCTGCTGCTGGCCGTGGCAGGGGTATGGATCTACTTCAAATGGCCCCGGGCGTTGCCTTCCTACATCATGTTGCCCCAGGGTCACGGGCCGGTTCAGGTGGAGAGTTGGGCGGTGTTCGGCTTCGGAGTCCACCGCCAGTTCTACATCCAAACTGAAGTCAACCGGCCATGGCGGAGTGTCCTTCAGGATCTGAAGATCGCGCACGAGCAACAACTGACAGAGGCGCGCGGTGCAGGAGTTGATGAATTCATCGATCTGGTCAAGCCGGACCGGTCTGGGCGGTTCGTCGGGGTCGATGATCGAGAGCAGCTAGACGCCTTGAACGACCGTTGGAGTGAGGCTCAGCGTGTGGCTCGGCCTATGTTTCATGGTGACTTTGGAGAGACGGTGCCCGACTCCTTTGTGGTCCTCAGCGTTCGTGGGCCGGAGGACCACATGGAAGGCCGCTACCAGCATCACGCACTCTTTTACCGGATCACGGTCCTGGCTTCCGATCGGACACGCGTCGAAGTGTGGGACAACAAATCTCACGATCATTGACGGTTGACTGCGCGGCGAGGTCCGGTGCGGAGCGTGTGCCTGTGATGAAGGGACATGGCCACGCGAAGCCGTGGCCATGCCACCCGGCCACCCGTTCTGAACCCTGAACCCCGAACCGTTCCCCTGGGCTTGCCATTTCGTCCGTCTGCGGTTTTCATATTCGCCCTTGCGAATCAAGGAGGACCGCATGCGGAGATGTGTACTGATTGGTCTGTTGGGCCTGGCATTGACCGGATCGGCTTCGGCCGAAGACTGGATCTTCGTGCAGGATGACTGGAAGCTCAAGGTCTCGGAACTGGGCAACATTGTCGGGCTGGCCAACTCGGAAGGCCAGCAACTGACCCAGTCGGCGGCGGGCGACAACTTCATTCGCCTGGCACTGGTCCCGGTCGGTCAGGCAATCACCGAACCGGCCAAGGACGCCATCGTTGTCTGCGATCGGCCGACCAAGACGGAACCGCGTTCGACCGGCGGCGCTTTTGAGTACGATCTCTCGCCGCGGATTCCTCTAGTCGTCAAACACGAGGTCAAGTTCACCAAGGTCGCAGGTTTCCCGGTTGTCCGGCGGGCTGTCACCCTCCAGCCGACCGCGCCGCCGCTCAAGCAGGATGTCATTCTGATGGTCGGGAACAACATCGCCTTGCCGGGGGCGAAGCATTCGGTGTTCACGCCGCGATACAACGGCCAGGGTGATTTTGTCGAGAATGAACCCGGACGTCAGTGGGTCTGGCGGCTGAGCGGGCGGGCTCTCGCTCGCCAGGGATCGCAGGAGGTTCTGGCGATACCTCTGGTCAGCGAATCGGCGGGGGACAAAACGCCGCGCCTGACACACATGGCCGACCCGTTCTTCAGCACGGGGTTTCTGTTGGCCGACAGCGCCACCTCTCGTGAGGGCGAGTTCAATTGCGTGTATCTGGGCAGCAGAGTACCGATGACCGAGCCCGAGCAGCGGGTCTTCTGGACGGTGATTCAGGACGGCGGTCCGGAGAAGGCTCTGCAATCGTGGTACGCCATCCCGCTGTCCGATGTGAAAGAAGGGCCGGACTGGCTGCACGACGTCGCCTGGCAGCACTATGACTATCTCAGCCATGGCGGCAAGGGCTGGTTCGAGGACATCGACGCGGCGGAGAGGATCATCCCTAAGGCCGATCGCTCGAAGATCGTTTTCACGCTGCACGGCTGGTACGACATGNNTTGGTACGACATGTTGGGCCGCTACACCTTCGACGAGACGACCGGCAAGCTGGACGACGAGTGGACGGCCTTCCCCAAGGCCGCCGAGATGAAGGAGAAGGGCTTCCCGACGCTCGAACCGGTGAAGATGACCAAGGCCGACATGCACCGGCGGATCCGGTACGCCAAAGAGAAGGGGTTCCGGGTCTGCGTGTATTTCGCCGACGGCCTGACGGCCTGCGACGGGGCCGGATTCAACAAGGCCGCGGAGATACTGATTCCGGGCGGCTGGGTCGGCCCGGACACGGTCGGCGAGCCGTACATCCAGAACCCCGTTCATCCGAAGGTCTATCAGCGGTATCTGAGTTATCTGAAGGCTTTTCTGGCCGAGTATGGCCGTGAGATCGACGCACTGGTCTGGGATGAGACGTTCCAGATCCGAGCGGGGACGCTCGCAGCCGGGGAGAATCGCGAGTACCCCGACCGCGCCATGATGAAGCTGGTCCGCGATCTGACGCAGCTCGTCTCGACCACTCAACCCAAGGTCGCGTTTCTGGTCAGTGATTGCCAGGGGATGAGTCTCGACGGTAAAAACCGCTGGCTCGATGTGCCCGGATATGCCATGATGGCCCATGGCTGCTACCAGGACAGCCACTGCGAGCCCGTGACCTGGCCTTATGGCATCTTCGCCAACTTCCGCAATGTGCTGTGGTCGTGTAACTGGCAGGCAGTGACACGTCTCGATTACACGGTCTTCGGCGTCGAGCACTACGGAGTACCGATCGCCACCTCCAACGGCTGGCGCGATGACAAGGGCATCGCGGGGCTCAGTGAGAGCGAACTGGCGGCTGTTTTGAAGCTCTACGAGTGTCGCAAGGCGCAGCGGCAGGAGCTGCGCTGGCTGACCGGCCCGGCACCGGTGTTCAAGTCGCCGAGCGAAAAGTAGGGTCCGCCCCGGCGGACCGCGCCGTCCTGGACGGTCATGAAGAGCGAATGGTCCGCAGGCCTGCCCGCCGTGGCTGGCGCGGACCCTACCCAAGTCGTCTCCCAAAGGGCCGACGAGGGCGTCGGCCCCACCTGCGTCGGCCCCAGTTGCGTCAGCCCCACTTATGCGGACACGTCTTCCCAGCCGATGCCCAGATGCTTGATGGCGTAGCCAACTTCCTTCATGCAGTCGGTGTAGCAGGTCATCCAGTGGAAGCCGCGCATGTCCTCGAGCAGTTTCTGCCAACTGCCCTTGATGGCGATGTCGGTCTGCGAGCGGCAGATGTCGTGGAACGGGTTGGCTTCGACCGTGCCGAGGGCACCCACCCACTTCTTGCACTCGAAGTCCGGCACGACGTTGGTGGTCATCTGCCCCACCTTCATGGCCACCTTCGGGGCGGCCCCGTAGTCAGACTCGAAGTGGGTGTGAATCTCAACCGGTTCGTCGTTCTTGCCGTCCAGCTTGCGCGGGGCGGTGCAGTGGGCGATGGTGACCACGCCGTGGTGCGGCCATGTGGGGTCATTGAGGAAGACCGGCAGGCCGGTGATATGGTGCATGAGGATGCCCGACGGGATGACCACGAAGTCCGACTCGCAGAACGCCAGCCAGCCCTCGTCGTTGATCAGGCTCAGGGGCAGGCACGCGGTGGTCTCTGAGATCGGCATGATGGTGCCCATGCAGTGCTGGATGGTCATGGCCGTGCAGTCGTGCTCCTTCATCATGTCCTTGAAGGCCTTGTAGAGCACGAACGCGTTCTCCACGTACTTCTTGTCGCACTTGAGCACGGTGTTCGGCTGAGCCAGGTACTCGGCGGCCTGGCTGCGGGCATCGGCGACGACCTTCTCGTCCTTTTTCAGCGACTCCAGGCGTTTGGCCACGTCAGGATACGAGACCGTGCGGATGTCCAGGCGCCACTTCTCGCGGGCAATCGGCGGAGCCAGTGTGCCTCCGGCACCCCAGCCGCCCACGCCGCCGATGGCCACGATCCGCGTCCCCAGCGTCTTGCGCAGGGCCAGCAGCGCCCGCATGCGCCACGCCAGATCGGCGTACTCGTCCACCACCACGTCGTTGACGTCGATGCCCGTGTCGGCGTACTGATCGGTCGCTTTGCGCAGGAAATGCGGGTGAAGGATCTCGTAATACAGCGATACCGGCCCCGAGCGATGCCGCAGGAAGTAAAGCGTGGGACGGTCCTTGCTGGTGAGGGGCTCCAGCCATTCGCGCCCGCCGCCGGCGGCGTAGATGAGCATGACGTCGCACTTTGTCTTGGCCACGTTTGACGCCTGTTCTTTGCTCTGCACCTTGGCGACGGGCAGGAACTTGATCGCCAGCCTGGCCGAGTCGGCCATTTGGCGCAGTTCCTGCTCGATGCGAGCAGCCTCTTCATCGGCCTGGGCCTGAGTCTGAATTCCGCCCCACGGTCGCCAACTGGTCTGGTTGCCTCGCTTGGGCACCGCGTAGGTCAGCACCGGCTGGACGACCAGCTCGTTGGCCGGGATGAACTTCGGTTCGCCGGCGGCTGCGGCCTGCTGAGCCTGAGCCGCCCGGGCGGCGATCGCCCAACTGCCCACGGCCACTGTGCCGGCGCCGACCAGCAGATTTCTTCGAGATACTCCTGCCCGCTTGGCCGCTTGGATCGCCGCCTGCAAGCCCGACGAGCAACATGAGCAGCCGCCTGAGTGTCCGCCGTGTGATCCGCAATCAGTCGCCATGTTCGACAGCCTCCTTCAGCATTCTTCGACGACCTTGAACTGCATCAGAGTCGCCAGGTCCTTGACCGCATTGACTCGATCCCCGTAAACGATGACGCGGTGCAGTCCACCGCTGTAGTTGTTCATCACTTTCCTCGCGTCGGCCACCTTGGTGGTAATCTTGGTGCGGCAGCCCCGGTCGCAATCGGGGTTGTCGACGATTATGCCGGTCGAGATCAGCATGGTGCTCAGGTCCACCAGCTTGGCGGCCGTGATCACCTGCTGTAGCCGCATCTTGACCTGTAGCGATGCTCCCTTGTTGTCTTCCAGATGGCTGCGAATGATGTAAGGAGCACGCGGCCCGGTTGGTCCGTCCATTCGCGTGGCTGCGACGCAGTGGGCATGGATAACGGTGTTGTTAGCGGTGTCGACCACCGGGTCGCTGACGTACCCCGGTACGCCGAACGCGTATGTCAGGATGATCTGCGTGAGCGTCGAATCGATGTCCGCTTCGCACACGCCCGTCAGGCCGATGTCGTTGAGCTTGGCGAACGCGAGGCATGGATAGGCCGGCAGCCGTTTCTGGTGGAACATGCCGAGGCAGTTGATCGTGAAGGCCTGGGCGCGCTCCTCGTTCATGATCGCCCGCAGGGCCAGGTACAACCGTCCCGACGCCACGAGCTCGGCCTCCGTCGGCTCAACGACCTTGACCGCGCCGCGGATCCATTCCTGGGCTTCCGCTTGAGCGGCCTGGTCGTTGACCGCGCGACAGGCCGTGTCGAGGCGCTCCGGGGTAATCGATACGACCGTCGGCCCGAGTTGTTCCTTGATTTGTGCGGCTCGCTCAGCGGGGTACGGACCCGTGCTCAGGTGGATGATCCGCGTATCACGAAGCAGGTGAACCGTCCGGATGAGCCGCAAGGCGTCCGGGATCTCGTTGAAGTCGCTGGTCGCCAGGCAGATCACGCGGTGACCGGCTCTCTGAAGCGGAGCGACAGTCGACCAATCGTGTCCGCTATAGGGCTGCGAGAACAGGATCGTCGGCAGACCTGTGGCGGTGAGCTTGCCCAGATGCTGACCTACGGTGGAGGTGAGGTTGAACACCAGCAGGCCGTCCGGGTTGCCCAGAGCCTCGGCGGAGCCGGGTATGTCCTCCGGTACGCGGTAGAGTTCGCCGCCCTCGAGTTGAATACCGCCCATCCGGTCCGCCATCGTGGCCAGAATGGCGTCGATGCGCTTCATCTCCGCCTGCACGTCCAGCGAAGGCTTGGGCCACGTCGGCACGGGCTTGGCGAGATAGATCTTGCGGATGCGAGTCTGCGAGCGCCTGGTTGTTCTCACTACCTCGGCGGGCTCCACATCGCTTCTGATCCGTTGAGAGTGCCGGCTGCACCCGACGGCCACGACGCCCGCGACCGCCGCTGCACCCAGAATCTCTCTTCGGCTTAGATCGATGCTCATGGCTCGCTACCTCTCTTTGAAGGGACGACACGACTCAACGCGACGGTCCATTGTCGGCCAAGAAGAGAGCCATTTCAACCCTCGCTGTATGGGTTTCTTGTCCATTCGCATCGGGGCCGGTAGCATGGCTTGCTGATCCGGCCGCAGGGCCGGAGCCGGTCTCAATCGGGGCACACACACGAGGAGACGTCACATGCCTGCCTCTTCAAGCAGTTTCGTCGTCGTCACAACCGCACTGATTTGCTGCTGTTTGCTGCGAACTTCAGACGTCCAGGCAACTGACATGTCTGAGGCCTTCGCGTTGTTCGAGAAACCCCCGCGCGAATACGCCACCGCACCGCTGTGGGTATGGAATGACATGCTGACCGAGGAGCAGGTCGTCGGTACGATGCGAGACTTGGCAGCCCAGAAGGTCATGCAGGTCTTCGTTCATCCACGGCCAGGCCTGATGACCCCCTACCTGTCCGATGATTGGTTCCAACTCTGGCGAGCGGCCCTGGCAGAGGCCGAGAAACTGGACATGAACGTCTGGATCTACGACGAGAACTCATACCCGTCGGGCTTCGCGGGAGGGTTTGTGCCAGAGGCGATGCCGGAATCGCGCGGGCGCGGCCTGGAAATGAGAGAGTCAGATGCGCCCCCGGCCTGGGGCGCGGACATGGTCGCGGTCTACAGGCTCGATGGGGAGCAGTATGAGAACGTCAGTCGGCAGATCCGGGCCAACGAGACACTTTCGACCGGCAAGTACGTGGCCTTTTCGGTCGTACGCGCGACCGATGCGGCCTGGACGGGCAATCGGTGTTACGTTGATCTGCTTTATCCGGGCGTGGTCGAGAAGTTCCTCAACGTGACCGCCGAGCGCTATCGACGTGAGATCGGCCAGCACTTCGGCAAGCGCGTGCCGGGCATCTTCACCGACGAGCCGAAGATCCAACCGGTCGATGGCCTGCCGTGGACCGATCGCCTGCCTGTCGAGTTCGAGAAACGGTGGGGATATTCGTTGCTCGATCATCTTGTCTGTCTGAACCAGCCGGTGGGGGACTACAAGCGCGTCCGGCACAATTACCTGCAACTCCTGCACGAGATGTTCGTCGAGTGCTGGGGCAAGCCATACTACAACTTCTGCGAACGTAACAATCTTGAGTTCACCGGCCACTACTGGGAGCACGAGTGGCCAAACTGCCTGCCGGTGCCCGACAGCATGGCGATGTACAGGTGGCACCAGCGCCCGGCGATTGATGTGCTCATGAACCAGTACAACCAGGACAGTCCGCATGCCCAGTTTGGCAACGTCCGCATCGTCAAGGAACTGGCCAGCGTCGCCAACCAGTTGGGCCGCAAGCGCACGCTCTGCGAGGCCTACGGGGCGGGCGGCTGGGACCTGCGCTTCGAGGACATGAAGCGAATCGGCGACTGGTTGTACGTGCTTGGTGTCAACACGCTTAATGAGCACCTCTCCTACGTCACCATTCGCGCCGCCCGCAAGCACGACCATCCGCAGTCGTTTTCGTATCACGAGCCGTGGTGGGAGGCGTACCACGTCTCGGCCGAGTACTTCGCCCGCCTGTCGGCGGCGATGTCGCAGGGCGAACAGATCAATCGAATCGCGCTGCTTGAACCGACCACAACCGCCTGGATGTAC
>MTKZ01045460.1_pt1 | contig 15082 bp, 9 predicted proteins | sample 1042781 | NCBI WGS metagenome assembly MTKZ01 (sample SAMN06212207, study PRJNA360539) | anaerobic digester metagenome | biome: Wastewater treatment plant; material: sludge; isolation source: anaerobic digester fed with sludge from wastewater treatment plant | place: Denmark: WWTP Viborg ...
GTACCCGGAACGGCACAGTTTCCAATCTTTCCGGGACAGGATGCTGATGATTGAAGGCCCGTCGATGTGGCCAACTTTCAAATCCGGATATTTTTCCGGGCTATAATCCCTGAACTGCAGCCTGTAGCCGAGCCCGGTCCGATTGGGAACACTGAGGAAAATCACTTTTTTCGTGACCCGCGACAACTCGCCCAAAAACACCGTCAGATCGGGAACGAACCACAACGCGGAAAAGGAAAAACTCATATCGAAGGCCTGGTCTGCATAATCCAAACACCGAAAATCCGGGTTCAAGACCGCTTTCACCGGTCTATAAAGATCGTGCCAGGTTTCTTCGATCAAGCGCAGCCGCTGCGGATCGTTGTCCTCAAGCGCCACCGCGATGCCGTTATCTGCCAGGGCCAGCAGGTTGATCCCACTAATCCCGGTAAAGCCGAAGGACGGGCTTTCCAGGACATTCTCCACTCCGTTGCGCTGGGCCGTTTCTTCCAGTAGGTCGTTCAGGACGATCCTTTCATAGGAGGAGCCCATGCCCTCATGGGGATTGGAAAAGTATTTGGCCCAGTCGTTAATTATGGGAATTGCCACTACTTGCCCCGATAATCGTCGATCGTGACCTGAAACGCCGGAATGGTGAATGTTTCCGGCAAACCCATCATTTGATAGGTGTCCGCCACGTAATAGAACCAGGACCGCGAGATCAGTTGAAAGCGGCTGACCCAAAGCTCATTCTTGAGCAATTTGGCCAGCGCTTCGCCCCAGCGGAAAAAGATTTGGTCCAGTTTGAGCAAGGTGCAGTAGTTTTTGCCCTGTAGTTGCCGCGAGATGAAATTGGACAGATCCTGCAGCTGGACCGGTTCACGGTCCGCTACGTTCAGAGCCAGACCGGAGGGAAATCCGTTTTTCAGCAACCAGAGGAAGGCGCCGGTGATCGTGTCGATGTGGCAGAGATGGATCCAGATGCGTTTGTTAATGATGGGAAAGCGGCCCTTGTCGACCATTTTTACGAGTTGGTAGGGAAAGCCGAAATCCCCGCGGCCGTAAGTGATGGAAGGCCTTACAATCGCCGCCTGCAGGCCTTTGATGACTGCCTGGTTGATATATTTCTCGCACTCGATCTTCGTGTAGTGGTAAAGGTTGTCGGGATTCCGTTCCGTCTCGTTGGTGGCGGGAAGTTCCTCCGGAATGGCTCCGAAAACACCCACCGACGAGCAGAACAGCAGTTTCGCGCCGCTGGACAGGCAGTATTCAGCCAATTGCTGCGTGCAACCGAGATTGGCCCGCAAATATGCTTCCCGAGAAAATTTCCTTCCGCCCCGCAACGCCCCGATATGCACCACCCAATCGAATTTATTCGCCGCCAGGTATTTCTTCAGCCCTTCCAGGTCGGCCAGATCGAGTTTGACGATCTCCAACTCCGTGCTGAAGGCCGCGTAGCGTTCCTCGATCGTTCCCGGTCTGATCAGCGCCGTGATCTGATAGCCGAGTTTATCGGCCAGAATGGCCTTCAGGACGGATTTCCCGATCAAACCCGTAACACCGGTGATCAGCAGGCGCATTTAGCTGAATAGCCTGTCCCAAAGGCTGGATTTACTGCGGTGGTTATGGGAATGCGAGTGTGAGTGCGAGTGTTGGATATAAACGTATTTATGCGGGATTGCCTTGTTCTCCAGGATCATCTGGGGAAAATCCTGCGTAAGCAGTTCGACGGTTTGGCCATCCAGATCCTCCTGCAGCAGTTCAGTTGCCTGGAAATACGATCCGTAGGGCGCGCGGCCGTGGTCGTCGGATCCCAGCAAGTGCGCCCAGCCGTTGCGGACCAGCACCCAGGCAGTCTGACGAACTTTTTCGCCGTAAAGGCCCAACAGGCTTCCGGAATTGACCTGCAGGTAAATATCCTGGTCGATGAGATCCCTGGCGCGGGTGATCTTCTTCATAATGCTCACGTAGCGCTCGGCATGGGCCAAAATAGGCTTGTAACCTTTGCGCAGCAAGGGAAAGACGTTATAATAGAAATCCGGCGGCAGCCCGTTCAGATCCGATTCCAGCAGGACATATTTGGATTTCCCTAGCGTCAGGTTCGAGTGTTCGACCTCCTCCGCGCTTTTGGGATGTAAATAGATCTCAAACCCCTGCTCCAAGCTGATGGCGATGTTGTTTTCCCTAGCCAGTTCGCGCATGCGGGCCAGCTTGGCGTCGTATTCAGAACGGTCGTAATCATAGACGCCCTGCATGTAATGCGCGGTCAAAAATGCGTGAGTAATGCCCCCCATGGCCATGATCCGCATCTGCTCGACAGACTTCTGCTCGGATTGCGAGCCGTCGTCTATCTGCGGCATCAGATGGCAATGAACGTCAATCATGGATCAGGGCAGCCTCTCTTTGATCATTTCCACAAACTCCACCAGGACGTGGTTGTGTTCGAACGGCTTGATCATCCGCTCAGAGTCTTCCAGCAGCTTTTCCACTCCACTGCGCGCTTTGTCGAAGCCAAGCAGGCCGGTGTAACTGTGCCTGGAAGACGGAACGTATTCAGTATCGAAATCCAGGTCGTCCCCGCCGCGGTTGTAGTCCGATACTATGTCTTCGATCATCCTGTAGGCCAGGCCAAGATTGAGCGCGTAGGCGTTCATGATCTGCCGCGTGTTTTCATCCGCGTTGGCCAGTACGCAGGCCATATCCGCGGAAGCCTGCAGCAGGGATCCGACCTTTTTCATGTCTATATAGCGCAAGGTATTGATCTTCATCACCTTATGCTTGCTGTCCAAGGCCACGGCCTGACCGCCGATCATGCCATAGGACTTGGTATAGGTGGCCAGGATGCGGATGCAGGCCAACGCTTTGGCGGGTGGGGAAACATGCCCCAAAACCTCAAAAGCCAGCGTGTAGAGCGCGTCTCCGGCCAGGATGCCGACCGTGTTGTTAAACTTCTGGTGGGTGGCGGGATTGGAACGCCTCTCTTTTTCATTCATGACCATCGGCATATCGTCGTGGACCAGGGAAGCGTTGTGCGCCAATTCCACCGCCGTCGCCGCCGTAACAGCCTCTTGCAGTCCTTTGCTTTTTCTCATCCCGTTCAGCATTTCGAACATGGATACCAGGAGCAGGGGGCGCCAGCGCTTTCCCCCAGAAAAAACCGCGTAATGCATCGCCTTTTTCAGGTCCTTGGCCGGCGCGGATTGAGTTCCGAGATAATGCTTCAGGCTGGATTCGATCATCTCCAAGCGGGTCTCAAAATACTTCTGTAGCAGCAAGTTAATCTCCTGGAAGCAAAAACTTTGGCTTTTACACCATTATTGATTTCGTTACTCTGCTATGCCGAAAATTGTCAAGGTTTTTATCCACCCTGTATCACCTTGCTACTATCTTTGCCGTTATGGGTGGAGGTGTTTGCGCTTCAAGTCTCGGTCATTCCCGAGCCCTCTGACTGCGTCAACCCGCATAGTTTTGACTGGACATTTTCCTGATAACGATTTTTAGCGCGAATAAGGTTTGAAAATTGCTTTACCACAAAGCGGGAGAAGAAATATGAGAAACATCTACATCTTGTTCCTTTGCCTTTTTGCGCTGAATCTGGCTGCGGCCAATTTCGAAAACCTGCCCACTGAGGTTGTCCAGCCTGATGGCAGCGTGCTTTCACTCTTCGCTTCCGGAGACGAATACGCCAATTGGCTGCACGACGCCGCCGGATACACTATCATCCAAAGCCCTTCCGACGGCTATTACTACTACGCCACGTCGCAAAACGGTGAACCGGTCCCTTCTGCCTGGCGGGCGGATTCCTCTGATCCCAGCGCTTTGGGGCTGCGGCCCGGGATTAACATCTCACCTGAAAAGTACCGCCAGAAAGTCCAATTGATGAACGACCATCCCCGTCGTGGGGCTAGGGGTCCGAACACCGGAACTGTCAACAACCTCGTGGTTTACATCCGCTTTGCCGACCAGACCGAGTTCACCGAGCCCCGCTCAGTATACGATGCCAAATTCAACGCCGACGGCGACCAGGACAACTCCCTCCGCAACTACTTCCACCTGGTCAGTTACGACCAGTTGAATTACGTCTCTCACCACTTCCCCACCTGCGCGCCGGATATCAACCTTTCCTACCAGGACAGCCATCCCCGGGCCTATTACCTGCCTTACAACGCGGTCACCAATCCGCAGGGCTATCGCGACTGGCAGCGCACCGACCGCGAACACGCACTTTTAGCCGCCGCCATTGCCGGTATCGCCAGCCAAGTTCCTACCGACCTCAATATCGATGCGGATGAAGATGGCTACGTGGACAACGTTTGCTTCATCATCCGCGGACCCCACACAGCCTGGAACGACCTGCTCTGGGCACATCGTTGGGCGCTTTATACGGTGGATTCCTACATCAACAACAAAATGGTCTGGGACTTCACTTTCCAGCCCGAGGACCAGAACACTGTGCGCACCCTCTGTCACGAAATGTTTCACAGCGCTGGCGCGCCCGACCTCTACCATTACAACTTTGACGGCATGACCCCCGCAGGCTGCTGGGACATCATGGAAAGCGGCTACGGCCATATGGGGATGTACATGAAATTCAGATACGGAAATTGGATCAGCACCATCCCCACCGTCACCAGCGGTACATATATACTGAATCCCGTCACTTCCGCCACCAACAACGCCATAAAGTACCAACTCACGGCATCGGAATTTCTCGTCTTCGAATACCGCAAACAGGGCTCCGACCTCTTTGAGGAATCCCTGCCCGGCTCGGGGCTGCTCATTTACCGGATCAACAGCACCCAGGACGGAAACTCGCAGGGCCCGCCGGACGAAGTTTACGTTTACCGTCCGGACGGAACCAATTCCAACAATGGCTCCCTCTCCGAAGCGACATTTAGCGAAGGCAATTACTGCACGGAATTCAACCAATATACCAATCCCTCCTGTTTTCTGACCAACGGGACCAACACTCCGGTCAATGTCCACGGCATTGGAGAAGCCGGGGACACCATCGCGTTCACCATCTCAGCCCCGGCGGGATCTTATCCCCCGGTGATCAGCAACCTGAGCCCCGCCGACGGTGCCGTCCTTATTTTGGGCGATCAGACCCTCAGCGCGAGCGTCTCGGCACCCAGCGACGCCATCAGCCAGGTGCAATTTTATCTGGATTCCGTTTTGATCGGCGCGGCCGCGCAAGGCCCCTACTCCATATTGATTCCGGCCACCTCGCTAACCCCGGGATATCACGACCTTGCAGTCAGCGCTGTCACTTCTGCCCAAATGTCTTCCACCGCTCACGCGAGGATCAGGATCGTCGATCCCGCGCAACAAAACTGGTTTTCCTGGCTTTCCGATCAACCGGAATGGACTGAGTTCGGGCGCGGCGCCGTTCCTATCCAGGCGGCTTTGGATCTGGATCTGGGAACCCAGGATTACCTGGTTAAAAAAATCGCCTTTAATCTGGTCCCCGATCCCTGGGGCGTTCCCGCCAATCCGGGATTGGTTAGCGCCAAGATCAACCGCTTTGCCGGCGGCGCCATAACCGACCAGACTTTGCTGAACATCGGCGACATCCTCTGCCCCCTGAACGGACGCTTCGAATACACAGTTGATAGCCAGGTCCCGCTGAGCGGACAGATCGCCGTGATCCTCAACCTTTACGAATATCAGAACATCGTTTTTGACGTCAACGGCCCTTGCGGACACAGTTGGATCACCGAACCCAGCCGGCCATGGACGGACGCGCTGGGCCGGGGTGTGATCGGCGCCGCCGACATCGAATTGCTGCTTCAGGCGCCCGGTTCCGGATCGAACGATCCTGTTGATACCGTACCGGTCCAAAACCTCAGCGTCGCTCCCAATCCTTTTTCCGACCAGACGGCCTTCTCCTTTGATCTGAAAGCGGCCGAACCTGTACGGTTGGCCATTTACAACCTCCGCGGTCAGAAAGTGCGCAATCTGGTGGACGAAGGATTGGCCAAGGGCACGCACCGAATCGAATGGGACGGTTCGGACGAAGCGCAAAGGCCGGTTGGAAGTGGAATTTACCTATACAGGATGCAAAGCGGCCCCGCTACCCTGTCCGGAAAACTGATGTTCATCCGTTAGTCCGGAATTCCTTCTTACTATCTTGGCTCTTGCGATCATTACGGGATCAATACGGGATCAATACGGATGAAATCCGTATTGATCCCGTATTGATCCCGTAATGATAATAAGGGCCTTCCTAGTGAAAAAGGAAAGAGAAAACTCAACGGATAGCAGGAAAAATGCAGGCCCAATCAGGCTTCAGCGGACAAAGGTAACCTTATGACCCAGGGCGTCAAGCTCGAATTCGTTGTATGTCCCCACCTTGTCATTGTAAAAGAGATAACCTTCCTTGACTCCGCCGGGCAGGATATCGCCAAAACTGAAGTAGTCATCCACCAGTTCATTGATCTGATCGCGAATGATCTGTAAAGCCTGTTGTTGGGTTTCGACCGCGGAAGTGTTGAATGGATCGGGGTCCTTTCCCAGAAGGTAGAGCAACTGGATGCCACTGAGGAGTACCTGCAGGGGCTTGTAGTCGAACTGCTTACCTCCGGCAAGGATGCTGAATGATTTGCTGTCAAGGGAAATTTTGTGCCGGGAAACGTTTTTCACGCGCAGCCAGACCGGAAAATAATCACCGGCCACCGAAACGGCGCCGCCGCTATATACTTGGGGCCGGATATAGATCTCCAGGCTGTCCGTTTGAATGACCGCGTAACGATCTTCCACACTGTAAACGGGATCGGGTACCGGCTTCCAAGGCTTGAGCAGGCAGCCGCCCAAAACCAACAATATTACCAATGCCAGAAACGGCGCTCTTTTCATAGGGACTTCCGATCCCCCTCCCCAAGCGGAGAGGGGGACCCAGGCAAATATCTATTCTTCGTCGGTGTCGGTCTCTTCTTCGGTATCCTCAAAGTCCTCTTCCGCGCCTTCGTCTTCGGATTCATCGCCGTCAGCGGCATATTCCGGCAGGGGCGGAGCGTTCTTGATCTTTTCGGCTTCGCGGTCCAGTTCCTCTTCGTTGGGATCTTCCGGGATGACAGTAATGTCGCGGACCTTGTCCTTGTCCTTGAGGTTGATGAGCTTGACGCCCTGGGTGTTTCTGCTGACCTGCGAAATGACGGCCACACGCTGGCGGATGATCATTCCGTCCTGAGTGACGATCATGAGGTCGTCGCGCTCGTCCACTATCATGAGGGCAGCCAGATATCCGTTGCGTTCGGTGGTTTTGAGGGTAATGACGCCTTTGCTGCCGCGCCGCGTGGGAGTGTAGGCGGAAATGAGGGTGCGTTTTCCGTAGCCGTTTTCGCTGATGGCGAGAATTGTCTTGCCGCTGGGGGTGCCGTTTTCAATAAGGTAATCTTGGGAAATGATGCCCATGGAGATCACATAGTCCTCATCGCGGAGCCGGATGCCGCGGACGCCTCTGGTAAAGCGCGCGGTGGAACGGAAGTCCTTTTCGCTGAAGCGGTTGCAGAAACCGTTCCGGGTGGCCAGGATGACCTCGTCGTTGCCTTCGGAGATACGGGCGTCGATAAGTTCGTCGCCGGGCATCAATTTGATCGCCAGAATGCCGCTGCTGCGGGGACGGCTGAAGGCCGAGAGGGCGGTTTTCTTGATCGTGCCGTTGCGCGTGCACATCACCACATTCTGGTCCGGGCTGAAGTTTTTGAGGGTCACGAAGGCCTTGATCTTTTCCTTTTCCTGGAACTGGACGAGGTTGACGACTGCCTTGCCGCGGGCCGTGCGTCCAGCTTCCGGGATCTCGAAGACCTTGAGCCAGTAACATCTGCCGTGGTCGGTGAAGAGCAGGATATAGGAATGCGTGGAGGCCACAAAGATGTACTGGATGATGTCCTCTTCCTTGAGGTTGGAGCCGCTGAGGCCCTTGCCGCCGCGTCTCTGGACCTTGTAGGTATCGATGGGAAGGCGTTTGACGTAGCCATCGTGGGTGATCGTGACGACCATCAGTTCGTCCGCGATGAGGTCTTCGGGATTAAGGAGGCCGCTGTAGTTGGCAAGAATGTGGGTGCGGCGGGGGTCGCCGAATTTGTCACGGATTTCGCGGGTTTCCTTTTTGACCAGTTTCATGCGCAGTTCTTTCTTCTCCACCAGTTCGCGCAGGCGGGCGATGACTTTGAGCAGGTCCTGGTATTCGGCTTCGATCTTTTCGCGCTCAAGGCCGGTTAGACGCTGCAAACGCATGTCCAGAATAGCCTTGGCCTGGATCTCGGAGAGGCCGAATTTGGCTTGCAATTGCTCGCTGGCCTCCTGCGGGGTCTGGGAGGCGCGGATGGTGGCGATGACTTCATCCAGGTGGTCCAACGCGATCTTGAGGCCCTCCAGAATGTGGAGGCGGTCCTCAGCGTTCTTCAGTTCAAAGAGGGTGCGGCGGAGGACTACGTCGTGGCGGAACCCGATGAAGTTGGTGAGCATGTCCTTCATCTTCACCACTTGCGGAATGCCGTTCACCAGGCAAAGGTTGATAACGCCGAAGGTGGTCTGCAGTTGGGAGTATTTATAGAGTTGGTTGAGCACCGCGTTGCCGTCGGCGCTGCGCTTGATGTGGATGACGAGGCGCATGCCGTCGCGGCCGGATTCGTCGCGGATGTCGCTGATGCCTTCGATGCGCTTGTCCTTGACCAGTTCCACGATCTTCTCGATCAGGGCTGTCTTGGTGACCTGATAGGGAATGGAGCTGATGATGATGGATTCGTGCTCGTTTTCGCTGGTCACGACCTCCGCTTCGCCGCGCACGAGCAGACGCCCGCGCCCTGTCTGGAAATATTCGCGGATGCCGTCCACGCCGAGGACGAAGCCCCCGGTGGGGAAATCCGGCCCCTTGACATACTGCATCAATTCCAGGTCTTCGAGATCAGGTTTGTCGATTAGGGCGATGATGGCGTCGCAGATTTCCCCGATGTTGTGGGGCGGCATATTGGTCGCCATCCCGACTGCGATTCCGGAAGAGCCGTTGACCAGCAGGTTGGGGATGCGGGTAGGGAATACCAGCGGTTCCTTGCGTGTATCGTCATAGTTGCCTACGTAATCCACCGTATCCTTGTCCAGTTCGTCCAGCATCTCCATGGTCACTTTTTGGAGGCGGGCTTCCGTATAACGCATGGCCGCGGGCGGATCTCCGTCGATGGAGCCAAAGTTGCCCTGCCCGTCTACCAGTTGGTAGCGCATGTTCCAAGGCTGGGCGAGACGCACGAGGGTGGGATAGACCACCTGTTCGCCGTGGGGGTGATAGTTGCCCGAGGTGTCGCCGGCGATCTTGGCGCATTTGCGGAAATGCCCGCCGGGAGTGAGGTTGAGTTCGTGCATGGCGTAGATGATGCGCCGCTGCGAGGGCTTGAGGCCGTCGCGGATATCGGGCAAAGCGCGGGCCACAATCACGCTCATCGAGTAATCCAAATATGCTTGGCGCAGATGGTCTTCTATTTGTACATTCAGTATCTTGGTCCTGTCGTCCATTTCTTCTCCAGTCTCCTTAAATATCGAGGTTCTTGACGTATTGGGCGTTGGCTTGGATAAACTCGCGCCGCGGCTCTACCTCGTCGCCCATCAGCACCGTAAACATCCTGTCCGCTTCGATGGCGTCGTCCATTTTCACCGAAACCATGATGCGGTTTTCCGGGTTCATGGTCGTTTCCCAAAGTTGCTCGGGATTCATTTCGCCAAGGCCTTTGTAGCGCTGCACAATCACGTTTTTATCGCCAAATTCCCGAATGGCGGCATCGCGCTCATCTTCGGAAAACACATATTTTTTCTGCTTGTTTTTACGCACGAGGAAGAGGGGCGGTTTGGCGATGTAGACATGGCCGTGCTCGATGAGGGGGCGCATATAGCGATAGAAGAAGGTGAGCAACAGGGTGCTGATGTGGGCGCCGTCGACGTCTGCATCGGCCATGATGACCACGCTTCCATATCGGATTTTGCTGACGTCAAAATCCTGTCCGATGCCTGCTCCGACGGCCAGGATGATGGGCTGGATCTTGTCGTTGTTGAGGACCTTGTCCACGCGGGCTTTTTCGGTGTTGAGCATCTTCCCCCAGAGCGGTAGGATCGCCTGGTACGCGCGGTCCCGGCCCTGTTTGGCGCTGCCGCCTGCGGAATCTCCCTCGACCAGGAAAAGTTCCGTCTTAGTCGGATCAGTGATCGTGCAATCGGCAAGTTTGCCCGGCAGGGAACCGCTTTCCAGCACGGATTTGCGCCGCGTGAGTTCCCTCGCCTTGCGGGCTGCCTCGCGCGAACGGGCAGCCAGGATGCTCTTCATCGTAACAGCCTTCGCCTCGGCGGGGTGTTCCTCGAAATAGGTCATCAACTTTTCATAGACGACGGAATTGACGAAGCCTTCGACATCGCTGTTTTGCAACTTTGTCTTGGTCTGGCCCTCGAACTGGGGATTGGACATTTTCACACTGATAACGGCCGTAAGGCCTTCGCGGATATCCTCGCCGGAGGGATTGACCTTTTCGTTTTTCAGCAGGTCAGCGCTCTTGATATAGGCGTTGACGGCCCGCGTGAGGCCGCTCTTGAAACCGCTGAGATGGGTGCCGCCTTCCGTAGTGTTGATGTTATTGGCGAAACTGAAGATGTTTTCCTGGTAGCCTTCATTGTATTGCAAGGCGACTTCGAATTCCAAGCCTTCGCGTTGGGATTCGACGTGGATGGGTTTGACCTGCAGCGGTTTTTTGTTTTGGTTAAGGTATTCGACGAAACTGTTGATCCCGCCGTCGTATTTGAAGTCGTGGATGCGGTCGTTGCGTTCGTCCTTGAGTACGATGCGCACGCCGCGGTTGAGGAAGGCCAGCTCGCGCAGACGGGTCGTGAGATAATCGAAACTGAAATCCACAGTTTCGAATATGGTGTTGTCCGGCTTGAACTTGATCACCGTGCCGGTGCGGTTGGTGGGACCCATTTCCAGTACTTCCGAGGCCACGCGACCGCGCTCGTAACGCTGGAAATAGATCTTGCCGTTCAAGTGGACACGGGCCTCGAGGTATTCGGAAAGCGCCACGACCACCGAAACACCGACACCATGCAGACCGCCGGATACTTTGTAGGACTGGTTGTCGAACTTGCCACCGGCGTGCAGGACGGTCATTACGACGGTCAGGGCCGGGATGTTCATTTCCTTGTGCATGTCGACCGGGATGCCGCGGCCGTTGTCATCGACCTCGACCTCGCCCTGGGAGGTGATGGTGACCTTGATCAGGTCGCAGAATCCGGCCAGAGCTTCGTCGATGGAGTTGTCCACGACCTCGTAAACAAGGTGGTGCAGGCCGCGTTCGGAGGTGCCGCCGATGTACATCGAGGGGCGCTTGCGTACGGCCTCCAGGCCCTTCATCACCTTGATGTCTTGGGCAGTGTAGGTTTTTTCAGTCATAATTTATTGTCTCCTATGAAATTACATATTCAGATCCTGCCTCGGTCCAGAGGTCCGTCCGGCAAGATGGCTGTTTTCATCGATATCTGTATGCAAAGAAATCAGATATCGGGTTTTTGTCAAGCACAATCCCCAAATAATCCGAGATTTTATCTACTTGTCTATCAATGATTTAGGAAATGCTGCCCAAACGTTTGAGCAAAGTGTTGGAAAAACTCTCGCCCTGGATTCGCGGGGATTATTCTAATGGATTGGCGTGCAGTATATTACGCCAGGAGTTTTTCCCTCTTGGAGTCTGAACCCTACAAGATTATTTTATGACTTCGATTTCGACGCGACGATTTTTGCCGGATTCGCTCTCGTCGGTGAGTCCGTAGATGGGCTGGTTGTTGCCGAAACCCTCCCATCTGAGGCGTTTTTTATCGATTCCTTTGGAGATTAGGTAATCGACCACGATCTTGGCACGCTGGTCGGAAAGGTCCAGGTTCATGCGCGGCGTTCCGGTGTCGTAGGCGTGGCCTGACACTTTAACCTTGATGGAGGGATTGTTGAGCAGGGTGAGGACCACGTCGTCCAGGGTCTTTATCTCTTCCGGAGAGAGATCCGCGCTTTTATCGGCGAAGAAGATGCTGCCAAAGGCAATGGCCTTTTTCTTCTCCAGTTTTTTGAGGAAGATATTGAGGTTGACCGCCTCTGTTTCCGGCTCCAGGTCCACCGTTTCGCTGTAAATCAAATAGCCGCCTTCATTGACCACCACATCCCATGAGGGCGCCCAGCGCAATTCGGTGTCGAACTCGCCCAGGCCGCTGGTGATGACTATGTTGCGGTTGCGAACGCCCTCAGTAACGCCGGTGACTTCGACATTGGACAGAACAGGATGACCTTCCAAATCGGTGACAGTTCCGCGGAACCGGACTTTGTGGCTGGAAACGGCAGGCTCGATGCCGGGAACGCCTTCCGGTTTTTCCGTGGGGATCAATTCCAGGTTTGATTCCGGATGCTCAGGCGGCAAAATGGCAGGCTGTTCCTGATAAGGCGGCTGTTGCACCGGCAGTTTGGCCACAGCCGGCGGCTCTTCAATCTGACCCAGATTTTCTTGTGATGGTGGCTGCAAATAAAGCTCCGTAGTCCCGGATTCAGCGGGTTTTTCCAGAGGCCGGAAATCAGCCACAATCATTGGTTTGTCTTCTGGAAGTTCTTTCCCTGCAGCTGGCTGATCTGTCTCCACAGTTTGATGCACAGGTTCCGAAGGTTGTTCGGGCGGGACGATGGTCTGAACCTCCTCCTCCATAGCTTGCGGTTTGCCGAGTTCTGGGAATTCTGTAGTCTTGGCGACCAGCGTTTCTTCCTCCGCTTCCTGGCCCGCCAGAGGCCGTTCCACGGCTATGGGCTGAGAGATCATTTCCCCGGCCTCGTTCAGGACGATGTAACTGGGCTGTTCGCTATACTGGAAGTTGACTTGGTAGATCTTTTCGAAGCCTGAGACCATACGGTCCGAACTGACGTAGCCTTCGTTGGTGGCTGGGATATGGAAAAAATAGCGGTCGTTGCGGGTGGAATTGAGAGGCAGGCCCAAGTTTTCCGGGACCGACCAGTTTTGCCAGGTATTACCGATCCAGTAGGTCTTGAAAATGTCGTAGCCGCCAAATCCGGGATGCCCGTTGGAAGCGAAATACAGGGTGTTGCCGTCCGCGTCGAGGAAAGGCGTCTGCTCGTTGCCGGCTGTGTTGACAGTCGGTCCCAGGTTTTGCGGCACGGTCCAAACACCGTTCACTTTCTGGCTGACATAGATGTCCAGGCCGCCCAAACCGCCCTCGCGGGAAGAGGCGAAAAAGAGCAGGCTGTCGCGATAAACCATCGGCTGGAGATCCACCTGCGGGGAATTCAGGGCTGACATGTTTTGCGGGACTGACCAGCCGCCGGATTTCATAACGCTGTAAAGGTCACCATCGAGTTTGCCCGGCTCGAAGTTGCCCGCCAGCCAGGCCGTAGAGCCATCGGATGAAAAACTGCCGAAGGATTCGTTCTTGTCTGAGGAAAGACCTTTGACCACTTCCGGCTTGCCGTAACCGGAGCGAAACAGCTCCACGCGCCAGATGTTTTCCTTGCCCAGACGGTCCGGACGCAAAGAAGTGAAATAGAGATATTTCCCCTCGGGATCAGTGACGGCGCCGTAGTCCGAACTGCGGCTGTTCACATAGGAAGGCATGGGACGCACGCTGACATCGGTGAAAATGCTCTGCTGGCGCCGGATGATCCGGTAATAGGCGTCCACCTTGTCGCGATATTCCCTATCTCCGGAAGCGACGTATCTATCCAGCCAGGCGCGAGCGTCGACCGTATCCGCCTTTGCGAAATAGAGGCGGCCCAGCCAATAGTGGTATTCGGGCACCTTACCGCCGGCGGAACGGTCCGCGGCCAGGAATTGGCTGATGGCTTTGTCATAATCCCCGCGCTGGTACCACGCTATGCCCTCGTTGGCGTAACGCTCGCCTTGGAGGGCATAAAAGGTAACGCCGCAGAACAGCAGCAAAAGGCAGGTAAGGACTCTTCTCATTACCGGTGGATGGAACTCAGAACCTCAGGATCAGCGAAATGATATGATCGTCGGCGAAGATGTCGTGATCGTTGAAACGAAAGACGTAATCGAGCTGAAAATTGCGGAACTTGACGCCCGTGCCAGCTGAAAGGCGGCCTTGGTTGTATCCGAGGCGGAGCCCGGTCTCGAACTCGGAAAGGATATCTGACCAAGTCCCCTGCTCACTGATGGCGATGTCATCCAACTGGGAGCCGGCTTCGCGGTCACGTCCGATCGAGGTCCAATATTCCGCCCCGAAGCAGACGTAGGGATTTTCAGTTTTTTCCAGTTTGAGGTCGGCCGCCAGGGTCACACCCAGAATCGGAAACACCGCCAGACCGGCCGAGATCTCGTAGGGAACAGTCTCCGGGCCGTATTTTCCATACAGGTCGCGGCCCATTAAACCGACTTCAAGGTACTGGTTCACGTCGTAATGGGCTCCGAGATCGACCCCGAAGCCAGTGTCGCTCTCCCCCGCTATCGAACTGTAATAGAATTTGGGGCTGAGGCCGATGCTGAAGCGGTCGAAATTGCGGGCATAACTAAGCGCGAAGCTGTGTTCTTCGTCGGAAAAAGTGCCGGTGGGATCGCCGTCCTCATCGTAGCCGTCGATATCCCCCACTCCCGCGTTTATCCAGGAAAACGCAAGCGCACCGAAACCAAAGTTCTTTCCCACCGCAGCGTAAGTGTGGCGGCGATCGTAGCCCATGCTGAAATTGTACATGGTACCCACTTCGATGTCTTTTAAATAAGTCAGGCCTGAGGGATTCCAATATCCCGAAACGATGTCGTTGGAGACTGTGGAGCCGGCTTCGCCCATGGCGATAATCCTCGATCCCACACCCATGCGCATAAAGGCAGCCACGGAATTGTTCAGGTCATCCGCATAAACCGGTAGGGCCAGCGCAAGCAAGACCGCTCCCAGGATCAGGATTTGCAGGATATATCTCGTTTTCATAATCGTCTCCTTACTTCACCGCGATCTTGATCACGCGCTCGGTCCGGTCGGTCTGGTCTTTGGCAACCACCCGCGCGAAATAGGTTCCGCGGCCGACACGCTTTCCGCTTGAATTCTTGAGGTCCCAGGCGATCGCGACATC
>MTKZ01126333.1_pt1 | contig 15081 bp, 10 predicted proteins | sample 1042781 | NCBI WGS metagenome assembly MTKZ01 (sample SAMN06212207, study PRJNA360539) | anaerobic digester metagenome | biome: Wastewater treatment plant; material: sludge; isolation source: anaerobic digester fed with sludge from wastewater treatment plant | place: Denmark: WWTP Viborg ...
TTCGGGGTCGAGGACAAAACGCGGCCCAGAACATCCTTGGTGATTTCGGTATAGGTATCGATCCCGCCCGAAGTGGCGGTGCCGTTGATATGGAACAGCCATGCCTGCGTGGTAAGGCCGTTATATACGTTCTTCGTCCTGGTCTTGTCGGCATTCACTGTCCAGATAACCCTGCCGAAAGGATCGGGAGCAACCGCCCCTCCTCCGAAGGGATTGTCGTACAGGTTCGCGTCCGACACGTTGAAGATAGTCTTCCAAGAGCCGTATGCCTTGTTGTAAACGCTGTCGCCGCTCTTCTTGTACCGTACCGAAAAGCTGTTCCCGTTTGCAGAATCGACGGGATAAGGGATCGAGTCGAACGCGCTCCCCGCGGTCGTCTGCGGGTATGGAAGGGAGGAGAAGACCTCGCTTCCGAACGGGTCGTAACCGCTCATCGTCTCCACCCAGCGGTTCTCGGCGTCGAGGATATCGGTCTTTAAAAGCCTTCCGAAATCGTCGAAGTAATAAACCGCGTATGATGATTCCGCTCCCGCGTTGGCAGGAACGGCTGGCGGCTCCGCCCAGGATGCGGGGGCAACAGGACCACGGAAGAAATGTATCCTTTTGCCGACATTCCATGTGTGGCTGTAACCGTCAATCGTCCTGGATTTTGTCGCATTGGGGTAGTTGATGTACGAGGGATTCTCTCCGGGAGGCGTGATCTTTGTCAGCCTTCCAAGCGAGTCATATATAAAGGAAGTCGTCAGGTTGTTGGCGTCCAATTGGCTGGTTATCCTGCTCGTGTTGGGGTCAATGTTTCTTGTAAAATCCATGTAACCGGCCGGTATGCCGCTCCATTTGAGCGACTTCGTCACGCCGCGTTCCCATTCGAAGGAAACCGCATACGTATTCGACGCCGTGCCGTTCGAATAGGGCTGGCCGCCGGTGTATGTCACTGACGCGATGTTGCCGTTGTACGTCGTGCCGTTATTTGAATATGATATCGTTGCCTTGGGGTCGGTTGAACTTGGAACAAAAGGATTTATAATCTGCCATTTCGGAGTGAACTCCGTGGGCTGGATAGTAAATGCAGTAAGGATTTCTCTTCCTTGAGATTTCGACAAAAGGAGTCCGGAATCAACATAGGGCGAATTGTCAAGATATGTCATCGCCGAAGCCTTGAACACACCTGAAAAGGAAACATCGGAACCGGGACCGGGAGGATCACCAGGATAAAATGTTTGATCCTGGCCGAATGTCGCAGTTGTCGTAAAATTCACCGATGTAGCCGTCCCGCTGTATGAGTATAGAAGTCTGTCCACCTGATAAAGATCTTCGTCTCTTTCTATAAGCTCATATTGGCGCGCATCAACCAGTACCCCTGAAAATCCTGTCCCTGCTGTTGTAGTATACGAATAGTGGCCGTATCCGTCCCACAATTCATTCATAACGGTTTTTTCCCAAATCGTATGATTTACCGAGGGAACCTGCGTGGCGTTTCCGTCCAGTTCCGCTTCATATACACTTCTTGTCCTGACGTTGCCTACCGGAGTGTAAGGCTGTCCCGNNTATTCATCGCGACAGTGATCCGCATCGCCGCCATTCGAACTGAATGTTTTCTTTTGAGCATAAACAGCGTTCAGAAAAGGGTTCCACCCGTTTAAGGGAATGGGCCATACAGCGCCGTCATCATTATACTTGATGAAACCTACCTCCGTTCCGGCGGGGACCATCTGGGTGGAATAAAGACTGTCAGCATAAAAATACATGGTCTCTCTTCCGAGTGGATCTGTGAATAGAACCGGTAACGAAAGCGGAGTCCCGAAAGTGCCCTGCGCTGTCGAAAAGTTTCTTGTCCATTTCCAAACGGCAATATTGTCGACTCCATCACCACGATCTGCGTATTCCGTGTGAGACCTTACGCCTGAAAAAGCATCCATTGCTTCCTGGCATGTCTCTGTGGGGCATGATTTGTACTTATAGGCAAACCGATCGTAATCGTAAAGGGACGTTGCGCCCGTCGGATAATCTATCCTGTAAAGGAAATATCCCAAACCCACCGAGCTTGAATCGTAAAAGAACTTATAGTCATAAAGTGTTTCAAGGCTTACGGCATCAGTTACTTTAACCAGGAATGGGAAAAACTCGGAGCCGCCTCCTTTTGTCCTCAATTCATATTCATATGTTTCAATCGCCCATTCCGTATCGCTGATCTTCCATTTAATTTCATGCAGGAGGTTGTTGTTCCTGTTGTCGGCATATCCGCTCGTCGTAGTAAAAATTATCTCTCTTCCGAACTGGTCGACAACCTTCTGTATCGAACCTCCGTAAGGTTGGCCGTCATAAGGATTATATTGATAAATGTATCCGTTGTAGTAGATGGTTATATAGTTCTGCGCCCTGTCGGTTATTTTCGTTGTGTACCATCCGTTGATGTACTTATTTTGCACGCGTTCATTTGTCACCGAGGGGGCAATGTACCCATTCTTGGCCGGATCTCCAAGTTCCTTGACTGTCCCATCCGGAAGATATATGCGCCATATGTTTGTTGTCGAGCTATATTTTGCCCGAATATAACTTCCGTCATTCGTATGATACCATTCACCACTGACAGGATAAGGTTGCTCGCCGGTAGGAAATACTTCGATGCCATTGTTGATGCCAGCCCGTAAAAATAATCTATGCTCAGCGCCGCTCTCATCCGCATAGTACCATTTTTCCCTTGGGGAAGATGTCGAGTCCAGAGCTTCAATCCTTAAAAACACTCTTCCAAAGCTAAGATTCCATCCACATCCTAGAAACCCGTGATTAACACCATAGTAGCCGCTGGAATCCAATTCCTCCACGCTCTTGCTGTTGTAAACCCTTGACAGACCTAGGCTCGCGCCGAGATTCTGCGGCAGGGAAATGGAGGACGAGTGGCTGACGGTCAGTCCGCCGTTGAAGCCGTTCACATTTTCGCCGTTTCCGAAATTCTGGTAGGACATGGTCGGTTTGAAGCCCGGCATGTTGGTCGCCACCTGCATGTATTCCTGCCCGAACGCCGGAATAACAGCCGCAATCAAAGCCAATGAAATGATTAGCGCCTTCAAGGAATCGGTTGTCTTCACTTTTCGTTCCCCCCTAAAAAAACCGCTTAGTAGATTTTAATTTACCACAAGAAGACAAAATGTCAAGCCTCACTTTTTGCAATGTAACAACATGTTTCACCGCTCTTGACATCCGGCCGTCTTCTGAACTATTTTTATAGCCTTAAGTCTTTCAACTCGGGAATGCATTTCGAATAGAAAAACATGCTCGGGCGCTTTGCGCGCCCCGCTTTCTTTCGTATTTTTGCGCCTTTTTGCGCTTTTTACCTAAGGAGGTAAGAATGATCAAGAACGTGTCCAAGGAGAAACTGGTCGAAGTCGGTTCAAGGTTCAGGGCGATGTATCTTGTCGAGCAGGCGGGCTACACGCTCGGCATCGCCGCGAAGGACGGGCAGGCGCTCTGCGACCTCCTGCCCGAAGGGTTCCTGAAGGAGATGGACGGCGTTGTGGGGGAGGTCAAGGCCGCCATGCAGGACAAGGAACTGATGAAGGAGGAGGCGAAGGACGCCACCAGACAGCAGAACCTCGCCGCCGAGAGAGCCAAGGTGTGGCGGCGGAAAGTGGTGAGGAGGGCCACTAGGGCGATGCGCCTGGGCGAGTCCATCCCCGACGGTCTTCTAGCGGTCGGCAGGACGAGGAAGATCCCCGAGCTTCAGGGCCAGCTCGAAGTGATGATCAAGCTCTTCGAGGAGAACATCTCCAAAATGCCCGGCAAGGGGGCCGACCAGCTCCTCGCCGAAGGAAGGGAGATCCTTGAGGTCTTCAGGTCCTCGGATGCCGCCCAGGAAGTGAAACGGCTCAAATCCCTGCCCGATTCGGTCGTCAGCTTCTACGAAAAGAAGGGCCTTCTCTACATGGGGCTCAAGGCGGTCAACGACGCGGGCCACGAGCTTTGGGCCGACGAGTCCGAAGCGGCCGGCAGGTACAACCTCTCCATCCTCCACCGCAACGCCGGAAAGAGGAAGGAAGAAGCGAAGCCCGTTGAAGAGCCGAAGAAGTAGGGCTATAATCTAGCAGTTGACACCCATTTTCCACAGCCCCGCCGCGTCCCCCCACGGCGGGGCGCTTTTATTAAAGCTTGACGAGGGGGGTAACAAGCTTCGCTTTCATAAGCCCCCACCGGGGGACATGCCCCGATTCTGCCTTTTGAATCGGGATCGTGCCCCCAGGCAACCAACCTGTAGCGTGGATTGAACCCGAAGGGGAGTATAATATAAAAGGAAAGGGAGGAAGTATTTGTCCAAGGTTCTTATAAACCAGTATTACCAGAATCTTGACCGGACGCTTCAGTTCGGCAAAAGCGGGAACGAGCAGAGCATCCGGAACCACTTCTGGGCGCTTTTGAACTCCTACGCGAGAAATTACAATTACGAAGTTGTCCCCGAAATATCCGTCATGGGGACGAGCGGCAGAAAGGTCAAGCCAGACGGCGTAGTCAAAAACCTCTGGGGGCTTGATATCGGCCTCTGGGAAAGCAAGGATGAAAAGGATGTCATCGAGGCCGAAATTGACTCGAAGGTCAAAAAAGGCTATCCCCTAACCAACATCCTTTTTGAAGACAGCAACATTGCCGTCCTTATCCAGCGCGGTAAGGAAGTCCAGCGCGTTGAAGTCAGGGATGCCGACCAGCTCAATTCCATCATCACCCAATTCTTCAGCTTCAAAAGCGAAACGGTCTATAAATTTGAAGACGCGATCGATAAATTCAAGGCCGACATCCCCAAGATCGTCGAAACGCTCAGGAACAGGATAGTTGAAAGCAGGGAGAGCAATCCCGGTTTCATCGCTGAGCAAAAAAAGTTCCTTGAGCTTTGCAAGGTCGAGATAAACCCCTCAATCACCCTTGAAGACATCCGCGAAATGATGATCCAGCACATCCTGACAAGCGACATCTNNGACGCCGATTTCCACCGCCACAACACGATCGCCGCCGAGCTTGAAAACCTCATCGCCAAGCTTTTCACCTACGAGCTGCGCAGGAACCTTCTGGGCAGCATCGAGCACTACTACGAAGCGATCAACGCCACAGCCGCGGGGATAACCGACCACCACGAAAAGCAGAAATTCCTCAAAGTCCTTTACGAAAACTTCTACAAAGTCTACAACCCGAAAGCGGCGGACAGGCTGGGCGTCGTCTATACCCCCAACGAAATCGTCAGGTTCATGGTGAAAAGCGCCGATTACCTGCTCCACAAGCATTTCGGAAAGACCCTTGCCGACAAGAATGTCGATATCCTTGACCCGGCGACGGGAACCGGCACCTTCATCTGCGAAGTCATGGAACACGCGATCCCCAGAAGCCAGCTTGAATACAAATACAAGAACGAGATCCACGCCAACGAAGTGGCGATCCTGCCCTACTACATCGCCAACCTGAATGTCGAATTCACCTACAAGCAAAAGATGGGGCAATACTCCGAATTCCCCAACCTCTGCTTTGTCGACACCCTCGACAATGTTTCAGGGCTGGAAGCCGGCATCGGCGCGGATATGCTCCGCTACAAAAGACAGGACAGCCTTTTCGCTATCACATCCGAAAACTCCGAGAGGATCAAGAGGCAGAACGCCAGGAAAATATCCGTCATCATCGGCAATCCTCCCTACAACGCCAACCAGCTCAACGAAAACGAAAACAACAAGAACAGGGAATACCCCTTCATAGACAAAAGGATCAAGGAAACCTACATAAAGCACAGCACCGCCCAGAAAACAAAAGTCTATGACATGTACGCGAGGTTTTACCGCTGGGCAATGGACAGGGTTGACAAGAACGGAGTGATAGCCCTTATCACGAACAGAAGCTTCATCGACAGCAGGACCTTTGACGGTTTCAGAAGATGCGTCCAAGACGGCTTTTCCCACTGCTGCATCATAGATACCAGAAGCGATGTGAGAGCCAACCCGAAGATCGCCGGGACGACCCACAATGTCTTCGGCATACAGACCGGCGTCGCCATAATGTTTTTGATAAAGAAAGAAAAGCAGGAAGGCCCCTGCCAGATCGAATATTTTACAATGGACGACTACTGGCGCAAAGAAGAAAAGCTTGACTGGCTGAAGAACAACGCCATCGAGAACATCCGTTTTGAACCCGTCCACCCCGATAAAACCAACAATTGGATAAATCTGGCGGAAGAGAGCGATTGGGAAGCCATGGTTGATGTTAAAGGCATTTTCAGTCTTAAGTCAAATGGTGTTGCTACAGGTAGAGATGAATGGGTTTACGACTTAAATGAGAATAATTTGAAAAACAAGATAATTCCCTTTTTTGAAATATATTCTGGAAATTTAAAGAATGATGAGTATGATTTGAAAATCAAGTGGACAGAAACTTTGAAGGCATATCATAAGAGGAAACAATTAATGTTTTATAATGCGGATAAAATAGTTGGCAGCAATTATCGTCCTTTTTATAAGCAATTCTACTATTCTGAAAAGGGCTTGAGTGATAGGTTGACTTCAAATCACTTTGAGATAAATGGAAATGATTTGAGAAAAACGAATAAAACAATAGTATTTACAGGAACAAGTTCACAGAAACCTTTTTTAGTTCTTATAGCCGAAATGACAGTCGATTGGCATTTTGTTGGTGCAGCTTGCAGTTCGATCTGCCTTCCTCTCTACCGCTACTCCTCCACCGGCGAGCGCCTCGATAACATCACGGACTGGGGGTTGGAGCAGTTTCAGGCTCATTACAGCGATAAGAAGATCACCAAGGAAGACATTTTCCATTACACTTACGCTGTCCTGCACAACCCCGCCTACCGCAAGAAATATGAATTGAACTTGAAGAGGGAATTCCCCCGGCTTCCGTTTTATTCGGACTTCTGGAAATGGGCCGGATGGGGCAAAAAGCTGATGGACTTCCACATCAACTACGAAACGGTTGAGCCTTTTGCCCTTGAGCTGATTGAGACCGAAACAAAGGCGCCGGCGAAAAGGGAGAGAGAACTGATTTCGGAGGTTTCCGAGCCGCAGGCGCTTTACAAAAGAGAGGTCAGGATAAAGGCAAAGCTGAAAGCCGACAAGGAAAAGGGGATCATCGAGCTTGACGAGCTTTCCTTCCTCAAGGGCATCCCGAAAGAGGCGTGGGAATACAAGCTGGGCAACCGCTCCGCCCTCGAATGGATTCTCGACCAGTACAAGGAGAAAAAGCCCAAAGACCCCACCATCGCCGAAAAGTTCAACACCTACCGCTTCGCCGACTACAAAGAAAAAGTGATAGACCTCCTCCGAAGAGTGACTACAGTGAGCATTGAGACGATGAAGATAGTTGGGGAGATGGGGGGGGAATGAATAAGGATTGGGAGGTTGCTGATATAGATGATTTTAGAACTGCCGTACCAGGGCTTGGCTTGAATAGTGACATCTTGACCGAGGGAAAAGAGAAGAGGAGAATGAGGGAGTGAGAAAGAGAATGAGAAGCGCAGAACATGAAAAACTGTATATTGGATGCCATCTGAACATTAAAGCAGTAGTGGTTTTCTATTAATGAACAGGCAAGATGCTTAACAACAAGAATCGGCGCTTGATATTTCTTGATCTTTTCGCTGGGGCCGGGGGCCTCTCGGAGGGGTTTATCCGCGCCGGGTTTATACCGATAGCGCACGTCGAGTCCGACCAGGCGGCCTGTAACACTTTGCGCACGCGGATGGCTTGGCATTGGCTTAAGTCCTGCGGGCGCGAAAAGCATTATGTAGACTATCTTAACGGTATTACCAGCCGTCAGGAATTATATGATTGTGTGCCAGAGGAGAATATCCGCTCTGTAATCAATGCTGAAATAAGTGAAGCTACGTTGCCTGAGATTATTCGACAAACAGACGACCTTCTCGAAAACCGAAAACTTGACCTGATCATAGGTGGGCCGCCATGCCAGGCATACTCTATCGTCGGGAGATCACGTGACCGGAACAGAATGCAAGGGGACAAGCGGAATTACTTATACTGCTACTATGCTGAATTCTTAAAACGGTACAGGCCGGCTTATTTCATCTTCGAGAATGTTACCGGTCTCTTGTCTGCAAAGGATGAGAAAGGCAACTTCTACTTCGAAACAATGCAGAATCTTTTCCGCCATGTCGGATATGAAACGGAGTTTATGACGCTGTCCGCAGAAGATTATGGTGTTCTGCAACGGCGGAGAAGAATCATTATGGTTGGAAGGCGGGGGAAAGTAAAAGGCTTCTACCCGGAACCGGAAAAATGGAATCCAGAGGTCCGAGTGAAAGAAATCTTTTCCGACTTACCGGCGCTTGCTGCAGGTCAAGGAACTTCAGGCCCCTGTCGAACTAAAATTTATCATGGTACTTGGTTGTATGAAGCTGGAGTAAAAAGTGACGAAATACCGGTCACTTGGCATCAGGCACGTCGGCACAATGAACAGGATCTTGAGATCTATAGGATTGCAGTTGACCTGTGGAATAGATATAAAATACGCCTTGACTATAATGCTCTTCCAGAACATCTGAAGTCACACCGTCAGAGGACTTCTTTCCTTGACAGATTCAAGGTTGTTGCATCCGACCTGCCCTTTTCGCACACCGTAGTTGCCCATATTGCCAAAGATGGTCATTATTATATACATCCTGACATCAGACAGAACCGTTCAATCACTCCCAGAGAAGCAGCTAGGCTACAGACATTTCCAGATGATTACTTCTTCGAGAGCGCTAATGGTGTTCCCTGTCGAACTGCCGTATTTCGACAGATTGGTAATGCTGTCCCGGTGCTTTTGGCTGAGAAAATAGCGACAAAATTAAAGGAGGTTTGGTTTTGAAAACTGGCGATACTTACACTATAAGACCCGCAGGACGGCATATTCTAACCATTGGTCGCGACCTGATTAAAGACCGCTATGCAGCCATAGTAGAATTAGTAAAAAATGCTTATGATGCCGACAGTCCTGATGTAAATATTGAATTCAAAGCTGCTAAGGATAAAAAAGGTTATACAATTTGTATTTCTGATCATGGCCATGGCATGACCAGAGACACTGTAATAAACAAATGGATGGTTCCTTCAACTGATGATAAGCTTAAAAGGCGCAAAAGCCCTTCTGGCAGGATCATGCAAGGACGCAAAGGTGTTGGTCGATATGCCGCCTCCATTCTAGGTACAGACCTGTTGCTGGAGACCGTCACCTATAACGGAGAAAAAACGACCGTCTATGTTGAGTGGAAAAACTTTGAAACAGCTCAATATCTGAATGATGTTGAAATCCTTGTCGAGACTTCAAAGGTCAAACAGCCCAGTGGCACTAAATTAACAATTACTGGAAACAACGAATTCCTTGCTGAATGGGATAGCGACCAATTCGAAAATCTACTCTTCGAATTAAAGAAATTAGTATCTCCGTTAACCACTGTGATGAATGCTGATTCCAGCAAAAACGATTTTACCATGTTCCTTATAGTTGATAACTTTCCTGAAGTCGAAAATATTAATGAAGCAATAAAGCCTTTTCCCATTTTTGACCTGTTTGACTACAGGATTGCGGGGAAAATTAGTAAAGATGGCAAAGGATCATTAACATATTCCCTACAAAAAGCTCGCAATACAACGGAAGAAAATATCCATTATGACTCAGGTGCACCAACAGGATGTGGGGAGCTAGTTTTGGATATTCGTGTTTATGATCGTGAAAAAGAAGCTATTGATTCTTTGATCGGTCGTGGATTAAGAGATGAGTATGGCAACTATATGGGAAAACTTAAAGCTAGGCAGCTTTTAAATGAATTCAACGGTATTGGGGTTTATCGGAACGGATTCAGAATCAGACCTCTCGGTGATGCCGATTTCGACTGGCTCAAACTTAATAAACAGCGTATACAGAATCCTTCACTCAGAATCGGCAGCAATCAAGTAATTGGCTATGTTCAGATTCAATCAGAGGAGCAGTCAAATCTTGTAGAAAAGAGTGCAAGAGATGGATTGAAGGAAAACATTGCATTTGAAAGACTAAAGGCAATAACAAGGGAAGTAATAGCTAAGCTCGAAGATAGACGCTTTGATTATAGAAAGAAAGCAGGTTTAAGCAGACCTGTTCTGAAAGTTGAGCGCGAATTTGAGAAGCTCTTCTCTTTTGATGACTTGGAACATGGTATCAGGTCAAAATTGACTAAGAGTGGCGTTAACAGAAAAATAGTTGATGAGATAGTAGAGATCATTGCCCGTGAGTCTGAAGATAAGAACAAAATAGCTGATGAAATTCGCCAAGCTGTAGCAATTTATCAAGGACAGGCAACCTTGGGAAAGATCATTAACGTCATACTCCATGAAGGCAGACGACCATTAAACTACTTTAAGAACCAAATTCCTAACCTACATTACTGGTACGATTCATTTATTAAGACAAATGATCCTGAGAAGCTGGAGCGTTTTCTGCCTATCGCTGATGGCGTTGGAGTGAATGCTGATATTTTTGTCAAACTTTTTAGCCGTCTTGATCCACTTGCAGCAGGAAAACGTTCTGTTAAAAAACCAATATTGCTCAAGAAAACCATCCAAGCCACCTTTGCTGTTTTTGAAGAAGAAATGAAAAAGCACAAAATATCCTTGGTGATCACCGGGTTGGACGAATTTAAATTTTCATGCTGGCTTCAGGATATCTACGCTATCTTCACAAACCTAGCCGACAACAGTATTTATTGGATTAGCCAAAAGAAATCTCCAAAACGGGAAATACATGTTGACCTGTCAACAAATGGTGATTCGCTTTTGTATATTGACTATCGCGATACCGGCCCCGGTATTGAACCCAGTCTGATTGCCAGTGAAGTGATTTTCGAACCTCAGTTCTCCACGAAACCTGAAGGAACAGGATTAGGTCTGGCCATCGCAGGTGAAGCCGCGACCAGAAGCGGACTTGAACTCAAAGCCTTTGAATCTGATAGTGGTGTATACTTTAGACTAGAACCTAATACAGGAGATACCAAATGACAGCTCTAAAGTTACTTATCGCAGAAGATAGCGATAAAGATCTTAAGGTATGCAGAGATTCTATAGCCAGGTACAAGGATGAAAATAGTTGTGAAATCGATTTAGTTGAATGCAAAAATGTTGATGAGGCTTTTAAGGAACTAAACAACACTTTTGACGGCGCTATTATCGATCTGAAACTTGCTGATGCGGGTGGCGAGGGCAACCGAATTACTGAGAGAATTTCGGAATTTAATTATAGAATACCAATAGCAATACTTACGGGAACTCCTGCCAGTGCTGATACTAATTTTTCATATATCGGGGTTTTTAAAAAAGGGGAAATTCAATATACGGAGATCTTGGATAGTTTATGGGGAATATATAATACAGGATTAACCCGCATAATGGGTGGGCGAGGCAAAATTGAGGAAACCTTAAATAAAGTATTGTCGAAAAATATACTGCCACAGAAGGAAGCATGGATATCTCATGGTAAGATTGATTCTGGAAGAACTGAAAGAGCACTCCTTCGTCATACACTCAATCATCTTTTACAGCTATTGGATAAAGATGAAGATAATTTCTTTCCAGAAGAGGTTTATATCTTTCCGCCATTTAGTAATGTTTTAAGAACAGGCAGTATAGTGAAATCGAAGGAGCAGGAGTTATTATATGTTGTTTTGAGTCCCGCATGTGACTTAGTCGTCGATGAACAGGGTATTCCTAGGACGGATCGAATTCTTCTCGTGGAAATAGAAAAGCGGGATATCATTCTTTATTCAATAATGAATGGCATTACAGCATCAGAAAAGAAGAAAAAGAAGCTGAAAGAGGTATTTGGCAATAATCACACATTTTACTACCACTGGTTACCGAGCACTGACTTCTTTGAAGGTGGTTTTCTCAACTTCAGAAAGCTTATTGCCCTGAGTAAAGAGCAATTCCATGAAAAATTCAATCCACCGACAGGTTTGATTTCCCCTTCTTTTGTTAAAGACATTGTGGGACGCTTTTCAACTTATTATGCCCGGCAAGGGCAACCAAATATAGATTGCGAGAAAATCATCAGTCATCTAGTGACTCCTGCAGAGTAGCTTCGATAATGGATGTGCATTCAAAAGAAAAACGTAGCTATAATATGTCCAGAATCAAGGGGAAAGACACTAAGCCAGAAATAATTCTCCGTAAGTGGCTCTGGGCAAATGGCTACAGATACCGGCTTCATGGCAAATACTTGCCAGGGAAGCCAGATGTTGTTTTTTCAGGACGAAAGAAAGTTATCTTTGTGCATGGGTGTTTTTGGCATAAACATGACTGTAGTTACTTTAGATGGCCCTCCACCAATAAAAGCTTTTGGAGAAAGAAGATTCTTGAAACTGTCCGCAGAGATAATAGCAATTACGACAAACTGACAGCATTAGGCTGGTCTTATTTGACTATATGGGAATGTCACTTGAGAGTTAATCGTGAAGCGATATTGAATAAGGTAGGGGCATTTATAGATAGAAAAGACCCATACCCTCATCTTGTGAAAAGGTCCTTATAACCCCCCCGGAGGTCTCTCATGTCCTTTGAACTAACCCTCATCCTCTCCCCCTCTCAGAAATCCAGGCTTCAAGACCTTCTCGACCTTCAGAAGGACAGGGAAAGCGGGATGGGCCTTGCGGAGCTTGAAGGCTTTTTTTTCGGGCTGGCGATAAACCCGTGGCTGATGTTGATGCCGAGCACGTGGGTGCCGATGATCCTTGGGGATGAGAACATCGTCTTCAAGACAAGGAAACAGGCGGAGGAGATGGTCCCAATTCTCCTTGAAGCATACAATGCCTTCATGCAGGCGGAAAAGGAAGGCACTTTGCCTTTTCCCTTTGCCTTATCCAGGCGATAAACGACGAGAAGCTGTTGAAGGGGCTTTTCCCTGTGGGCGAAGGAGAAACTGAAAGAAGCGACACCGAAAGCATGGGCCTTGCGATCAAGCTGCTTCCTGAAGCTGTAGGAACTATCCAGGAATACTCAAGGGAATTGCGCCGTAAGGAGCGGGAAGAAGGGATCGAGCTTCCCCCCGATGGCCCGGCGGCGGGAAGCGGCAAACCCGGCAGGAATGAATTCTGTCCCTGCGGCAGTGGCAAGAAATACAAGAAATGCTGCGGAGCTGGGAACTAGACTCCCCTTCACCTAACTCTCTTTGGGAAGCCGCAGGCGACCCTGTGTCCTTTTTGTCTCATTTTCTTAAAAAATCTTCTGCGTTGATGTCCTGCGTTCGTGTACGGAACGAATTTCAGCGTGTACAAGCTCACCGACAGCGTGTCCGAACCCGATCCCAGCGTGGACGAATCAACCAACAGTGTGGACAAATCGGCCATCAGCATGTCCGAGGCCAGTCCCAACGCGTCCGAAGCCGATCCCGGTGTGTACGAACCGGCCAACGCTTCGCCCGTGAAACATCTCAGTGTGACTGAATAGAATCTCAGGATGGCCGAGTTCGCCATCAGTGCGGCCGAAACGGATATCAGCACGCCCGAAAGGAATCTCAGTCTGTCCGAATCAGATATCAGTCCACCCGAAGAGACTTTCAGTCTGTCCGAAACCAATCCCAGTGTGTACGAACCCACCAGTGCTCCGCCCGTGAAACATCTTAGAGTGTCCGACGAAAAAATCAGCCCGCCCGATAGGGTATCGAGTCATTCGAATCCCATTTATCTCACGGTCTGGCTACTCCGCCTTGACGACCACGTTCTTTCCTTCGGCCTTGGCTTTGTAAAGAGCGTCGTCGAGTTTCTTCAGGATCGTGGGGATGTCGTAATCCCCCTGAAGGGCGGAGGATGAGATCATCGAGATGGAACATCCTATCTGGAGCCCCTGCGCCTTCTCCTTGGGAAGCGCCCGGATGGAAAGAAGCTGTCTCAGTTTCTTCGCCTTCTCATAGCCGTTCTGCTCGCTGCAGTCGAGAAGCAGGATGATGAACTCATCTCCGCCGTACCTCGCTGGAACGTCCTCTCTTCGGAGCGTCACCCTGAGAAGCTCGCCGATCCTTTTAAGGACCTCGTCGCCGGCCTGGTGCCCGAGATGGTCGTTCACTACCTTGAAGTCGTCGAGGTCCAGCATCATCAGGCAGAACTCCGCGTCGTGGCGGTTCGAGTAGGAGAGCTCCTCCTGCAGCCTGTAAAGGAAATATGACCGGTTGTAAAGGCTCGTCAGCGGGTCTTCTATCGCCTGGAGGTGGAGGAAGCAGTTCTCCATGCCTACGACCAGGGAGTGGGCGCATGTCGTCAGAAGTTCGTTCTGGTTCGAAAAGTCGGTGTTCGCGTTCGACGAATAGACCACCATGCCCCCTATCGGTTCGCCCCTGTATATCAGCGGGACGCCGAAGACGGAGGGCGGTATCATGAAGGGAGCGGTCTCGAGGGGTTGGAGGAATTCGTAGAGGGCGCTCCCGAGCTTGCTGCTGGGTTCGCTGAGCGGCAAGGATTCGTACTGGTAGCTTTTTTCCTCCGTGGGGAGCTGCTTGGTCCTGCTCTTCTGCGCCTCCACCTGTACGGCGAACAGCGTCGTCGAGTAGGGCTGTTTGAAAACGATCCCTATGCCCTCAGCGTGGAGGGCGTCGCACATCTTCCTGGCGAATGTCTCGACCATGGGAAGAAGGTCGAGGCCGGAACTTGACGCTTCCGAGACGCTGGTCAGGATGGTAAGTTCGTCGACCTTCTTTACCAGTTCCTTTTCGGCCCTGGTCAGCCTGCTGATGAGGACCACGGCGCAAAGCAGGAGAATTCCGGACAGGAGGGCGTAGCCGTGGCCCAGTTTCATTATCACCACGGACAGATAGTAGGAGATGACGAACATCACGAAGGTGTGGAAGATGTCTATCCTGAAGGAATCCTCCCAGAACACTTTCAGTGAGTTCCCCTTGAAATATTCGCTCGGGGCGTACAGCGCGTTGTTGAAGATGAAATAAACGAAGAACACGACCACGATCAGCGCGATGGTCTTAACGCTTCCGTCCGGGGGGAAAGAGCCGCCCAGAAAGACATACAGCACTGTCACGATGGCGAACCTTATCAGCCTGTTGCCCAGGTTGTCGAAGAGGATGAACAGG
>MTKZ01004353.1_pt1 | contig 15080 bp, 12 predicted proteins | sample 1042781 | NCBI WGS metagenome assembly MTKZ01 (sample SAMN06212207, study PRJNA360539) | anaerobic digester metagenome | biome: Wastewater treatment plant; material: sludge; isolation source: anaerobic digester fed with sludge from wastewater treatment plant | place: Denmark: WWTP Viborg ...
GTTGTTTGTCAGACACTAATATATTAAATATTCTCCTATTTTTATAATATTTAGCCTTTTTTCTTATCCATTATTCACGTTAAACTAAGAAGTCAGATAGTAATAATTTAGGTTACTTCTTGCCCATACCCTCATAATAAAAACAAAAAAGACCACCGCTCGCGCGATGGTCTTTTTGTTTTTAAAAATGCATTGATATAAGCCGGATTCTGTCATTCCCGAAGGAAGCCCCGTCATTTATCTTGGATGTCTGTCGCCAGACACCTCTTTACTGCCTACCCCTCCGGCGTTATGCGAGCCGCACTTACATTCATTCCGAAAAATGAAATGATCCGGATATACTTGGCATTTCAACACGTAAGGTTTATCCCATCTTCATATTACTACAAAGAAGTGTGCGCTCTTACCACACATTTTCACCCTTACCCCGATTGCTCGGAGCGGTTTAGTTTCTGTGACACTATCTGTTTCCGATCTTCATCGGAACCCATCCGTTAGGTGGTACGCTGCTCTATGTTGCCCGGACTTTCCTCACACCGCCATTGCGGAGCGCGACGAGGTTCAATGCATGAAGGTGTAAACATGATTATTTTGCATAAAGTTTCAAAGATGTGAGAAGGTGAGAAAGTTAGGAGGTGAGAAGGTGAGAAAAGCGAACAGCGAGAGGTGAACAGCGAACAGTTGCGAAGATGGGAACCTTCCTCGTGATTTGCTAGATTTATTAAGTGGGAGGAGGTTAGAAAATACGTTCATCCTGATATACTTCCATACTGGTTAACTAAAATACCGGTTAACTGGTTAACTGGTTAACTGGTTAACTGGTTAACTGAAAAACTCTAGTACTATTTAACCGATTAATTTCAATATTTCACGAATGGTAAAGACTCCTTTTTTATCAAAAATATATTCTGCTGCCACCACTGCACCTAATGCAAATCCATTGCGATTGAATGCAATGTGTTTGAGAGATATTTCATCTATCTCATTTCTAAAAACAAGTTCATGCGTGCCTGGTACATCTTCTTCTCTTAAAGCGTAGATGGGCATTTTAGCATCGACTGCTTCTTCATTCAAAGAAAAGCCCTCGAATTGCTCTAGTACAGAACTTACTTCCTCGCTCAGTGTAATAGCGGTGCCACTTGGTGCATCCAACTTTTGCGTATGGTGCGTTTCACGGATTGAAACACCATATCCTTCTTGATTTTTCATGATTTTACTTAAATCTTTGGCTGCCTCGAAAAACAAATTTACCCCAATGCTGAAATTGCTAGCTGCCACAAAAGAAGTATCATTCTTTACCACAAGCTCTTGTATAAATGTAAGTTCGGAGTACCACCCGGTAGAACCACATACCACAGGCATACCATTTCCAACCAGAATTTCAAGGTTGGCCTTCGCTGAATTTGGGCCTGTAAACTCTATGCAGACATCCGTATTTTCCCTATTGATATCCTTCAATTGATGAAAATTCTCTTTATCTATTTTGAAAGAAATAGAATGTCCTCGTTCGATAAGAAAACCTTCTATAATCTTTCCCATCTTACCATAACCAATGATTGCTACTTTCAATTTTTTGTATTAAAGGATTATTAATCTTAAACTAATGGTGTTTGAATACTCCGCATAATTATACCTTGACATTGTCGATATACCTGCAAGATAGGTAGAATCTGAAAAAATATTGTACTTTTGCAGCATCATTGACCGTGTTTTACTTGCATAATAACTGGCAATCAAAGTTTTAATTATTTGTACTTAATTATTATTCTTAAATAAATAAGATTGAATGAGTTGGTTTAAAAGATTAAAAGAAGGAATTCAAACCACTACCAAGAACAAGAAGGAGGCTCCTGATGGGCTTTGGTACAAGTGCAAAGAATGCAAGGAAGCCAGCACGATGAAGGAATTCAAAGAAAATTATTATAAATGCCCTAAGTGTGACTACCACGCCAGGATAGGTTCTAAAGAATATTTTGAAATTATTTTTCCTCAAGGCCATACTGCCTTATTTAATAATATTGAGTCAGAGGATTTCCTGAATTTCGTTGATCTAAAGCCCTATAAAGACAGGTTGGTTGATGCTAAGAAAAAAACCAAACTGGATGATGCTTTAAGCGTAGCATATGGACAATTAGGTGATTTTAAGATCCCGTTGACAGTAGCATGCATGGATTTTAGTTTTATAGGTGGAAGTATGGGTTCAGTTGTTGGGGAAAAAATAGCGCTTGCCATCGAATATTGCATAGAGAAAAAGTCAGCCTTATTAATTATTTCCAAAAGTGGTGGTGCAAGGATGATGGAATCCGCATTTTCATTGATGCAACTTGCCAAAACTTCCAGTATGCTCACATTGCTGGCTGACGAAGGACTACCTTATATATCATTAATGACTGATCCTACCACCGGTGGTGTCACTGCATCTTTTGCCATGCTTGGAGATCTCAATATTGCTGAACCAAAGGCGTTGATAGGATTTGCCGGCCCAAGAGTCATCCGTGAAACAATAAAACGTGATCTTCCTGAAGATTTCCAAACGTCAGAATCAACTTTGGAAAATGGTTTCCTGGATACTATAGTCAATAGAAAAGATCTTAGGTCAACATTGGAAAATATGTTGAGCATGTTGATGACGAAATAAAGGTCAGTAGTCAGAATATCAGTACATCAGTATATCAGTATATTAGTATATTAGTATATTAGTAGTGAGATGCAAGTGCAGCCATAGGTTCCCTTGGCGCAATGTAGAGTGTATGGAGTAGCACTTGATGTCTTTTCTATGTCACGGATTTAATGGATTATATTGATTACACAGATTTTTTAAGGCAGGATGCTATACTTATTAAGATTTAGGTCGTTAACTTGACTTTATATTGGACTGCGACTTTCACCTTATCACTTTATCACCCTTTCGCCCTATCAGCCTAACTTCCTATCAACTATCTCTTTACATACGACCATAATTATAGCCTTACTTATGACTGTTTACTGACTACTAATTACTTACCTGATGACTGACTACTAAATACTGACCACTAATTACTAATGAATGACCACTGACCTCTGACCAGTGAATTCTTGCTACCGACCACTTCTCCCCTACTCCTCAATAACCTTGAATGAAATATCTAATGGATTCGAGGCATTGTAAATTTTCTCAAACAATGAATTGCCCATTTTAATATAAAAGCTCATAAAACTTTCATTGCGCTCCTGGAGGCTATTGGCAGGAAAAAACTTTTGTTGCAAAGTGTGTAACTGTTGGAGTTCAATATCATGTTTGGAGGAAAGTGATTTTTTGACTCTCGCTTCTATATGTTCGATTGTTTTGAAGAATGAACTAGTCTCAGAGCCAACAAAACCTGAAAGTGTAGGATCAATACTAGCAACTTTCTCTTGCATCTTTTTAATTAATTCTGCCAATTCCTGATTTTCTTCATTAAAAGAAATAGCTGACTCAGCATGCATATTTAAAAAATATGTTTTTAAATCATGTGCATCCTTAAACAAATCCTGAATCTTCAATTGTAATTTCCCCAGTTTCTTCATTGATCCCTGATCTACGATCATCATACTATCTCGCCTTACCAACACGGGCATATGCACCTTAAAATACTCAAATAATGGTTTTCTATCTATCCAATAAGCTAATTCTCCCCCACCGCCAACGAATGCTACTGATGGCAAGAGAAACTCTTGATAGATAGGTCTCATAATGACATTTGGGCTAAACCTTTCAGGATGATCGTCCAGCTCCCGTTCCATTTCAGAAACTGTGAATTTAATTTCTGTATCATTAATTAGAAAATTTCCGTCCTTATTTATGATCCTATTCCTTCCTTCGGCGGATAGATAAAAAAAGTTAATCGGCCGGACAAAAGCCTGAGGCTTAAGACCCATTTTCTTTAACTCTTCCTGTTGGGATGTCACTAAGGCTTCAGCAACTCCATTTAAAACCTCATCTCTAATTATAGATTTAAATGATTGCTTTGCTTTTAGATCGTCAGCATTGAGAACAAGCAGCTGAAAATCAGCTAGTACATTGTGAATAAAGCAGGTGATGGCATGATTAATATCGTTTCCCGCTGCATAACATGCTCTCAGATCCTCAGCCAGCTTTAGAGCATTTTCACTATTACCCAAAATAGTTATTATCTCTTCCAATGAGGCAGTTATATCTTGAGTAGTCATTCTTCCTATAGGACCAGTCTGATCAGTATTCCAAACAACTTTTTTATTAAAAACTGTTACATTATTAGATTCATCAATGTCATGATCTTCACCTCCTATGTAAAAAACAGGAACAAAATTATAATCCGGAAATGCTGCTTTACTTTGTTCTGCAAGCTTAACAGTACTCAGTATCTTGAGAATAAAATACAATGGCCCGCCGAATAGATATGGCTGATGGGCTGTTACTATTGTGAATGTATTTTTATCTGATAAGCTTTTGATCAACTCATCCCGCCCATCAATAACATTCGTCTTATACTGATCTGTGAGTATTTCAACCAAAAGCTCACGGTTAACATCCTTATTTTTTCTCCCTTCAATAGAAGCAGCTATACCTTCCATAGTGGCAGGATATGGCAATAGTGAGGAGAAAAGTTGCTGATCAGCAGCGTATAATTGGTCGAAGTGACTTAACTGATTGACTTTGTCAAATGCTATTTTCTGGAAGTCCATAGTTTTGTTATGATAAGTAACAGGAACAAGGGTCTATTAAAATAGTTTTCAGATCACGTTCAATTCCTTGCCTACTTTTGTAAATGCTGCCACGGCTTTGACAAGATGTTCTATCTCATGTCCTGCTGACACCTGAACTCTTATTCTTGCCTTTCCTTGAGGAACGACAGGAAAAAAGAATCCAATCACGTACACTCCTTCTACAAGTAATTTATTTGCGAATTCCTGAGCCAAGGGAGCATCATATAGCATGACAGGTGTAATTGGATGTTCGCCCGGAAGAATATCAAAGCCAGCTGCACCCATTTCCTTTCTGAAATATTGAGTATTTGTTTCAAGTTTATCTCTGAGGTGCGTTGAAGAAGAAAGCAAGTCCAGCACTTTAATTGAAGCTCCTACAATGGAAGGTGCGAGGCTATTTGAAAATAAATAAGGCCTGGATTTTTGTCTTAACATATCGACAATCTCTTTTCTGGCTGCTGTAAAACCACCAGAGGCACCACCTAGTGCTTTTCCATAAGTACCCGTGATAATATCAATCCTATCCATGACATCATGATATTCGTGAGTTCCACGTCCTGTCTTACCCATGAATCCTGATGCGTGACATTCATCGATCATTACCATAGCATCATACTTGTCTGCAAGGTCAGCTATATGATTGAGTTGAGCTATGTATCCATCCATTGAAAATACACCATCTGTCACTATTAATTTTCTTCTGGAACCTGAAGCTGCCTTCAATTGGTCTTCGAGATCGTCCATGTTATTGTTCTTATATCTGAACCTCTTAGCCTTGCAAAGTCTGATTCCATCTATGATAGAAGCATGGTTTAATTCATCAGATATAATAGCATCGTTTTCACCAAGTAGTGGCTCAAATACTCCACCATTTGCATCGAAGGCGGCAGCATAGAGAATGCAATCCTCTTGTCCCAAGAACTTTGCGGTCTTTTCTTCAAGTTCTTTGTGGATATCTTGTGTTCCGCAGATAAAACGAACAGAGGACATGCCATAACCATGGGAGTCGATGGTATCTTTAGCAGCTTGGATGACATCAGGATGTGAAGACAATCCTAGATAATTATTGGCACAAAAGTTGAGCACTTCACCTCCTTTATCCGTTGTTATTAAGGCAGATTGAGGTGTAATAATAATTCTTTCTCTTTTGTACAATCCTTTGGAATCAAGCTCCTTCAATTCTTCTGAAAGTCCAGTTCTTACACTACTAAACATATAATGGTATTATTAATTTTTAGAATCTATTTTTAATGTTGATATTTTTCAGACAAATGCTCAATCATGTCTCTTGTCATGGTAGCTAAGTCATATTTAGGTTTCCATCCCCAATCTTCTCTTGCCTGGGTATCGTCTATTCGCTTGGGCCAAAGGTCTGCTATTGCCTGTCGAAAATCAGGCTCATAGGATGTTTCAAAATGAGGAAAATACTCCTTTATTGCAGCGGCTACTTCTTCAGGTGCAAAGGAACAACCAGCAATATTATAACTGGTTCGAATCTTAACTTTTTCTTTCGGGGCTTCCATGAGTTCAATCGTTGCTCTCAAAGCATCCTCCATATACATCATCGGCAGAAAAGTGCCTTTATCTAAAAATGAAACATAGTTAAAACCTTGTACTGCTTGATGGTAGATGTCTACAGCGTAATCAGTGGTGCCGCCACCCGGCATACTTTTATATCCAATAATGCCCGGATATCTAACACTTCTAACGTCCAGACCGTACTTCTTAAAGTAGTAATTGCACCAATTTTCTCCGGTAACCTTGCTTATTCCATAGACCGTCTCAGGTATTAAAACTGAAAATTGTCCGGTATTCTCGCGATCATATTCTATTCCAAAAACAGCAATCGTAGAAGGAACAAATATCTTATTTAATTGTAATTCGCGTCCGGCCTCCAAAACATTGATTAAACCAGTCATATTAATATCCCAAGCCCAAAGAGGATTTTGTTCACCTCTAGCTGAGAGAATTGCTGCAAGGTGATAAATTTGGGTTATTCCGCTTTCTCGAACACAATTGAATAATTCTTCTTTATTGGTAACGTCTATTTTTACATAATTGGGTACATCTATGCTTTGTCGGATATCACTAGCTATCACATTGGCTTCTCCATGTATCTCTCGCAGTGCTTCAGTAAGTTCTGTTCCGATCTGACCTCCGGCGCCTATAATGAGTATCTTCTCAATCATGACTTTATTTGTGGCTGCAATATAGAAAAAAAAGTTTGGAATTATTTGATAAGAACTAATGCTAACTATCTTTGTGGTAGAGGGGAAGATATGAGAAGGTGAGAAGATGAGTAGGTGAGAAGGTGAGAAGGTGAAAAGGTGATAGAGTGATAAGGTGATAATGTGAGAAGGTGAGAAGGTGATAGAGTGATAATTTAAAAAAATTACCCATTACCCATTACTCATTACCTATTAGCCATTACCCATTTTTTAAAACAACAAAAAATCAATATATGTCTAAGGTATTAATTATAGGTGCAGGAGGTGTAGGAACCGTTGTAACGTATAAATGCGCACAACATCCTGATATTTTCTCTGAAATTTTATTGGCAAGCAGAACAAAGTCTAAATGTGATGTCATAGCCGCCAATATAGGTTCTGATAGAATTACAACTGCTCAGGTCGACGCTGATAATGTCCCTGAGTTAGTCGCCCTGATTCGCAAATTCGAACCTGTTCTTGTCATTAATGTAGCCCTTCCCTACCAGGACCTCACGATAATGGATGCTTGTCTTGAAACCAATGTAGCGTATCTAGACACAGCAAATTATGAACCTAAGGAAGAGGCAAAATTTGAGTACAGCTGGCAATGGGCCTATCATGATAGATTTAAGGAACAAGGACTTACAGCTATTCTTGGTTGCGGATTCGACCCGGGAGTGACAAGTGTTTTCACTGCATATGCGGCTAAACATTACTTCGACGAGATTCATGAATTGGATATCATTGATGCCAATGCGGGAAGCCATGGAAAAGCTTTTGCCACAAATTTTAATCCGGAGATCAACATCCGTGAAGTCACACAAAAAGGTAGATATTGGCAGAATGGAGAATGGATAGAAACCGAACCGCACGAGATATTTAAAGACATTAACTACCCGGACATAGGACCAAAAAGGTCGTACCTGATCTATCATGAAGAGCTAGAATCTTTAGTCAAAAACTTTCCAACTTTGACAAGAGCGAGATTCTGGATGACTTTTGGTGAAGAGTACCTTACACATCTAAGGGTGATCCAAAATATTGGAATGGCAGGTATTGAACCTATTAATTATCAAGGAATGGAGATCGTACCTCTTCAATTCTTAAAAGCCGTTTTACCCAATCCTGGTGACCTTGGAGAAAACTATACAGGTCAAACCTCTATTGGCTGCAGGATAAAAGGAATTAAGGACGGTAAGGATCGTACCTATTACATTTGGAATAATTGCAGTCACGAAGCAGCTTATAAAGAAACCGGAACTCAAGGTGTCAGCTACACGACAGGTGTGCCTGCAATGATCGGAGCTATGATGTATCTGAAAGGCGAATGGAATACCCCTGGTGTAAATAATGTGGAAGAGTTCAACCCTGACCCATTCATGGAACAATTGTCATTAAATGGCCTTCCTTGGCACGAGAAAGTGGATGTTGATTTGGAAATGGACTAGAGTATTAGAGTAAAATAGTATTAGAGTATTATAGAATGAATGCAGGGATAAGGCTTGCCCTTGTCCTTAACATAGTATTAGAGAAGACAGTATAATAGTATTAGAGTATTAGAGTAAAATAGTATTTTAGTATTATTGAATGATTTCAGGGATAAGGCTTGCCCTTGTCCTTAACATAGAATATAAATATTAAAGTTTCAGACCATACAAACATCAAGAATCAATGAATAAAACTGAGGCAGAAATATACGCTTCATTGCCAAATGCCGCATATGTTTTACATGAGGATAAATTGATCAAAAATCTTGAACTTATAAAAAGAGTTAAGGATGAAGCCGGCATTTCAATCATTCTTGCTTTGAAGGGATTTTCAATGTGGAAGATGTTTCCGCAGGTTTATGATTATCTTGATGGCGCGACAGCCAGCTCACTATATGAAGCAAAATTAATTCATGAAGAAATGGGTTGCAAGGCGCATACTTATTGCGCAGCTTATACAGATTATGACTTTGATGAATTGGCTTCTATAAGTGAACATATGGTCTTCAATTCAATCGGTCAATATCTTCATTTCAAGAAAAAATTAAAAAGTGAATATCCAAATGTCTCATGCGGCTTAAGAGTTAATCCCGGCTTTTCCAAAGTGGAGGTCGATATGTACAACCCTACAGCGCCAGGGTCAAGACTTGGCATAGATGCAAGCCACCTAATCGATGGACTTCCCGAAGGTATTGAAGGTATTCATTTTCACGCTTTATGCGAATCCTCTTCTTATGATCTTGAAGAAACTCTGGCAGTCTTTGAGCAAAAATTTGGTCATTTACTTCCTCATATCAAATGGGTCAACATGGGTGGTGGACATCTTATGACGCGCAAAGGATACGATACGGACCATTTAATCAAGGTTCTAAAGAATTTCAAAGAAAAATATAATGTCAATATTATCCTCGAACCAGGAAGTGCAATAGCCTGGCAGACAGGTGATCTTGTTTCTAACATCATTGATATTGTTGAAAATCATGGAATCAAAACAATTATGACCGATTTATCCTTCACAGCTCATATGCCGGATACACTTGAGATGCCTTACCGCCCTGATATTGCAGGAACAACTGATGAAATCAATGATCATCGATACAGAATCGGAGGTACCAGTTGTTTGAGTGGTGATTTCATGTATGAATATAATTTTGATTTTGAACCGCGTATTGGAGATCAGATCATATTTCGAGATATGATACACTATACCGTTGTAAAGACAACCATGTTTAATGGGGTAAATCACCCAGACATTTATCTTCTAAAAAAAGATGGTACGCTCGATTGCATGAGGAATTTTACATACAATGATTATAAAAAACGAATGAATTAATTTTAAATAAATAGCTTCAAAATAGTTTAAAAACACATTTCTAAGCGATTGTTTATCAATAATTATTAAAAACTTTGTTTCTTTGCATATTATTAAACTAACATTGGCTTAAGATGGAGATCACACTAGGCGAAATAACTGATTTTCTAGGTGGTACAATTATTGGAGATCGAAATTCTAAGATAAAAGGTGCCAGTACTATTGAAGGAGGTAAGACAGGAACTATAAGTTTTCTATCTAACTTAAAATATGAAGAGTATGTATATTCTTCAGATGCATCAGCAATTCTCGTAGATAAATCATTCGAACCTTCATATCCCGTCAAAGCAGCTCTAATCAGAGTAGACAATGTGTACGAATCACTGGCAAAGCTCCTCGACAAATTCAATGTAAATGATGAAGTAGTCAGAAATATTTCTCCCAATAGCTCCATCCATCCTAAAGCAATATTAGGCAACAATGTTGGTGTCGGTACTTATTCAATCATTGATGAGGATACACATATCGGCAATAATGTTGAAATAGATAATCAGGTATATATTGGCAAAAGATGCGTCATTGGAGACAATACTATTCTTAAGCCAGGTGTTAAGATAATGGATGACAGCGTAATTGGCGCCAATGTCATCATTCACTCGAATACCGTGATTGGGAGCGACGGATTTGGATTTGCACCTACTGGTGAGGGTAATTATGTCAAGATCCGCCAACTTGGAAATGTTATTATTGAAGATGATGTAGAGATCGGCTCTAATTGCTCCATAGATCGTGCCACTTTTGGCAGTACATTAATTCATTCAGGAGCAAAACTTGATAATCTTATACAGATTGCTCACAATGTAGAGATTGGAAGTCATACCGTCATAGCCGCCCAGACAGGAATAGCAGGTAGCGCCAAGATCGGTGAAGGATGTAAAATCGGTGGCCAAGTAGGTATAGTTGGGCACATACAAATAGCAGACGGTACACAGATACAAGCTCAATCAGGCATCCAATCTTCGGTGAAAATTAAAAACAGTAGATTATTTGGCTCTCCGGCCTTGGATTACAGCAATTACCTAAGATCTTACGCTATATTCAAGAATCTTCCCTCGTTAGCAGAGAAAATGGACAAACTTGGGAAGGCAACTTTAGGTCTTTCTAACGAACACGATTCGTAATATTATTTGGCAAATCGTTTTGATTGATTACTTTTGCGTTAATTTTTGAAAAAAACTAGTTGGCGTAGGGTATTTATGTTGCAAAAAACGATTAAAAACAAAGTTTCCTTAAATGGGATTGGTCTTCATACCGGAAAGAATGTCACTATGACTTTTCTTCCTGCCCCTGAAAACCATGGAATAAAATTCCAACGTATCGATACTCCTGAAGGAGTTATTATACCTGCAGACATCACCAGAGTTGTTTCAACTAATCGCGGAACAGCTATAAGTTCAGGCGCCATAGTAATCAATACTGTCGAGCATGCGCTTTCAGCACTTGCCGGATTGGGTATAGATAATGTACTGATCGAGATCGACGGACCTGAAGTGCCTATCCTCGATGGGAGTGCTATTCCTTTCATTAATGCCATTGAAACGGTAGGTGTCGTTGAGCAAACTGAAGAGAAAGATTATTTCATTGTTACAGAACCAATCTCCTTTAAGGACGAAGTGACTGGTAGTGAAATGCTTGCGCTTCCAGCCGACGAGTTTGAAGTAACAGCTTTAATCGATTTTGGCTCACCTGTTTTGGGTCAACAATTTGCCAAGCTGGAAACCCTTGATAAATATAAAGAAGAGATCGCCCCATGCAGAACTTTTGTATTCCTGCACGAACTAGAGAAACTCCTTGAACAAGACCTGATCAAGGGAGGTGACCTTGATAATGCTATTGTAATAGCAGATAGGGTGATGAGTCAGACTGAACTGGACGTACTCTCTAAAAAACTTGGTAAACCAAGTATTAAAGTTGAAAAAGAAGGGGTTCTGAATACGATCAATCTACATTTCAAAAACGAACCGGCAAGACATAAATTACTTGATGTCATAGGTGACCTTTCTTTGTTGGGAAAACCTATCAAAGGAAAAATCGTAGCGACAAAACCCGGACACTCTATAAATATAGAATTTACAAAAGTTCTTCGAAAAGTTGCTTTAGAGCAAAAAAAGCTAAAAGGTAAGCCGATCTATGATGTTGATAAAGAACCTATACTTGATACAAATCAAATAATGGGTATGCTTCCGCATAGATTTCCTTTCCTATTGGTTGATAAGATCATAGAGATGGAAGAAAATCATGTAGTAGGCATCAAAAATATTTCATTCACTGAGCCTTGTTTTCAAGGTCACTTTCCTGGCAACCCTGTTTTCCCGGCTGTTTTACAGATCGAAGCACTGGCTCAAACCGGCGGTATACTTTGCCTTTCGAAAATGCCGGATCCTGAAAATTGGGACACTTACTTCATTAAGATCGGCTATGCTAAATTTAAACAAAAAGTAACACCGGGCGATACACTTATCTTAAAGATGGAACTCCTTGAGCCTATTCGCAGAGGTATATGCCGCATGCAAGGAACAGCTTACGTAGGAAATAAAATAGTCTCAGAAGCTGACATGACAGCTCAAATTGTAAATAGGACAACTCTAAAATAATGATCCAAAAATTTGTCGACGTACATCCTAATTCCAATATTGGCGAAGGGACCATTATATGTAATTTTGTAACAATTGAGGAAGATGTCGTCATTGGTGGCAATTGCTGGATCGGTTCAGGAGCTGTTATTATGAATGGAGCAAGAATTGGAAATAATGTAAGAGTATTTCCCGGCGCTGTGATCTCCGCTGTTCCTCAAGATTTGAAATTCGACGGAGAAGCATCCAATGTAGAAATAGGTGATAATACCACGATCAGAGAATATGTCACGATCAATAGAGGCACTTCTGCTTCAGGCACTACAAGAATCGGTAAAAACTGTTTGGTCATGGCTTATTGTCACGTGGCTCATGATTGTATAGTTGGAGATAATTGCGTATTGGCCAATAATGTTTCTTTAGCAGGCCACATAGAAGTGGGCAACTTTGTAGTATTGGGTGGTATGGCAGCTGTGCATCAATTTGTAAAGATTGGAGACCATGTCATGGTAGGAGGATATTCTAAGGTAAGGACGGATGTACCTCCTTTTGTAAAGGCCGCCAGGGACCCGCTTGCTTATGTCGGTATCAATGCTACAGGTCTGAAGCGCAGAGGATTTGATCAAAATAGAGTTCACCACATTCAAGATATTTACCGCATACTTTTTGTCCACGGTTCAAACGTTAAAAGATCTATAGAAAATATAGAAAATAATATCATTGCCTCTGATGATAAAGACTACATACTTACCTTCTTAAAGGACTCAAAACGCGGTCTGATCAAAGGAATCTAAGATGCCTGAACACCGCCACTTCATTGACGAAATCACCTTTGAAGGTGTTGGTAAACGTTATATGTTTGAATGGGTTTTAAAAGAATTTACATATACTTTTATTAAGGGAAATTGCTATGGAATCACAGGTCCAAACGGTAGCGGCAAGTCTACTTTAATGAAAATGCTGAGTGGTTTTTCTACTCCCAGCAAAGGTCAAATCGAATTTAAATTAGCCGGATCAAAAATAAGTATTGGAGAGGTTTTCAACTCGGTGACTTTTGCGGCTCCGTACATTGAATTGATTGAAGAAATGACGGTTCAGGAATTAATGGATTTTCATCATGTCCTTCGCCCTTTCGCAGATTATGATCTCACGATCAAGGCACTTAAAGATCTTCCTTTTAAAGGTCTTGTTCAAAAACGGATCGGAGAACTTTCTTCAGGAATGAGGCAGAGGATCAAATTATTGCTCGCCATTATGACGGATACTTCAGTCATTTTACTAGACGAACCGGGATCCAATCTGGATGAACAAGGTAAGGGATGGTTTGAGGACCTTTTAAAGTCACAAATGAGCGGTAAGATTACGATTATCGCTTCCAATGAAGCGGAAGACTTAAAATTAGCCCAAAGTCAAATCAATATTGCTGATTACAAGTAATTAACTCAAGTTTCTGTAGTTAATATACCAAGGTAGATGAGTGATTTTAATTTAATATTCCTATAAAAAAAGGCCAATTTTACTACCGAAACTTGAGTAATAAAAAAAGGAAGTATCAACCTCATGATAAGCATTTAACACAATACATTGCGGAATCGATGAATATTTACATTTATGAAATAAAAATTAATTTCCGTCTATTTTAAATTATATTTACAAAACGAATTACTATATGTGCCTATAAATTAAATTTAGTCAAAGAAAAAACAATTATATTTAATCACATTAAATTTTGTAGCACATGAAAACTCATCATTTATTATTTATCGTAATTGCTATTGCTTGCAATGCCTGCCAAAAAGATGAATTAATTGTACTCCCTGATGAGCGGGATGATGTTACAGGCACATATGTAGGATTTAGAGCCACCCATTTCACTACTTGGTCATTCCAGTTATTACAGGATACTTTTAAGGCAGTTGTCATTCTTTCTAAATCGTCAAAAGATTCCATAATTACCGTGACAAGCAAACCTTCGTTTTCTAATCTATATAAAGAATTCAAGTATCATAACGGTGAATTTAAAAATGACCCTCATGCCATTCTTGAATTAAATGGTGACGATTTATACATGCAGATTAGCCCTGGCCTGACCGGCAATAGTGCATCTTATTATTGTATTAAGACTGATCGACCAGATACAATAGTTTATATAAATCCTGAACCAGTAGATCCATGTCTGGAACTAAAAATAATGCAACTAAGCCATCAGTGGATGGCTCCATTCAACTCGAAAACCTTCGAGTTATTTGAAGATAATAATGGTGTAATTGATACGATGTGGATCACTAGGACTACATCTGTAGAAACATGTACATGGAATACACAATATTCCGCAGTTCCATGCTCGGCAAAATGTGATGTGGAAACCGTGGAGTTAATTTCAGGAAGTAACGATCGCTTAAAATTAGTGCTGAAGATAATGGGTCATGAATTATCAGTTAATGCAACATCAGGTATACCAATGAAATACGATTTACTTAAGCATCTTCCATTATCTACCGGAGGTTCGCCATTTTTTGATTATCGTGCATGGTTGGGAAAGGAGCCAGACGGTTATTATACAGAGGAAGTAAGTGCTAGCTGCAACTTTCCTCCTTTATGTGAAAGTATGTATGAACTCCTATCATACAAAATAACACGAACATCGGGAGTTACCAATTATTCCACTAAGGGTGGTCGGCTATGGCATAAAAAGTTATAGAATCAGCCTAATGATAGAAATAAAAACGCTGTT
>MTKZ01121537.1_pt1 | contig 15067 bp, 10 predicted proteins | sample 1042781 | NCBI WGS metagenome assembly MTKZ01 (sample SAMN06212207, study PRJNA360539) | anaerobic digester metagenome | biome: Wastewater treatment plant; material: sludge; isolation source: anaerobic digester fed with sludge from wastewater treatment plant | place: Denmark: WWTP Viborg ...
GTGCCGCTGGAGTTCGTCTGGGTCGGCGACAAGCTGATTACCGAGCTGCTGACCGAGATGGTCAGCGACGACGACGCACAGTGCCGCGTGCCCGCCCTGGTCTTCTGCTTCAATCGCGACGAGTGCTGGGAGGTGGCCGAGCGGCTCAAGGGGCTGCCGATCATCAGCAACGCACAGAAAGTCGAGATTGACGCGGAACTGGCGGCCCACAAGGACGACCTGGCCGACGGCGTCGGGCCCAAGCTCAAGCAGATGCTCATCCGAGGGGTCGGCGTGCATCACGCGGGAGTATTGCCCAAGCACAAGGAGATCGTCGAGTCGCTCTTCCTGCGCAAACTTGTGCCGTTCGTGGTTTGTACCGAAACACTGGCGGCCGGGATCAACCTGCCGGCCCGGTCCGTCGTGATCAGCACGCTGATGAAGGGCAAGCCGGGCGAGAAGAAGCTGATATTCGCGTCGGCCGCCCACCAGATGTTCGGCCGTGCGGGACGGCCGCAGTTCGACACGCAGGGCTACGTCTTCGCCCTGGCCCACGAGGACGATGTCCGGCTGCTCAAGTGGAAGAAGAAGTACGACCAGATCCCCGCGACCACCAAGGATCCCGGCCTGCTCAAGGCCAAGAAGGACCTGGAGCGCAAAAAACCCTTACGCAGCAAGACCGAGCAGTACTGGACGGAGGGGCAGTTCAAGACGCTCATCCAGGCGGGCCCGGCCAAGCTGCTCAGCCGGTCGATGATCTCATACAACGTGCTCATCTACATGCTGACCCGCACCGGCACGCTCAACGAGGTGCGGACTTTTCTAGGTAAGCGGTTCGAGTCCGCGGAGCGGGTGGCCCGCTTCCGCGAGCAGCTTGACTTCATGCTCAACAACTTAGCCGGCCTGGGCTATATCACCCGGAGCGACGACGGGGAGCACGTGACGCTCAACGACTCGATCCGCAGACTGCAGGTATTCCGCAGCGTCGATCCGCTCTACGGGGCGTTCCTGGCCGAGCAGCTCAACTACGCCGATGGCCGTGAGAAGATTCTCGCACTGGCTTCGGTGCTTGAGATTCCGCCGACTATTCTGCGGCGCGTGCGGATCCCGGACGCCCCACCCGGCCCGCTTCAGACGCAGGTCATCGAGCCGCAACTGATTCAGCAGGGCCTGATGGCGGCCCTGCCGCAGGGCGAACCGGAGGAGGACAACGGCGACGACTACTGGGCCGAGGAAGAGGAGCGTCCGCCGACCTTTCCCGAAATGCTCAAGATCGCCTTCGAGTCGAAGCTGGCCGCACCCGAGCCGGTGTACGTCCAGCCCAAGTGGGTGGCCGGGGGTATCGCCGAGTTCCAGGGCGATTTCTACAAGTTCGTGCACAACCGGGAGCTGATCAAGCAGGAAGGCCTGATTCTCCGCCACCTGCTGCGGCTGACGATCCTGGCGAGCGAGTTCTTCGCCCTGACCGAGGATCCCGAATACCAGTCCATCAGTGACACCTCCACCGCCGCCTGCCAGAGAGTCGACCCGCGGTACACGAGCAGGTTCCTCGAACAAGCGGCGGAAACGCGGAAGCTCTCGCCGATGTGAGGACGGAAGAGAAACCGCAGAATACGCTGAATACGCGGAAAGAGGAGGAACCTCATTTTCTTCAACATCATCCGGCAGTCGTCGGTTCATGACCCCAGTCCTGGCGAGCGCACCGGCCTCGGGTGTTCACGATCCGCTCGATTTGCAGCTTCGGATAATGCCCAAAGTCGACCAACAGGCCACGTTGCAGCCCCGTTGCTTTCAGATAGTTCTGGAGCTGGGCACGGTGTTCATCAGTCAGGTCAGTGCCCGCCTTAAGCTCAAGAATGATCTTGTCATAACAGATGAAGTCCGGCTCGTAACACAGGCGGAGCGGCGTGCCTTTGTAGTCGAGGGGGAGTTTCTTTTGTGGAACGTTCGGGATATCCTGCAGCCGCAGTTCGATCTCCATGCACTCCTGATAGACCGGTTCTGCGAACCCGCATCCCTTCTCGCGGTATACCTCGAAACATGCCCCGCGAATTCTGTAGCTCTCTTCCTCATAAAGCAGTTCATTAGTAGCCATAGTGATTGAGTGTAGCACAATCGCTGGCACCAAGAAAGATGTTCTCGACAGTCTGGTTTCTGCGTCTTCTTCCGCGTATTCCGCGTATTCCGCGGTTCACGTTCTTGGCCCCTCGTTTGCGCTGGGGGTTCCTCTGAGACGGTCAGGCTGCGGGGACGAGGCGCTGGTACCCATATCGGGTATCATCTCCGGCGCAGGGAGTGATCAGAATGGACCTCGATGCCTATCGATCTTTGCCGATCCCGCCCTGGCTGGACCTGAACTGCCCGCAGTGCGCCTACCCGCTTCGCGGGCTTCCGGAGCACCGTTGCCCGGAATGCGGCGCCGCGTTCAACATCGACGAACTCGTGACCGAGACGACGCCGCTGCGGCCCCCGGAGATCACAGCCCGGACTCGGCCCGTGCCTCACCTCGGCCTGGAATGCGACGGCTGCGGTTATCCGCTCAGAGGGCTGCCGGGCGACCAGTGCCCGGAGTGCGGCCGGGAGTTCAGTCTCACCGACTACGTCCCGCCCGAGCCTTGGGGCGAAGTGCCCGGAGGCGCGTCGGCAACCGAGACCGTGCTCATGTTCGCGCACCTGCGGTCGTTGGGCATCCCGTGCATGCTGACGGAGTCTAAAGGGACTCAGGGAGCCGACGTACTCATCGGCACGGCGGGCAAGCTGCTCCGCGTCCGCCGCGACTACTACCTCGACGCCCTTGCGGCCGTCACCGAAGCTGCCGAGAAACCCGGGGAATCGTGGCTGTGCCCTCACTGCGGCGAGCGGGTTCCAGGCAACTTCGAGGTTTGCTGGAAATGCCAGCATGGCCGAGAAGAAGATGGACCGACGCCGAGCTGAGCCACCCTTCCGTGGACGGCGCGATGCGTCCCTGACCGATGGTCCGCCGGCTCGTTGACACGGTCTGGCCGGTTCGATACGTTATCTCCCTGATTTCGCCGTCCCCGGCCGGGCGGGTGCTGCCCGCCTACCCGGCACAGTGGCTCGGGCGGCAATCAAAGAGGTTCAGGCCCGATTCGCCGATCGGCGAATGGGCTGGTTTGGAGCATCGCTCATGGCAGATCTTGAAGGTTTGGCGATTTCACTGATGCGCGGCAAGCAGGATGAGGTCAAGGCCAAGGTCCAGGCGGCCCTCGATGAGGGAGTGTCCCCGGTCACCGTGTTGAACGACGGGCTGGTCGCCGGCATGTCCGTGGTCGGCGAGCGGTTCCGCAAAAACCTGATCTATGTCCCCGAGGTGCTGATCAGCGCCCGGGCGATGCGCGGGGGTATGGAAATCTTGAAACCCAAACTGGCCGCCTCCGGCGCCCAGCCGGCCGGCAAAGTGGTCGTCGGCACGGTGAAGGGCGACCTGCACGACATTGGCAAGAACCTGGTCGCCATGATGCTGCAGGGCGGCGGGTACGAGGTCATTGATCTGGGCACCGATGTGTCGGCCGAGAAGTTCGTCGCCGCTGCCAAGGAAAAAGGCGCAAGCCTCATCGGCATGAGCGCCCTGCTGACCACAACCATGCCATATATGTCCCAGGTCGTCCAGGCAGCCAAGGCCTCCGGCCTCAAGATCAAAACCATGATCGGCGGCGCCCCCGTCACCCAGCAGTACGCCAACGAGATCGGAGCCGACGGCTATGCCGCCGATGCCGCCTCCGCCGTCGAACTGGCTCGCCGCTTGTGCGCGGCCTGAGCAACGGCGGTCCCAGGCCTTCTGGAACGGCTGTACTGAGAACACAACGCCGCCCGCAGGGCCCCGCACCCGCGGGCGGCTCTCTTTTAGGCGTACATCGGAGCCCAGTGGCTCACCGTTCCCTCCAACGCTGTGTGTTTGCGCTTCTATCCTTCTGAATTGAGCGTTCTTCCCGCACTCTTCCCGTCGACTGCCGAATAAGCCTCCTCATGTGATGGCCTCACCCCAGCAACAAGCGCACAGAAGCACCCGCTTCTCGCGAGGTAACTGAAGGCCTGTCAAGGTGTTATCGGCCTTGTCCGGTCTCTGAGGAAAGGCGCGAACAGCAATCGGCCGCAAGGGGCAATGATCACCGCACAAGAACCGCCCAGGAACGGACAGATCGATCAGGCGGAGGCATCCGGCGGATGATCGACTCAGAATCCCCTAACAAAATGGGGCATTGGCAGCGCCCTTCCTGTATACTAACGCGGTACGGTCCGACGCCATACCCGGCCAACACGTCTGGCGTTCGGGCCGCAGACACATCTTCTTTCACATGAGGAGACCGCACGATGTATCCAAGACAGCTTCTGAACATCGTTCTGCTCGGAATCCTCGGCCCTCTCTGTCTGGCCGCCCTTTGTGTTCCCTCTGGCAATGGTTTCACTTCGGGCGACATGGCCGCCGACGCATCTGACGCGGAGGACACAGGCAAAAGCCTCACACAGGCGATCGAGGGGGGTGCATCCACCGAGGACGCGATCAATTCCCTTGTGCAGACCCTCAAGGCCAATCCGAATGTCGTCGTCGCCGTGGCGGACGAGGACGACCGAACCGCCTGGGCCCTCTTCGAGTCCGGTCTCGAATGCGTCTACGAGGTGATTGACGACGAAGAGACGGATCTCACGTTGCCCGCCGTCCAGGCCACGGCAGCGGTAGAATCATCCTTCTCAATCGCCCAGGCGGGCTCCGGCCTTTCGTACAAGCTGCCGGCCAACAACAGGGCCGTCCTGGCTAATTCGCTCTACGTCACGCGGCCCCTGCAGGATGTCAGGACGCCAATGAAGACCATGCTCGAAGCCTGCGGCTACGATGTGGATGTCGTCGACGCCGACCTGACATTCTTTGAGAACATGAGCCGATACAGCGTGATCTTCATCGAGGCCCACGGCGGGCGGCGGAGCTCAGCCGAGGCGACCTGGGACTCGGCCGCCAACACCTTCTACAACCTCGTCCTGAAGCAAAACCTGCCTGCCTGCGGCATGGTCGGAGGAGAAGCCGTCTTGCAGACCACCACCGAAGTGACCCAGGATCTCCTCAACGAATACAAGGAGGACCTGGAGTGCGGTCGGCTCAAGATCCGCTTCCCCACCGTCAAACGAAAGGGACTGCCTCCCGTGACCTATCGCTTCTTCGGTGTCACCCCCAACTTCGTGCGCCGCCATGATACGGGCAACTTCCCGGATTACGCCCTCTTGTGCCTCAGCGCGTGCCGCTCCTTCACGCCGGACGGCAGCCCGTGGGCCGATCTGATGAACGAGAAGTCATACGGCTCGATCGTGGTCGGTTGGGACCACCAAGTGCATTACAGCATCTCGTCGAGGGCGATGCTGCACCTTTTCCAGTTTCTGGCCGGAACGAATGATCAGTTCGACATCACCGAGATCAACCCCACCACGGGGGCCAAGACGATCTATCCCCTTCTGTTCAAGAACAGCGCGCCCGTACTCCCGCAGACAGTCAATGGGGCCATGGACGGCCTGACCCGCCAGAGCTTCGACGTCGATCAGGCCACAACCGCCCGACTGACCGCCAGCGGGGAATCGCTCTACAGCTTCAACCGGCTCATGCTCGCGCCGGCTATCGAAACCTTCGAGACGCGCGGCGACGGCAAGGTCGACATGACCGCGCGCTGCGCGGACAACGCCGAGCTGGAGTTCCCCGGCGGCGCGATGAACATCGGGACCGCGAACAACGGCCAGTGGCAGTTGACGCTGCCGGGGCTCTACTCCGGGCCTATGGCGCTGGTGATGGAAGACCGAAGGTGTCCGCCGCGCGATCTGCTTCAGTGGGACCCGGTGATCGTCAAGATACGCCCGGCCTCCACCTCGATCCCTTCCGGCACGTGCGACTTCGCGGTCACCTACCAGCTTTCTGCTCGAGCCGTCGCCGCTGGAAGCCGAGAGGGATGGTCGCTGTGGGACGAGCCGGAGTCCGCCTTCCGCGCCAACTGGGACCCGGACAGGTCGAAGGTCACCTGGTCAGTCAACGGTAACGCCAGCGAGTCGGACTTGCTCGGCGGCACATCGCAGTGTACGTGGTCGGGCGGCAACACCCGGACCTTTAATGACGTGTCTGTCTCGGCCGGCGGCACGGGCGGGCTGGAGTCACTCGATGGGAAGACCGCCTGGCTGACCGTGAACCCTCCGTTCGACCTCGAGTCCACGGCGACCTGCTCCGGCATGTTCCCCCCTTACTACGCGTGCGGCGTCTACAGCTCGGTCTGGATTGAAGTCCAGTTGGGGGCCGACTGGACCATCCTGGCCGGCTCGACCACTGACCTGATGGGACTGAACGTGATCGAGTGGCAGGCCTGCACCCCGACGCCCGCCTTCGACAGCAGCCGCCTGCCGCGGTGATCCGGCAACACACCACTCCGGCTCAAGCCCGAGTCCCCCGGACGCTGCGCAGAATGCTCGGCATGGGGGCCAACCCTTGAATGGGACGGGGCGCAAGTCTTGACTCGCCACATCCATTGTCCCGATTTGCAGACGGCCAGTACGACTTTCCATCTGCGTCCATCCGCGTGATTGGCGGCCCGAGAAAACCAGTCAGTTGCGGAATCGCCGGCCCGGGCGTTCTTCAGGGAGAAAGCCCTCGCTCAAGCAGCCCCGTCCGGGACGGGAAGCGGTCTGCCCGTCGCGGATTGCACGCCGCTGAAGTATGCTGTACCCATGAACCAATGTGCCTGCGGCCAAAAGTCGGAGACCGAAACATGACCCCCGTCAACAGAGTTTGCTCCCTTCTCGTCGGACTGGTCCCGGTGGCAACCATCCTGCCGGGTTGCCAGTCCCCTCAGCCTGTTCGCCCCAGCGAGTACCTGATTGTTGACCTCGTGGACGAGTTCGGCTTTGACCGCCCCAGCGATTCCTGGCAATTCACAACCCCCGACGCCTGGCGCATTCAGTCCGACGGCCGAAGACGGTTCCTTCACCTTGCCCCCCTGGAGGCCGGCCCGGCCGGGCAACCGGATACCTGGGAATCCGCAACGCACCGCAAGTACCGGTTCCGGAATTTCAGTCTTTCCACGTGGTTGAGGCTCGACAAGGCCCTCGACAAGCGTCCCTGCAACGCGTCCATCATCTTCGGCTGGCAGAATGACCTGAATTGTCTGCGACTGGACCTGTCGGACCTTGCCGGCAAAGCAGACATCGCACTTGTCCAGGTGGCCGACGGCCGAGTGACCCGGCTGGCCGCCGCCGCCCCGTCCTCCGGCCCCGACTTCACGCGGAAGGAATGGCACCAGATCGGCATTCTCAGAAACCTCGATACCGCGACGGTGGACGTCTACATGGACGAGGCCGATAAGCCTGTGCTGCAAGCCAGGACGAACGCGAATGAATGGGGCCGAATCGGGCTGGCCTCGACCACCGGCGGCGCGGCCTTCGGACGAGTCATGATCAGCGGCGAGGCCTTACCCGACCAATGATGCCACGGCGAATCCGGAACGGGCGACCTCACCATCCTGTTGGTCACATGGCCTCCCACCCATCTCCCGTCAGCACCCGGCTTTCACCCACCGCATCCCCGGCCAGGCCAAGCCCACTGTTTGACGGCAACTCAAGCGTCGTCGGCAGCACCACTTGTCCGCTGGCCGCTCGACTGAGCCACAACAGTGCCGCTTCGCACTGCAGGCGGGCATCTTCCGTCACCGGCGGTCGTCGCAGTCGCAACCGATACTCGGCCAGATCCAGGGTCAGCCGCTTCAGCATCGCCGCGAGTCCCGGCTGCCCGCTGGCGTCAATCGGTACCGCGAAACGCCGGCCGAGATAACTGTCGATTTCCGCCTCGGCCGCCAGCCTTGCTTCGGTAACCTTGTCCTCGTCTGCCTGTCCTAACCCCGTGTCGTCGGTCAATTCGATGTAGGTCGCCGTCCCCAACCGCTCTTCGATATCCGCATTGGTCGCGTAGGACATGAGACTCCCTCGTTCAAGGCCGGGAGCGGAGGCAAGTTCAGCGTGCCAAGCCCGCATCGCCGCCCTCGCCCCTCGCCCCACGCCCCTCTTGGTCAGTTGAACACAACCCGAACCGCGAACTGCCAGTACCCGTAGATCATTCGATACCGCGCCCGCACGCCGAAGAGCCACTTTTCTCGCTTGAAGCCCTCTTCGCTTTCCTCGGCCAGAGCACCGAACTCGATCGGCTCGCGATCCTGGAAAATGAAGGGCCGCACCACACCGTCGGTCTTGAGCAGGTAAAAGGTATCCGTCGCGGACAGACCCGGCAACGAGATGACTCTGGCAACCCCCGACAGAACATTCGAAGTCTGCCCGATCATCGCCGCGTTGACCGTCTCGAGAGCCGCGTACAGCATGGAAGGCGGAACGACACAGACAAGACCCTCGGGACTCAGCGCCATCGGCTCGCCCTGATCGTCCTTGAACGACAGGAGCCGACCGATCGCTTGCTTGAAGGCCCCTCGCATCTCTTCGCCGGACGGGTCGCTGGGCACAGAGGCGTCGTATGCGATGTCGTTGTCTTGCGTGCCCGACTGTCCTGATACGTGCGAATGACTGAAAAAGGGCACGCCGTCATAGCTGTTGAAACCGGCCGTGCCTCCGTTGACCAGAAGCTGTCCAAGAAGGTAGTCCTTATGCGTGGCCGCCCGCTGGGCCAGCTCGCCGATCCGGATCCGGATCTGACCGGTCTGGTCGTCGGCGATTTCGTCGCGATCGACCTCGATCGTCGCCTCATATTTGAGGTTCTCGACCGAGTAGCTCTCGGTCCGCAGCCCCCTCGCCAGCCGACCGGTACCCCATTCGCGCATCCGTGGCACCGTTCCCAGCCAGCGGTACGTCTCCGAGTCCAGCGTCGACGGAATACGAGTCGACAGGTCCTGGTAATAGGTCTTCACCTTCCCCATACGATCAAGGAACTCACTTCGAAGCCCTCTGGTTAACAATCCGGTGTTGATCACCGCCATGGTTGTTTCCTTTCAGTCTAATGAACACCCTTCAAAGCCATTGATCCTCATGCAATCCGCTTGGACACCACCGACCAGGCCTTGGCCCCAATGCACACCAGCGTCATGGAGTCGTAAATGGCATCCATCTCGGCATTGCTGGCACCGCCGTCGATGGTCCCGCTCGCTTCCGGCAACACCGTGATGGCGCCCGTCGCCCCCGCAACTTTGATCAGCGTCACCCACTTGCCGACGTCGCCTGCCGTCACCGCAGGCAACTGTACGCTGCGAGCCGAGGTCCCGTTGTTGACGGCCACGACCCCGCCAAGTTCCGAGGCCGCCAGGCTGACGTTGCCGCCGGTGGCATCCTTGGTGACAAACGCATGCCGTAACCCGGCGCTGACCAACTCGCTGGTCATCGTGCCCCCCGCCAGCGGCGTCGGCGTGGTCTGGATCCGCAACACAATCCGGTTCGCCGAAGTCACGTCGATCTGATGCCCGACGAAGCTGTTGCCGGCCGCGGTCGTCGTCAGCGTACCGTCGTCAGAGGCGAAAACCGCCGCCCGGTTGTTGGTCCGAGAGGCGGATGTCAACGCGTGTTCGAAATCGCCGGTGGTGAAGACCCGCACCATCACCGCGCCGTCACCGCCGGCCGAGTTGTCGGCCTCCTCGTAGGCGATACCGGCAAACGGGTCTCCCGCCGTGANNAGCCATGTTGTCCTCCTTCCTCCCCGCTAACGGCGGCCGAAGATTCCTCGGCCGCCTGCCAGGTCAGGTTATCTCACCTCAATCCTCACTCCACTCGATCCCCGCATCACGCAGGGCACCACGAATCCATGCCTGTTCGCTGGTGATCAAGGCCAATTCCGGTTGCGAACGAAACTCGGCCCGCGCCGAGGCAATCAAGGCCAACCTCCGCTGATTGGCAGGGTCTTCGCCTGCCGGAGGACTGATCCGACCAGGAGAAACCAGCACCGGCGCCGTTCTCAGCCATTCATCAAAGGCCGCCGGGTCCTTCATCGCCAGCCCCAAGGCCCACTGCCGCTGCGCTCCCGTCAGCTTGCCTGCCCGCATGGCCTCGACCACTCTCTCCTCCGCCTCACGCCGGACGGACTCCGCCGCCAGCGAGGCCAACCTCGCCTCGGCGGNNGCCTCGGCGGCGATCAGTATCTCCCTGGACTCGCTGTCCGCCGGGAGCCCCAGTCGACGTCGAAGTGCCTCGGTCTCCAAACTCAAGCTCCCGGTCGAGGAACGCCCGTCCCTCGCCTCCTCCGCGGGCAAAGCCTCGCTATTGACAATGGCCTTCATCCCCACGATCGCCGGTTTGTTGGTCAGAGCCGCCGAGTGCAGTGCGACCATTCGCCGGTCCCTCTTCCGACCCAGCACCACCGGCGACAGATATCGGTACTCCTTCGCCGACAGCCTCTTGCGAGCCGCCTCAGTCCACTCCACCTCGGCGAAAAGGCCGGGCTCCTCGACGGCCTCTCCGGGTTCGACCACACGCAATGCGCGAATCCACCCCGCCGCCGGTGCCTGCCCACTGGGCGATGCGTATTCCCCGCCAAGGCTCTGGTGCTCATAGTCCACCGGAATGTCCGTGCCGTGAGCACGAAACGCTTCGATCACCAGCCTCGCCGATTCACCGTCAACCAGGAACGTTCCCTTCGCGCTTTTCACCTCGCCCCACGGCGCCACCAGCACGAGCGATGGCGGCCCCTGCCCCTGCGGCAAGGCCGAGTGAATCAGAACGCGCTCGCCGAGATCGTCCGACGGCATCTCCGCGGTACCCACCGGCTTTTCCCTGACATCAGCCATATGCACCTCCATCCTGCAAACCGCTCCGCCCGGTCTTCCCGTGCCGTCCGGGCCGACGGCCGGCCGGCTCTCCCGGCCTGATGCGCGTAGATCACTCCTCCTGCTCCGGAAACCGCCGGACAAACGGAGCACAAGCGATCGGATCAATGTGACAAAAGAGCAACCGAAGGTGATCAGTGCATCAAACGATGGGGGATGGCGGCCGGGTGTTTCAGCCGTCCGACGTCCGACGCGGAAGTCGGCCGCCACAACCGAACCTGAATGGCACTCAAGCTAAGACGGGACGTCAAACATCCGCGGTCTGCGGTGACCGATCAGCACGAGTCTGGCTTCGCCGCGGAGCCTTGGGGGAGACTCGATTCGACGTATTCCTGCAATCGCTTCAGGTGCGTATCCAGGACGGCAAAGGCCTTGTCGATCTCGGTGAAATCCTCTCGCTTGGCCATGCCTTCGATCTGCTCGGCCGCCCGACGGGTGGATTCGGCGCAGACGTTGGCGGCTGATCCCTTCAGTCCGTGCGCAACCAGCCGGAGCCGCGAGGCGTCCTTGGAGGCGATGGCCGTCTCCAGATCCTGTCGAATCTGCGGTATGGTCTGCACGAAGAGCCCCAGAACCTCTTCAAACAATTCGCGCTCACCACCCAGATTCTCCATGGCCTTGTCGAAATCCACGGGGCACCCCTGCGTCAACTCCGGCACCGCCGCCGCTTCCTTCTTGGTACGGTCATCGTCCATGTTGTCCTCGCTGGGCCGGGATCCGCCGCAAGGCATCTTCCGCAGCAGATCGCGCAGCCGTGCAATGTCCACCGGCTTGGAAAGGTAGTCATCCATGCCCGCCGCCAGGCACTTCTCGCGATCACCCTTCATCGCATTGGCGGTCATGGCCACAATCGGAATGTGGCCGCCCGTTTCCCGTTCTCGCTCCCGGATAGCCGCCGTGGCCTCGAAACCGCCCATCACCGGCATTTGAACGTCCATCAGAACCAGGTCGAATGCGTTTGCCCCCTCGCGCGCCAGAATGTCGAGGGCCTCCTGCCCGTTGTTCGCCACGGCCAGCGAGCAACCGAATTTTTCAAGAATACGCACCGCGAGCCTCTGATTGACCGCGTTGTCCTCGACCAGCAGGACCCGCGGCGTGCGTTCGGCTTCGCGGGGTTCCTCCGGTGAACGCTCCTTCACCGCCCCGCTCGAAGTGAACATGCCCAGCGCGTTCATGATCGCATCCATCAGTTCCGAGCACTTGATGGGCTTGGTCAGGTACCCCGAGATACCCAGTTCCCGGCAGCGCGCCGTGTCTTCCCGCTGATTGATCGAGGACAGCATCAGGATCGTCGAACCAGCCAGAGCCGGGTCCTGCTTGACACGCTGGGCCAGCTCGAAGCCGTCCATCTCCGGCATCATGGCATCCAGCAGAATCAGGCGGAACGGCCGGCCGGCAACCCGGGCCTCGTGCAGAGACTTCAACGCCGCCGCACCCCCCTCCACCGACGTCGGCCTCATCTTCCAGCGATCCAGAGTCCTCTCGAGCATGCGGCGGTTGGTCGCATTGTCGTCAACAATCAGGGTGGCCAGGTTCTCCAGGCTCGAGACGGGACCTGTGTCGAACTCGCAGGTCGGCGCGCCGGGTTGCCGGAACTCCGCTACGAAGTGAAACGTGCTGCCTGTGCCGGGCTCGCTTTCAACCCAGATGCGGCCGTTCATCAGCTCGACGAGTTTCGCGGACACCGCCAGCCCCAGCCCGGTCCCCCCGTATTTCCGCGTGGTCGAGCCGTCCGCCTGCGCAAACGCATCGAACACCATTTGCTGCTTTTCGCGGGGAATCCCAATCCCTGTGTCCGCCACTGAGAAATGCAGCAGGACCCGGTCCGTGGACTGTGCCGACGGGGCCTCAACCTTTCTTCCCGACGTCGGCCCGAAGCCGATGGGCAATTGCGCCGGATCCCACACGTCGCAACGAAGCACGATTTCGCCGCGATCGGTGAACTTGATCGCATTGCCCAGAAGATTGACGACCACCTGCCTGAGACGCCCAGGGTCACCCAGGACCATGCCGGGCACCTCTGGAGCAACATCGCACACCAGCTCGAGGCCCTTTCTGTGAGCCGCCAGCCCGTGAGCCTTGGCCGTGTCGCTCAGGCTGTCACGCAGATCGAAGACGACGCGATCGAGGTCCATCCTGCCAGCCTCAACCTTCGAGAAGTCCAGAATATCATTGATCACCGCCAGCAATGAATCCGCCGATTCCTTGACGATCTGCAGCGATTCCTTCTGATCAGGCGTCAGATCGGTGTCCAGCACCAGCTCCGTCATGCCGATGATGGCGTTCATCGGCGTACGAATCTCGTGACTGACGTTCGCCAGGAATTCGCTCTTGGCCCGACTGGCGGCCTCCGCGGCGACGCGCGCCCGTTCGAGATCGTCAACCATGTTGAGAGAGGCAAGCCGCGCTTCCTCAAGCTGCCTGGCACGCTCGGTGACCTCGCGGTTGGACCGCTCCAGCTCCTCCCGAGCGCGGACCATGTCGGTGACATTGGTGATGCTCAGCAGGACGCCGGCGTAAGCGTCATTGTCGTACAAAGGCTGAAGCCGCAGAACAATGTCCTGGTCGTTGACCCGCCGCTGCATCGTGACCGGCCGGCTGTTGATCTGACGGCGAAAACCATTCAGAATGCTCCTGATTCCTACGACGAACGACCCGCCGCGAAAATCCCAGAGCGACCGCCCGACGATCTCTTCCCGGCTTGACCCGACAAACTCCGCAAAACCGGGATTGACCTCGATGATCCGATCGTCTGCCTCGGCAAAAACCACGCCCTCATCGATATTTGCCAGAATCGTGCTCAGCTTCGCCGCCTCGATCCTCGCCGCCGCTTCCGCTTTGCGGTGCCCGGTCACGTCTTCGAAGGCAACACCCAGGCGATTCCCGGGAATCGAGAAGGCCCGCAACCGAAACACGCCCCCGTAGGCTTCGTTCCGGTATTCCAGGTTTTCGGCTTCGAAGGGCTCGCCCGTCCGCTCCACCTTCAGAAGCGCCTCGCGAAGGGCGGCTTCCTGCGGTCCTCGCCACAACTCGCTGAAATCCTTTCCCAGACACTCGTCCGTGCGAATCCCCGTGAGCCGCTGAGCTTCGGGGTTTCCGTCAAGAAGAACCAGTTCGTCCGGAGGATGGTATTCGCATATGAACAGCCCCGACGGAATCGCGCTCATGATGTCCGCCGCCATGCGCAATGAGCGCCGAACCGATTCTTCCGCACGTTTACGCTCGGTGACGTCGCGGACAATCGCGAGAAAAACCCGCCGCCCCGCCATGGACAAGGCCTTCAGCCAGATCTCCGCGTCAACCGTCTTCCCGTTCCTTCGCTTGAGAATCCACTGACAGAATTGCGGCGTGCCGCCAAGGGCGGCCTGCATGTGCTCTTGGACCGCCTCGGCGCTGAGTCGACCGTCTTGCTGCCTGGTCGGCGACAAGTCCTCGGGCGACCTGCCGATCAGTTCTTGACGCGAACAACCGAATAACCTGCAGGCCTGAGCATTGCAGTCAACCACGACGTCCGTCAGGAGCAGAATGCCGTCCACCGAGCCGTCAAACAACAGCCGGTATTTGCTCTCGCTCTCGCGGAGTTCCGCGTTGATCNNCGGGCGGCAAACATCAACACGCCTGCGGTCGCGCCGATCAGGAGCACGACCACGCCGATGGCCCGGCTCCAGGGAGACGGAAACCCCGCGAGGCTCGATGCACGCAACGTGAATACCGAATTACCGGCTTTAAGCTCTTTATACGTCTCAAATGTGTTATGGCCCTCAGTGCGCGGCGCGGCCGGGTCACCCTGCGAAGCGTAGATCATCGTGTCGCTCGAGGCGTTGATTCCTTCGAAAACGTCGATGCTCAGTCCGGCGAAGGAGCACTGGGCCCCAAGCCCCCGCGTCAGCCCCTCCGCTCCGAGGCGTACGCACACCCAGCCGATCAACTGCCGACGGGACTTCGCATCCGTCACCTGGGCCGAATTCACCCGGTACGCAGCCTTGAGCATTCGGTATTCGACGGACTCGCTTGCCGATCGTTCGACCCGGCGTCCGATGCCGCCTTCAACCTCACCCGTGTAACGGGCCCGTTCGGCCGCCGCCCTCCAGACCGGGTTATGGCCGATGTCCAGACCCAACTCGGTCGCGTTCACTTCGAGCGGAAAGACGTATCGAACCGGCATGTACGTCGCTCTGTCGCCGGGGGGATGCAGGTCGAATCCGGCATCGCCCTCCGCCCGACGCCCCTGGATATAGGCACCCAGCTTCTCGCGAGGCACCTGCTCAACGAAGCACAACGACTCGATCACC
>MTKZ01015470.1_pt1 | contig 15063 bp, 14 predicted proteins | sample 1042781 | NCBI WGS metagenome assembly MTKZ01 (sample SAMN06212207, study PRJNA360539) | anaerobic digester metagenome | biome: Wastewater treatment plant; material: sludge; isolation source: anaerobic digester fed with sludge from wastewater treatment plant | place: Denmark: WWTP Viborg ...
TGTCACAGGCGTGAAAAGATAATAAGGAACAGAATAGTTGACGTTGGTTGCCGATCGTTCCACCGGAATGATGGGATATTACTAGCCTGCGTCAATAATTGGTTTCTTACTTTATCTTGACCGTGGCACTGGATTTTATATCATCAAGGTATAGCCTACAAAAGGCCACGGAGCGCTCCGTGGCCTTTTTGTTTTCAATGGAAAGAAAAAAGCACGAGCGGGTACCGTGGCAGAAATGGATGGAATCAAATGCCTCAACCATTTTTGAGATTTCAGCAGGTTGCCTTCGGATATGACACCGCGATAGATCCGCTATTCAAAGACATATCCGTTCATATTTCTACAGGCTGGACTGGCATCGTTGGTGCGAACGGTGCCGGCAAAACCACCTTCTTGAAATTAGCAACCGGTTTGCTTTCGCCGGATGCCGGTGTTGTGGTCGGCCCCGAACGGATCGTTTATTGTCCTCAGCGCACCGACAATCCGCCGGAACATTTTGTTGAGTTGTTTCAGGATTTTTCGAAAAAGGCTTCTTTGATCAAAGAGCAATTCGGCGCTAAGGGGGACTGGCTCAACCGGTGGTCGACGCTCTCGCACGGCGAACGTAAGCGGGCGCAGGTCGCCGTGGCTTTTTGGCTTGATGCTGACATGCTGGCGTTAGACGAGCCGACTAACCACGTAGATGCCGAGGCACGGGACATTCTGATTCAGTCACTGCGCACATTCAAGGGTGTGGGCTTACTTGTCAGCCATGATCGCGAATTGCTCGATTCCCTTTGCATACAATGCGCCTTTATCCAACCGCCTATTGTGGTGGTGCGTCCCGGCGGGTATTCAAAGGGAACTGGCCTGNNCACAGCAAGTTATCGAAAAGAGGAATCGCCAAGCACGATCACGATGCGAAAGCAAAGATTAATGGGGCACGTGTAACAGGTAAAGACGCCATTGGTGGCAAGCTGCTGAGGCAATTGGACGGACGGCTCGCCCATCTGCAGGATGAATTAGAAAGCATTCGTGTCACAAAGCAATATTCAGTTGGCATTTGGCTGCCTAGTTCAGTATCCAGGCGGGATGTATTGCTCAACCTTCCGCCGCACACTGTGCCGCTTGGCGGTCAGAAGAAGCTGATGTGTCCCCAGTTGGTATTGCGGCCCACCGATCGCCTTGCTCTTACCGGTCCGAACGGTGGCGGAAAGAGCACCTTGCTGCGAAACCTTTTGCCGCTGCTTAATGCTCCACCTCAGCAGGTCACGTACGTGCCGCAGGAAATCGATGCACAGCAATGCCGTGACATCTTGATCCAGGCGCAGAACTTGCCTCATGAGCAATTGGGACATCTAATGACAATTGTCAGTCGTCTGGGATCGCGCCCGTATCGGCTTCTGGAAAGCATGGAGCCCAGCCCCGGCGAAGCACGCAAACTGCTCCTGGCGCTCGGCATGACACACAAACCACACATCATAATTATGGACGAACCAACGAATCATATGGATCTGCCGTCCATCGAATGCCTGGAGGCTGCATTGGCTGACTGTCCGTGTTGTTTATTGCTCGTCAGCCACGATCGCCGTTTTCTGGAAAAACTTACCGAAAAGGAATGGCGAATCAGTCATAAACCGGCATCAGAAGGTTTCTTTTATTTGCAGATTTTGTGGTGAAAATTGTTCTCTTATGGGATAGGCGAAATTATTGATTCCAATTGGTTGAGGGTTGTTTCATATAGCTTTGGGCCGAGCTTTCCTTGAGTGGTCCAAAAGGACTTCATTAGGAAATGATCATATCCCCACCGTGGTCATTGCTGTGCTAACATCCGGAGACTTCCTCGATTACATTCTTACTGCTATCCTTGCAGCTAATGGCCAATTTCCCCTGAAACAAAATTTAACAGCACAAGTGGTGATCCGCATTTGAAGTCCACACAGAAATTCCTTTAGTCGTAGGTGAAAGAGCTTTTCAAATATTGTATATTTACTATAGGTTCGGGGTATCGCACTGAAATCAACGCAAATATTTCACCACTTCGGCGTGACATCGACGATTTCTCTTACCTTGCCGTATTTTTGAGACTCCAGTTCCGAGGTGAACATCCCGAAAGCTTCAAGGTTGAACGGTACGTACGACGCCTTGGGATGAACCGTCCCGTTCTGCATACTGACCACGAAGGGCGCGCTGAAGTACCCGTCGCGGATGAGCCCCCGTGCGATCGCGTTCTCCTCCGTCTTGAGCCGCTCCACGATGGAGTAAAGAATATTCGCCCTCAACTCTTCGTCGGAGTCGGCGATCAACACGGATGGATCGCCGTTCATCCGTGCCACCTTCTTAGCGACTGACCACAGTAGGCCGACCTGAACGTAGACGTACCCGTTCGCCATGGAGAAGGCCTCCCACCGACCCTCATCAACCTTGTTGATGCGGCCGGCGATTTCCTGGAGGATCCCTTTTCCGTTGTACCAGGGAAGTTCCACCTCCTTGGGTTTCCCTTTTCTCTTTCTGCCTTCTGTCTTGTTTTCATCATCCCACGGAATCGTCTCCCTGCCGGCTGAAGCAGCCCGTTTTGGCGTCTCTTCTTCCCGGGAGGTTGATTCCCGGCCAATTCTGGTATCTCCGAGGGAGAAGTTTCGTGCGAGTTCCTTTTTCCTTGCCTCCTGATCGGCCTCCTTGAGCTTGATCGAGAAGAAATCGATCGGCTTGCGGTGATGGTCCCGGATGGCCGTGATGATATCCCCCCTGTTTGGCATCTCGGAGAATCCAGGGATCTTATCCAGGATGGTGACACTGATGACCGGATGGTCCCCCAGTGAGTAGAGATGCTGCCTGTAAGCGGGGATCTTCCCGAGGTCGTGGCCGAGGGCGGCGATGATTGCCATGGGCGTCATCGGACCGGGATCGACCAGGCGAAGCATCTCCTTGGCCGTGTCAAAGGCATGCTCGCGCAGGGTGACCCGGGCCAGGCGGTTGTAAGCGCCCGTTTCCATGCTGGCCTCAATCTCCCCGTGGGTATTGACAACCGAGGGACAATCTCCTTCCCTGTCCAAGATATCCAGGATACCCTCGGCAACCTGCCTCGTCCCGTGAGGGAACCCAGCCTTACTGCATACATTTTCGATGTAAAATGCGTTCAAATCCGGATCGCGGAAAGAGACGGTGTCGGGCTTATGAGTTCCACTCTGTTTCTTTTCCGGTTCCTTGCTTGGTTTGCCTTTGTCTTTTTCGGGTGATGATTCCTCCTTCCGCTTTTGCGTCCAGATCCCCGCAAGACCCTCCAAGGCAACCTCCCGTTTTTCCTTTAAGGAAGATGATCCGGGATTTCGTGATTTACACAAGGCGGAAATGTATATGCATATGGCATAAATCGCGAGGCAGCCGACCGCGAGGATGAAAAGGATCGTCGTGATCGCTTTCATGACTCCGCCGTCAGGTCCGGGAACTTGATTCCCAGGTAAAGTGTGGAGACATCAAGACTCCGCCCACGGAACAGGCCGGAATAAGTCATGAGATAGAATTCCCTCTCTGCGAGTTCGAGAATGTCGGAGGGCTTCAGGATCGTGTCCTCCTCTTCGCGGACCGACACCCCACCGTCCACGTTGAGAATCGGGGAATAGCGCCGGAACTCCCCGAAGTGCTTGGCTACGTACGAGGCCGTGTCCGTGTCAGGGACCCGCATGAAGAGCTTGGTGTTGGTGTTGTCGAGGATGGCGTTCCCGTAATCCTTTCCGATCATGGCGTAGAGCTGGGAGACGGATTGGGCGAAGCCGTGGACCCACACGTCGGCGCCGCCAGCCTTGGCGAAGAGATCCTCGATCCCGTAGTAGAGGACATTCTGACACTCGTCGATGTAAAGGCAAAGGGGAGGAGTAACTTTTCTGCCGGACGAGAAAACCCTTCCCACGAAGCTCTGGACCATCGAAATGACCACCTTTCCCAGAGTGAACGCGGCCTTACGGGTAATGAGGGAGCCGAGGTGGACCACCATGATCATGGGCTTCCCCTTTTCCAAGCGGTCGATGAACCGGTTCTCATCGGCTTTCCCTATGACCTTCCCGATGTTCCCGCTCGTGAGCTCCATCAGGGCAACACGGAGTGACGACGATACTTTCCCATAATAGTCTTGGGGAGAGTTCAGGATCTTCTGGATATCCGAGGAGAGCTGCTTCGCTTCCGCAGTGTCGATGCAGTCGATTTGTCCCTTGAGCTTTTCGAGCTCTTCGCGCGACATCTTGTTCTTGACATCGTTCAGGTTGAAGCTCTTGGCCTTTCCCTTCCAGGCTGCGAGCATGATGAGCGCCTGAACGATCACGAGACTGATCTCGTAGGCGACGTTGAAGAAAAACCGCTCCTTTCCCACTTCTACCCCGGAGACGATGTGTCCCACCAGTTCCTCGGGCATGTAATAATAGGCCAGGGGATCGATCACGGCGCTCAGGTTGGGATAGATTGGCGTGACGAGGATTAGTTCACGATCCCGACCTTCCTCAAAGGCGACCTGCACGATTTTAGAGAAGAGATCGATGTCACCCTTCGGATCGATGACGACGACGCTGTAACCTTTCCGAATATCCTGCTCGACCATGTTCTCCATGATCCGAGTCTTCCCCACCCGAGTGGTTCCGAAACACCAGAAATGGCCCTTCCTGAATGAATCGGGGACGGCGATTTTTATGGATGCGCCGGAATCAGACATCCCATGTCCCAGGCCGAGAATCGTTCGAGGCGTTTTTCGGTCTCTCTTCCCGCCGCCGGCAAGACTTTTTAGGAACCGGGCGATCATGAAAGTACCACCCGGATGTACTCTTTCAATTCGTCCGAGACGCTCTTGATGACATGAAGGGGAATCGGTGCGGTGGAGACGACTTTCGAGTAAGCCCCGGCGATCCTCTTCACGCACCTGACCTTTACGTCTCTTCCGGAGGGGATTTCCCAGACTTGTTTCATGATAAGACCTTCGACCAACCCCCTGCCGTTCCTGCCCAGTGTGATTTCGAGGCGGGGCATGCCGTTTTTCATGATGGGGAACACCTTCAGAACTTGGAACGGCAGGACATCTCCGGGACGATATGCCTCCCGTTCCTTCGGTGTCTGGAACCGGTAAGGGCATGAACCGACGAGGTTCTTGGGATTGCAGGGGCCGTTTGCCTGCAGCTGTATGGACAGTGATCCGTGTTTCACCGCCTTCATCACCATGCCCTCGACAACACATCCGACAAGGTCACCGCAGAAATCGTAATCACGAAGGACCCGTATTTTGGCCAGGGATAGGGAGAGGTCGCGCCGGATCCTTTTTATCGCGTGTTTGCCGATGCTGGAGACAGGCAAACTCCTGACCTGGAGGTCGCCGGACAAGTCCCGGTACGAGTAAATTTCCAGGTTACCTGCTTCGCTCGACAGGACCTCTATCTCGGTACCGAAAACAGCGGCAAGCGAGTTGGAGAGCGATTCCAGGAGTTCCACTTTTACGGTTTCTTCAGGTAGTCCATAAATATCTGCGAGTTCACGAACATCGAACATAGGGTCATTTCCGCAGGGCCATGTATACCTTCCTGGCGTACCCGGCGCGCTTGTGTTTCTTGGTGGCGTTATAGGCTCCGACCGCTTCCCAGGTATAGCCGTGCTTCTGGATGCAATCGGAGAGGATCCAGGCGCCGACCTTCACGTTCGTGCACGGATCGCCCAGAGAGGACCAAAGTTCCTTTCCCAGGACCCGCGCCCATGAGGAATTGATCTGCATGAGCCCGTAGTCATACGAGCCATCGGCGTTGCGGTTGAGAGCGTCAGGCTGAAAACCGCTCTCCACCCTGGCTATGGCCCAGAGGAGACGGGGGGAGACGTTATAGATGGACCCCGCCTCCTCGAAGCAAAAGGCATGGAGTTGCCCCATGGAAAAGAGGAAAAGTAATGAAAAGAGAACGACGACTTTTTTCAAGGCGACTTTTCCTGACTTTCCAAAGCGCTATGATCGGAATTTCCCAAGGGACGGGCTCGCGGTCACCGTTTTTTTTGTTTATTGGTTTGTTAAAAAATGCCGTTTATTGATTTTTTGTTTATTCGTTTTCTTCCCGGCCGGAGGACTGTTGTTTTTCCTTACCGGCATCGCCGAATATGAGGCCGATCTGCCATCCGTAGGTCTCGTTTTTGGCGAGTTTCCCCTCGGCGTCGAATTCGTTGCCGGCCTTGGACGTGAGCCCTGTGAACGGAATCGTCTCGTTGTTTAGCAACTGTCTGGCCTGGGCGGGGGTGATGTCGGCATGCCCGAGCCGGTCAAGGCTGTTTTTCCACAGCACGAACTTGCATCCCTCCTTGTAACCCGAGCAATAGTAAGACTTTCTACCCTCGTAGACCGGTTTCCCGCATTCCGGGCACTTGCCCAGTTCTTCGTGTTTGTTTTCCATGTTAGACCTCCTTTCGTTCTGATGTCCGGCGGATTTTAGTCGCCGAAAGTGAAGCAGTCTCCAATATATAATGTTTTAGATGCAGGGAATTTGATGAAAAATATTAGAGTAATTTAACCTCAAGTAGTTTGCTGGAGGCATTAGAAATAGAAAGGATGGTTAACTGCGAGTACCTATCAATGGGGATTAATGAATCAGTCTGCTGGGGTATTGCAGGTTAAATTAGCAATATCTGATGATTTCAGTTTTATCAATGCTACGACTATTTTCCGCTTGAACAGCATTCATTAGCGTCGGTTTTCTTTAGGTTGGACAAATTTCCTTATTTCTTGTCAATAAAGACCGAAAACCAAGCATCGAAATTTCATAATCGGTGATTTATAAGGATGTTTCCCTTTTCATCCTGACTTAGATGGAGTATAACTCCGACAAATGCTGGAGAAAAACCAATCAAGTATATTTCGTGTTCTGTGCATTAACGACAAGGATCAAGACAGTTAGACAACATGTTCGAGCAACTTCAAAAGATAAACGCACGCCCCGGCCTGTTTGAGTTCTATACGTCAAGGGAACTCTGGGACGATGAGCATACTTCTCAACAGATGCTTTCCTTCCACCTAAATGGAAAAGTAGATGTTTCTTCCCGTAATACAAGTTTCATCGAACAATCTGCTGATTGGATTGCTTCCCAATTCAATATAAGCGCTACGACGAGAATCGCCGATTTCGGATGTGGACCCGGCCTTTATGCCGAAAGGCTCGCCCTGAAACAGGCCAAAGTGACCGGGATAGATTTTTCCAGAAGGTCCATTCGGTATGCTCAAGAGTCAGCAAAGCGCAAGAGGCTTTCGATCCGTTATGTTCATCAAGACTACTTGGAATTCAAAACGGATGAACGGTTTGACCTCATCCTGATGATCATGTGCGACTTTTGCGCTCTCAGTCCTGCGCAAAGAAGAAACATGTTGGATAGGTTCTACGAGTTGCTGACGCCGAATGGTTCTATTCTCCTTGACGTATATTCCCTGAATGCTTTCGAGCAAAAGAAAGAACTTTCAACCTATGAGCCAAATCTGCTTGCTGGCTTCTGGTCGCCGAACTACTACTATGGATTCCTGAATGCTTTCAAATACGACCAAGACAAGGTGACCCTCGACAAATACACTATCATCGAGCCCGACCGTACACGCACTGTCTATAATTGGCTGCAATATTTCAGTCCAGAAGATATAGAAAGAGAGTTCGCGAACAGTGGGTTTTTTGTTGAGAGCCTGTATTCCGACGTTGCCGGCACCCCATACGACAAGCATTCCGGTGAGTTTGCAGTTGTCGCTAAGAAAAGAAGTGCAGAACCTCTATATGGCGTTCCACCGGATCGGCGAGGGAAGGCGCTCGCCTCACGGTGAACTTCATGCTATAAACCACACCCTACAAGGAGATGACATGATAGTTAAATCGAATGAGGCACAGAGAAGAAGCTTCCTTGGTGTTGATTTTGTTCTGCTCTCGCATGGCCCGGAATCAATGGTAACGAAAATGCTTTATAAGAATGGTGACAATCCTCCGTTACATAAACATCCAAATGAGCAGAGTGGATATGTGATCTCCGGGAAATATAGAATTGTCATTGATAGGGTTGGGCGTGAAATTGGTCCGGGTGATTCATACACTATCACTCGCGATGTCGAGCACAGTATTGAAATCATAGAGCCCGGGGAGGTGCTGGACTTTTTCAGTCCACCAAGAAAGGATTACATATAGTGTATAACCGCACAAATGCACCGGACGGCTTTCAGCCGTCGATGATCAGTACGTTCGGCTGGCAGTAATAGAAGGGGTATACTCATGGACATGTGGAAGTTCTTTGACATCACGCATCGGGAGCACATTCTCTGCAATCCGATGAGTCTTGAGAAACTTGAACAGCTTATCACACTTCTGCCTCTGAAACCTGGGGCACGCGTGCTTGATATCGCCACGGGAAAGGGCGAATTTCTCATCAGGCTTGCAGAGCGGTACCGACAGATGACAGGGACAGGAGTTGATTTCTCTCCCTACTGCATTGCTGATGTCCACAAGAAGCATCAAGAACGTGTTCCGGATGCCCAACTCCATTTCTTGGAGATGGACGGGGCCAAGTATGTCCCAGAGACCTTAGAGAGCTTTGATCTGGTAGCCTGCATCGGTGCGAGTTGGATTTATGGCGGGCACCGAGGGACGTTGAACGCGTTGCAGAAGATGGCAGCCACAGAAAGTTGGATCGTTGTTGGAGAGCCGTACTGGCGTCATGAACCGGAAAGGGAGTATTTAGAAGCGATCGGAGTGACACAGAACGACTTCGGAACACATTATCAGAATGTAGAGGTCGGGCGAGAGCACGGATTGGAGGCGGTCAACACACTCGTAAGCAGCCAGGATGACTGGGATAGATATGAAGGGTTACAGTGGTGTGCTGCGGAAACCTGGGCAAGTGACCATCGGGATGATCCTGATGTGGAGACCGTGCTGAAGCGAGTGCGTGAGAGCAAGACAGCGTACCTGAGGTGGGGACGAGAAACGTTGGGATGGGCGATTTATGTGTTCAAGAAAGGGGCGAATAGCACGTTACCAGTGGGCTAAAGCACCTTACTGGGAATGCCCATTCTGACGAATATCTGACGTAATTACTTTTCCGAAACTCAATCATCTTTATCGGCAGGATAATTGACAAGATCCCAATCGATCAAATCCTCTTTATCATACGCCTTCACGTTGGACCACGGAAGCAGAACAAGACCAGCTATCACGGCGGTGGCGACCACGGTGAGAATGGTAGTGAACCCAGCATCTCTCAAGAAAAACACCAGGAGTCCCAAGAGGAACACCAGAACTATTATCTGGCCGGGATTTGCTCGTTTAAAAAGCTTTTTGGGCATAAATAGTCCTTTTATCACGCTTGATCTGCGATCATGCGAGCCAAATCGGAAATCATCCTGAAGGCCCTCTCAAAGTCGAACACATCATAATCGGAAGATCTCAACACCGGCTTTAGCTGCGTTTCCAGCTGAGAGAGCAATTCCTTTTTCCGAGCAATGGAAACATCGATTTCATCGTTATCCGGAACTTGGAGTTTCTTTTTCAGTAGACCGACAAGATGAGGTTCTTCAAGATTGACGTCGAGTCTGGAGACAGCATAGTCAATGTCATAGAAATCACGGATTGCTGGTTCCCTTCGCGTCAACGCCGCCCTCAGCTTCTCAGCGTAGGTCTCTTCACGCGTAAGAACTGCGATATCGAATTCCTCGACACCGGGTAGCCCCGTAAAGGGGTTTTCCAAGAGTGTCCTGACGCTCCTCTTGACGGGCGGAACCAGGATCTCTTCGCGAATCCCGATCTCGATTTTGACCCGACCGAGTCCTGAACCGACCAATGTCGGATAGGCAATCTGTGCCACGTATTGCTTAGAATTGTTGAATCCGGTCAGTTTCTGCTCGACCTTGAAAACTGGGGACTCCTTCTCAAGGGCGGAAATCCAGTCCTTGACGGGTGTAATCATCCGGCTCCGATCCGTCCGACTTGATATTGACGGCAACGAAATCGTGAAGTCAAGATCCTCGCTCAACCGGTAGAAATCCGCGTGAATCTTGCTCAGGCATGTACCGCCCCTGAATACTGGGGGGTGTTTGCAGCCGTTACACAGGTTTGCGAGGAGCACCGAGCAGAAATAATCCTTTTCCACCAGAGGCGCATTCAGGCCGGTCTTCCGTGCTGTATAAAGGATCGCTTCCCGGAAAAGCGGCTTGTCCTCGTGAATGGTAATTTTAACCGGTTTCGATGTTGCCATTTACGATCAACCCCCATTCCTTGTTCACGGATCCTTTTGCAGGCATCCCAGGGATCCACTTGATCAGGGACTTCATGGAACCGGCGTTCTTTTTAAATCCCTTGAGCATGTTTTCGGGTACACCTGAGACGGCGAGAAGATATCCTATCCGCCGTATAGTCGCCTTATTCCCGTATTTCAGAGAAACTATTGTGAACTCATCCAAAAAAGAAGGAGCCTTCTTTATCGCTGTCGCAATCCATTGATAAGCCCGCGGGATCGTATTGTATCTCGACCAGTCGTATACGGCGTCGAGCAGGGCGCGGGCTTTTGTCGCAACAAAAAACTTTCCCCCATCGGGCGCCGCTGACTCAGTCGAGGCACCAAGCCAGCTACCGGGGATCTTCATGAAAACGTAATCGAAACCGCCTATGTTTTTTTCTCCACTGATCCGATTATTGTAAACGTATACCCGGTTCGGTACCTGGTTGTCGAATCCGTAAAGGTAAAACGTGTTGGGTCCGCTGACTTGGTATTTGCCTCCTACTTCCCTCATCAACCTTGAGAGGATGTAGTATTCACTGACAGCCAATCGTCCCCCGGCAGGAAGACGGGGAGGAACGAGATAGACACCGCGCTTCAGCCGTATAATCACGCCGGAGCGGCTCATCCTGCTGAGGAGTTCCCGTTCTTGCTTGGGAGTAATCTTGAGGGCTGCGGCGATTTCCTCCGTGCGCACGACGTCCATCTTCCGCATCTGAACGTATGCCAGGAGTCTCATTTCGAGAGAGCCGAGTTCGGTTTTGGGTCGTTTTATTATCTTTTCCATAAATTGTCTGTCACGCAATTTACGCGAAATATAATAAAATGTGATGCGAAGGTCAACCAAATTCTTTTGAAGCATAGGATTTGTCGTGCTCGGCTATCTATCCATCTCGACGTAGGCCAGGAGCTTTCCTTTCGAGACATCGTCTATTTCGATCGTCCCCTGAAGAACTATCCTGCTTTCGAAGAAGTCGCTCACGGCAATGTGGAGATGGTTACAGCCCTTTAGATATTCGATGGTCTCGTTGTCAAGGTGAATGAGGTGATTGCGCCCGATCTTCAGGTATGGGTCGTCCTCTATCCTTACGACATCAAGGGACAATCCTGAGCCAAAGGAGATTCCTTTTTCAAAAACCGCCAGTAGTCCCCCGTTCATGTTCATGGATTTGTATGCCGTGATCATCATGTTTTCTCTTCCTTCACAACGAAAATCTTTATTGCACGGGATCACTTGCCGGTCGGGGAGATACCTCGCCCTTCACTGTTTCACCACCCTCAAGGGACGGTTCCCCCTTGGTCCTGTTCAATTTGAATTTATTTCCGATCTCGCCAAGGTACCTTGCGCTTCGCACAGCGCCCCCGATAGTTCTCATCCCATCGAAAACTCCTGCCGCACCCACCGCGGCCGTCTCCCCACCCACTTTTCTCACACCTTCCGTAACCGCTCCATCCGCCCTGACGCCCATGTTGATGTTCAGGCGCCCTTGGTTCTGCGTCCGAACATTTCCTATCGTGCTTTCGGAGGAAAGGACGTCTCCTGTCAGTGGGACGATCGCTTCCTTAGTGGCGCCGTCAGCCGTCTGCCGGTAAGAACTTACGAGGTGATTAATGTTTCCGGAAACAAGAACGGGTTTCCGGTGAGACGGGTCGTAGACCATCACGCGATGGCCACCGGCCATGGATGCGTCCTCCACGATGCTCACGTTGTAGCCCCTGCCGCGGAAACCGGAGACGCTTTCCCGGAAGTCATTGTAGCGAACGCTATGCGAGCCTCCCACCCGGTCCGTGAAATTGCTATATATCTTTCTGAGGTTTCCTTCCTCGCTTTTGGATATGTTGTATCTCGCGATATCCCTCCCAGTCTTTCCAAAAGTCCCGACCTGGTATTGCTCTCCGCTCATCCGATTTGTGAAGAGCAGTTCTCCCTGCTCCCCCCAGGCCATGCGGTAGCTTCCCGCCCCGGGAAGACCGTACCGCTTCGCCTCAGCGGCGCCCACTGAGACATCCGCTGTTCGGTGCCGGTCCGCAGCAAAGCGTTCAAAATCCACCCCTTTGGATTCTGCGAAGGATCGGAGTTGTCCCCACTTTGTGACATCGTCGATTACGGCGTCTCTTTTCGCGTCGAGATAGACGCCTTCGCCGACTGCGTCGATCCCGCGGGCGGTGGCAACGGTTTGGAGCGCATCGAGCCGGCCACGAGTTTCGCCCAAATCTCTTGCCTCAAGACCGTGTTCTCCACCCTCCCGGATTGCTCCAGTCGTTTTGTGGATATCGTACTCGGCCACGGATTCGTAACCCAAGACACGTTCTCCTTTCCCCGCATCTTCCATTGCCTCGTCGTATTTCATGGCGCCGAAGTACCGCTTCTTGCCTTCCACCGACGACTGATCGGCATGGTAGGCGAAGAAGTCCCCTGAATGGCCGGATTCGCGGAAGGCTTCGAGGTCGCCAGCGGTTTTGCCCAGCCGAGAGATGTTTCCCGTCTCCAGAAGCTCTCGCGACCGGTCGAGGCCCACTTCCGCCATTCCGGACCCGGCCGCCGCGCGGGGGAGGAATCCGCCCACGGCGGCATCTTCGTGCATTCCGGCCAGCCGATTTCCTCCGAACTCATCCCGCACTTTCATCATGCCGGCAGTACCGCCTACGCGCCTCGCTGTCTCCAAGCCGGCGTAGTCCTGGATGCTCCAGCGGTTGGCGTTCGACCAGGTGGGAATGGATGTTCTCGCCGATTCCACCGATCTCGCCCCTCCTTCCGGTGTCACTGCCTGGGAGGCTGCCTGGCTCCCTTGAGACTGGACCGTCCCGGAAATGGTCCCCGCCATCATGGCCAGGGCATGTCCCCCGAACCGAACGAGCATGCCCGTGATCACCGTGGCCAGCATGATGCCCGACGTCCTGATGAGGCCGAACATGCTGAGGGCTTTGAGAGATGCATCGGGCATGTTCATGACGGCGGCGAAGCCCAGGGCGTTTTGCCTCACGTACTCGAAGACCCCGTAGGCGTAGTCGGTCGCGATCCCATGGGTGATCGCGTCGGTTACGCCCCAGGCCGTGAGCCAGATGAACATCCCCGCAACGAGTCCCAAGACCTTTCCCGCGAGCGGCGTGGGGATGAAGATTGCGAGGATCGGTATGAGCCCGATGGCCACGGCGGTAATCACGGCCCTCGCGACCGGAAGCCACTCGTTTGCCACGATTCCCATGCCGAGCCCTCCGGACATGATGCTTCTCGACGCCAGGCCCTTCACGGCGAGGTCCGGGTTCGCGTCGAGCAGCATGTCGTTCAATACCTCCGCCATGTACACCTGTCTCATGAAGTTAGGGGCCGGGATCGTGAATGCGCCTCCTTCCACATAGGAGGCGTAGTTGGAGATGATCTCCGCACATTTCGTGAGTTCGCCGGGGTTGTCCGCATTGAAACCGGCGTTCGCGCAGGCATAGCGGATCGTGTCGCCCATGTTGAGGGGATCACTGAAGTAACCCTGCAAGTAAGTCCACGCATCCGCGCAGGACATAGTCGTCCCCGTCCGATCCGATTCCGAGTACCAGATCGTGAAAATCGCAGGGTTCGCCGCCTGAGCGTATTGGGTCATGAAGTCCGTGCTGGAACTCGTGATGTCGTTTACGCTGAGCGACGTTCCGGGCCGCTGCAGTTCGAAGAAGAGACAATCCTTTGTGTAGCGTTTCAGCGATTCATCCACATACTGGTCCCGGATCTTGAGGTGGCCTCCGGAGGCTTTCAGAAGCATGTCGAAGCCGATGCCGCCTGCATAGTCCTGGAAACTCTGGGGCGTGCCCGACGTAGAGATAATGTCCACGAGTCCCCGCTCGATCTTGTTCAGAATCCCGGCCACGACGACGATGCCGTCGGGGATCCGTCCGACGGTCTGAAAGCGGTTGAGGACGGGATCGTAGATCGTGACGTTTCCCGTAGGAACCATGAGCCCAAGGTAGAGGCATATCCCCAGACCCACCGGCCAGGCCCAGGAGAGGGGTGAAAATCTTGCTCCCTTGAGAAGTTGGAAGTACGCAGCCGCCCCGGCAATGAAGATGCCGAGCGCCGTGACAGTGAAAAAGAGCGCCCGGTAACCGTTATCCGAAAAGATTAGGGATATTTTCTGGAATGCCGTCACGACGGCACCGAATCCGTTGTATGTATAGTACTCCATGTCCACGGCGTTGGCGTCCGGCGCGGCCGATAACATGGCAATCGTGAAACTACATATAAGAATTGTCTTTCCCAAAATTCCCATTAAATTGCTTTCCAGGCGTTCAGCGTGACAATGACCTGGCCGCGACGGCCGTTCCGAACTTCGAACGCAGCATGCTCAGGGCCAACCTGTCGAATTTTTCCATCTTGTCCACCAGGTTGTAGACCCCCATCACCTCTTGGACGGATGCGGCGTAGGATTTTCTCACTCCGCTCACCATTTCCACGATCCTGGCCTGCATCTCCACCGTGCCGTCGATCGCGCCGGAGAGCATCTCGATCTTGCACTGGTGTTCCTGCGCGCCCTGCACGGCCCCTGGCTGAGCCTGGGCGAGGCTCCTCGCCTTGTCCATAATGTTCCATGCCTTCGTGTAGAGGTCCGAGAGGAGTTGGAAGGCGTAGGCCTTGGCTGTCACGTCGGAGAGAGTGCTGATGATCGATGATTCCTGGTTAGTTCCCACGGCTGCCTTGAGAACGAGCCCGATGGAAAGGGGGCTTGCGTTCACGAAGGCGTTGTCTTCGTCCGAGAGGGCCTGCTTCGCCTTGATCTTTTCCGCGATCCGGTTCATCTTCGTCCGGACGTAATTCGTGAGGTCAGCGGAACCGTCGGTGATCTGCGA
>MTKZ01012401.1_pt1 | contig 15056 bp, 15 predicted proteins | sample 1042781 | NCBI WGS metagenome assembly MTKZ01 (sample SAMN06212207, study PRJNA360539) | anaerobic digester metagenome | biome: Wastewater treatment plant; material: sludge; isolation source: anaerobic digester fed with sludge from wastewater treatment plant | place: Denmark: WWTP Viborg ...
GCAACTACAAAGCCAAATACTTTTAGTATTTGTTTGTATATAGGGCTCTTGAAATCAGGCTTTTTGAATACTATCTTTGGAAGCTTTGGAAGGGCTTTCTTAGCAACTGTTTTTTTAACAGGTGCCTTTTTTGAGACAGTTTTCTTTGGGGTAGTTTTTTTTGTTTTGACAATCTTTTTAGTTCTTGCCATGAAAATATTAAAAATAAATTAGATTAATTATCTTGTAGTTTATCAGATATTGGAGAAATAGGGAAGAGTGCTACTGAAGGTGTAAATAAACCGATACCATACCATTCCCATGCTTTACATAGGCGTATTTCCCACCATAGCCATCCACACCCTTGTATAGTTGTCCTGCCATAATTGGGTAAACAGGTGCCCCTTCATTCTTATACCCCCACTCATTTCGGCTATATGATACTAAATCAATGGCATTCCCTTGATGTTCAGTTTGGGTCATTAAGATATATGCTCCAGAGAGGGGGATTTTCTTAGAGCCGGAATATACGAAAGGCGACCACCAAGGGCAGGGGGTTCCCCAAGAACAAGGAGGTCCCCATTGCATGAAGGAATTTGGACCCTTTACTAAGTATCCTCCGTCGAAAAGGTTTATGTCACTCCAGAAGTATCCGTAGCTAACTCCTCCGATTACATATCTTTTCCCGCTATTCAAACCAAAATGAAGGTGTGAGCCGTCTGATTTGCCCGTATTTCCCATTCTTCCAATTGCAACATTAGTTGTAACATAACCACTATCAACAATTTCACTCTCGTGTGTATTAATATAGTTGATTATTGCTCTGTCGAGATCGGAAAGTTTCTTTATGTTCTGTTGGTATACAGCAAGTAATTGAGCCTCTTTAATTTTAGATTCAGCAAGCAATTTTTCTCTCTCTTTTTTTTGTGAATCCAAGGTATTAATGGTTTCTCCTAATTCACTTTTCTCCTCTTCTCTGCTAGCTCTTTTTAATTCAAGTTGGGCTTTGTTATCCTCTAATTCTGCTTCTACGAGTTCCAATTCTGAGACAGTATTTGTATATTGTTCTAAAGCTTTCTTGTCATTATTTCTTGTGGTGGCAAGATATTTACTTTTTCTTAATACAGAGGAAAAATTTTTAATATCTAAGAAGAGCTCAAACTGATTGATAAAGGAGTATTTATACGATTCAGTAATTCTTTCGTTTACTGATGTGCTAAGAGTGTTAATTTCTTGCTTTAAAATAGAAACAATATCCTCATTTCTTGTTATTTCTTGCTGGAACAAACGGATTTCCACATCAGTAGCTGCAATCTCTATTTGCAAAGATTTTATTTTTTGTTCTGTTTGTGCAATTAAATTGTTAATATATGTGATTTTATCCTGAAGGGATAACTGCTGATATTCTTCGTCTTTTAGTAACTTTTGAATGTTTCCTTGTTGATTCTGAAGTGATCCAAGTTGATTCCTGAGATAATCGAGGCATTCGAGAGAATCTGGATTAATGTATTCAGGGCATGAAGCTTGGGCTAAAACCTTCTGACTGGACAAGTGAGAAATCAATAATAGAGAAGCGAAGAGTATAACAAAAATTGTAAATATCCCAATAATCCTTTTTTTCATCTTCCCATTATTTCAAATATTTCTTAATTGCACTAACACTACTAATAATACCAATAATAATGCCAGATACCATATGTATACTGTAATAAGAGATTAGAAATAGTATATTGATAGGTCTTAAAAATATAATACCTAAGTCTCTAAGTATTTGATTAAATGAGAATGAGAAATCAGGATTTTTAGAAAGTGAAAGTACGATAATGTAGAATGGTACAATTATCAGTGTCGCTGCAATAAAGCCTCCCAACCCGCCATAATATGCTCCCTCAAAAAGGTAGGGCATCCTAATATATCTACTAGAACTACCCATTAAATTCATAATTTTAATCTCATCCTTATGGGTATTAATATTAAATCCTACAGCTATCCTAATAAGGGAGAATGCAATAACAACAAGTGCAGAAATTAATATTACTGATGCAATACGTATTGTAAAGGAAAGTGATTTTAAATTGTTTACTACATCTTTAAAATACATAACCTCATCAATAGAAGAGTTAGTTTCTTTTTCTTTGTTAATTTTTTCAATAAGAAGTAATAATGAATCTACATCCTTTGCTCTTATCTCAAGACTTGGAGGGAGAGAATCTGCAGTAACTGTAGCTAGTAAATCAGGATTGTCTGAGAAATCTTCTTTGTAAATAGAAAGTGCCTTCTCTTGAGAGATATAATCAATATCCTCTACAAGAAGGGGGTCATTGAAAAGCTCCTTAATCTTCATAATATCAGCTTCTTTTGTATCTCTTTTGAAAAAAACAATCACTTGGGCTTTCTTCTCATAGTACTTGATTGCCTTTTGAGAAAGAATTCCAATACTTATGAAAAATGACGAGATAAGAAGGACAATTGCGGAGACAAAGATGGTAGAAAGTGAAAGAAACTTATTTCTTTGTATGTTCTTTTTAGTTGTCTCAACTATTTTGTTTTTTGTCATCTTTTTTACACTTATTATTTAAATACTCTTTGAGAAATTTCTCAAGCTCCTTTTTCTCTTTCTTCACAATCTTCAAATTAAGCAAATCCTCTTCAGTTAAATTAAGAATTAAATTTACCGAAGTAATCTTCGCATCAAGAAACTTCTGAAGTGTTCTTTTATCTAACTTGTCCATTTCTGAGTCATACTCAACTTCTTCTTCCTTCTTCTGCTCAAACTCTGTGTCAGCTTCATCACCAATTTTAATATTAGAATCAATTTTGGATGTCTCTTTAGCGGGTCTGACAATTGTGTCATATTCCCCTTTTGTATCAGAAATGATTTTTCCTTCATCCATTCGGATTACTCTAGTTTTAAGTTTGTTCACAATCTCTCTATCATGTGTAATTACTAAGACAGTTGTTCCTCCCCTGTTAATACTGTTTAGAATATCAAGTACTTGAAATGAGCTATCAGGATCAAGATTGCCAGTTGGCTCATCTGCGACAAGTAATTCAGGATTGTTTGCTAATGCTCGAGCAATGGCTCCTCTTTGCTGTTCTCCTCCCGATAGTTGTACTGGGAAAAGATTTCTTCTGTCTTGTAACTTTACCAATTCGAGAAGGTATTCAGTAGTCTCCTTGATTTCCTTGTCATCTTTGCCCAAAATTTCTAGGGAAAACTTAATATTCTCTTCTAATGTCTTACTCTCCAAAAGTCTTAAATCCTGAAATACAATGCCTAACCTTTGTCTGTATTTAGGCAGAAGTTTATTAGGGAGTTTAGGAACTTCTATTTTGTCAAAAACAATGTTTCCAGAAGTGGGAATCTCTTCTCTGATTAGAAGTCTCATCAGTGTAGTTTTACCAGCACCAGAAGGACCGACTAAGAAAGAGAATTCTCCTTTGTTAATACCAAATGTAACATCATTAAGGGCAACAATGTTATCGGTGTATCGTTTTGTAACTTTATCAAATAGTAGCATGGCAGTTTCCATATTCATTTATTTTATCATATATACTACTTCATTCTAATCTCTGCTTCAAGAAATTCATCTAAATCCCCATCTAATACAGATTCAGGATTGTTTGACTCAATGTTAGTTCTGAGGTCTTTAACCAATTTATATGGATGAAGGATATAATTTCTAATTTGATTTCCCCATCCTGCAACTTTGTAAGTTCCTTTAATATCAGAGATTTCTTTTAATTGTTGTTCTTCCTTTATTCTCCAAAGTTTTCCCCTTAGTATTTTCATGGCATTCTCTCTGTTTTGTGCTTGGCTCCTTTGTGTGGAGCTACTTACAGTTATTCCCGAAGGTATATGGGTTATCTGGACAGCAGAAGATGTTTTGTTTACATTCTGTCCTCCAGGGCCGCCTGATTTGACTGCTTTGAATTCAATATCCTTATCAGGGATTGAGATATTTTCATCATTTTGATTGAACAGAGGTATTACTTCTACACCTGCAAATGTAGTTTGTCTTAGTCCTTGAGAATTAAAAGGGGAGATCCTAACTAATCTGTGTGCTCCATGCTCTCTTTTTAGCATCCCAAATGATAGTGGAGTATGTATCTCTATCGTTACAGAAGAAATNNAGAACTGCTGGGTATGAATCATATTCTCCTGAAAGAAATTTCCTTAGAAGAAATTCATTTAATTCTTTTCTTAATCTCTGGTATTCATCAAGTAATTGACTCTGTTCTGATTCGTTTTTAATTGAATTGAAAAGTTCAGATAGGGATTGAATATCTTGATTTAATTTTTCTACTGTATCAAGAGTTTCTCTGATGTAGGAGATTTTGTTCATAACAGTTTTAGCTTGATTTGAATCTTCCCAGAAATCGGTTTTCAGGCTTTCTTTCTCCAAAATCGAAAGTTCTTCTGTTAGGCTTGGCATATCAAGAGAATTAGTAATATCTGAAGAATCTTTCTGCAAATCGGATATCTCTTTTTTACTTAAAATTGTCATTAGTGTATATTATATTGAACTAATGTATATATATCTAGATGTAAAAGATATTCATTTTACGAAATTAATATTGAATCGAAAATTTACTAATGACAAACGAGAGTGTTGTTGATGTGAGAAAATTTGTTACTTTGGTAATACTAGATGGATTTGGAATTCATCCTGATAGTGAAGGAAATGCGGTTGTCGCTGCGAAGACTCCTTTTCTTGATACAATCTGGACTCATGGTAGATCGACTTTAATTCATGCTGCGGGGACACATGTTGGACTTCCAGGAGAGTATGCTGGGAATTCCGAGGTTGGCCATCTTAATTTGGGCGCTGGTCAGGTGGTATATCAAACCTTGCCAAGGATAAATGATGCAATAAGTGGAAAAGAACTGGATGACAATCCCGTGATAAAGCATATGTTCTCGTATCTTAGAAAAAACAGGGGAAGATTACACTTAACGGGTGTTTTAAGCCCAGCTGGAGTTCACGGACATATTAAACACTTGTTCTCTTTACTTGAGTTATGTGCTGTGAACGACATTGATCCATATATTCATATTATGCTTGATGGTAGAGATACTCCTCCTAAAGAAGGATTTCTTTACCTTAATAAACTTCAGGCAAAAATAAAGGAATTGGGTGTAGGTAAAATTGCTTCAATCATGGGAAGGTTCTACGGTATGGACAGAGATAGCAGATGGGAAAGAACAAAACTTGCATATGATGCCATGGTAGGTATTTCTGACGAAACTTTTACTGATCCAGTTGAGGTTATAGAAAGAGCCTACAGCAGGGGAGAGGATGATCAGTTTTTCAAACCGAGGGTTCGTGTTGACAACCATTCTAGACCAATAGGCTCTGTTGGCAATAACGATGCGATTCTTTTTTGGAATTTTAGAGAGGACAGAGCTAGGCAGTTAACAAAGGCATTTGTTCTAAAAGATTTCCCACATTTTACAAGAAGAAACTATCCTCAAAATCTGTACTTTGCTACTATGACAGGTTATGAAGAAGATCTTCCTGCAAATGTTGTCTTCCCTCCAATCGGAATTAAAAAATCATTGTCTGAGTATTTAGCAGATAATGGTAAAAAGCAACTTCATATTTCTGAAACGGAGAAATATATGCATGTTACATACTTCTTTAATGGAGGTATCGAGAAACCTCATCAGGGAGAGATATTTTTTAATATTCCTTCTAGGAAAGTAGATAATTATGCTTCAGTCCCAGAAATGAGCTCACCCATAATTAAAGATGAGGTCTTAAACAGAATTAAAGATATGAGTAATAATCATCTTGATTTCATATTAATAAATTTTGCGAATCCTGATATGCTTGGCCATACAGGAAATTTTAAAGCAACAGTAAGAGGAAATGAGATATGTGATGAGTTATGTGCTCAGATAGGGAAAGCAACAATAGGGGCAGGTGGTTCATTTGTTGTAACTGGTGACCATGGAAATTGCGAAACAATGATTAATAGGGTAACAAAAGAAATAGATATCGCACATACAAGTAATCCTGTGCCTTTGATTGTTGCAAATACACTTGAAGAAATTACTCCTACCAAGGGTGTCCCTCAGTTGAAAATTGGAACTGGATCGAAATCAAGAACTACGGGAATTCTTGCAGATGTTGCCCCAACAATATTGGGTCTGTTAGGTTCTGACATACCAGCCAATATGACCGGGGTTGATTTGAGGTCAGTGTTATAAATAAAAATAGAGAAGTACTAATATCCCAAGACAAATTCTATAAATACCAAAAAATGTTAGCCAATTTTTTCTTTTTATTCTCTTCAAAACAAATAAAGTTAACAAACTAAATAAGAGTGTTCCAAATATTGTAATAATAATATTTGGAATTATTGGTTCTCCCACAATTCTAAGGATAGAATCTACTTGGTTTCTAAGAAATAACCATACAAATGTTCCACCTAATACTGGGATACTTAAAAAGAATGAATATTCAAAAGCTGTATATTTATCAAGTCCAAGGAGTATTCCAGTCATTGTTGTAATCCCAGATCTCGAAGTCCCAGGGATTAAGGCAACTGTTTGAGAAAGCCCAATAATGAATGCTTGTTTCCAAGAGATTTCCTCAATATCATTAATCTTTTCTTTATGAATCTTAGTAAATTTTCTTTCGACAAAAATCATAAGTATTCCCCAGAAAACAAGAGAAGTGCCTAATATCCACGGATGATGCAATCTCGAAGAAATTGTATTCTCAAAGAGTAAACCAGCTACTCCCGCAGGAAGGCTTGCGAGAAATAATTTTAACAAAAATACTAATTTGTTTTTAGAAAATAATTTGTAAAAAATTTTCTTCCAGAAAAAAAGAATAATTGCTAAAGTAGTACCAAAGTGAAAAAGAACAAGAAGTGCTGAGGTTATGTCAATTTTAAGTAAGGTCCCAAACAGAATAATATGTGCAGAACTTGAGATGGGGAGTAGTTCTGTTATACCTTGTATTATACTTACTAAAAGAATCTTTAAAGTATCCATGATTTTATGATAGTATTATTTAGTATGATAATCAAAAAATTATTAATAATATTCATTGTATCATTTATTTTCTTTTTTTCTTCCTCGAATCTTTTTGCAACAGGAGCAAATTTTTCGTTTTATCCTGATGGCGGAATCATTGTGGATAGCTCTAAAGGATTTACTGTAGATGTTTTGATAGACACCTCAGGGGAAGAAGTAATGTCTGCAAAATTTGTAGTACTTTTTGACCCAACTGTTTTAAGACTTAAGAAAGCTGAAAGGAATAGCTCATTGTTTGAAAGTTGGCCTGAAGACGAATCTAGTTTGGACAATGATAATGGAGTAGTAATGCTTAGTGGGTTTACTCAGTCTGGGACAGGAACGCCTTTTTCTACTTCCGATAAGCCAGAAATAATGGCCAGACTGACTTTTGAAGTCTTGAAAGAGAAAACAACCTACCTAGATTGGGAATTTGATACAAATAATGGGGTTTTTGATACTCAGATAATGAAAGATGGAAGTCCTCCTCAAAATCTTTTAACAGAAAAGCCAAAGAATATAGTGTTCCAATTCTCAGAGGGTAGCGTTATCAAACCAGATGTAGATACAGGCATATTCGATTTTAAATTTCTAATTGTAGTAGGTGCTGTTTTGCTTATGTTCGGAGGGTTTATGATTTTTACTAGACCAGGTTTTTACCGAAGAAGAAAAGGTACTGTAGTAATTATTGGAGATGATAAATAAAAAGGAATTAAAAGTAGCTTTGGTTACGGATTCTCTTTTCAAAATGGCTGGCGGTGCAAAGGTACTTGAGGCGTTTGCTGAGCTTTTCCCGAATTCTGATATCTTTACACTTTTTGCATGTTCAAAGAAAAGTAGAGTGAGAAAACTTTCTGAAAGTATTAACTCGCATAAGATAATAACATCTAAATTAAATGTGATTCCTTTTATCGAGAAATTTTATAGATTTACTTTACCTCTTTGGCCTTTTGAAATAGAAAAATTTGATTTCTCCTCATATGATTTAGTAATCTCTTCATCTTGGGCTGTGTCTCATGGTGTAATTACCCCTCTTGACACTTTTCATCTAGCTTATGTTCATACTCCAATGAGATATATTTGGGATATGTATGAATTGTATTTTAAGAAAAAAGTTTTTAAGTGTGTATACGCAAAGATAATACATTGGCTAAGAATTTGGGATGTTGTGGCTTCTTCTCGGCCAGATGTCATTATTTCTAATTCTAATTTTGTAGCCAAAAGAATATATAAGTATTGGAGAAGAAAAGTTGATAAGGTTGTATTTCCACCTGTCAATTTGTCTCAAGGGGATATTATAAGTGAGAGGGAGGAGTATTTTGTTTCAGGTGCTCCATTTGAACCTAATAAAGGAGGGGAATTTCTTTTTGAATGTGCTAAATGGATAGGTTTTAATCTTAAGGTTATTGGAAGTGGTGGGATGATGAAGAAATACAAAAGAAAATATCGTGATTGTAAAAATATTTCTTTTGAATCATGGGTTTCTGAAGATGAGAAATTTGACATCTTATCGAGAGCAAAAGGGTATATATTAATGGGAATAGAAGAGTATGGAATTTTTCCGGTTGAGGCTTTGAGCTGTGGAACTCCTATACTTGCACTCTCGCAAGGAGGAATTTTGGATACTGTTAGGGAAGGGGAAAATGGTATGTTTATAAAAAACAGAACAATTGAGGAATTTAAAAACAAATTTTATGAGTTCTCAAATTATCCATGGGATTATTCTTTAATATCCAAGAGCATTAAAAATTTTAATAGTAAAGAGGATTTTAAGAGGAAAATTAAAAAATTGTTAGTTGATAATGGCTTTGATATTTGATATCATTTTTTGTATGCCGAGATAGCTCAGTTGGTAGAGCATCTGTCTGAAGAACAGAGGGTCCCCAGTCCGAGCCTGGGTCTCGGCACCACGCGAGAGTAGTTCAGTTGGCTAGAACGACACATTGCCAATGTGTAGGTCGCGGGTTCGACCCCCGTCTCTCGCTCCAAGGATTCACCATTTACATCACTAAAATATCCATGTATATTTTATATAGCTAATATGTTTTATTTTTCTAAATGGATGATTCAAATAAAGTAATGGGACAGTCAACAAATAATTATTCACCTGAGATTAATGTTCCTCCAATACCAAGCTCACTTCCCTCTGAGCCGTTACAGACGACCCCGAATACAAATCAACAGCAAATTTCGCAGACACCTGTGAGCAATGAGGTGCCAGGATCTGATATCCAACCCGAACCAGTTAAAGAGCAGCCGACACAACTCTCTTCCGAACCTTCAGTCTTAAATCCGGTTGAAACACCGCAGCAAGTACTTAATGTACATCACAATCCGCAAGAATCCCCAGAAAATACCTTTAAGGAGGGTACGTTTGTCTCACCCGAACCCATAGAACAAAAACCTCCTATTCAAGAAGAGATTCCTATAGAGAAAGAAGTGAAAGTTAAGGACAAGAGTAAGAAAAAGTTTCCAATCTTGCTTTTAATTTTGATTGCTTTGGCATTAATCATTGGTGGTTATTTTATGGCAAAGCAGTATTTATTTACAGGAGAGAATGCAAACAGGAAGAATGAAGATGATACTGAAGGTCAAGGATTGATAGTAGTTCAGGGTGATGGGACTGCTCCCAAGGTGGATAAGACCTCCACTGAAGACATATGTGTCTCTGAGCTACAAAGTATTCTTTCAATGATCAAACAATTCGAAGAATACCAAAAGGAAAAGGATGCCTCATCAGTATTATCACTTTTTACGAAACCTGAAAGTGTGCAGGAAAAAGCAGAATTAGCGAACTTAGATGGTTCGGACTCTGGATTGCCTCCAAGGCTTTACAACAATGTGTCAACCAATTATTTAACTGATTCTTACAGTGTAATTAGCAATCCAATAAAAACAGAAAAGAGTGGAGTGTGTAATGTAATTATCGAAGAGTTAAGAGCTTATTATGGAGGTCCCGAAAATCCAGAATATACAAGTCCTCTTGCTAAGAGCTTTACCTTGGTTGTAAAAAAAGTTGATGACAAGTGGATGATTGAATCTTACCAAAGTAGCGAAAAAAATATTAAAAAATCTAAATACTCAGGATTTTTAATGGAAATTGAAGATTAGCTAACACTGTTTTATTAGGAATTAGAAAATAATTTCTTTATTTTCTTTCTGTTTTTGTAAGCCAAGTAACCAATCACTAAAATTGTAATAAATGTGAGGACATTATTTATCATATCCATAATCTTTTTAATTTGATCCCAGTTAAAACCTATCCTAGAACCTAAATATGCGAAACCATATGCATAAGCAAATGTCCCGATAAAAACCGCAATACAGGAAAGAAACAAATTGTATTTGAGGTAACCAGCCACAACCAAAACCGCAACTCTTAATCCAGGTGTAAACCTTGTGAGAAGAATATATAAGAACCCATACTTCTTCATAGACTTATTGCTTTTGTTAAAAGAGTCCTCAGAAATTTTCAGAAACTGACCTTTCCCTGCCAAGAAAGAAAGAATATCTTTGTTTTTAAAGTAATAGCCAATTCCATAAGTCCATAATGCCCCAATAACCTCTCCAAGAGACGCTGTTAACGCAATAGGTACTACTTCACTTGGTTTCGCAGCAGCAACCATTGTAATTACTAATTCGGCTGGTAAAACACCAATAGCAGAAATAAATACACCCGGATAGCCAAGTCGTCCCATCCAGATAGTAATTTTTGTTAATATGTCAGAAATCACAAACAATATAATACCATAAGTTATAAATTAGATATCAAATGTGAACAAATATGTGATAGTATGAATAAATATGAATAGTAACATCAGTAAAGAAATAGTACTTAAATGTTCGTCAAATAAGTGGTTAAAAGAAAAACTTTCCAGATTTAAACCAATTGTTTTTTTGCGAAAACGGTTATTACTTACAATTTTTACTTCCATATTTATTCTCTCATTACTAATTGGCTTTTGGGATATATCAAAATTTTCCCTCTATAATCAAAATGGGAAAATACTTGAGGGAGATATCTCTCGGGAGATTTTAAGTTATCTAGAAGAAAATGTCTCAGGAAAAAACTTTTTTTCTGTATATTCTGGAAGTGTCTCCAATGAATTGGTTCGTAATATTTCATTCGTAAAATCAGCGACAGTTTCAAAATTGGCACCCAACAAGTTAAATATTTTGGTTGACATTTATGAGGATAGGATAGTCTCTTTAACCGAGAAGGATAGTTGCTCACTTCTTTCTATAGAGGGAGTGTTTCTGAGAGAGCTTTGTTCTGAGAGTTCAGAGAGAGTCGCTTGTTGCAAGGAAGACTCTAAAAAAAGCAACTATATTTTTTTCCAATCAGAGGAGGTAGGTCTTTCTAATGTAGAAAATAACAAGAGGGCGTTGATGGTAATGGAAACGATTAAAAAGGCTGTCCTTCTTGTTGAATCTTTCGATAATATTATTTCTGAAATTTATGTAAAAGACGGATTAATAGATCTGTTAGATAATCAAGGTCGTCTTTATCGTTTTGAGTTATCAAATAATCTGGATATTCAGCTTGCGAGATTCTTTGTTACGATGGGTAAAGTAAGAGAAGAGTCCATACAATACAGTATTATTGATGTTAGGTTTGAAAGACCTGTATTAAAAAATTGAAATGGTCTTGATAATCTAAACAATTTTGATTATATTAATTATATTGATGTTTCTAAACTACATCTTTTGTATAATAAATTAAGTAAAATAACTGTCAAACAATATGGCACGCAGAATAATTACAGCAATAGATGTCGGAAGCTCGAAAATTACAACCCTTATTACTTCAGTTGAGGATGGTAAGTGCCCTACAGTAATAGGAGTTTGTGCTCATCCGAGCAAGGGTATAAAAAAAGGTGTGGTGGTGAATATTGATGATGCAACTAGCGCTATTTTGGAAAGTGTAACTGCTGCTGAGAGAATGGCTGGGGTTACAGTATCTGATGTTTATGTTTCAATCAATGGTGAACAGGTTACAAGTTTAAATAATAAAGGTGTAGTTGCAGTTGCTGGTTCGGAAATTACAATAGATGATACATATAGGGCTATTGAAAATGCTAGAACTTTATCACTCCCAGACAATTTAAACCCAATTCATATTATCCCTAGAGAATTTGTTGTTGATAGCCAGGGTGGAATTAAATATCCAATAGGAATGAGTGGAGGAAGGCTTGAAGTTGAGACACATATTATTACTGCTCCAAATTCATACTGGCAAAATATAAAAAAATGTGTCGAACAAGTTGGAGCTACAGTATATGACGTTATTTTTTCCGCTTGGGCATCTTCTCTTGCAGTTTTAACAGATACGGAGAAGGAATTAGGTGTAACTCTTCTTGACATTGGTTCAGGGACAACAGGGATTGCGATTTTTCAAGAGGGTTCGATTGTTTACAGCGGTTGTATCCCTCTTGGTGGTAGCAGTATAACAAGTGATATAGCAATAGGTTTACAGGTGTCACTTGAAGAAGCTGAAAAGATAAAAGTAAATATGAATAAACTTTTTGATTCAAAATATGATGGCAGTAAGCCAAAAGAAATTAAGAACATCCCTACAATTTTAAGGAAAGCAGAACCAGAGAAGCCCAAGAAAAAGAAAGAAGAGGAGCTTGATTTAAATGCCATTGGAATTGATAAAGTTGTATCAAAAAATATGCTTGAGAAGATTGTAGGAGCAAGATGTGAAGAAATATTTCAAATGGTAAAAGAAAATATCTCTAAAGCTGGATATGATATTGCAATGCCAGCTGGTGTAGTTTTGACTGGTGGTACAAGCCTGTTAAGAGATATAACAAAATTTACTCAGTCATTGGTAGGTGTTGCCGCTAGGGTAGGTTATCCTTCTGGATTAACTGGTATGACAGAGGAGATTTCAGATCCCTCATATGCATGTGTACAGGGTTTGATAAAACATGCAATGGATGATGAGGGGGAGATAAGTACAACAGGGGAAAAGGGTAAGGTTGATGTTAAGAATTTTTTTGGTAAAATAGGTGAATGGTTTAAATCTTTACTGCCATAAATAATTTAATAAACGAGGGACTTTATGTTAGTATCAACAAGCGTTGACCCAGTAGCAAAAATTAAAGTAATCGGTGTCGGAGGTGGTGGATGTAATGCTATTAACACCATGATTACTGATTATGATATTCAGGGTGTAGATTTTATGGCATTTAATACGGATGCTCAATCTTTAAAACTTTCACAAGCGCCAATAACTCTTCAATTAGGCGAAGAACTTACAAGGGGTTTAGGAGTTGGAGGAAATGCCGAATTGGGTGCTCAGGCAGCAGAGGAAAGTCTAGATCAAATTCAAGAAATGCTTGAAGGTGCAAATATGGTTTTTGTTACAGCTGGTATGGGAGGGGGAACTGGTACAGGTGCTGCACCAATTGTCGCTGGAGTTGCTAGAAACATGGGAGCATTAACTGTTGCTGTCGTTACTAAACCGTTTGATTTCGAAGGTCAAAAAAGAAAAGATATCGCAGAAGAGGGTATTGCCAACCTAAGGGACAAGGTTGATACTCTAATCGTTGTTCCAAACCAAAGACTTTTAGAAATTGTTAATGAAAGTGAAAAACTCTCGTTTATTGATGCTATGAAAAAAGTTGATTCTGTTTTGGCCGAAGGAGTTAAAAGCATTTCAAGTTTAATTAGTGAAACAGGATATGTGAATGCAGACTTTAATGATGCAAAAACAGTTATGAAAGATGCTGGGACTGCGCTCATGGGAATTGGTAGAGCCTCTGGAGAGAATAGGGCGGAGGAGGCCGCTAGAGCTGCGACTTCGAGTCCTCTTTTAGATATGTCTATTGAAGGAGCTACTGGAGTTCTTTACAACATTGTAGCTTCAGATTTAACACTAACCGAAGTAAGTCAGGTTTCTGATTTAATAAAAGAAGCAGTTGATCCATCAGCAAACATTAAGTTTGGAGCTCAAATTGATCCAAATGCCGGAGAAGAATTGATAATTACTATCGTGGCAACTGGTTTTGATGAAAGTAAACAAATATATAGACAACAACAAAAGGATCAAACACCAAGCACACCAGTTTCAACCATAAGAACATTTGGATTTGAAAATAACGAATCTTCTGATGAAACATTGGATTCTTTTGATGATGAAAAAGAGGAAGATATAATTGAGGATGAAGAAGTACCAACTTCTCCAAAAGTATCTACATCTACAGAAGTTCAGGCAGATGATCCCTTAGATGTTCCTGCATTTATGCGAAATAGGTAAAAGTGAACTTTGATTTAACAGATTATGAATATCCAAAAGAAAGTCCTTGGAACAAAGAGATATTTTTCTTTTTCACTTTTAATACCACTTTTTCTTCTCATAACAGTTGGCTTAATTACTCTTTATTCAACCCTTATAAAATCATCAGGAGGATTTGAAGATACTGAAATTTTAAGCAAGCAATTACTGTTTATATTTGTAGGTTTAATACTGTTTTTCCTGTTAAGCTATTTTGATATTTCTTATTTAAAGCATTGGCAGTTATCCTTAATTATTTACTTAGGGACTGTNNTGGTTGGTGATTGGTGGCTTCCAATTACAGCCGTCAGAATTGGCAAAATTAGTTGTGATTATTCTTACGTCAGCAATTTTTTCATTCAGAAAAAAGTACAGTGAATGGTTCCTTTTAATCGCGTCTCTTCTTCTGCTGATTCCCTTAGTACTATTAACTTATCTTCAGCCTAGCGGAAGTATGATGCTTCTTATGCTTGGCATATGGTTTGTATTAATATTTATGGGATTAAATGAGCCTCTTAGAAATGGAGTTATTATTTCAATTATTCTTTGTACAGTTGGTGCTTTCCTAATTCCTTCAATTACAAGTAATAATCTTTGGTTTCTATTAATAATTCCAGCTATCGTTTTCTCCATTTTTGGCTTTTATGTTAAGAGGAATTGGAAAGTAATTATCTTAATATCTTTGATTCTTGGAATCCTCTTGGGGACTTTGTCTACTATTACATGGGAACATATTTTAAAAGATTATCAGAAGGTAAGAATCATTGC
>MTKZ01008989.1_pt1 | contig 15055 bp, 17 predicted proteins | sample 1042781 | NCBI WGS metagenome assembly MTKZ01 (sample SAMN06212207, study PRJNA360539) | anaerobic digester metagenome | biome: Wastewater treatment plant; material: sludge; isolation source: anaerobic digester fed with sludge from wastewater treatment plant | place: Denmark: WWTP Viborg ...
TGTCGCCACACCGGTGGCCGGTCTGCCCACGGGCTACCCGGGCCAGGCCACCCCACCCGCGCCACCGCCCACCGGTGACCCCGACGCCGCGGCCACGGCGCTATCGTCCACCGACGCCGTCTTTGTGCCCATGATTGGCCAGGGCGTTGGCCTGTCGCCGCAGCCCGAAGCGCTGCCGGCCACAGCAGCGCCGCCCACGGCCACAGCCGAACCGCCCACAGCCACGCCGGAGCCACCAACGACCACACCTGACCCGGCGATACTCATCAACGTCTCGCCGACGCCCATCCGCGTGGTCGACTTCGCTGCCGTCGCCGCCGAACTGGCCGCGCGGGATGAAGTCCTCGTCTACAACAAGATCGGCTTCCACGTTACTTTCCTGGAGCGTAGCGACCAGCTGGACGGTTGGATGCAGCGACTCGACGCCGAGGGCGTGCCCTTCTTCCTCAAGAGCGTCGATAATGCCGAGCCGCTCTACAAGGCGCAGGAACTGATGAAGGTCAGCGGCGTGCCGCACACGCTGGTCTACCGCTCCACGCTCTACGACGTGCCCGACTACAACCTCGACCCGGTTGCCGCGGCCGAGATGTACTGGGAACTGGAGAAGGCCATCTGGCCGCCGGAGCTAGACCCGTCGCTCGTCTGGCTGGAGACGATGAACGAACTGGACAAGGCCCGCGCCGAGTGGCTGGCCCAGTTCTCGCTGCGCACGGCCCAATTGGCCCTGCGCGATGGCCACCGCTGGGCGGCCTTTGGCTGGGCGTCGGGCGAGCCGGAACCGAGCGACTGGGAGTCGCCGACCATGCTGGAACTGCTGCGCCTCATCGGCGAGCATCCCGACCAGTTGGCCATCGCCCTGCACGAGTACAGCTACACCATCGACGACATCGCCGACGACTATCCGCACAAGCTCGGCCGCTTCCTCGACCTGTTCCGCGCCACCGACGCCCACGGCATCCCCCGGCCGACAGTGCTCATCACTGAGTGGGGCTGGAGCTACGACCGCATCCCGTCGGAGCCGCTGGCGATGGAGGATGTGACCTGGGCGGCGCGGCTCTACGCCGCCTACCCACAGGTGAAGGGCGCGGCCATCTGGAATCTGGGCAAGCTGGATGACAACCTCCTGCCGCTCAACACGCAGGTGAGCGGCCTGATCGACAACATGCTCGCCCTCAGTCTCGACACCAGCTTCNNAGCTTCAGCGCCCCCGCGCCGCCAGCGCAAACGCCCCTCGACGCCAGTCTTTTCCCGCCGCCAAAGTAGCGATGGGGCGCGGCACACGCTATACTGTGCGCGAGTGAGGTTGGACCATGACCGAGACGATCACGTTTTCGCCGCGCACAATCCGCGATGGCACCGGAAATCTGGAAGGGGTGATCCTCGACTACCGCGAGTATCGCGCGTTGTTGCGCCTGCTGGCTCACTACGCGGATTGGAACGAACTGCCGGAGCATCTTCAGGATGCCATTGACAACGTTCTAGCAGACGAGGCCGATGAAGGGCCTGAAAACCTATAATTGCTTTGCTATCCGAATCTCGCGCAACAGGGCGATGGCCCGGCGAATGAGGGCCTGGTTCTCTGGCTTGTTGGGCCACAGGCTGGCCCCGGAGGGATGCGGCAGGGGGACGACGAACCGGCCGCCAGCGTGGCGACGGACGACCGACGATAGATCAGCGCCGTCTGTCGCGGGGTCGTCCATCGCGCTTATCATCTCCGCCTGGGCCAGGTCGAAGGTCCACGGGTCTGACGCCACCACCTCAGGCGGAAACCACGCTGCCGTGCCGATGATGGCATCGAGCCGCGTAGTGGGCAGATAGAGCAGCTTGATGGCCAACCCGCCGACGAGGATGAGCAGCTGCGGGTTGGCGAGCCATAGCTCCTGCTCCAGCCACGGCCGGCAGAGAGCCTGCTCGAAGGGCGTGGCCACCCGGTCGCCTTTGCCATTGCTGCTGCGTCCGGGGTAGCACTTGGTGACAGCCGTCATGTAAGCCGTGGCCCGGAACTCAGCTTCATCCCAGCCCGCCTCAGTCAGCCACTTGAACAGCCGCTTGCCGCTGCCGGCGTTGAACGGCCGCTTGACCACCGCCTCCGTTGGGCCGGGCGCTTGCCCGATGAGCATCACCCGCGGCGCGGGGCCGCTGCTGAACACCGGCCCCGGCGCAATCCAGTAACCTTCTTCCAGACAGCGGCGGCAGGTGCGGAGTTCGGCGTGGAGACCGTCCAACTCAATCGTTCGGTTCGGCATGAGAAGAGGTTAACGTAAAGACGCCAGGATGCCAGGACGCTTATGAAGAGAGAGGGCACGATTAGAGATTGTCCACCACACGATGGATGCCGTTTTTACTAACCTTGCGTCTTCGCATCTTTGCGCCCTTGCGTTAACTTCCGGGCGGCCCCTGCCGGACGCGCGTCCACACAGCACCCTCGTCCTCCGCCCCCCACAGCGCCTCTATCCACCACGTCGCCCCTGCCTCGGCCCAGCCGCGGACGGTGGCCGCCGCTTCCTCCGGGCGGTCGCCGGGCGTGTGGCCCTCAACGACGATGTCGAACAAGCCGGGTTGCTGCCGGTTCGCGGCCACGTAGGCGCGCATGTCGCGCACATCCTCAAGGATGATCGGCCGGTGCTCGCCCTCCGGCGTCATGGGGTTGGGCAGGATGCCGTCGTAGCGCAGGACGCGGGCCATCGACTTCGGCCGGTTCCACGCGCCCACGACCCAGATAGGAATGCGCGGCTGCTGGACGGGCGGGGCGGGCGGCATGAAATCCGTCGGCTGAATCTTGTAGTGCTTGCCCTCATAGGCGAACGGCTGGCCACGCCACAGGCCAGTGACGATGTCCAGTCCCTCGTCGAGCAACTCGGCGCGCGTCTTGCGGTCGGTGGCCTCGCCGAAGGCGGCAAAGCCTGTATCCGGCGCGCCCAGCCCCACGGCCAGAATCACCCGGCCGCCGGAGAGATTGTCGAGTGTTGCCGCCTCGCCGGCCAGCTTCCACGGCCGCATCCGCGACAGGGGCGTGATCATCGTCCCCAGCCGGATGCGCTGGGTGACCATCGCCGCAGCCGTCAGCGCCACCCAGGCGTCTACCCCCCACACCGGTTCCCAGACGAAGAAGCCATCCCAGCCGGCTTCTTCGGCCGCGCGGGCCATCTCGGCCGCCGCGCGAGCGTCACCGCTTGGTAAGACAAATCCGTGTTTCATGCAGCGAGTATAGCGCCCTTCCCCGCCCTATGGGAGGGTCTGTGGCTGTGGCTGTGGGGAAAGCGCCCTCTCCCTAACCCTCTCCCGGAGGCGGTACACGGTCACAATTGGCGCGGACGGAAAGTTGGTGCTAACTCCGGTGGATGAGCGTTCAATGGCTGACCTAATTGATGACATCTTGAGTCGCACCGCAGGCCTCTGGCGCGGCCGAGAGGATATCCCCGACAATGGCGTTGACTACGTGAACCAACTCAGGCAAGGTCGTCGGCTCACCGACTTGGCGGATTCAAGACATGATCGTTGACACGGACATTCTCATTGACCACTTTCATGGTAATGCTGATGCTACGGCGTTCGTTCGTGAGGCGTTGCTGCGTGGCGAACCTATGCTCATTTCTATAGCTACCGTGAGCGAACTACTCGCCGGCATGCGCCCCGGTGAGGAGCAAGCTACAGACGCCTTATTGTCTCCATTCCGTATCTATGCGGCCGATGAAGTTGTGGCGCGTACCGCTGGGACTTTTCTTAGTCGCTATGGCCGCCAGCACCGCCTTGACCTAGGCGACGCTTTAAGCGCAGCCACTGCGCGGGAAACCGGATGCATCCTTTATTCGCGCAACCTTCGCCACTACCCAATGACCGACATCCTCCTCAAAACCCCCTACGAACGCGGCCGTCAGCCGTAAACCTGGCCAAAACAAAGAGCGCCCGGCCGTCTCCAACCAGGCGCTCTCCCTCTTCACCGACCACAGGTCATCGGCCACCGGCCACCGGCCACTAGTAAATCGGCAAGCTGGGGTCCACATCGATCGCCCACTGGTTGATGCCGCCCACCAGGTTGAGCAACTTCCGATAGCCGTGGCGTTGCAGCTCCAGGATGACATCGCCGCTGCGGCCGCCGGTCTTGCAATAGACGACGATCTCGCGGGCCGTGTCCAACTCGCCCAGATGCTCCAGAATGTGCCCCTTGGGGATGAGCACCGCGCCCAGGCCGGCCAGGTTGCTGATCTCCCACTCGTGCGGCTCACGCACGTCGAGGATCATCGGCGCGTCGCCCGCTTCCAGGCGCGCCTTCAGCTGGCGTGGGGTGATGGCGGGAACGTTGACGCCCTGCTCCGACCCAAACTCGCTGTGATCGTGGGCGGGCATGCCGCAAAACTGCTCGTAATCGATCAGCGCGGTGATGGTCGGATGCTCACCGCAGAGGGGGCAGTTGGGATTCTTGCGCAGCCGCACCTCGTCGAAAGTCATCGTTGTGGCATCGTAGAGCAGCAGCCGGCCGATGAGCGGCTCGCCCACGCCCAAGATGAGCTTAATCGCCTCCGTGGCCTGAATCGCGCCGATCGTGCCCGGCAGCACGCCCAGCACGCCACCCTCGGCGCAACTGGGCACCAGGCCGGGCGGCGGTGGCTCCGGGAAGAGGCAACGGTAGCAGGGTCCCTCCTGGGCATAGAACACAGATGCCTGCCCCTCGAAGCGGAAGATGCTGCCGTAGACGTTGGGCTTGCCCAGCAGCACGCAGGCATCGTTGGTTAGATAACGCGTCGGGAAGTTGTCAGTGCCGTCAATGACGACGTCATAGGGCGCGAAAATGTCCAGCGCGTTGGCCGAGGTTAGCGCCACCGCGTAGGTGTCCACCTGGACATACGGATTGATGTCGAGGATACGCTCTTTGGCGCTGTCCAGCTTGGGCCGGCCGATGTCCTTCGTGCCGTGGATGATCTGACGCTGCAAGTTGGAGGCATCGACCGTGTCGTAATCGACCAGGCCGATGCGGCCGACGCCGGCCGCGGCCAGGTACATCGCCAGCGGCGAGCCCAGGCCGCCCGCGCCGATGAGCAGGACGCTGGCCGCCTTCAGCCGCTTCTGCCCGCTCACGCCCACTTCGGGCATGATCAGGTGGCGGCTATAGCGTTTGATTTCCTTGTGCGACAGGCTGACATCGGCCAGCGCGGCCGCGTCGATGAGAGCAGAGATACTCATAGCTCGTCCTCGTTGGTCGTTGCCCGGCCGTCGGTGACTCGCCAGGCGCTGTGGTCGATGCATCGCAGCGGCCCGCCGCCGGCGATGGATGGGATGATCATCAGCGTGTCCCCGGCGCTCACGGCCGTATCGCTGCCCTGTAGGCCGCGCACATCCTCCTTGTTCAGATAGATGTTGACGAAGCTGCGCAGCGCCTCGCCGTCGTAGAGGTGCGGGCGCAGCTGTGGGTGCAGCCGCGTCAGGTCGGCCAGCGCCTCGCCGACGGTCGCGCCGCTGACGTCGACAGCGCCGTTGCCCCCGGTGTAAGGACGCAAGGGAGTGGGTATGCGAATCGTTGTCATGTCTTCTCCAAAAACCTGTTCGCCTGCTCGGCCAGCGCCCGGCATGGGCGTTGCTGGCGGTTCCGGCCGGGTGGCGGTCATTCTTCAGCGATCACTTCCTNNGCGATCCGGCCGGAGCTGCCACGAGCGGCTGCCGGCCGGCCGCCCGGCGACAACCTGTGTAATCAGGTACGAGTAGCCGGCAAAGGCGACCCAGGCCACGTCGCGCGGCGAGGCAATGGGCGGGTGGTCGGGATGGCTGTGGAAGACGCCGACCACTTCCAGCCCCTCGGCGGCCGCCTCCAGCTCGACGGCCAGCCAGTCGGCCGGGTCGATGCGAAAACGTTCCGGTTTCTCGCCCTCCACTGGCCAGACGTTGGGCAGCGGACGCGCTGCCAGAGCGACGTTGTCGCCGTTGCGCGTCGTGCCCAGCAGCAGGCCGCAACCCTCTTGGGGGTAGCTGGCCGCGCCGTGGGCGCGGATCGTCGCGTGAATGTCGTTGGCCAGGATGAGCATGCTGCTATTGCTTGGTTCCCCGCCGGCCTATGCGGCCCAGAACGGCTCAGTCAGGTATTTGAAGCCGCTGTCGGGCAGGACGGTGACGACGACGCCCTTGTCCAGCCCCGTGGCCACTTGCAGCGCCGCGGCGACGGCCGCGGCCGATGACACACCGACGAGGACGCCCTCATCGCGCGCCAGGAAACGGGCCAGGGCGTAGGCGTCCTCGGTGCGAACGGACAGGTTGCCGTCGGCCAGGTGCGCATCATAGATGCCAGGGACGATGGCCGTAGCCATGTGCTTCCAGCCCTCCACGCCATTGAAGGGGCTGTCCGGCTGAGCCGCGTAGCAGACGATCTCCGGGTTCAACTCGCGCAGGCGACGGGTGACGCCGGTAAACGTACCGCCGGTGCCCAGCCCGGCGACAAAATGGCTGATTGTCCCGCCGGTCTGCCGCCAAATCTCTTCGGCTGTAGTCAGGTAGTGGGCCTGCCAATTGGCCGGGTTGTTGTACTGGTCGGCGTAGAACAGAGTCGGGTCGGCCGCGGCCAGCCGGCGCGCCTCGCGGATGGCCCCATCGGAGCCGTCCAATGGGTCGGTCAGGATCAGCTCGGCCCCGTAGGCGCGCAGGATGGCCACGCGCTCCGGGCTGACATTCTCCGGCACGGCCAGCTTCACCCGGAAGCCGCGGGCCGCGCCGAGCATGGCATAGGCGATGCCGGTGTTGCCGGAGGTGGCGTCGAGCAGGGTCATGCCGGGCCGCAAACGGCCGTCGCGCTCGGCCGTGCGGATGATGTTGAGCGCGGCGCGGTCCTTGACGGAGCCGCCGGGATTATGCCACTCCGCCTTGGCCAGCAGCCCGACGCCAGGGGCCACGCCATGCTCGGCCGCGGTGCGGTCGAGGCGCAGCAGGGGCGTATTGCCGATCAGATCTTCGGGGCGGACGGCCTCTAGGCCGGCGGGCCGGGGCCGTTGGCTGGGGTTCAGGTTGTCTCGTGTCGCAATCATGTTTTCAGGTGTCTCCAACCTCATTCAGGTCAGCGGCCTGCTCCCGCGAACAGGCACGAAAAAACGGTCGCAGTCTCCCTGGGGAGCGCGTGTAACACATTGTTACGCGCGAGGGTCGCCGCCACCGTCGGGAGCGAGAGGAATTCGCCCCGCCTGTCCTCAGGCTCGCAGTGGTTCAGCTACCCCCGCTTAAGACACCTGCAATGTTGCCACATAACGTTGTTCAACCTGTCGGATTTCTATCACAAATATAAACAAAACAATTGCCGGGAGTATATGCCCAGGGCCAGGCCCTGTCAAGAGGCAATGGCCCAATAGGCGGACTATCGTCCACTTACTAATCGGCGGATAAGGATGCGGCGCGCCCTGACCAGCGAACTACTCCGCCTCCTCCTCGCCCTCATCCAGCAGGTCTTCGTCGCCACCGGCGGCCAGCAGGGCCAGGCCGTCCTCGATCATGCCCTGGCCGGCCGCGGCCATGGCCTGGCTGTTGGCCGTGGCGGCCTCGGCCAGGTCCAGTCGCGCCTCCCCCTCGGCCACTTCCTCCTCGCCCAGCGCGCCGACCGTCTCGCCCGTCTCGTCCATCGACTCGCTGAGGGCACGCATGGCGCTGTAGCGCAGGATGTTGTCGACGGCCAACTCACGCAGACGTTGGCTGCGGCTCTGCAGGAACTCGGCCATGGTGGACAGATCCATCGCTGCCAGCACATCGCCCAGCACGGCCAGCTCGCCGGAGATGGCCCCGATCTCAATGACATCCTGCAAGTCGTCCTCGTTGAGCGACTGGACGACAGCGCTCATCGTGCTGATGTCCTCCGACGCGGCCAACATGTCCGCGCCTTGCATGAGGTCGTTGACGCCGGCGGCCGAGACCAGATCGGCCAGCGACGCCCGCNNGCCAGCGACGCCCGCCGCTCGGCCGAGCGCAACGCATCATGGCCGCGCGTCAGGTCGTGGACAACACGGGCCGCAGCCATCGCCGCGGCGATCGTTTCCGGGGCGGGTGGGGTGAGCGAAGCGTCGCTGTCGGTCATGGTCAGTTCTCCTATCGGCTAGTCCAGTTCAGACGGACGGCATTATAGCCCGTCCATCAGAAGAGAAAAGGGACAAAGCGCTTGGTACGACGCATGTAGGCGGCATACGGCTCGCCCAGCGCGTCCAGGAGCGCCCGCTCTTCAAGGCGCACGCGGTAGCCGAACGTCACGACGCTTGCCAGAGCGATGAGCAGCAGCCCCAGCCAGTGGCCCAGCATCAGCCCCGTGCCCAGCAGGGAGAGCATGCTGCCGCTGTAGGCCGGGTGGCGGATGCGGCGGAAGGGCGGCGCGTCCACCACGCGCTGGTCGGTGTAGGTGGCGACGTCGACGGTAAAGAAGCGGCCGAGGGTACGGATGGCCGCCCGTCGCAGGACAAGCCCGGCGAAAGCGACGACGACGCCGGCAATGAACAGGTAGGGCCGATGGTAGGGCAGTGTGCCTTCGGGCCGGGCGAGTGCCAGCCAGATGGCAGAGGCCAGGGCCAGCGTCAGCCCAATGCGAAAGAGCCAATGTGAGCCGCGCTCGCGAAAAATGACGTTGTTGCCCCGTGGGCGGCGGCGGATCGAGTCGATCGTGTCAGGCGTGGCCCAGATGGCCAGAACGATGATGAAGGCTAAGCGGTAAAGGGGAAGAGTGAAGAGGGAGGGCATGGCAGTGGTCTGTAGTCAGTCGTCTGTCGCCTGTCGTCGGCCGGCCGCAGAGAGCCAGGCCGCCACAGCAACCACAATGGCGGCGCTGTCGTCGGCGTCGAACCAGAGAATGCGCGGGTCGTCGGCGCGGAACCAGGTCGCTTGCTGGCGGGCGAAGCGGTGGGTCTCAAACTGGATGCGGGTCACGGCGTCGTCCAGCGACAACTCGCCGCGCAGATGGGCCAGCAGTTGTCGATAGCCCAGGCCCGACAGCGGTGGCTGGCCGGCATAGCCCGCGTCGCGCAGGCGGCGCACCTCCTCCAGCAGCCCGGCGGCCATCATCGCCTCGACGCGGGCATCGATGCGCGCATAGAGCGCCGCCCGGTCGCGCCGCAGACCGAGCAGAAAAATGTCATACGGTGGCGGCGTCTTGCGCTGGAGTTCAGACATGCGCCGGCCGCTGACCAGCGTCACCTCCAGCGCGCGGACGACGCGGCGGACGTTGCGCGGGTCGATGCGCGCCGCGGCGGCGGGGTCGAGCGCCGTCAACCAGCGGGCAACCTCCGCGCCCCCCAGCGCCTCCAGCGCCGCCCGCAGCGCCGGCCGCGGGACCACCTCCGGGACGCCCCAACCCTCGACGATCGCCATGACATACTGTCCCGTGCCGCCGACGAGGATGGGCAGCCGGCCGCGCGCCAGCACATCGTCAATAGCCCCATAGGCCAACCGCTGGAATTGCCCCAGGCTGAGAGTCTCGTCCGGGGTGGACAGGTCGATGAGGTGATGGGGCGCAAGGGCGCGCTCGTCGAGGGTTGGTTTAGCCGTGCCGATGTCCATGCCGCGGTAGAAAAGACGCGAGTCGGCCGAGACGATCTCGCCCCCGAAGCGGCGGGCCAGGGTCAGCGACACGGCCGTCTTGCCCACGGCCGTTGGGCCGACGAGCACCAGCAACGGCCGGCGCGGTTCAACGCTCATGGGCCGCCAGAGCATCCGACGGAGCCAGGCCGCGCTCCGCCTGCGCCCGTNNCGCGCATTTGCGCCAGAAGATGGCCGTTGTCGGCCAGCGCTCGCTCCAGGGCCGCCACCAGCGCCCGCGGCGTCTCGGCACGCACACCCGCGCCGTGGCCGACAATATAGTCGGCGTTGCCCCGCTCGTGCATCGGCGTGCACTGGATGACGAACAGCGGCCGGCCCGCGGCCAGCGTCTCGGCCACGGTCAACCCGCCCGCCTTGCTGACGACAGCATCGACAGCCGGCAGCCACGCCGGCAGATCGGCGACATAGCCGTAGAGACGCGCCGGCAGCCGCCAGGGAATGGCCCGCACTTCGTCCAGCAGGCCGGCATCGTCGCCAGTGACGACGACCAGTTGGATGGGCAGCTCGGCGTCGTTGAGAGCGTGCAGGAAGGCAGTGAACGCCTGCACCCGCCGGCTGCCGACGGCCAGCACGGTCGGCCGCGTCGTGTCCCAGCCGTTGGCGCGGCGCACCTCGGCCGCGGCGATGGGTTCGCTCAAGCGCAAATCGACAGGGATGCCCGTGACCTGCACGCGTGCGGCGGCGATGCCGCGCCGCACGGCCAGTGCCGCGGCTTCGTCCGTCGGGGCCAAGTAGAGATCGACTTCAGGCCGGAACCACAGTCGCTGTAACCGGGCCAGGTCGGTCGCCAGGACGACCAGCGGCCACGCCTGCCCGTGGCGGCGACGGTGGTGGGCCAGCAGGTAGATGAAGAAGGGATGGGTGGTGACGACGACATCCGGCCGCTCCCGCGCCAGCACGTTGGCCATCGTCTCGGCCAACGTCAGCACTTCCAGCCGCTCCATCAGCCGCGTGGACACGCCGGTGTTGGCCAGTCCGTGGCCGAAGCGATAGAGCCACGGCGCTAACCGAACGATGCGATTGTAATCCGACTGGGAGTGTCACAGCAGCGCCGGCGCGCCCGGCTCCTCCATCGGGTTGACGAGGACGAGGCGACCGAGCGTGCCGTAGCGCCGTTCCAGTGCGGCCACGACGGCCAGCGCCGCCTGGCGGTGGCCCAGACCGGCGTCGTTGGTCAGAACGAGGATGGTACGGTCGGCGGGCGGCGCGGGGCTGTCGCTCATAGCAGGTTAGACATCGGCGCTCACCAGCCCCGAACGGCGTTGCGAATGTGGTCGCAGCGCAGCAGCAGTCCCCGCGCGTCCAACTCGACGGCCACCAGGTCGATGCGCCAGTTGACGTCACCGAGGGCCTGTTCATAGACGTACTGCGCCCCCAACTGGAGCAGCTTCTGGGCCTTGCGCGGTGTCAGCGCCTCTTCCGGCGCGCCATAGGTCCGGCCGCGACGCGTCTTGACCTCGACGAAGACCAGCGTCTCGCCGTCGCGGACGACGAGATCGATTTCCCCGGCGGCGCAGCGCCAGTTGCGGGCCACGATGGCATAGCCCTTGGCCTCCAACTGGATGGCGGCCACGTGCTCGCCCCAATTGCCCAGCCGACGGCGCGACGATGCCGGCTCACTCATGGCGTTCCTTGCGTGCGGACGACCTGCGGGTCGTCCACCAGTGCGTCAGGCCGGCATCGGCAACGTCTGACGGCCAGACCAGTTGGGCCAACTGATCCAGCATCGCCGACCACTTCTCCGTGCGGCGCGACCAGCGGCCGTGGGCGTCCTCGCGCTGCAAGTCGGGCCGCGTGGCCAGCAGGGACGCATATAGCTCGACGGTCAGGTCGATCATCCGGGCGACGTCGAAGCGGTCGCTGGCCGCGCGGGCGGCCGCGCCCATTTCCCGCGCCCGCGCCGGGTTCGCCGCCAACGCGGCGATGGCCGCGGAGAGACCCTCGACGCTGGCGGCCGTCAGACCGGTGACGCCCGACTCAACCGAGTCGCTGATGCCCGGCGAGCGCACGGCGACAATGGCCTTGCCCGCGGCCATCGCCTCGATGACGGACAGGGGATGCACCTCGCTCGTGGAGGCAGTGATGAAGGCATCGGCCGCGGCCAGCCAGTCGCCAACCTCGTCGAAGGGCACGCCGCCCATGAAGTGAACCCGTTCGTCCAGCTGCCGCTCGGCCGCCAGCCGGCGCAACTCCTCCTCCTGCGGCCCCTTGCCCACGATGGCCAGATGCAGCTCGAGCACGACCCCGGCGGCCAGGGCGAATTGTTCCAGCAGGTCACCCAGGCCCTTCTCCTCGGCCAGCCGGCCGACGTAGAGCAATAGAAAGGCATCGTCGGGCACGCCGAAATCGGCTTTGGCGTGCGGACGGCGCGGGTGCAGGAACGGCTCGCGGTCGATGCCATTTTCAATAACGACAATGGGGTTACTGACGCCAAAGTCGAGCAGCAGTTGGCGCACGCCAGTCGACGGAGCGATGACCGTGTCGGCCAGGCCGGCGAACTCCGGCCAGAGCTGGCGCATGATGGCGTCGGCCGCCGGTTAGGGTAGCGGTGTGTAGGCCCCGGTGTAGAGGTCGTAACGGGTGTGGTTGGTGTAGACGATGGGGCACTGGGCGTAGCGATGGGCCATCTCCACGCTCATGAGCAGGTGGTGACAATGGACGACTTCCATCCCTTGCAACAGTTGCTGCGCCTCGCGGCTATAGCCCAGGCCGACGAAGTAACCGTGTTCCCCCAGCCGCATGCCGGGCGAGCGGACGATGTGGGCCTCGCTGTCGCCCACCTGCTCCTCCCCCAGGGTGAAGATGGTGACTTCGTGCCCGCGCGCTTCCAGATACTGCTTGTAGAGGGCCACGATGCGCACGGCGCCATTGATCACGGTAGGATCATACGTGGCCGAAACCATCCCGATGCGCATCGTCCCTCCTTTGTCAGCCCGGCGTGCCGTCCCGCTTCGCCCGCTCAGCCAGTCTGGTTGTCTTGCAGCTGTAACTGGTATTGCCGCACCAGCCAGTCGGTGTTGCGGATTTTGGTGGCCAGCTCGGCGGCCAGGTTGCGCATCAGCTTGAAGCCCAGCACGGGGTACGTCTCCCCCAGGCGCATCAGCTGGTCGCGGCGCAGGCGCAGTAGCAGTGTGTCGTCGCGGCTGACGCGAATGGTCGCCGAGCGCACGCCCTGATCCACCAGCGCCACCTCGCCGACGACCTGCCCCTGCCGCAGCTCGCTGAGCACAACCGGCTCCAGTGGCTGCTGGCCGCCCTCGCCGCCGCCAACCGCATTGGGATTGACCAGCACCTCCACGCCGCCCCGNNCCTCCACGCCGCCCCGGCCGATGACATACATTTCGTCCGACGCCTCGTTCTCGTTGAGCACGATGTGGCCGAGACGGTAGGTGACCGGCGTGCACAGAGCCGCCACCAGCGTCAATTGCGCCTCAGTGAAATTGTCGAAAATCTCCGTCGTCGCCAGGATCGTGCGAATGCTGGGCTGCATGAGCGGATTCTCCTCGCGCTACTGCTCGTTGGGCTGGCCGCCGTAGACCACGCTCATGCCCCGCGCTCGGCCGAGCAACCACTCCGCCGCGGCAATGAGGGCCATGAAGAGAATATCGACGGCGATGGCGATGTAGAGGGCGACGGCCAGGTAGCCGAAAAACGTCGCCACCGGCCCGGCCAGGTTGTCGAGGACGGCGCTGCCGCGCGTGGCGAAGGCGACAACAACCGTCAGCGCGGTCAGCCAGAGCAGGAAGGCCGGCCAGGCGTGGCGGTCGGACTTGCTGGGCAGCATGGCATTGCCCACGGCAAACAGCAGATAGAGCCACACGGCGAAGGCGGGCGTGGCCACCAGTTCGGCCATCGCCGCGGCCAGGGCGTTGATGTCGCCGGTCTGCACCGCCGCGGCCAGGCTGGTCACACCAAAGATGCGGTAGCCGNNCATTCGCGCAGGGGGTCGAGCGTGCGGCCGCGGTAGTACTCGACATAACCCAGCTGCAACGTCCCATCCGGCTGGCGGCGCGGCAGCAGCGACACGCCGCCGGTGCGCACCCCCAGCAGCGTCGCCGACAACCAATGGCTGGCCTCATGCAGCAGGACGCCGGGAAAGAGAATGACGGCATAGACGACCAGGGCCAACTCCGCCCGGCCAGTCAGCAACAGGCTGACGCCGTGCAAATGGGCGTGGATCCAGCGCTGCAAGAATACCAGCAGCACCAGGGCCACGGCCGCGGCCAGAGTGGGCATCCACGGGTCGTTCATAAGCGTCTGGCGATCAGGCGACCGCGCCGCGTACCAACTGGACGAAGCTCGTCTTCAGCGATGCCCCGCCAACCAGCGCGCCGTCGATGTCGGGCTGGCGCATGAAGTCGGAGATATTCTCCTCGGTCACGCTGCCGCCGTACTGGATGCGGATCGCCTGGGAAGCGGCATCGCCGAACATGCTGGTCAACACGTCGCGCACGCTTTCGCGGATGATGGCCTCGGCCTGCTGGGCGCTGGCCGACAGTCCGGTACCGATGGCCCAGATAGGCTCATAGGCGACGACGCACGCGGCCGCCTGCTCGGCCGAGAAGCCGGCGAAGGCTGCCCGCACCTGGCCGCTGACAAAGGCTTGCGTTTGGCCGGCCTGGTTCTGCTCCAGGCTCTCGCCGACGCAAACAATGGGCGTCAGGCCGTGGGCCAGCGCGGCGGAGATCTTCTTGTTGACGCCCTCGTCCGTCTCGCCGAAGTAGGCGCGGCGCTCGGAATGGCCGAGGATGACGTACTGGCAAAGGCCCTGCAGCATGACCGGGGAGATTTCGCCGGTATAGGCGCCGCTCGTCTCGTAGTACATGTTCTGCGCGCCGACGCCGATCCGGGTTCCGGCCACGACGCGGGCCACGGCGGGGATGGCGATGAAGGGCGGGCAGACGGCAATGTCGATGCCGTCGATGGCGTCCAGGTCATCGACGATTTCGCCGACGAAAGCCGCCGCGGCGTCGGCCGTCTTGTTCATCTTCCAGTTGCCTGCAACGAATGGGGTACGCATGATGTGTTCGTCTTGTCCTTAATTGGGCGGGCCAGCGGTGATAGCATCGCCGGCGGCCGCCCGTGATGACGCTTGATAAGCCCATTATAAGAGAGGCGGGGCATGTGGGCAATCGGCAGCGCGTCTCGCCGGCCGCACCGTGCCGCCTACGCCTCGGCGCTGCGGCTCAGGTACTCCTCGGGCTTGATGGAAATGACCTGGCTGGAGCCATCCGGCAACATGCTGACGCCGTAGAGCGTGTGGGCCGCCTGCACCGTGCCGCGGTTGTGGGTGATGAGGATGAACTGCGTCTGCTGGCTCAACTCGCTTAGCAGGTCGCGGAAGCGGTTGACGTTGGCTTCGTCCAGCGCGGCATCGACCTCATCGAGGACGCAGAAGGGCGGCGGCGAGACGCGCAACAGGGCGAAGATGAGCGCCGCGGCCGTCAGCGAGCGCTCGCCACCCGACAGCAGGGCCAGCCCCTGCTCCCGCCGATTGGGCAACCGGGCG
>MTKZ01053038.1_pt1 | contig 15051 bp, 8 predicted proteins | sample 1042781 | NCBI WGS metagenome assembly MTKZ01 (sample SAMN06212207, study PRJNA360539) | anaerobic digester metagenome | biome: Wastewater treatment plant; material: sludge; isolation source: anaerobic digester fed with sludge from wastewater treatment plant | place: Denmark: WWTP Viborg ...
AATTTGCGACTGAGCTCGATCCCAAGGCTTGCCATTGCTGTGTGGTCGCAATGGATTGCGTCGTAGCGTTCACGCTCGCAAAGCGAGAATAGATATTCCCGCACTTTTGCCGAATAGTGCTTGTTTAGATACAGAGAAGAGTTGGTGATAAAAGCAAGAAATGCACCGAACAGAGAATTTTTAGGAATATGCGGATAGATTATAACTTTTCCGTATTGCTTTGCTTCATCGTGGGCTGATTGGCTAATTTTGACATCTTCGAAAGCGAACAAATGCACCTCGCAACCCAGACGGNNACGGCTTAAATTGATAAAAATATTAGCTACGCCAATTTTCCCACCGTCATCAAGCGGAAACGGGAAGCGAGGTGCAAGTTGCAAAATTTTCAAAGATGCCTCAATAAATTATGATTTATATTTGGCATAAAATTCCGTAATACGGTCGAAAGCCTTGTTCAGCACTTCTTCGGGCGGCAGAATAACAATTCGGAAGTGGTGCGAACCGGGTTTCTGACCAAATCCACTGCCCGGGACAACTACAACGCCAGTTTCTTTGAGCAGTTCTTTGCAGAAATGAGCATCGTCCTCGACATCGATTGATGGGAAAGCGTAGAATGCACCATCAGGACGCACAAGAGAAATACCCGGAATAGTGGCAAGTTTGTTCATAGTGATTTCGAGCCTGTTTTTCAAGCGGTTGTTTACATCTGTAAGGTGCGATTGGTCGCCGTCCAAAGCTGCAATAATTGAGTATTGTTCGGGGTGGTTAGCAGAAACGCGAGCACGAAGAAGCTTATTTATAGCATCAATATAATCGCTCATAACCGACCGATTGCCACTTACAACGCCCCAACCGATACGGAAGCCAGGTGCAATGTAATTTTTGGATAATCCCGAGAAAGTAATACAGGAAACTTCCGTGTTAAGAGAAGCAATCGAGATGAATTCCTTCTCGCCAAAAATCAATTTATCGTAGATTTCGTCGGCAATAATTACCAGATTGTGTTCCAGAGCTAAATCTATAATTTTTAGCAAAGTCTCTTTTTTGCAAATCGAACCAGTAGGGTTGTTCGGGTTAATAAGAACGATGGCACGAGTTTTATCATTAATCTTTGACTTGATATCGTGAATATCGGGTTGCCAGCCGTTAGCTTCGTCCAGATAGTATGGATTGGGAACGAGTTCGAGTTTGCTCTGGACTGCTGTATAAAGCGGATAGCCGGGAGTAGGCATAAGGAAGTTTTCGCCAGGGTTTAGCAGTGCGGTTAAGCATATTTCAATTGCTTCGCTTGCACCCGTAGTAACAAACACATCTAAAATGTTCTTTATTCCCTTGCGTTCGGCATCGCGAACAATCGCATCAATAGCAGGTTTGATACCACTCGATGGAGCATAGCCGTTTTTGTTTTCGAGCATAGCTTTGTAGGTGGCTTCGATTACGTGCTTTGGGGTAACAAAATCATAAACGTTAGGGTCACCAATGTTCAGATAAAGTAATTCCTTACCACTTTTCTTAACTTCTTCTGCCAGAACGATAATATCACGAATTGCGTAAGTAACGTTATGTGTTTTACTCGCAGGATGAATTTTTACTTGTTTCATAATACACCAAATCATATAAAATGAACAAAAAAGATTTACAAAGTTACCGAAAATAAATAGATTAACAAATTGAAATAAGATAATTTATAAACCTGCGGAATGTTTTGATAATGGTAGCACAGACATTCTTGTCTGTGCAATGCACATCTTGTTGCTAAATGCTACGCATTTTTCTGTTGGTAGCACAGACATTCTTGTCTGAGCTACGAATCTTATATTATACGCATATCTTATATTAGCGGTAATGGCACTAAAACGAACAATTATCAATTTATCGTTTAACTGAAAATAGATTTTTGTATTTTTGTTAAGAGGTATTTAAAGAATGAAAACGCATCATAAAATAATACTCGGTGATAGCAGACAAATGATTGAAGTGCCAGACAATTCTGTGCATTTAGTGATTACTTCTCCCCCATACTGGCAATTAAAAGATTATGGTTCAGATAATCAAATTGGATTTCATGAAAATTATGAAAGCTACATTAACAACTTAAATTTGGTATGGAAAGAATGCTATAGAGTTCTTCATAATGGATGTAGGTTGTGTGTGAATATTGGCGACCAATTTGCCCGTTCGGTTTATTATGGACGTTATAAGGTTATTCCAATCAGGGAAGAAATTATCAAATTTTGTGAAACAATTGGTTTTGACTATATGGGAGCGATTATTTGGCAAAAAATTACCACATCTAATACAACAGGCGGCGGAGTTCAAATGGGTTCGTATCCCTATCCAAGAAACGGTATTTTAAAATTAGACTACGAATTTATACTCATCTTTAAAAAACTGGGTGAAAGTCCTAAACCTACAAAAGAACAAAAGGAACTCTCCAAAATGACCGCAGAAGAATGGAATACATTTTTTGCAGGGCATTGGAATTTTCCAGGTGAAAGACAAACGAATCATATTGCGATGTTTCCCTTAGAATTACCTTATCGATTAATTAAGATGTTTTCTTTTGTAGGGGAGACCGTTCTTGATCCTTTCGCAGGTAGCGGTACAACTTTACTTGCTGCAAAAAGACTTGATAGAAATTCTATTGGATTTGAAATCAATCCTGATTTTATTCCTATAATCAAAGAGAAATTACAGGTTAATCAACCTGATTTATACGGGACAACCTATGAATTTATAAAACAAAAAACACTTAATATCAGCTTTGAAAACGAAATCCAAAAATTGCCTTATATCTTTAAGGATCCCCACGCACTTGATAAAAGAATAGATATAAAAAAACTACAATTTGGCTCCAAAATAGACAACAATAGTCCCGCCAAACGAGAAGAATTTTTTACAGTAAAGGAAATCATTAGCCCAGAAAAAATAAGATTAAGTAACGACTTAATAATAAAACTTCTTGGTATAAAACAAGACCCATCAAGTAACGGAAAAGCGGTTTCTTTCTTAATTGAAAAAACAAAAGGGAAACGAGTATTTCTAAAATATGATAATATAAAATACGATGATGAAAATAATATTCTTTGTTATATGTATTTGGAAAATAAAACATTTATTAATGCACACCTTATTAAAAACGGTTTAGTAAAAGTCGATACAGCATTAGATTACAAATACAAACAAAAATTTTTGAATTATTTAAGGCATAACGATGGCTAAAGAATGGATATTAAATTCAGCAATGAATCGATTCCAACTCAATTTTAAAAGAAATGTTGGACCGACTTCAGAATCTATAAGAAAATGTGCTCCTAAAAATATTGAAGAGTGGAGAGAGTACTATTTTAAAAATGTAAAATCAAAAGAACATATTATTGAACTTGGGAAGAAACTTTATATTAAAATAACAGAAGTAATTCAAGCTGAAGTATCAGAAATAACAGAACAAGATTGTATTGATTATATGATGCAATTAGTAATTGACCGTACTTACGAAGGTTATGTTACAGAAATACAAACTATTTATGGACAATTACAAAAAATATTAGGTGTAAAGATAGAACCCGCACCTGACGAGTGGGACAGATTATTTAATGTTGATTTCTATATAAAAATTAATGAAAAATACATAGGCTTGCAAATAAAACCCGTCAATGCTGGTATTCAATTACCAGAAATATTTAAGGAGTATAATATACAATCTGAATCTCATCAGAAATTTACAGAAGTATTTGGCGGAAAGGTGTTTTATTTATTCTCTGAAAAAGTAGGAGAACGAAAAGAAATAAAAAATAAAGAAGTAATTGATGAAATAAAAGCAGAAATACAAAGACTTAAGGATACATATTAAGCCACTACCGCTAACAGCGGCTATACGCCATTAAAACGGCGCATAGCCGCTAAACATTATACGCATATTATATTAATTATCGATAATTGGTAATTTTCAGACAGGAATGTCTGAACTACTATTTACGAAATAGATATTATTTTAATCAGTTCATTTCGTAATTACAAAGCTTAGAACCTTCGGAAGGCTTGGAACCTTCCGAAGGTTTTCTTATCAATATTCACAATCAAAGGTTACTTGACGACAACAACTCTCTCTTTTGCATAGTTAAGACCATTGCGAAGCACAACGAAATACACACCGCTTGGGATATTGCCTATATCAAGTTTAATTACACCATCGGGCGAATTATGAACCTGACTAATGAGCAAGCTCCCGTTCTGATTGTAGAGTTCTATTTTAAGCGTCTCACCCGGAAGTTTACGATAGGAAATAAATAGTTCTTCTGCTGCTGGTTGTGGAGTAATTATAAGAGAAGAATTTTCGAACTCTGCGATACCTTTAAGCATAAGAATTGCATCAGTTTCGTATTGGAGAGTGGCAATTAAACTGCCTTCGGACAAATTGCGTGCTTCTGCAATTCGAAGGCTTCCAATGGTATTATCTTTGCGGCTCCATACCTTGACAAAGAGTTCTTCGCCTTCGTAAGCACCGTCCTTCTCGCTTGTGAATTCATCGTCGCCCCATACTACTACGCCACGCGAACCTTCCTGCCAAACGCCCGCACCCACAAGCAAGCCGTCGCGTGTGAAGACGCCCACTTCGTCGCCATCTTGAATATTTGCAATTTCCATTGGAATAACCGCGGTTTTGCCCGTGATATTATGCTTTCGGACAAACATTGATGGTTCGGTAAAACTGTTGCGTGATGCAACTGATTTAGTTGTTGAGTTAGGAGGATAGACTAATCTTGCAAACTGAGTTAGTTTTATCATATATCCTTTACCTGGTTCTAAGGTTTGTAAGGTGTAGAAAAATGGTGGGTGATAAACTTGCCCGGTGATTGTTTTCACTTGCAGAATTCTGCTTTGAATGCTTGATAGAGCAGTTGTAAGTGCCATCGAGGAAGTTCTTGGATAAGGCAACCAATACCAATTTGTAGATAAAAATATCGGCAGTGCTTGCGGAGTAATCTTTTTTCCGTATATTGGCAGAGTATCCTGACTGGTCAGACGAAGCTGATAAGCGTGAAATCTACTCCATTGGCTAAGTGTTGCAGTCATCGGAGGAGAATAAATTAGTCCAAATGCATTTCTCATTATTTGTAATTTTTGAGATATCGGAGAGAGTAAATTAGAAATTGACAAACTATTAGGTTGAACATAAGAAGAAATCATATTCCATCCCGTATTGAGATGAATATTGTGCGTGATTTTAACTATTGCTCTAATAGCATCGATAATTGTGATGCCGTTTGGCTGATAAACGCCCAAACCTGATTGAATATTGAAATCAACATAGTGTTCTACTGCTTCTTGTGCATCCCAAACTTTGATTATATATGCTTCGCCAGGAGAAAAACCTTCTTTCGTGTTTTGGGTGAAATCATCGTCGCCCCAAACTACTATACCGTAGTTTTGCCCATCCCATATCATATATCCAGCACATTTCTCCTCGCTTTCATCAAGATAAAACACACCAATAGCATCCCCATTTGTAATGTTCCTGTTATCAATTTCATACACACCATTCGGGTTTAATCCAATTACTGCATAATTGCCCGTATTACTTGTAAAATTCCAGTGATTAGGTAAAGATATAGAAAGTGTCATAAAACTCCACACCACAGACCAATCTGAGCTTCCGCTCGAATTTATCGCTCTTACCCGCCAGTAGTATTTTGTGCTATATTGCAAATTGCTCAATTGACGACTTGTAGTCGCAACCGTGTCATTTACCAGCGTTGTGCTGAATGAACTGTCCGTTGAAACCTGCACGTGGTAGCTTGTTGCGTTTGCCGATGCCTGCCAGGATAATGTCGGGGAAAGTGAAACGCCGGTTGAGCCGTTCGCAGGCAACGACAATGTGGGTGCCGCCGGTGGTGCCACTTGCGTTGTAAAGTTCCATACCGACGACCAATCTGAGCTTCCGCTCGAATTTATCGCTCTTACCCGCCAGTAGTATTTTGTGCTATACTGCAAATTGCTCAATTGACGGCTTGTAGTTGTAACCGTATCATTTACCTGGATTGTGCTGAACGAACTGTCCGTTGAAACCTGCACGTAGTAGCTTGTTGCGTTTGCCGATGCCTGCCAGGATAATGTCGGAGAATGTGAAACGCCGGTTGAATCGTTCGCAGGCAACGACAATGTGGGTGCTGACGGTGGTTCCACTTGCGTTGTAAAGTTCCACACCACAGACCAATCTGAGCTTCCGCTCGAATTTATCGCTCTTACCCGCCAGTAGTATTTTGTGCTATATTGCAAATTGCTCAATTGACGACTTGTAGTTATAACCGTATCATTTACCTGGATTGTGCTGAACGAACTGTCCGTTGAAACCTGCACGTAGTAGCTTGTTGCGTTTGCCGATGCCTGCCAGGATAATGTCGGAGAATGTGAAACGCCGGTTGAATCGTTCGCTGGGGAAAGCAAATTTGGAGCAGTTGGGATTGGAGGAGCTGGGATAATTTTACCATTGTTAAAATTAAAATTAACAGTGCCATACAATGTGCCCAGACTATTATCAACCATAGTTTCTGTTATACCCGAAGTGCCCCAGGTTAAATTAACTGTATCTGGACCATTGTAGATAACATTAATATAAAATAGTATATAACCATCAGGGAAACTAACATCATTGAAATTTGAAGACATCCAGGTATTGCTTATGGTAGTCGAGTTGTAGTTCAAATTACCCAACCATTCGATAGGATTTGTCAATGAATCATAAGTAAAACCTACATTTGAGCCTGATTTGGTAATTCCACTGGTGTGAAATATATAAAACTGACCAACACCTATGGCATTTGTACCATTGGCGCCACTAATGCTAATTGGAATAGAAACTAATTGCCCAGGAATTGCCTGAATAGTTCCTATTGTAAAAGTAATAGTATTCTGCGAGAACAAATTTGCTGATATCAAGCTTGAAAATATTATCAGCAGCGGTATTATAAACTTTTTCATAGTTGCAATATATGATTAGTTGAACATTTTTCAATTATTTGGTGGTGTGTAGCTTCCATTGATATCACCCGAGCAAAGCGACTTAATATCGATATAAACATCTGCACCATTTATTTCTATAGTAGTCGGATAGAAAACGTAATCCGGTGCGGTCCAGGTGTATGGAGTGATGTTATTCAATCGCCTTCTTATTTGATTAGCATCGACAATATTTACAAAATTGTCCTGGTTAACGTTTGCGGCAAGAAGTCTAATACCTGTCAGTGGTGTAAATGATGATTGAAGGTTATTCAAATGTAATCGAATTAGATTAACATCGGATATATTGACCCCACCCCAACTTTTTGATGTTGTTATGTTTAAAGAATAGTTACCATTTGATAATCCCGAAAAAACAAAGTTGCCAAGAGAATCTGTCGTGGTTTGAGCAACTTGTTGCCCTGAAGCGTCCCGCAACTGAACTATGCAGTTGTTCATCGGTGTTTGAGTGTTGTTTTCGTATTTAATTGTTCCTTGGATTTGATAAAGTTGCTGCATACGTGTTGAAAACTTCCTTTGAGCAGACCATTCGCTTAACTGAGACAGATTTTTGCTTCGCACCCGCCAATAATAAGTCGTTGCGAATGAAAGCGTATCAATTGGATAATTAGTGGATTGCGTGCTATCATTAACAAAAATATTCGAGAACGAACTATCGGTAGCAATTTGAATAATATAACTTTGTGCATTATGTGAGCTATCCCAAACGAAAACAACAGAATTCGAAAGCAAAGTAGAATCATTTTGGGGCGAAACTAAATTGGGTGGAAGTAATTTCGGCTCTGTTCTGAATTCTCTAACCTCTGACCAGGCAGAAGAATCGCCACTTGCATCGTAAGATTTCACACGCCAATAGTACAAGGTATTTGTGTCCAGCTTTGATTGGAGGGGAATAGTTTTCGAGGTGCCATTGGCAGTATCATTAAAAGCAAGAATAGAGAAATTACTGAATCTGGAAACCTGAATTCTATTGTATGAAGCAAATGGGTCGTTGGACCAGGTAAATTGTGCTAATAGAGGAACGTTTGTTGCCCCTGAATCGGGTGAAATAAGAGTTGGTGGCGATAAAGTATGCTGTGCAAGAATTCTGCCGTTTCCACCTACAATCCAGCTTTTATTTAGCGAAACATATTTAACGCTATTAAAATTAACTGCTTGCGGCAGTCCCGAGTTTTGCGAAACCCATTGCGTACCACCGTTTGTTGTTGCGAGTATTGTGCCTCCATCGCCCACTGCCCAGCCTCTGTTTATATCAAGGAAGTGAACTCCATAGAGCCAGTTGCTGGCATTCGAAGTTTGCGGGAACCAATAGGTGCCGCCGGAAGTAGTTTTGTATATTAAACCACCACCGCCGACTGCCCATCCGTAGTTGAAATTAACGAAATGAACGCTATAAAGCGGGAGGGTTCCGCCTACTGATTGAGTGAACCAATTTGTTCCGCCATCGTAAGTCAATAGGATTGTTCCATTTTGTCCGACAGCACAACCGAAATATTCATCAACAAAATGAACACTTAGAAGAATAAGATTTACAAAGCTTGTCTGAGCAACCCAGGTTGTTCCGCCGTTAGTTGTTTTGCGGATAGTGCCACTTTGACCGACCACCCAGCCGACCATATCATTTACGAAATGGACACCGAAAAGTGTGTTGCTTGTGCCGCTTGTCTGAGCAACCCAGGTTGTTCCGCCGTTGGTAGTTTTGCGGATAGTGCCACTTTGACCGACCACCCAGCCGACCGTATCATTTACGAAATGGACGCCGAACAGTGTATTGCTTGTGCCGCTTGTCTGTGAAAGCCAATTAACTCCGCCGTTAGTTGTTTTGCGGACAACACCAGCATTACCGACTGCCCAACCCAAGGTAGAATCTAAAAAGAAAACATCTCTTAATTCTTCCGTTGTGTTGCTTTGCTGAACAATCCAACCTGAATATAATTGACAACACACAAGAAAAGAAACAACCAGGAATATTATTGTTCTCATAAAGAGGCCTTTTGCAGTGATAGTAATAAAAAATCTCTACGATAATTTATTAAAATATCGTATTATTTTATGACGAATTATCGTTAATTTTATTCTTATCTTTAGAGCGAATAAGTATGATATTTTGTATTTAAATTTTATTCAGATTAGCAAACAAATCCAAATAGACTGTATTATAATTACAAGGCTTAGAACCTTCGGAAGGTTTGGAACCTTCCGAAGGTTTTTATAATAGTAGCACAGACATTCTTGTCTGTGAATGCAAAATCCGATGTTTTTTGGATAATTATTTGTGATATTTGATTATATAAAAACAAAATGATGAATATTTCGTCAAAAATTTGTCTTCGTTAATTTTTGAAAATTCTGGAGGTCAATTAATGGATGTAGAACTACTATCTCGCTTTCAATTTGCTTTAACGGTTGGTTTTCATTATATCTATCCTCCAATGAGCATTGGGCTTGGCTTGCTGCTTGTGATAATGGAGGGAATGTATATGAAAACCAAAGATATTCGCTACCATAACATAACAAAATTCTGGGTCAAAGTTTTTGCATTGATTTTTGCGCTTGGTGTTGCTTCCGGCATTGTAATGGAGTTTCAGTTCGGGACAAACTGGGCGGCATATTCGCGTTTCGTTGGTGATGTGTTCGGTAGTGCTCTGGCGGCTGAGGGGATTTTTGCCTTTTTCCTTGAATCGGGCTTTCTTGCCGTCCTGGTGTTAGGCTGGGACAAAGTGAAACCATGAACGCATTTTATTGCTACTATAATGGTTGCATTTGGGGCACATCTTAGCGCTGTATGGATACTGGTTGCAAATTCCTGGATGCAAACACCCGCCGGCTTCCATATTGTTGGCGAAGGCGCTATGGCACGTGCCGAAGTAACAAATTTCTGGGAAGTTGTCTTCAACCCATCAACACTCGAAAGATTGTCGCATACTATTTCGGCTGCGTGGATAACAGGTGCTTTCCTTGTATTGAGTGTCAGTGCATATTACTTGATTAAGGGACGCCACCATTTCTTTGCAAAGCAATCAATGAAAATTGCTCTTGTGGTAGCTGCTTTTGCTACTTTAACGCAATTGATAACTGGTCACGCAAGCGGTGTGCAGGTTGCAAAAACTCAACCCGCAAAAATGGCTGCATTCGAAGGTCATTATGAAACTGGTCCTGCGGACCTCTACCTTTTTGGTTGGGTTGACGAAGAAAACAATAAAACTTACGGATTTAAAGTTCCCGGTATGCTTTCCTGGCTTATTTATGGAGATAGCAAAACACCTGTAACCGGACTTAACGAATTTGCAAAAGAGGATAGACCGCCTGTTCAAGTTGTTTTTCAGGCATATCATATTATGATTACAATTGGTATGCTCTTGATATTAATTGCTTATCTTGGGGTGTTTTTCTGGTGGCGCGGTAAACTGGAAAATGTTCGGTGGTATCATCACGTTTTGGTGTGGAGTGTGCTCCTGCCGCATCTGGCTAACCAAATCGGCTGGATTGCAGCTGAGGTTGGACGCCAGCCCTGGATTGTTTATGGTATTATGCGAACAAAAGATGCTCTCTCGAAAACAGTAAACTCAAGCGAAGTGTTGTTCTCCCTAATTTTATTCACTGCTATATATTTACTACTGTTCTTGCTATTTTTGTTCCTGCTGGATAGGAAAATCAAGCACGGTCCCGACGTTTACGAAGATACAGACGATGTATATTCCCAACAAAAATATATCTTTGAAAAAAATTAGGAGGAAAATATATGTTTGAGTTCTTAGATTTAAATTTAGTCTGGTTTATTCTAATAGCAATATTATTCACAGGATACGCAGTGTTAGATGGGTTCGACCTTGGAGTTGGTGCGTTGTATTTGCTTGTGAAAGACGATACTGATAGAAGAATTTTGCTGAATTCTATCGGACCAATCTGGGATGGCAACGAAGTCTGGCTGGTAACGGGGGGAGGTGCGCTATTTGCTGCATTCCCACACGCTTACGCAACTGTTTTTTCAGGATTTTACGTTGCATTTATGATATTGCTTTTTGTGTTGATTTTCCGCGCTGTTGCAATTGAATTCCGTAGCAAACACGAATCTAAAACCTGGCGACGCAACTGGGACATTGCTTTTTCCATTTCTAGTATATTAATTGCTTTGCTTATGGGTGTTGCTATGGGCAATATTATTGTTGGTTTGCCCGTGCAAAATGATTTTGAGCTTCGCACAACTTTATTCAGCTTACTTACTCCTTATCCTATTCTTGTCGGTATTACAACCGTTGCATTATTTATGATGCACGGAGCAATATATCTTGTGATGAAAACCGAAGGCGAACTACAAGCAAAAGTGCGCGCTTGGGTGAATAATACCATCATTTTCTTTGTGATTTGCTATGTTTCGACTACTATGGTAACCTTGACCTTCTTCCCGCAAATGATAGCAAATATCAAAGAATATCCAATTCTGTTTGTTGTTCCGCTGCTTAATATGCTTGCTATTGCTAATATTCCACGAGAAATACATCACGGACGTGAGTTTAGGGCATTTCTATCGTCCTGCGCTTCAATTGTTGCACTGCTTACTTTGTTCGCAATTGGTATTTTCCCGAATATTGTGCCCGCCGCAGACCCAGCAAACTCGCTAACTATTTACAACGCTGCTTCTTCACAAAAAACTTTAAGCATAATGCTTATCATTGCTTTAATCGGTATGCCATTTGTTGTTGCCTATACAGTTTCAATTTACTGGATTTTCCGCGGAAAAGTCAAACTTAACAAAATGAGCTATTAAAGTCATAGAACCTTCCGAAGGGTCAGAAACCTTCGGAAGGTTATGGCGATTTATTCCACAGACAAAAATGTCTGAGCTACCATTTATAAAAAAACCTTCGGAAGGTTCCAATCCTTCCGAAGGTTCTCAGCCTTGTGATTTCGGGGCAGTCGCTTTGCAACTGCTTATTTACTTGCTTTCTGATTAATACCGCCCGAAATCATCTTCATCGAGTTTGATAATATCAGATGGGTCGATGTTACTTGTGTAATCGGTGCCGTCGCCAAAATTTATTTCGCTATGTTCGGTTTGTTCGCTTTGGTGGTGAGGAAGCGAACGGCTGCGGCGTCCCGAAACATAATGCGAACTTTCATAGTTGCTGAACGCAACATTTTCGTTGTTCAATTTAAACCTTGCAATCATAGCTTTCAATTGAGCAGCCTGACCTGATAGTTCTTCGGCAGCGGAAGCACTTTCTTCGGCGCTTGCTGTGTTGGTTTGAGTAACTTTGTCGATTTGCGAGAGCCCTTCGTTGATTTGCGAAATAGCAAGAGCCTGCTCGTTAGACGAAGTTGCAATTTCGCCAACAATATCAGCAACTTTGGTTGAACTGTTTTTGATTTCTTCCAGAGCTTCGCCTGTGCGGACAGCAATCATAGAGCCATTTTCTACTGCTTTGATACTGTTTTCGATGAGTTCTGATGTTTCCTTAGCGGCGGTTGCCGAGCGGGCGGCAAGGTTGCGAACTTCTTCGGCAACAACGGCGAAGCCTTTGCCGTGGCGTCCTGCACGGGCAGCTTCGACTGCTGCGTTCAGTGCAAGCAAGTTTGTCTGGAAGGCAATTTCATCGATAACATTGATAATTTTCGAAATGTTGCGGCTCGATTCGGTGATTTCTTCCATTGCATTGTTGAGTTGTAGCATTTCGCGGTTGCCTTTTTCGGCAGCTTCTTTTGCTTCGAAGGTGAGAAGATTTGCCTGGTTGGCGTTCTCGGCGTTTGTCTTGGTTTGAGAACCAATTTGAGCCATCGAGCTTGTAATTTCTTCGAGCGAAGCGGCTTGTTCGGTTGCACCCTGCGAAAGTGCAGTGCTTGCATCGCTCACCTGCATAGCCCCGCGAGTAACTTCGTCAACTGTTACAGCAACCTGAGTGAGTAGTTCGTTCAATGCTTCGATGGAATGATTGGTTGCTTCTTGTAGCTTTTTAAATTCACCTTTATATTCGCCCGTCATACGTTCTGTTAGGTCGCCATTTGCTAATTTTTGCATTATTTCAATTTCTTTTGTAATCGGTTCAACAATTGTTTGGAGGAGCAAATTCAGATTCTCTACAATATTTCTAAACTCACCATTATATTTAACTACATCGGCTCTTTCTGATAGGTTGCCGTTAGCAGCTTCCTTAGCAAGTCTGATAACATCATCTTTTATTGCAAATACTGTATGTGTAAAGTCTCTAATAGCACTTCTTATTTGAGCTAATAATTCAAAGTTATCCTTTGTATCTTCGTCTGGTTCGTCGAAATCAGCTTTCGCATTAAAGTTGCCACCTGCTAATTCTTCTAATGCTACTATCATTTTTTTAGTTTGCTCGTTCATATATTCAGCTTTTTTCTGGGCGATTTTGAGGAATTTCTTAATATTTGTTTCATCTATTACAGCTTCGAATGCACCAATCGATTCGCCTTTGTCATTTAGAATTGGGAAGCCAATGTATTTGATTTCTAAATCTAAATTGCCAGGATGTGCATCTGTTTCTTGTTCGACTTGTGTCTTCTTTTGCATAGCAAGGTGGCAGGCACAATCATTTGTATGACAATGAGAAGTTTTGAAATGATTGAAACATTTGTTTCCAATTAAGTCTTTTCCAGTTTTATTATCGAGCGAAGCACCTGCATTATTCATATACAGAATATTAAATTCATTATCAATTCCCATAAGTGGAATTGGTAACTTATCCAAAATTCCAACTAATGTATCCAATGTTTCGTTAACACCTTGAACAATAGCCCTGAATTCACCTTGATGCTTTGATGCATCTGCTCTTTGTGTAATTTTACCTTCTTTTGCCGCTTTTACTAACATTATCGAATCGTTTGCCAAAGCTCTGAGGCTGTCGACAATTACTTTCATTGATTTTACTAATACATCGTTTTCAGAACGAACTGTAAGCGATACATTTAAATCGCCTTTAGAGAGCGATAGAATATCGTCTGCTATTTTTTGAGTGCTGTCTATTAAAAGATTCAGATTATTCTTAATCTCATTGAAATCACCTTTGTATTCATCAACAATTTTTGGTGGGACGTCGCCTTTCGATATGCGGTCGATGTATTCAGCGGCAACGTTGAGTGGACGAACAATGTTATTGATAGTTTCGTTCAGTCCGTTAATAAGAGTTCTGAAAACGCCTTGATGTTTATTTGCATCGACACGAACATCCAGTTTACCATTGGCGGCTGCACTGGTCATAATATCCGTATCTTTTACGAGAAGTTCAAGAGTGTCGATGAGTACATTCATATTATTTTTGATTTCGTTGAAATCACCTTTGTATTCATCAATAATCTTAGGTGGAACGTCGCCTTTCGAAATANNCAGCGGCAACGTTGAGCGGACCGATAATAGCATCGAGTGTGCTATTTAATCCTTGAACTAATTGCTTGTATTCACCGTGGAATTTGGTTGCATCTGCTCTGACATCAAGCTTACCTTCTGTTGCAGAATTACCTAATTTCTGAACGTCCTGAACCATAGTTTTGATAGTATGCACCATTTTATTCATAGACGCAAGCAAGCTGTTTGTATCGCCCTGCTTCAAATTAATATTCATTGAGAAATCGCCTTCGGCAACCTTGTTCGCAATTTCTTGCACTTCTTTCGGGTCGGCACCAAGTTGCTTCATCACAGAACGAACGATAATAAATATAATTCCAATTACTACTGCCAATGCAAAAAGCACAGCAATAAAAATTGTTGTTCGAAGTTCAGAAAATATTGCTTCGTAGTCCTCAGTATACCACCCTACTGTAATGAAGCTTTTTATTGGTTCTAAATATCTGAAATACTGGGTTTTTTCTCTACCTTTCCATTCATAAACAACTGTTCCATTTTTATTTTTCAGCATTTCTTGAGTAAAATCGTATTTAGATACGTCTAATCCTACTGATTCAGGGTGTGCAGTTAAAACACCTTTATCATCAAAGATATACGGATATCCTGAACCGAAATATTTCTTGGTCTTGAAATCTTCAGATAAAGCTGTATAATTGATTTCAGGTTCA
>MTKZ01003195.1_pt1 | contig 15040 bp, 13 predicted proteins | sample 1042781 | NCBI WGS metagenome assembly MTKZ01 (sample SAMN06212207, study PRJNA360539) | anaerobic digester metagenome | biome: Wastewater treatment plant; material: sludge; isolation source: anaerobic digester fed with sludge from wastewater treatment plant | place: Denmark: WWTP Viborg ...
TCAAAAAATATTTCCCCTTTATAACTTGTCTTGGTTTTTTAGCCTGCCATAATTCCAGCCAATCACCAGTTCTTATAATCGACTCCTTAAGATACACTGTGTACTGGTGGAATCCTATTGATTCTTCTGGGACTTATAATATACATATCGACCACTATATTGAAATTGACAAAAAAGGCAATGCCTTAGCATTTCAAAGAAGTATAGGGGGCTATGACAAATTTTACAAAGGGCAAATTGATGATTCGATTAAAGAAAAGATTACACAGGCATTTATAAGCCAACACTACGATTCGATTTATACTATAACCGAAGGATCATATTGCGGGCCTTCTAATTTAATTGATTATGTTTTAAATGGAAAAAGACATACTATAAAATTTCCAAATGGGAATGCTCCGGAAAAAATTCTATTATTAGGTAATATCTTGGATTCATTTATAAGTGTAAAAGCTAATTACCAAACGACTGCTTTTGACTTGACGCCTTATAAAAATGAGTTGATGCGAATCGATACAGCCAGAAGAACTTTGCCTAAAGTTGAAAAAGTCAATGTTGAATTCCAAACTCAATAAATACAAATTATTGTCATTTAATCCACATTTGTGGACAACAACACCATGATATGCCTTACAGGAAAATTAAAAAATCATTAAATTTGTAAATGAGCTGGACTGAAAGAAAGGCTGTAAAAGTAGCTATCCTCGATCTCTATGAAGGCAAACCCAATCAGGGTATGCGTTGTATCCGCACCATCCTGACCGATTGGGCAGGTACCTACGACATTGAATTAAAATTCCAGGAATTTGATGTACGTCTTAAAAATGAGCTTCCCGATACTTCTTTTGATATTTATATCTCAACCGGTGGACCAGGTGACCCCTTAATAAGCCGTTTTGAAGACTGGGATATCAGCTGGTGCCGCTGGCTCGATAAAATGGAAAGATGGAATGCTAATCCTTCCAATTCTCAGAAAAAATACATTTTCTTTATTTGTCATTCTTTTCAGTTAGCCAGTCGCTACTTCAATGCCGGATTAGTTTGTAAAAGAAAATCCACCGCATTTGGTGTTTTTCCAATTCACATGCTGGAAGCAGGACAAGATGAACCTGTTTTTGATGGTTTAAAGGATCCTTTTTATGGAGTTGACAGCCGGGATTACCAGGTCATTCAACCCAATCTTGATATGCTGGAAAAGATCGGTGGTAAAATTCTTTGTATTGAAAAAAGCCGTCCGCATGTTCCCTATGAAAGGGCATTGATGGGTATCCGCTTTAATGAATATATGATTGGGACCCAGTTTCATCCTGAAGCCGACGCACCAGGTATGAGTATGTACCTGCAGACAGAAGAAAAAAGAAAAACCGTAATTGAAAGTCACGGTGAAGACAAACTTATCAGTATGCTGGAACACCTGGAAGATCCGGATAAAATCAGGTGGACATATGCCCACATCCTGCCCAACTTTTTGAACCAGTCTGTTGGCCAATTACAAGAAGTATTCGCTTAGAAATCATTGCTACTTTTTTGCTGCCCGCCCCGCATTCACTAACTTCCGGTTAATAAAACAAGGAACATGATACCGGATATCCGCAAATCATATAACGAAGCATTTACCAAAGAAAAGTATGAAGCCTTTTTACAAGAATTACATGCAGTACATGCGGGCCAGCTGGATTTCAGGGTAGCTGAAACCCCCATTTTCGTTCCAAAAGATTTTACCAAAAAAATGCTGGATGCCTGCGAGAGTATTGTTGATATCATCATCGACCCCAAATTCAATGAACTTACAAAGAATGCCATTCCAAAGAATGTAAAAGTGCCGGGTGAAAATAATCATACACAGTTTATAGCATTCGATTTTGGCATCTGTATTAACGAACAAGGCGAATACGAACCACAGCTGATTGAAATGCAGGGTTTCCCCTCTCTCTTTGCATATGAAGTACTGCTGGATGAAATATTTCTGAAACATTTTTCCGTTCCTGCTAATTTCAGCAGCTACCTGAACGGCCATCATAAAGAAAGTTACCTGGAATTGCTAAAAGAAGTGATTGTGGGAAACCATGCACCTGAAAATGTAATCCTGTTGGAAGTATTTCCCCGGAAACAGAAAACAAGGATTGATTTTTTCTGTACCGAAGAATATATCGGTATCAAAATGGTTTGCCTGACCGAACTTATCAAAGAAGGGAAAAAACTGTACTATTTAAATGACGGGAAAAAAACAGAAGTAAAAAGAATTTATAACCGGATTATATTCGATGACCTTCACCAGCAAACACCTGAAGTACAGGAACAAGGAAAAATATTATTCGAAGAACTGGATGCAGAGTGGTGCCCCCACCCTGATTGGTTTTACCGCATCAGTAAGTATACATTACCATTAATCAAACATCCTTATGTACCACAAACTTTTTTCCTGAATGAAATAAAACAAATGCCGGCTGACCTGGAAAATTATGTGCTGAAACCATTGTTTTCCTTTGCCGGACAAGGTGTGGTAATAGATGTAAAACATGAGGATATTGACAACGTAAAAGATCCGGAAAACTGGATACTGCAGCGAAAAGTAAAATATGCTGATGTCATCCTCACCCCGGATATACCGGCCAAGGCAGAAATCAGAATCTTCTATTTCTGGAAAGATGGAGAAGCAAGACCTGTTGCTACTAACAACCTCGGAAGATTAAGTAAAGGCAAGATGATTGGTGTACGATATAATAAGGATAAAGAATGGGTAGGCGGAAGCCTTTGTTTTTTTGAGACCCCTTAATTGCTAAACTTCGTATAGGCAACTCCCATAAGTATCAGTCATTAACAATCAGGCCTGTGTACTCACTCCGCATTTGCTAAATTTAGCTGCAAAATAATCGATGCATCTAGCCCGGCGGGCAGATTATAAACCATAAAAGACGTCATTCTGCTTTTTCATTTTCCGTATCTTTGAATAGTTTTTAGTCGAGTCTAAAAATTAATTTCTATATGACTAAATTAATCATTGCCGCATTTATCTCTCTTTTTACCTGTACTTATCTTAATGGACAAGAGAAAGGCAGAATGGAAACAGACAGGCCGGATCAGACTGAATCACCTTACCTGACCAAACATCACTTTGTACAGGGTGAGATTGGTTTTAATTATGAAAAGGCGCAAGGGTTTAAGACCTTTGTTCATCCAACAGCTTTATGGAAATATGGTATTTCAAAGAAATTTGAGCTGCGGCTAATCACTGAACTAGTCAGCATTGAAACGCCTTTACTGATTCCAGATGGAAATAATTTTATCAGCGGACTTTTACCGGTACAACTTGGCGGCAAATTGGCCTTATTTGAAGAGAAAGGTCTGGTTCCTAAAACCTCTCTCATTTTTCATATTGCACCACCTGGGATTTCGAGTAGAAAATTCAGGGCTAGTAAATGGGCACCGAATTTCCGCTTTGTAATGCAGAATACTTTAACTGAGAATATTGGGCTTGGATATAATATAGGTGCAGAATGGGATGGAGAAAGTAATACTCCTTACTGGATATATACAATTGCCCCTGGTTTTAATATCGGCAAAAAATGGTATGGTTATGTAGAAGCATTTGGCGCTGTCCGAAAAAATGAAAAACCGGAGCATGCCATTGATGGAGGTATTGCGTATTATTTTTCCGATGACACAAAAATTGATTTTTCCGGAGGATATGGCCTCAGTGAAAATGCTATTGACTGGTATACGGCCATTGGATTTTCTTTCCGCTTCAACACAAAAAAGAAATAACTCCTTTCTTTTACTTTATTTTAAGCCTTAACCCGGTATAAAATAAACTTCCACTAACCGGTCCCCATACCAATGATGCATCGAAGTAAGGACCGAAAGGCTGATCAGCTGCCACGATCACATCTTTTTGAAAATAGTTTCCCAGGTTCTCCCCTCCTATATACAGGTCTATTGGATGTTTCTTACCAACAGTCTTACTTACCTGCGCATTCATAAGTACAAAAGACGGTGAGTAAGTAGCCAATTGATACGGAGATGGATTAGCAATGGTACCCGGAATTCTTTTGGCGCCATTGTAGTTAACGGTATAATCGAACTTCCAGCCGCTGATTTCATAGGCAATGTTTGCAAATGCTCTGTGTTTGGCAGTAAATGGTTTTTGTAAAAGCTGTCCGCTATAGGTTGTTCTTACATCAAAGAAGCGGTATGCCAACCGTAATTCGAGTTTGCGGGCAGGCTCCATGTGCAATTCTGCCTGGAAGCTGTTGGAAAAAGACTTGCCTTCCAGGTTATAAAATTTTACCTGTCGTACGTCTTCGAGATCAACAGATACCTGGTTCTCAAAATTATTTCTGAAAAAATCAACACTGAATAAAGCATCACGGCCAAGCATTTTAAATTTTTGATCCACACTGATACCTTTATTCCATGCCGTTTCAGGATTTAATCGATAGGCTTTCCCAAGTGCTGTAGAAAGAATATTTACCTGCCTTGAACTTACAAAAACACTCATGTTCTCTGCAAAAATATTAGCGGTACGCTGGCCTCTTCCAATACTTGCTCTTATCGTTGTTCCTTTTACCGGTTCATAACGGATATGCAACCTGGGTGTAGCAAACCAACCAAATAAACTATTACGATCGGCCCTTNNCCCTTATACCCGCCACAATATTGAATCTCTCTACGGGTGTAAAGGTATATTCGAAAAAACCTCCGGGTATTGCTTCTGTTCGTTTGTAATTATCATTCCTGAAATCTTCATTATACTTATCCGACGTAAAACTTAAACCCGTCCTGAATTTATGTACTGTTGAACCAATAATAGACTGATAAATAAGGTTTGCATAGAAATTTTGTTGAGTAGCATTATAGCGGGTCATTCCAAAATAAGAATCCTGCTGATGATCAAAAACAGATAATTGCAAGCCAATACTTTTATATTTTTTCTCGGGAAAGACATAGCCGATCTTGGCAAAACCTTCATACCGTTTTGTTTCAATTCCTAATCCGTAATGATTAGTAGTGAATTTATCTTTATCAGGATTGAAACCCGTTTCACCACCAGTACGATTATCTGTCAACATCTTAAATCCAAACTGTGTCATGAACCCTTTACCATCCTCATATTTCCAGCGGTTCACTGCACTGAATAAATTTCCGGTTGGCAGGTCTCGGAAACCATCTTTATTGAAATCAACAGTTTTATTACTTAAAAAATCATCATGCAATAACAAAGCAGTACTCCATTTCTTCCCTATCTGTTGTGTAAGGTTCAGGTTAAGATCGGTCTTGCCCATATTATTTATGTAGGCATTCAGGTACAATCGTTCTGCTTTCTCTGGTTTCTTTAGTTCAATATTTATCTGACCGGCAATACTTTCATATCCATTTACCACTGAACCTACACCCTTATTAAGTTGAATAGATTCCACCCATGGTCCGGCAATAAAATTCAATCCAAGCGGGGTGGCAAGACCCCTTGGACCCGGCAAATTTTCGACAGTCAATTGAGTATAATTTCCACTTAACCCCAATAATTGTATTTGCTTACTACCTGTTACTGCATCATTGTAAGACACATCGACAGAAGGATTGGTTTCAAAACTTTCACTAAGATTGCAGCAGGCTGCTTTAAAGAGTTCCCGTTCCGTCATTACCTGTATGCGAACAGGACTGATAGCGGAAAGATAGGTGGAGCGTTGCCTGGCAGATACTCTTACTTCATTTAACTGTTGATTACTTGCCAGGATTATTTTCAATTCCTCTGATGGCTGAATAGCTATCGTATCACTGGTATATCCTGCATAACTGATAACTAACCGCTGTACTTCATTATGAGGCGCAATCATAAAAACACCAGAAGAATCAGTAAAAGTTCCATGTTTGGTTCCCAGCCAGATAACGGAGGCTCCCTGTAACGGACGAAAATTACCTTTACTGTCTGCCTCCAGCACTACGCCTTTAATCTGTCCCTGCTCTACAGATTTCATTATCAACGCAGGAATAACTTCATCAATCCTTTTTGTTATACTATCTGAAGACTGTTGCGTTTTATTCTGCTTTTTCAATAACTCTTCCATGGTTCCATGCCGGTAAAGGCAACAAGCTGGCAACCCATCATATACAGCATCCTTTGCTTTCTTAAGTTCGGTATCATGTCCGGCTTCAGCAATCCGTTGCTGAACTTTACCAGGATTGGTGAGAGATGGTTTATAAGCAAGTGTCATTATTTTACTGTCAATATCCCAAAAAGCATTTTTAACTCCCTTGCCTTTTGCGGCTGCCTCAATCCTCTCCTTGCACATTTCACAATTACCATACACTGTAAACCGGGTCGTATCACTTTTCGAAGAGGATGGCTTTTGCGTAAGGCCCACCTCAGTCAATAGCAGCAACACAACAAGTGGAAGTAAATATTTCATGACTTTTGATTAATAGGGAATAAAGCTGCTTGTTAGCAGCATATCAATGGCTGAAAAAACAGCCACCGAAAATCAAAGAACTCTGGTAAAAATAATTTTACCCTATTTCCTTTTCTTTAATGCATTCAGAAAAGTTCTCTCGAAACTTACCTGCCAGCTGTTGTTTGTCATCCGGTTCATATTTCCGCTAACCTGGAAACGATAACCAAGATTCAGCTTTGTATTACTATTAAAAATAAGTTGGATTGCCGGTGCCAGGTCCAGACAATATTTTTTACTGTCAAGCGATTGTTCACCCAGCAGTTCTGCATACAGGTTCAGGTTGGTCTGTTTGTAATCAGTGTATTCTTTAGGAAATAATAAATAGCCCCCGGATAACGAATAATTAATGGATTGATAAAGACGGGTTGGTACATAAATAACTTTATCGTTCCTTGATTTATCCAGAACCTGTGTATGACTTATCGCTCCTGACAAAGCAAACTTATTCCAAAGCTGTGTAGCAATGATACCGGCTTCAATACCACTCTTATCGCCCATCAACGTAATCTCATCATAATGAAATGGTGCTTTGGTAGCCGAAGCATCTAGAAAAGCCGCCATGCGAAAATGTTTATGGATATCATCCTTAGAAAGGAACCGGTATTTCGCATAGAACCTGACCGATTCATACCGGAAATCTGGCGTATGCATATTTGCAAATGTGCCACCGATATTAAACATAAATTTTTTGCTGATACCAAACTGAACCTGTGGCATCAGTCGATGAGAGAAACGATTATAAATATTATCGCTGATTACAAAATGATCGGTGATTTTAACACTGATGGAATTAGCCGGCAAATTAGAAGCCGGCTCACTAAACACATAAAGTTCCTGCCCATACATTTTAACAGCCAGCAGGGAAAGTATACAGCATAATAACTTTTTCATTTTTGATTTTTAATCAATCATCCAGCATATCTTTTAACGCTTTCTCCAGGTCTTTGCCTTCAAGGTCCATTGCGATCAGCCGTCCATCCTTATCAAGGAGATAAGAAGTCGGTAATGCATAAATACTCCATTCGGCAGCGGTAGGTGTTTCCCATCCGCCCCTGTCAATTACCTGCAACCAGCTTATCTTATCTTTTTTGATTGCTTTAATCCAGTTCGCTTTTTCGTCATCAAGCGAAACACTGTAGATCTCAAATCCTTTCGATTTGAACTTATCATACAATTTCGCCAGACCTTTGTTGGCCACCCGGCAAGGCCCACACCAGGATGCCCAGAAATCAAGTAATACAATCTTTCCTTTTAAAGAAGACAATCGTACTGTATCTCCGGTAACTGAGGGCAAAGCAATTTCTGCTGCCATTTGGCCTTGTTTAGGCTGTGCATGCAGAGAAATAAAAAAAATTATGCTGAGAGATAATGTAAAAATTGATTTCCAGTTTATCATAGTGTCAAACTTAAAAAGCTTCTTCCCACCATATAGTTGGGAAGAAGCCTGAAATTTCTAAATAGTAACATGATACACCCTTTCGTCAGCTGCTATACCATCCTTCACACAGCAGGAAGCAGCTTTACCTGTCTGCAGGCAGCTCATTTTTGTAGCGGTACTATATTTTTTAAATTGTTTTTCCGTTACAAAATTCTTGTCCACAACAGTAAATGTCTGCTCACCGTTTAATACCTGGTTATTGACATTCAGAAAATGAAAGTTACCAGTACCAATTTTCACATGATGGTCTTTTTCCACTTTCACTTCATTGAAGTTACCGGTCATTTTCAAACTGCCCACTGAAAATCCTGCATCTTCAACCGCATTTTTAATAGCATCAATATCAACTGGCGTATTAGCCTTAAACACAATGCTAAAAGCAGAATTTTTGATATCAGACTTTACTGACTCTACAAACGAAACATTCTGCAATGCCTTATTAATAGCATTACTGCACATAGCACAGGTAAGACCTGTTGCCTGTAAAGTAGCTTTTGAAAATTGGGCGTCGGATGACACAGCCGAGAGGGCTGTTATCAATATCAATAACAGTTTTTTCATAACGATATGTTCAACTGTTATTTATCAGATTTCTTGCAGCAATCTTTACCGTCGTGGCCTTCTTTAGTGCATTTTCCATCTTTGCAGCAATCCATCTTTTCACCATCTTTCTTGCAGCAATCCTTACCATCATGACCTGCTTTAGTGCATTTGCCGTCTTTACAGCAATCTTCTTTTGCCATGCCATCATGATTTTCTTTATGCTTACAATTGGCTTCATCACCACAGCATGATTGTGTTTTTACAGATGCTTCCCTGTCATATTTGCAACAGCCATGGAGTTTATCATACGCTTCAGTAGTGGCTTTAAAACCAACATTATCATAACCTACAACGGCTATCTGCTGCTGAATTTTAGCTGCATTGGTAGTACTGCTCTTATAAGTAACTGTAAGATTCTTTGTATCTGCGTTCCAGTCAGCCGATTTAGCTCCGGCATCTTTAGCTGCCTTCTCAATTTTGGTTTTACACATTCCGCAATTGCCGGATACCTTAAAAGTCTCTGTTTTTGTCTGTGCAATAGCAACAGTAGCTACTGACATAAATAAGGCAGCAAGAGAAAATATTCTTAATGTTTTCATGATTGTTTATTTAAAATTCAAAAATCTGATTATATAATATCAAAAAGGCATCCTTAAACTAGGATGAAGCAAAATTCGTTGAATCTTAAATCCGGAAAACATTATTCTGCAGGTAAGTATCCTGCTCCGATAACAGAGGTGGGGAATGATTGTGAAAATGACGTTGCCCGTCAGTATTTTCAAAAGCAGCGACTAGAAATGCTGATGGGGCTATTGCCTGAATTTCGAGAATTGGAAGCCCGTATGTAACAACAGGAATTTTATTTTGATCTTGTTCCAGCTTCACCACTTTCACCACATCATGACAGCAACCGCTTGATTCATGTGTATCCATTCCACACCTGCCGCATTGATCGGGAGAATTTGCATATAAATGAACAGACACTAATCTCTTCATGCAAAAATGAGAAGTGATAATTACTCCACTTGTAACAGCGAAGTAGCAAATAAAAGATATGGCAAAAAGTACCTTTTTCATGAAGCAGTGTAAAGGTAAGACGGAATTTGCTGAATTACGAAGGACGGCCCAGAAAGTTAACAAGTTGAATAGTAACCTAGTTTACAAACGACCAGTAGACTCCCAGCCTGAACTGAAGACCGGGCAAGGCATACCCCGGGGCAACAAGGTTGTTATTAGTAAACCCGAAACCACCATTCTCCAGTTTTCGGGCGGTATTCAGATTTTCAGCCCTTACAAAGGCCTTAAAGGAACGGATACGGAAGTGCATATAGGCAGCAATATCGGGCAAAGGATTTTTTATCGTTATCGAATCCTGGTAATAAAACTGCCCCTGTACTGGTGAATAGCCGTCTGCTTTATAGGAGGAACGATAACGAAGTTCTGCCCCCATGGCAATGTTTAAATTCTTAAATCCAAGATTACCTTCATAAGCGATCCTGTTGCGGGTATAAATAACAGGTACATTAACGGGGCCGTTTCCAATCACCTGTTGAAAATAAACTTCAGCATGCCAATGCCAGCGTTTGCCCAATTTGATAGTCTTTTCGGCAGCAATCTGTAACACATTAAATAAAGCATTTTCCTGTTGCAACTTATAATAATCTTCGATGTATGTATAATTTGTTGAAAGGTAATAGTGACCGGTCAGCCTGAATTTAAAAGATGGCAAAAAGTAGGAGGCGAAAAGATGGGTGTTATTTTCTTTCTTAAAATCTTTTACTGTTTTAAGAAAATAAAAACTGCTGCGGCTATCAAAAATAAATGATGGAGTACGGCTGGTATTCTCAAAACCTAATTGAATGTATCCAATCTTTTTACCCAGCAGCCTTTGCAGGCTGATATGTGCCTGGTAGTCGCCTTTGTTTAATCCGGTAAAAAATAATTTGCCATTGGCTTCAATATCCCATAAGAGATTACGGGTTTTATTCCGGTATTCCGCATGTCCGATTGTATTGACAAAACTCTTTTGCCCCGAATTAAATTGTCCGGTAATACTCTGCAACTGCACACCGAGCTTAATAAATTGCTGTAGATTTTTTGCATCAGGAAACTGGTAAATGGAAAAATCATTACTGATTATTTTCCATTTATCTCTTACAATCAATGTATCAATAGGTTTCCGCAGGCTGGTGTCATAGTACGTTTTATAATACACTGAATCACCTAAAAAATCCTGGAAAATATATTTATTCTGCTCCAATTGAAATGTATGCTCAAACCGGAGGCGGGGATAAAATAGCGGCACCACAGTCGAGTCCATAACAAGTGAATCCTTTTTCCCCAGGTCATATTGCTGGCGAAGTAACAGCGTAAACTCACTGTACTTATTACCCGTATTAATTTTTGTGGTAAAAAAATTAGAAGAGAACGGATCATCCCCACCCAGTTTGGTGGGTATATTAAAACGATCTTTATAAACGCTGCTGTTCAAATAATTAAAAGTATCTACTATACCTCCATTTTCACCGGACTGTATTTTATTAACCAATGCAACAAAATAATTATTATACCGCTTGTTCACTGATTGAAACCGGGAACTGAGCAGGTAATTATTGTGGTTTGTTTTCTGACTTTTAAAATACCCCGGAGAATTAATAAGCCTGTATTGAAATGCCGCATTCCAGTTTGGCTTCAGGTTTTGGGTATGTGTTAATTCAATTATCTGCTCTACCCGGCTGCCTAACTGGTAGTTGATTTCCGAATAAGGCCTGGTGGTATTAAAGAACCTTACTTTCTCAATTTTCCATTCATAAATATCATAAGCATGAAGCCCGGGATCAAAACCAGTATTGAACTTCGGAGAAAACAACAATGACCTTGAGGCATTCCCCACATTGCCAAGGAATATATGTGAGGCTGGTACAGGAAATCGCCTGGTAAAGTCATCAATAGAAGAATCTAATTTATAAGTACGGGTAGAGTCCAGGTACCGGTAAGATATTGTAACCGAATCTTCATTCTTATCTCTGTGCTGAAGGCTATCTGTGCTACCACCAGAACTACCTGGATTTGTAATATTACCCCCGATCCGCTTTAATTGCCCGCCAACCCGCTGAATATCCTGGGAAAATGAAATCACAGAAAATATAAACAGGAAAACAAGTAACAGGTATGTATATTTTTTTATCAGCGAAAAACAAATTTAAAAGACAACTATAAAAAAACCTTTGCAAAATAGTTAAGCAAAGGTATAAATCAGCAGCAATTCTGTTAATTATATAGCTGCAACCAGTTCTTTAAAGATAGTTGCAAGTTTTGGCTCAGCCTGTTTAGCTGCTTCCAGCACTTCTTCATGAGTGATAATTGTATGATCCTCCCGGATACCAATATCTGTAACAATACTAATAGCAAACACTTCCATACCCATATGATTAGCCACTATACATTCCTGGACTGTACTCATTCCCACCACATCAGCTCCGATAACTTTTATAAAGTGATACTCAGCTCTTGTTTCAAACGTTGGTCCGGTTACTGCGACGTACACACCTTCTTTCACATCATAATTATGAGCGACAGCAATAGCTTTTGCTTTTTGAATGAGGTGTTTTTTATACGGCTCACTCATGTCGGGGAAACGGGGACCAAAATCAGCAATATTTTTTCCGATCAAAGGGTTCGGAGTAAAAAAGCTTATATGATCGTTGATGATCATAATATCTCCTACTTTATGATCGGGGTTTACCGTTCCTGCAGCGTTAGAAAGCAATAAGGTTTCCACGCCAAGTAATTTCATAACCCGAACCGGGAAAATAACATCCTGCGCAGAATAACCTTCATAATAATGAAACCGGCCGGCCATCGCCACCACTGTTTTACCACTCAGTTTTCCGAAGATCAATTTTCCTTTATGCCCTTCTACCGTTGACACTGGAAAGTTGGGAATATCACCATATGCCACTTCTTTTTCTATCTCAATTTCTTCAACAAAATTTCCCAGGCCACTGCCCAGCACTATACCCACCGTTGGTGTTTCTTTATATTGCTTTTTAAGAAATTTTACTGTCTCGTTAAATTGTTTCAAGGCTTTTTTTCCCATAAAAATTAATTGAGTTCCACTTACGTTACTACTTCACGGACAAGCTGCAAACGTACAGAAAAATTTGGGCTTAATAATTATAGCGGTAAAAATCACAAACCTCTTCATCGCACAAAAGTTTTTGCAGTGTAGTGTCTTTCAGTACATCCATGTAATCCATCCATTTACCTTCCACTTTTATTTTGCGATATATCAATCGTATTCCCTGGCTGTAATCAACCCACCAGTTGATATGCCCGGTATATAAAGTTTGAATAGGTTTGCCATCCAGCTTATGCCATCCATAAATGGCAACTCTGTTTTTTCTCGGGTCGCTGGAAATTTTCCCGCTGATTACAACGTCCTTTTTTATTCCGGCAATTAATCCCCTTCTATCTTTTCGTTGCCCTTCAATAATAAGGTGATGCTGCCACATAGTAGGTGTACTGTCACGAAAAGCAAACATCGGTACAGGCTCAAGTTTCACTTTTGCAGCTTTATAAATATCATCCACCATTTTTCTGGTTGGTAAAAAACAATGAAAGCTGTCAGCAATTTGCTGTGCGGCATTGGGTGTTATGTTGATCCTTGCCCAATCATTATCGGTGCCAACACTTAAATAGTCAGGCGCTGCATAATAAGTGGCTTTTATAATTTTTCCGGTAGATGAATCAATTATGCTTGTATTAACTGCAATAAATTTTTTGAGAAACCGGGGGATATTACCAGCTTTTATTTCCTTCAAGACAAAGGAGTCTCTTTCAGCCCATTTCATGGCAAATGCATGGTGATAAAAATCAGTACCTGTCAGCGAAGAGGTTCTTTCCGGCCAGTTCATTCTTTTTATTGACTGGCAGGAAGCAAAAAAAAGCAAGAATAAAACAATGGATGCCTTTATCATACCTATCTCAAAAATAGAGTTTTTACTTCCGATATCCACGGTGCAAAGTTGCTGTTGATGATCCTTCTGAAAAGAAAATTGAAGCTCCGACTTTTACCTATTTCATCCATATTTCACTATTATCTCTTTCCTTATCTTCGCCAAAATTTTTACAGCATGAATCTCCATGAATACCAGGCTAAAGAATTATTAAAAAAGTATAATGTACCCGTACAGGAAGGCTTTGCCTGCACTACGGTACAGGAAGCCGAAGATGCCTACCGCCAGATAAAGACCCAGACCGGTAGCAAATTTGCCATTGTAAAAGCGCAGATACATGCTGGTGGGCGGGGGAAAGGAACAGTGAAGGAAAATGGGATCAATGGAGTAAAAGTTGCCAAGTCCCTGGAAGACATTCAGGAGTTTGCCAATAAAATATTAGGCGGCACTTTAGTTACCGTACAAACCGGACCAGCTGGTAAAGTTGTCAATAAAATATTTGTAGCGGCTGATATGTACTACGACGGGCCAAGTGAAAGAAAAGAATTTTATCTCTCTATTTTGCTCGACCGTACAAAAGGACAGAATGTAATTATGTACAGCACCGAAGGCGGGATGAACATTGAAGATGTGGCACATAATACTCCCGAAAAAATATTTAGAGAATGGGTACACCCTTGCGGTGGTTTACAGGGATTCCAGGCAAGAAAGATTGCTTTTAATCTCGGGCTAACGGGTGAAGCATTTAAGAACTGTACAAAATTTGTTACCAATCTTTATAATGCATATGTAGGATTGGACTGTTCTATGCTGGAAATAAACCCCCTCTTCAAAGCCTCAGATGATAAGATCATTGCGGTGGACTGTAAGATGGGATTAGATGAAAACTCATTGATGCGCCATGCTGATCTTGCATCACTGAGGGATGTAACGGAAGAAGATCCTACTGAAGTAGAAGCAGGTAAACACAACCTGAATTTTGTAAAACTGGATGGTAATGTTGGATGTATGGTAAATGGGGCTGGTTTGGCAATGGCCACCATGGATATGATTAAATTAAGCGGCGGAGAACCTGCTAACTTCCTTGATGTAGGCGGCACAGCCAATGCTCAAACAGTAGAAGCCGGTTTCAAAATCATTCTGAAAGACCCTGCAGTAAAAGCTATCCTTATCAATATTTTTGGCGGTATCGTTCGCTGCGACCGTGTAGCGCAGGGTGTTATTGATGCATATAAAAATCTGGGCAACATACAAATTCCCATCATCGTTCGTTTGCAGGGTACCAATGCTGTAGAAGCAAAAAAACTGATTGACGAAAGCGGATTGAAAGTACAGTCTGCCATCTTATTGAGCGAGGCAGCCGACCTGGTGAAAAAGGCAGTGGCGTAATGCTGAACAGGAGAAGATTTTTTATTCCGAAAATTAGCTGATATACAAATCCTGGTCTTACAGCCGGGATTTTATTTTTTTTAACCAGGAATTTTATATTTAAATATGAAAATCAATATCCGTAACATACAGCTTGCAGACAATCCCTTTCTTTCAAAGATTATAAAAGACACATTGGCGGAATTTGGCGCCAACAGACCTGGCACCGTTTATTATGACCCGACTACAGATGCCTTGTTTGAATTATTTCAAACGCATGGCGC
>MTKZ01015306.1_pt3 | contig 15036 bp, 6 predicted proteins | sample 1042781 | NCBI WGS metagenome assembly MTKZ01 (sample SAMN06212207, study PRJNA360539) | anaerobic digester metagenome | biome: Wastewater treatment plant; material: sludge; isolation source: anaerobic digester fed with sludge from wastewater treatment plant | place: Denmark: WWTP Viborg ...
ACCCGGCGTTGCCCGGGTCCCAGGCCGCAAGGCGTTCCCGTATCTCCATTGCCGCCCGGTACGACTCCAGAGCCCCGGAAAGGTCCCCCTGCGCAAGCAGAACATCCCCGATCCTGTTGTGGCTGACCGTAGGGCCCCGCTGCCAGTCTGGGTTGTCCGGGTCCGAGGCCGCAAGGCGCTCCGCGATCTCCATCGCCGCCCGGTACGACTCCAGAGCCCCGGAAAGGTCCCCCTGCGCAAGCAGAACATCCCCGACACGCTCGAGGCTGATGCACAGAACGCGCTGCCACACCGCGTTCCCCGGGTCCGAGGCCGCAAGGCGCTCCGCGAACCCCAACCTCTCTCGGTACGCCTCCATCGCCCCCGAAAGGTCCCCCTGCGCAACCAGAACATCCCCGACACGCTCTTGGTTGACCGACAGGCCACGCTGCCACTCCGCGTTCCCGCGGTCCAAGTCGGCAAGGTGCTCCCCGATCTCTGTTGCCGCCCGGTACGACTCCATCGCTCCCGAAAGGTCCCCCTGCGCAACCCGAACATCCCCGATCTTGATGTGGCTTACCCACAGGTTCCACCTGCACTGGGCGTTCTCTGGTTCCGAGGCCGCAAGGTGCTCCGCGATCTCCATCCTCGCCCGGTACGACTCCGTCGCCCCTGAAAGGTCCCCTTGCGCAAGCAGAACATCTCCGATCCGCTCGTGGCTGACCGACAGGTCCCGTTGCCAGTCCCTGTTCTGTGGGTACGCGATAGCCCGGCTCGCCAGCGCCTCGTGCAAGAGTGAGAGGAAGCCTGCGGCGACCGCCAACAGCCGGTAGCTGCAGATCTTGTCACGAAGGTACAGCGCATCACGCGCAAGGTCACCCGCGCCGCCCGACTGCACCCGCTCACTCAACGCGGCCACGAGCGCGTCCAACTCCCAGCCGTCCGGGGGGCCCTGCATCCGGTAGAGCGCCATCGCGCGCCTGCCGAGCAGCGCGTCCACCGCCTCCCGGTCGCCCTCATCTGCGTCCTGAACCAGGTGCGCGGACACCAGCCGGTGAAGGCGCGCCACCTCCGGGTCGTCCCCCGGCGTCAGAAGACGCGCCCCCTCCAGCCGCCGCCGAACCCGCTGCCACGGGTCCACTCCGAACCCCTCCTCCTGCCCAAACTCCGGATGCCGCTCCACCGTCAGGTCCCTCAGCCACGGCCACGGAACCGTGTCCGGCGGAAGAAGCGCCGCAAACCGCAATGCGGTGACAGCGGCGGGCTCCAGTGTCTGAAGAGTGGCATCCAGGATCAGACCGAGCTGCCTGCTCTGCGTCAGCATCTGCGAGCCGACGTCCGGGTCGGCGGCCAGAGCATCCACCGACGCCAGGCCGCGCTCCCGAAGCATCGCCAGAAACGCCGGCGGCGACACCTCCGGATGCAGCCCAAGAAACACGCCCACCTGCTCCACCGCAAGCGTGAAGCCCCCCAGATCCCGCGCAATCTCACGCGCAGCCGCCTCGTCCCCGGCGCTCGCAAAGGCGGGGGCTCCTTGAGACTGGTCGGGCACGATCCGGCCGGAAGCGTCCCGCGGCGGCTGGTGCTCCCGGATCAACTCCAGGGCCGTCTCCTCGTCCAGAGCATCAACGGCAAGAAGCGAAAGCTGGCCCCTGACAGGCGCAATGCCAAGGCGCGTCGTGGCCACAACCCGAAGCCAGCCCCCGCCCGGACCCGAAGGCAGCGTCGCAAGCTGCGGCAGCGACAGCAGCTCCGGCTCCGAGACGTTGTCCAGCAGAATCAGAACCGCAGCCTCACGGTCCGGGTCCGTCTCCTTCACCGCCTCCGCGCGCTGGCGAAGATGCTCCACAACCGCCTTGCCCAGAAGCACGCCGTCGTTCTTCTGCTCCTCCGTGGGCGCAAAACCCAGCCGGGGCTCGAACGCAAGCTCGCCGATCAGAGGCAGAAGCTCCTTCTTCCCCTCGGCGCCCAGCGACCACAACCCCCCGGGATAGCAGTCCGCAAAGCCGTGCGCATATGCCACCGCAAGCTCCGTCTTGCCCTGACCGCCAACGCCGTGCAGTGCCGTCACCACTCCCACCGCGCCCTTCGTCAGGTCCTCGTGAAGACGCCGGAGCTCCTCGCGGCGGCCCAGAAAGTGCGGGTTCTGGCGCCGAAGGTTCCCCGGCGCGGCCTCCGCCCGGCGCGCCCTCTGGATGCGCTCCCACAGGCTGGAGCCAAGCGCCTCCATCCGCTTCCGGACCTCCTCCCGCTGAAGCGCCAGAGGGCCCTCCGGATACCAGGGCCGCACGTCCGTGAAGTTCCCCCGCTGAACCTCTTCCAGCCAGAGCGCGCTCGCCTGCTCGTCGCTGCCGGGAACCTCCACGAAGTAAACCGTCGCCACGCTGTCCGAGCCCATGAGCTGATGCACCTGGCGCCTGATGTACTCCTCCCACTCCCAGCGGCAGTACTGGCTCGCGAAGTAGTTGGGCGACAGGCACACGAGCAGTATCTTCGACTGCCGCAGCGCGCCGAGGATCCGGTGCCGCCAGTCGTCTACGTCGTGAATCTCCTCGGTATCGAGGAAGATGCGGAGCGGCTCCGTGGAAAACCGCTGATGATCCGCCGCGATGTGGTCTCGGATTGCCGTCACCCAGCCCTGAGCATAGCTGTCCGGAATGGGATGGTTGTCCTTCCGTGCGTACGAGATGAAGATGTCGTATTCCATCGAGGCCTCCCCGCGAAGCACGCCTCTGGCGCTCCTGGCGGACAGCTTCCCCCCAAAGCCTCTCATTTCCTGTCATATTCTCTCATTACGGAGGCGTCCGAACAGAGGTTGCCGGTTCGGCTGCCCGGGCCAGATGGCGGCCTGCCGGGCGTGTCCTGGAAACAGCACACCGAAAATGCGGCTTCGGCTGCGCCCGCAGAAGGCCATTGTGCACAGATGCGCACAGACCGCGCGCGAGGGGGCGCGTGTGGCCGCTCAGGGCAGGCGGCGACGCGCAGCTTCCGGACGTATATGAGTGGTGAGGCAACGCTATCAATCCGGATGGGGCACCAGGGGCACGGAGTAGTGAGAAGACAGTCCGTGCTGAGCGCAGCCGAAGCGCCAGCCTCACGCTCAAATGCCGAAGGTGGGAGTCGAACCCACACGAGTTGCCTCAGCGGTTTTTGAGACCGCCGCGTCTGCCATTCCGCCACTTCGGCACGGGGACGCTGGATTATAGGAACGCCGCGCGCGCACTGTCAAGGAGAGTGCGCCAGCGCGGATTTGCGCTAAACTGTCGTGAGGGGAGGAGATACCCCCGCCTTGGCCGTAACAGGATTACCGGGCGGAAGGCCGCCCGCGCAAGGTCACGGAGAAGCTTGAAATGGAACAAAACGACGTCCAGTCCGCAACCGCATCCGTTCCCCCGCCGCCTCTGCCGCCGCCTGCGGCCGGCATGCCCGCCGGGGGCGGGCCTCCCGTCACCAACGCCCCCTCCGCCCGCAGAACCGGCGGCGGGCTGTGGCGATGGCTCCTGGGCTGCGGATGTCTCCTCGTCCTCTGCTGGGCGCTCCTGGCGGCGGCCATCGGCGCGCTGTTCAAGACCGGCGCGGCCCACAAGCCGTTCGGTCAGAAGGTTGCCGTCGTCTATGTCAGCGGCGCAATAAGCTCGGGCGCGTCCGATAGCGGACCGTTCTCGTCGGGCGGAGCAGCGTCCGAGCGCGTCATCCACGACCTGCGAACCGCCGTCAAGGAGTCCGGCGTCAAGGCCATCGTCCTTCGCGTCAACTCGCCCGGCGGCAGCGCCGCGGCGTCGCAGGAGATCTATCAGGAGATCGTGCGGGTTCGCGGCAAGGGCATGCCCGTCGTCGTTTCCATGGCCGATGTCGCCGCCTCGGGCGGATACTACGTCTCGGCGCCCGCGGACATGATCTTCGCCGACAACGGCACCCTGACGGGCAGCATCGGCGTCATTCTGCAGACAACCGATATGACCGCCCTCTTCAGCAAGATCGGTCTCAAACCCGAAACGATCAAGAGCGGCAAGCACAAGGACATGTTCTCGCCCAGCCGTTCGCTCACCGACGAAGAGCGGATAATGGCCAAGGCGATGATCCTGGACATCTACGACCAGTTCGTCTCCGACGTTCTTGAAGGACGCAAGCACAAAGGTCTCACGCGCGAGAAGCTGCTTGCTGTCGCCGACGGGCGCGTGCTCACAGGCCGCCAGGCCCGCGATGCCCTGCTCGTGGACGAGATCGGGTCGTTGCAGGATGCGATCCAGGACGCCGCCAGGCGCGGCGGAATCAAGGGCGAGCCGTCCGTCTGGAAGGTGAAGCGCAGCTTCTGGGAGACGCTTGCCGAAGCAAAGATGGACGTGCGGCCCAATGTGATTCTCGATCTCTCGCGGGCGCGAAGCGGAGGCGCGGCGCTGGACGAAATCCTGATGCAGGGCCGCTGACGTTGGCGACCCCGCGCACCAGCGGCCGCCGCTGCATCGTGGTGGACGGCAACAGCCTTCTCTACCGCGCCTTTTTCGCCATCCGGTTCCTCAGCACGCGCTCCGGACAGCCGACGAACGCGCTGTTCGGCTTCGCGAACATGCTGCTGAAAGTGCTCGAGGATTACACGCCGGACCTGCTGATCGTCGCCTTCGACGCGCCGGCAAAGACCTTCCGCCACGAGGAGTTCCCGGCTTACAAGGAGACCCGCAAACCGACGCCGGACGAGTTGATCTCGCAGTTCTCGCTCTCCCGAGACCTCGCCCGCAGCCTGGGCGCGGTTGTCATCGAACTGCCGGGCTACGAGGCCGACGACGTGGTGGGCACCTGTGCGCGGCAGGGCGAGTCCTGCGGGTATGAAGTCATCATTTTCACGGGTGACACCGATGAGTTGCAGCTCGTCACCGACAAAGTCACCGTCGTTGCGACGACGCGCGGGGTCTCCGATGTCGCCGTCTATACTCCCAATGCCGTTGTCGAGCGTTTCGGCCTGACGCCGGAGCAGTTCGTTGACTACAAGGCGCTGAAGGGCGACACGTCCGACAACATCCCCGGAGTTGCGGGCATCGGCGACAAGACGGCGAGCAGGCTCCTCGCGGAGTTCGGCTCGCTCGACGAACTCATGCGGCGGCTGGACGAGCTTCCGGAGGGGAAGGTCCGCACTGCGCTCGAGCAGTCGCGGGAGCAGGTCTGGCTGTCGCGGCGGCTGGCGACCATCGTGACCGATGCCCCGACAGGCGTGGATTGCGCCAGCCTTCCCGCCTATTCCAGGCCATCGGGCGAGGCCGAGCGGCTCTTCCGCGAGCTGGAGTTCGAGACGCTCGGCAGGCGGCTGCCGCCGTCCGAGCCCGCGGCGGGTGAGCCTCAGGAAGCAACCGCGCAGCAATCCATGCCCGCGGTCGAAAGGGTGGAGGACGAGGCCGGCCTGGCGAAGCTCTACGAACGTCTGGCGGGTCAGGCTGGTATGGGCGTCTACCTCGAGACCGATGACGCGGGCGCGCTTCTGCGGATTGGATTGGGCGCGGAAGGGTGGGGCGCGAGCGTTGACATTCAGCCCGCGGGCGGCTCGCAGGGCACGCTGCCGGGAGGCTCGGGCGGCTTCGAAGTATCCGCGGCGCGGCTCGTAAAGGCGCTGGAGTCCAGGGGCCTCCTTCAGCACTTTGCGACCCACGATCTCAAGCGCGCGCTGCTGACGCTGTCGAAATCCGGCGTCTCGCTCCCCGGATGCCGGCACGACACGATGCTTGCGGGTTTCCTGCTGCAGCCGGGCAGGGGGTCGTACACGCTGGACTGGCTGGCAGGCCAGCACCTGGGATCGCAGATTCCGGACGACCTCAAGGACTGGCGGCGAACGGCTTTGTCGGCCGCTCTTATTGCGCGTCTCGCGGCGATTCTCGAGGCGTCCATCGAATCGGAGGGGCTCAGATACCCCTACGAAGGGATTGAGATGCCCCTCGCCCCGGTGCTGGCGAAGATGGAGCAGGCGGGCATTCAGGCGGACGCCGGGCGGTTGAGGGCGGCCTCGGATAGCATGGCCGCGACCATCAGCGCGCTGGAGGCCGATATCTTCGCGCTTGCGGGGACCGAGTTCAACATCGGCTCGCCGAAGCAGGTGGGTTCGGTGCTGTTCGAGAAGCTGCAGCTTCCCGCCGGAAAGCGTACGCGCACCGGCTTCTCCACCGACGCGGAGACACTCGAGGCGCTCGCCCCGTCGTACGAGATCTGCGCGAAACTGCTGCACTGGCGCGAGCTGACCAAGCTGAAGGGCACTTACGCCGATGCTCTTCCCCGGCTGATAGACCCCGCGACCGGCCGGATTCACACGAGCTTCAACCAGACCGGCGCGGCGACGGGGCGCCTCTCATCGAGCGACCCGAACCTTCAGAACATCCCCATCAAGACGGAGGCCGGCCGCGAAATCCGCGCGGCGTTCGTCGCCGCGCCGGGATGCACTCTTCTGGCCGCCGACTATTCGCAGATCGAACTGCGGCTGCTGGCTCATCTGAGCGGCGACCCTGAGCTGACTCGCTGCTTCAACGAACAGGAAGATATCCACGTGCGCACGGCCTGCGCGCTGTTTGGAGTCGAGGCGCATCAGGTCACGGCCGACCAGCGCCGGCGCGCCAAGACCATCAACTTCAGCGTCATTTACGGCAAGAGCGATTTCGGGCTATCGAAAGAGTTGGGGATCACCATCGGGGAGGCGCACGCCTACATCGAAGCTTACTTCGCGCAGTATCCGCGGGTGCGCGAGTATACGGCCGAGGTTTTGGAACGCGCCCGGACGGACGGGTACGCGGCAACTATTCTCGGACGCAAGCGCTGGTTCCCGGAGCTTCACGCGCGGGATCGAAACGTGCGCGCCAACGCCGAGCGCGCCGCCTTCAACGCGCCGCTGCAGGGCTCGGCGGCGGACATCATCAAGCTCGCGATGATTGCCATTGACGGCCTCGGCGCGTCGTTTGCGGCAACCATGGTGCTGCAGGTGCACGATGAGCTGGTGTTCGACGTGCCCGTGAGCGCGGTCGAGGAAGTGACGAAAACCGTGCACGAGAAGATGGAAGGCGTGTGCGATCTGGCGGTTCCGCTTGTCGTGGACGTCAAATCGGGGCCGAACTGGCGGGACGTGGAGCAGTAAGCTTCACGCCGAGGCGTGCAAATAGCAGAATTCTCCGCAGCCTTGCAGGAATCGCGCCGTAGTTGTAGAAAACACATTCGTCTGCTAAAATCTCTAGTCTTTTCGGGGCATCGGGGGAAGGCGCTATGGGCGTCGGCCCCTTGTGCGCGGGAAGCGAACGAGTACAGGCTGGGTTTCCAGCCGGGTTTATCAACACATGCCCGGGGCCTCCAGAAACACCGGACCAATGTCCGGCAGCCCGGGGCGAAAGAGGAGTAATCGTATGTTCCACGAGATGGCCGGTCCGCTCGTCTTCTTGAAGCGCGGCGTTTCGCTGTTGGCGGGAGACGAAGAGACGGTGGATGTGGCCGGCGGTGGCGGTGGCGATGTGTCCCCGGATGACCAGTCCGCCAGTGCTCAGGAGAGCGCGGATGCTGGGCCTGAGGTGACCGAGGTCGGCGAGGAGGGCGTGCCGGAAGCGGCGGCGCCGGACGCGCCAGAGGAAACGGCCGAAGCCCCGGCGGAAGAGCCGGCCGATGCGCCTGTTTCTGACGCGGAGGCGTTCGAGGCCGCCCTCAACGACCCGAACCTTGGCAGGCCGCCAGGGTCGAAAGGGTCGCGCCAGCAGGTAGATTACTCCGGCACGTTCCAGTCCCTTCGCGAAGGCGACGTAGTGAAGGGCACTGTTGTGCACATTGACCGCGATGGCGTCCTTGTTGATGTCGGCACCAAGTCCGAAGGCGTCATCCGCATGCACGAACTCACCCGCGACAGCTTCCAGAACCCGGAGGATGTCGTCTCGGTCGGCGAAGTGATATCGGTCTTTGTTATGGAGACCGAGAGCCAGGACGGAGCGCTGCTCCTCTCAAAGAAGCGCGCCGACTTCGAGGTTGCCTGGGAGCGCGTGGAGGAGGCCAGCAAGAACGGCAAGGTCATCTCCGCGATGGTGACCGACAGGGTCAAGGGCGGCCTTGTGGTTGACCTGGGCATTCGGGGCTTCGTCCCGGCGTCGCATGTCGGCACGGGCAAGACGCAGAACCTGGACCGATTCATCGGACAGTCCATTCCGCTCAAGGTCATCGAAGTGGACCGCGACCGCCGCAAGGTGGTCCTGTCGCACAGGCAGGCGGTGGAGGAAGAGCGCGAAAAGAAGCGGGCCGAGACTCTTCAGGGCCTGGCCGAGGGCCAGCAGAGGACGGGCATCGTTCGCAGGATTACCGAGTACGGCGCGTTCGTGGACCTCGGGGGAATAGACGGGCTCCTGCATATCAGCGAGATGTCGTGGACTCGCATCAACCATCCCAGCGAGGTCGTCAAGGTTAACGACAAGATCCAGGTGATGGTGCTCAAGATGAACCTGGAGAACGGGCGCCTGTCTCTCGGGATGCGCCAGATCCTTCCCGATCCGTGGCAGGGCGTCGGCGAGCGCTATCACGTTGGCGACATCATTCAGGGCAAGATATCCAGACTCGTGCCGTTCGGCGCATTTGTCCAACTCGAAGAAGGCGTGGAGGCGATTATTCCGAATCAGGAACTGTCCATGCGCCGGATCAAGAGGCCGGATCAGGTGGTCTCCGTTGGCGACGAAGTCGAGGCGAAGATTCTGGATGTGCGTCCCGACGAGCGCCGCATGACGCTGTCCACCCGCACTCTGATGCACGAGCGTGATGAGCCGATGCCTCCGATGCCGCCGGTGCACTCGGGCGGCGGGCGCGAAGCTCCGCGAACCACCGTTGCGGAGCTGCTCGGAGAGGGCTTCGCCGAGAGGCGGGCGCAGTTCGAGCGCGAAATGGAAGGCGGCGGCAAGGCCAAGGGCAAGCGCCGCAAGGAGAAGGCCCGCGCCGCCGAGAGAGCCGAAGAGGAGGCCTACGGCGAGTTGTCCGACGAGGAGCTGCTCGATCTGGCCGTCGACCCTGAGGCTGAAGATGGCGGCTTCGAGGCCGAAGGAGAGGCCGGGGCCGGCGAGGCCGCGGGCGAGGGCGAACAGACCGCGGAAGCGGATGACAGCGCTGAGCCTGCCGCCGAGGCCGAAGCATCCGCCGAAGCATCCGCCGAAGCATCTGCCGAAGCATCTGCCGAAGCATCTGCCGAAGCATCTGCCGAAGCATCTGCCGAAGCATCTGCCGAAGCATCGGCTGAAGAAGCCGGGAGCGAGCAGCCTGAGGAGGCCTGATTGCCCGGCATATCCTGATTTCGCAAGTGGGCTTCGTGGGGCATACCCGCGAAGCCCTGTTTCTTGCCGCGCCCGGGTTGGGGTGCGCGAACCATGCTGAGCGTGGGACTGACAGGCGGTATCGCGACAGGCAAGTCCACGGTGCTGAAAATGCTTGCGGATATGGGGGCGAGCGTGCTGTCCGCGGATTCGATCGTTCACGAACTCCTCGACAGCGACGCGGACGTCCGCAGGCGCGTCGTCGCCGGGTTCGGCCCGGAATGCGTGAGGGAGGATGGCGGTCTCGACAGGGCGTGGCTGGGCAGAGTCGTGTTCCGCGACGCCCGGAAGCGCCGGGAACTGGAGGAGATTATCCACCCCGCGGTTATCTCCCGCATCGGGGCGTGGCTGGAGGCCCAGAGCAGGTGTGAGACCGCTGTTTGTGTCGTTGAAGTGCCGCTCCTTTTCGAGACGGGACTGCAGGGGATGTTCGACACTACCGTCGTTGTCTCTTCGGAACACGATGTGCAGGCGCATCGTCTCAACAACAGGGGCCTGTCACCCGGGGAATCTGCGGCTCGGATGGGCGCGCAGATGCCCCTTGCGGATAAAGAGGAGTTGGCCGGCTATGTCCTCCGGAACGACGGTTCGCTCGACGAATTGCGCACACGCGTGCGCGAGTTTTGGGAGAATCTGTCGGCGGGAGGCGAATATCCCCGTATCTGATGTTCCCATTGTATGCTGTCAGGCTTGAAGCGCCGTGTGGGACATGCTAATATCTTGCGGCCTGAGCCGGGCGGACCGGTTCCGCCTCAGGCTTGGACCAGCCTCTCGCTCGCAGGGCGCCTGATCCCCGATTGTATCGGCGGTATCGCGGGCGATGGGGTCAGATGCTCCCTGCTTTTTCGTGCGGTAGCCGGGAGGAGTGCGCCCGCGGGAAGTTGAAGACTGCTGAGGCAGGATGTTTTGGAGCGACGGTACGGCCGGAGGGCTGGCAGGACACCGCGCCCCGGAAGGAACGGCGTTTGTGATTAGGGCGAACAATAAGAAGGCAATTCGTGCTGTGGCGAAACTGCTTGCGGCGATTATGGTGCTCCCGCACCTGCTGCTGGTGGGGTCGTCTTCAGTCGTAATGGCGCAGACCGAGGCAGCCACGACTAACGTCGCGGTTCTCGACTTCGCCAACGTAAGCAAGTATGGTGATTCGGTGATCTCCCGCCTCGCGACCGACGCGGTGGTCGTGGAGCTGACCAAGTCCGAGAAGTTCACCGTCGAGACACTGCAGCGCACGCGCGAGGCGATGGCCGACCTCGATCTGCGCTACCCGCTGACGACTGCCGGCATGCTTCGGCTTGCTGAAGAACTCGCGGTCAACGCAATGGTTGTCGGGAAAGTACGGGAGGTCAGCATCACGGACAAGCCCCGGCAGGCAAGAGTCGAACTCGAAGTTCAGATGCTCGACGGCGCTACCGGCGAACCGATGAACGGCGCAATCGTGCGCGGCACGTCCAGCCCCGTCGAGAACTTCACGGGCGACGACGACGTGCTCATTATGCAGGCCGTCAACAACGCCGCTTATGTGGCTGTCCGGCGCATGATTGACTACATCATTCCCGAGGCGACTGTCCTCAACGCCATCGGATCGGACAAAGTGCTGCTCAACCGCGGCGCTCAGGATGGCATTTCCAAAGGGATGGTTATGATCGTGACCCGGGGCGACGAGGTGATCGGCAAGATCCGCGTTCTCGACGTTACGAACAACGACTCGACCGCCGCCATCGTCTCCGCGGTGCGCGGGGTCAAGTCGGAGGACAAGGCGAAGGCTGTGTTCAACGTGCCCGAGAAGGTCACGGGCGGGTATGGCGAGCCCGCGTCGAAGCTCAGCGGCGGCGTTATCGGGGCGCCGAAGAAGAAGAAGGGCATCGGCCAGGTTCTCGGCGTGCTCGCCGGACTGGCACTGGTGGCGGTCATCGCGGGGCAGGGCAGTTCGTCCGAAGATGCCTCGTCCGGGGCGGTGATGGCGACCGCCAACGGCATCGAGCTGACGCTGGACCCGGGTTCGTTCCAGGGGACATCGAACCTGATCGAGTATCACATTTACAGAAGCGATCAGGGGCTGCCGGTGTTCTCCGTGCCGGGCTCAAGCGCGTTTGCTCTGGACACCGTGCTCGGCACCGGCGCGACGCCGCCCGAGATCACCTATCAGGAGCCCGATCCGACCAACGCTGCGGATCTCGTCGAGAAGACGGGTGCCAACCCCGGCCTTCAAGTTGGGACGCAGTACACCTATCGCGTCCGAGTGCTTTACAGAGAACTGACGTCACTCACGGGCGGCTCTACGGATTCGGGCACCGACGGCGACTCCTCATACCGCTATCGCCTGTCGCCGCTGACGACTATGGGCCGGGCGACGATGATCAAGCAGCTTCTGCTCGCTGATCTTGTGCAGCCGGTGATGGACGCCTCGGACGTGAGCCTGTCGAGCGTGACATTCGGCTGGCAGTCGGCGCTCGGCGCAGACCAGTACATTGTGCAGGCATCGCTCGACCCGTCCTTCTCGACGGTCGCTTTCCAGAGCGGCATCGTGACGGGATCCCCGTCGGTAGGGGGCGAGTTGCTGACATTGAGCAACCAGAATTTGTCCAGCCAGTTCTCGAGCACGGATTCCGCCACACGGATCTACTGGCGTGTGGGCGCCAGGCGAAGCAGCGACAGCGCTCCCGCCTGGAGCTACAGTCCCGAGAGCTGGTTCAGGAAGAGCGAAGGGCCGCCTCCTCCGCCATAGTTGTCTGCCGCGGAGTGCTTTCGGAGTCTACAGGCGCATGACCGGCTTGTTGCGCGGCGGCTTGTCCGCCGCGCAAAGCCGGTTGCGCCGCACCGGCTTGTGGTTGGCAAGCGAAACGCCTTGAGGGGGCGCTTGAACTGAAGGGTTTTGAGATATGAGTTCTAAGGACATCGGGCGGGTGGTCAGAGTGGCGCGGCTGGCCGCCTTGCTGCTTGCCGTGCTGGCCGCGGCGTCCCCGGGCTTTGCCGCGGGGGGCGGGGGCATGGATCCCGGATATGTGCCGGGCGAACTCGTCATCAAGCTTCGCGCGGGTTTCGGACCCTCTGACGCGGCATCCGTCGCCGCCCTTGCCGGCGCGGTGGTGAAGAAACCCCTGCCGGTTGAGGGCTTCTACCTGCTGGCCGCGAAGGACACCGCAACCACGGTCGTCCAGATGCGCGACGCCCTCCGCACCGATGCGCGGGTCTCCTCCAGCGACCCGAACTATCGTTGCAAGCTGTCGGCCGAGCCCAACGACCCCTACTATGCGCAGCAGTGGAACCTCGTGCTTGTCAATATGCCCGAGGCGTGGGAGCCGATCCACATCCGCGATGCCAGCGGCATTCGCGTGGCCGTGGTGGACGCCTGCGTGCGCACGGACCACCCCGACCTGGCCGGCCGGATCGTTGCCGGATATGACGTCGCGGACGATGATGAAGACACCAATCCGCCGGAAGAGGCGCGTCCGTGGAGTGAGCACGGAACGATGGTGGCGGGCATCATTGGGGCGGTTACCGACAACAGGATCGGAATTGCGGGAGTGTGCTGGGACGGGGTTCAGATTGTCCCTGTCAAGGTTTACGAAGACAGCAACAATACAGTGTATGGCTCCGGCGACGACTTCGTCGCGGGCCTGGACGAAGCCCTCAAGCGCAACGCCAACGTTGTCAACATGAGCATGGAGTTCGCCGTCACGTTCGACCTTCTTCGAGAGAAGATAGAGGAACTGGCCGACGCCGGGATTATCCTTGTCGCGGCTGCCGGCAACGGCTCAGGAAACGTCTCCTATCCGGCTGCCTATCCGGAGGTTATCTGCGTGTCGAGCGTCAACAGCGATAAGGAGATCTCCGAGTTCAGCAACCGGGGGCCCCAGGTTGATGTCGCCGCGCCGGGTGAGGACGTAACGTCGACGGGGGTAGATTCCACCGTCACGCCCATCGCCTATTACCTTACAGAGTCGGGCACCTCGTTTGCCGCGCCGCATGTGGCGGGCGCCGCGGCCATCCTGCTTGCCAACGGGCGGCCGGCGTCTTCGGTCCTTGACGCCATTCAGGCGACCGCGCAGCAGCAGGGGACGGAGATACCCAACGACGAGTATGGCTACGGAATTCTCGACGTCGGTGCGGCTCTGCTGTATCAGTCGTTCAACGTGATCATTGACCGCCCGCAGAACGGCGACAGTCTTTCAACCACCTACCCGCCGGTTCGCATCAGCCTGAACGGAGTCGCCATCGGAACGGTGCAGGTTCTCGTGGACGGTGAGACCGCCATTTCCGGCGGCCAGATAGCTAACGCCAAAGTCTCGCACTACAGCGCGCCCACGACAAGCGGGCAGTTGGCGTTTACCTGGCCCTTCACGACGGGCACGCACCGGATAAACGTGACGGCATCTCCCGTCTACAGCGCCACCGAGACAGTGACTGTCAGAAGCACGTTCACCGTCGCTCCCCGCACTCTGCCGCCGGGCATGTATATGTTCTCGCTGCCGTTCGCGACGGCGGGGTCGCAGACAGGGCTCGGGGACGTCCTGGCGGCCGCGGACGGGTCGCCCCTGTTTGTCTATCGCCAGGCGCGCTGGGAACCCGAGGTTGCCGCTTACAAGCTTTACAACTATCCCGGAATCCCGAACCAGACAGGCGCGTCGTTGCAGCCTTCGAACGTGCGCGCGGGCGAGAACGCGCTTCCGGCGGAGGGCGTGGCCTCGACAACCCTGCCCAGAGGCGTCGGGTACTGGCTGGATCTCCGCCAGAGCGCTTCGCTCATCAGCTCCACCTACGTGGATGACAGCAAGACCTATGCGATCGAACTGAAGCACGGCTGGAACCAGATCGGGAATCCCTTCCCGTTCCCGGTAGGCTGGGGTAGCGTTCTTGTGCGCTACCTCAATGATACCGTCTCCATCACGGAGGCTGTGTCGCGCGGCTGGGTCAGCTCTTCGCTCTATCGCTATGAGAGCGGCGCGTATCGCGCGGATTCGGCGCCGAACGGGCTGCTGGAGCCGTGGAAGGGCTACTGGGTGTATGTGAAGGTTCCTCCCACCGGGGGCGCGCCGGCCGACCCGAACGCCGCGACTGCGAAAGTGACGCTGTTTATTCCGCCCCTGCAGGGCGCTCTGGCCGGCGGCCTGCCGCTGACCCCCGCGGGCATCACCGGATCCGCCGCCTCCAATGCCGCCGGAAGCGCTTCCGGGGCGGTACGAGGCACTCTCGCGGCCGTAAAGGGCTCGTCCGGACGTTAGCTATGCGGAACAACGACATGAACTTGACGGTCAATGACATGGAAGCGAAAACAGGCCGCCGCTGGCAGCCTCGCCCCGTGTCGTTGCCACTTTCGTGCGACGGGTCCCGGCCGTATAATCCGGGTCCGGTGCGCACTGGCGGGAGGGCACGATGATTCCCTGTCCGCCAAACGGAGTGCTGAGCAGAATGACCATACCAACACCCGCCCGACCTGCAGCGCGGATCTCTTTCGGAATCGCCATGGCTGTAGCTGCGCTGCTCTGTCTGCAGGCGCTTCCGGGAATGGCGGAATACACCTCAGTCGCCGTCTCGAACCCCTACATCAGAGTGGTCGCGGGGATTTCGGGAGATGCTGAGCTTGGCGACGCCCGCGGGGGCGGTTCGCCCGAGGTCGGCGGGAAGTTCGCTGTCGGCACCTCCGGTGGCGACCCTTCCAGTTCGCTCGACAACAACTCGGCGCTGCTTGCCGGGTCTGACGGGGAATCCGGCAGCTCACTGGTGCCCTTCGGGGGCTCAACGTACATAGTGATAGATGAGG
>MTKZ01127109.1_pt2 | contig 15036 bp, 22 predicted proteins | sample 1042781 | NCBI WGS metagenome assembly MTKZ01 (sample SAMN06212207, study PRJNA360539) | anaerobic digester metagenome | biome: Wastewater treatment plant; material: sludge; isolation source: anaerobic digester fed with sludge from wastewater treatment plant | place: Denmark: WWTP Viborg ...
AACCCCATTTCCTCAAGGAACAGGCCGGTCTCCTCCCCCCTCTTTCTTGAAGCCATCCACGCCGCCCCGAAAACCGAGCCGCCCGAGATGGTCGAAACTACGGAAAGCTTATCGACAAGCCCAAGCTCCTCAAGAGCCTTCACCGTGCCCCGGTGAAAAGCCGCCGCCCTTGAACCGCCGCCCGAGAGAGACAAGCCTAGGGACATGTCAATCAAAAGGCACACCGAAGGTCTCGATGTCGTTTTCGGTGAACTTGGTTACAAATGACTGGCCCGTGGAAGTGTAATAGCAAAAAGAACCGCTGAATATTTCCAGTGCCTCCCGGTCAGGATGTCCATACCGGTTGTCCACCCCGGCGCTGATGAGCACCAGTTCCGGGGAGATAAGGTCGAAAGCTTCCCTGGTTATGCCGTGTTTTGACCCGTGGTGTGGTGCCTGAAGAATGTCAGCCTTCAGTCTGCTTCCCTGGCATTTGGCTATTTCATTCCAGCGGTCCGCTTCAGTATCTCCGGTTATCAGTATCGAACGCTTCGTACTTTTCTCGATCACTTTCAGGACAAGACTGGAATTGTTCGAGATGGTTTCATCAGACAAAAACGGCGAAAACGGAATCAAAGTGAACTCGTTGGAGAGCTTGCCAAAAGTGGCGTACATGAAAGGGGCGGGCAGTTTGTTCATGGCAACGGGAACCCTTTTAAAGACTTTCTTTCTCTTGACGGCTATTTGAAAGATAATCTTGTGAACATTTCCGAAAGTTTCCGTATCCTTCCAATACTTCGGGTACATTATCCAGGACGGATTAAAATTGTACAGGACCATTCCCAATCCTTCCGGTTCGGCATGGTCAGCGTCAAAACCTGTAAGAATCACCCCTATCATGTTCTTGCCCTCCGCAACCTTGCCAAGGACCCCCTTGACGAAAAGGGCATCTTCCTCGTCATCCGCCGGGAGATGGGTGTCGATGACTATCACTTCTCTGTCGCCAACAAGGATTGCGAAGTTTCCCTGGCCGACTGATAAGGTATAAAGCTTTCCCATTCTTGCTCCTCCCCTAAAAGAATACCCTCTTCTCTTCTTCTATATGGATATATTCTTCCGGCGGGAGCAATCGGATCTTTTCGCCCTTGAGATGGTCGTCGAGGCTGCCCACCTTGTACCTGAAGCCCTTCTCGCCCTGCGCCATGCGGACGAGGGAACGGAACTCGTAGCCGTGCAGCATCTTGTCTCTTTCTTCCCAGAAACCCAGCTTCTTCTTTTTGGCGTCCTTCACGGCCGCGATCACCAGCCTTATATCCTCTTCCTTTGGAAGGTTTGTTCCGTGGATGTTCGAAACGGCGAACCCCTCTTTCAGCATTTTCAGGTTGAAGGTTTCCGGCTGGCCAAGCTTCGCCCGCTCCTCCTTCGTCATGTACGGCCCGGCGTAGGCAAGTATCCTGCCGTAGCAGTCGATAACTTCCTCCCCGCAGGCAAGGAACAGCTTTCTTCTTTTTCCCTTCTTTTTCACAGTCGAACCCTCTCCCTCTGTCAAAGGGAGAGCCGGAGAGGGATTTTCAACTATCCTCAGCCCCTCCTCGACGATCCTTACAAGCGCCTCCTTCGCCAGGAGCGCCCATTTCTTCTGGCGGCTTCCCGCTTCCTCAAGCCGCGGCTCAAGATATTCCCTCAGCGCCTTGGGCAGTTTTTGAAAAGCCGCCGTCGAGGGCAGTTTGACGAGGACAGGGTCCTGCCTGTCCGGCGAACCCGTGCCCGGAAAGTGCAGCTCCGGCGTGTCGATGCCCAGCATCCGCACGCCCATTTTCACCTCCGGCGTGTCGCCGTCGGAGATGGTGAGAAGAGAAGAAGGAGAAAGAAGAGCTAAGGGCATGGGGGCTCCTTAGGGAAGAATTTCATAAACCAAGTATTTTGCCGATCGCCAATTACCACCTGCATCTTTTGTCTTATAGTTCTGTTTTCCAGTCAGTTTCAGATAAGAGCACGAATTGCAGGCTTCCTCAAACTGATTCAGGGCAGAAAAAGTTGCTTTGCGCTTTACATCTATTACGTAACCTTCCTGATTCAATATAGACTCTTCTTCTATCTGTGAATATGAAAATACGAACGCACGCATGACTCCATTTTTTCTATTCATATCCATGCATTTGAGATGGTTCTCAATCCCATAATCCCTCAAAGTACGTTTCTTTGCTATGAGAATAATGGCTATCTTTATTTTTTTTCCTAAAAAGTTCAATTTACTATAATCTCCTGGTTTTCGCTTTGCAAATCGCCGAAGAAACTCAAAAAACTCTTTTGTCTCGTTTTTATATGCCATCTCTTCCATAGTGCCATAAAGCATATCCCCTAGCTTTCTGTATTCTTCTAAAAGTATCCTTGTTAGCATTCCTATTTCATTCATTTTATCAATGTCATCAAGCATTTGCTGACAGCCAACGTCCTCTTCTAGCGCTGGCTGTAGTACGTTTGTTACAAAATAATGATATGACGAGGAATACTGCCCATAAGCAAGAATATTTTTGGTCATAAAGGTATCCAGCGATCTCAATATCTTGTCATCAATAATGTTTCTTGCTTTTGGTAGCAACGCATGGGGAACATAGGCACAACAAGCTTTGACTATATTCTCATCTAAATTGTCGCTTTTTCTAAGAACAATGATAACATTGCCGCCCTGCAAATAAGGAATCGTTTCAATTGGATCTTTCCATTTTATTCTTATCCCATAAGGGATTATTCCAGAAGCTTCATTGTTTATCTTTTTTGCGATACAAGTAATTCGATAATCAAGGTCGCTGGAAACAATTCTTTTCTCCCTGATTTCCCCCATCCAAAAGGCAAATCTATAGAATATATTTGACCATTTATCAATTATTTCTGGATTTTTCAAAAGGTAAAAAATTACAGGTAATAACACGCCACTAAATGTCCCCAATGTTATTAAAACAGTCTTCATTTTCTACCTCCTTTTCTCAAAGAAGCATACGCAAGCTGCTTTATTGCAGCAAAACTGTAACTCATTTTCATAAAACATTGCGAAAATATTATTTTCCACTATAGGTTCTTTGCAATTACAGCAAAGAAGTTCTTTATTTTGATATTTCTCAATTAAATTAGAATCTTTCAACAGCTGCAAGAAGTCATTTTCTATGATTGCCGAGATTTCTTTCCTTTGCATGGTTATCCTCCATAATATTTTTAGCTGTTGTTAATATTTCACAAGTTATCCGCTGTCTTCTTTTTCTCTTTGAGGGCAGCTTCATCAATTTTTCCTAATGTTCCTTATCCTTCGGCGGGCAGGGGTCCTTGCCGGGGGCGATGGTGTCCTTGCTCCTGATCCTGCCCTTCTTGTTCATGACCAGAAGCTCGCCGCCGCCCTCCTTCTTAAGGAATCGCCTTGAAGCCTGGATCGCCTCTTCCTGTGTGTGATAGGTGCCGTCGGGAACCCTTCTGTCGTTCCTTTTCGTCGCCCAGCACGCCGGGATATGGTAAACCAGCCTGTCCTGTCCCTTGGTTTTCTGTCTCATGTTAACGCTCCTTTCCAATCCCCCCCGCCCGTCGGCTTTCGCTTCGGGGCGGGGGGTCGCGGGACAGGATCGAGGGGGACTCGAAGAAGGTTTTGTCCCGCTTTTCCCTCACTGCCTGGGGAATAGGCATAGAGGGAATTCCGCCATTTTATCCATCAGCCTTCAGCCCGCCCCAAGGGTCTCATCATTTCGCTGCGGGCGTTCCTTCCTTCTTGACTCTCGAGCCTTTCCTTTCGGAGGGCTTCCAGTGGCTCAGGCCGAAATCGGTGAGGGATTGCGACCGTTTGCCATAAAACCCTTCATAATTCAAGGCTTTACCCCCTTTTCGTGTTTTGAAGGCGTAAAAGGTGTTGTTGGCAATTCTTTGGTTTTTAGGTGGTTGATCCTGGGTTCGCCAGATCTCAAATGGTCATAGTGAGGATAGGCCACCTCAGTCTTGTCGATTCCGTCTACCGACGGATGGTCATGGAACCAGTTCCCGATATCGGTCGGGACGACATAGTATCTGTCTGTCGTTTCCTCTAGAACGTAGGCAGATAGCGAATCGTTCCCTTTCATGGCGTGACTGGAGTCTGGCTTGAAATAAAGGGTCGTTTTTGTGATTGGGTACTTTCCTCCGCGACTCATCGGAATGTTTATGTACACGCCAAACTCGTACGAAGAAATCGCAAAGTAATATAGAACGAGGAAAAGCGGACCTGCGACCAACCAGAATTTCCAACGTTTTGATTTTTCGGCGTACACATGTGACAGATGTGCAACCACGAAGGCTACGACAACTATGAGTGCAGTGCAAAAGATGTAGGCTGCAGCTCGCGAGAGGAACATGGGTAACCACCGCACTTCTTTGAACAGAATGAAATCAAACGCTACAGTCGCAACCAGCAACAGGAGGATAATGATGTTTGCCGTCCATAGCCTTGGACGCGATCTCAGAATGGCACCGTCATTGGCTCCACGGAGGTCTGGAATGATACCTGCACCGGACTTTTTGGAATCGTACTTGATATACATGAATGCAACTTGAAGAACCGACAGGACTACCGTGTAAGCTACGAAGCATTGGATGAGACCCGTTTGGATTCCCATGACACGAAAGCGAAGCAACCATTCATACCGTGTGACGAAGAGGCAGAAGAAAGTGAAGACGTAAAGGAAGTTTGATGTAACGATGGGGAATACAAAAGCAAGTAGTAGGTTTGGGTATCCGTAACGCGTCCGGCTGTCTAGAGCCATGTTCATTATCACTATCGGGACGGCAACGAAGAGTGCAGTCAAAAGGAAGAACACAAGCCCAGTTTCAATGTATTGAGAACTCAAAAGAGACATCTGGTTGATTCCTCGGCTCCGAATGTAGAGTGCCGAGATCAAGTATCCGGTTACATATACAAAGAACGAGAGAACACCCGCTAATTGGGCGATCGAGATGTCTTCGATTTTCTTATTCCAGTCCATCAGTTGATCCTCCAACTTCATTGCAAACAATTATTAGATTGCCCCGCATAAGCTGCGGAATCTCGTATTCTTGTCCTTATAACATCCCATCATCCCTTTTCCCACGCTACTCCGTTCCGGCCTTACCTGTCAATCCGCCTTGTGAGTATCAGCGACAACCATCAATCGAGCTGGTAGCCAAGCCTTTACAGTAAAACACCTCGGCCAATCCCGGTCTGCTCGACGCAGTTTCTAGCTAATCCTCAAACGCCATGCCGCTTTGAAACGTGCTCGATCTGGTACCTGCTCTATTAACATACGCGTCTCAAGACGCTTGAATATTCTTTTCATCGAGTTCTCAGATGGGACACCGCACAAATCTCGTGCTTCTCTGTTCGTAATTTCTTCATGCGAATGAAGATATTCAATAACCAAGTCTTCAGGAGAAGCAAGTTTTTGATGTGGAATCGTCACCAATACTGATGATGCAGTTTCAGTGATCACAGGATCATGCAGGCGCAGTTTCCGCATTGCGTCAAACGCAGTATTCAATCCCTCGCCAACGTCTTTGTTTGGAGGATTGGGAAACTTATTAATCAAACGCACCAACCGTTGGTTTCTAGCGTATTGGGTATGAAGAATATTGTCAGTTGTCACGTGGCCTACCAGACGACCAGGGCTTTCTACTTCAATTCTATTGTCAAATATTCTTATTTGAATGTCCGCTGCGATGCTATAATCTCGATGGAGAACCGCATTTGTGATTATTTCGTGCAACGTTTCTGGTGGATACTCTATATCCATGAGGCCTTTTTCACCCAGTCTTTTCAAATCTTCAACGATTTCCTGCGTTTTCGCAACGGAGTCATATATTAACCTGTATGCCCAGCCTTCAATGGTCATTGGATCAAATACTAGATGTTCGCGTCCCGGCTCCATCGCCGTTGTTTTGTATCGAAATAGTTTTATGGCTGTACGCTTAGGTAAAATTGCCTGCGGCTCCTCCGCGAACAACAGAGTGCCAGATACTGTGGGGTTTTGATCCACTATCAGCAGTTGTTTTCGAAGCCACGCTTCGGGCTCAGCAGTCGGTACTACTCCAAGAAGAAATTCTATTGTCACTGTCGAATTTTCGATTATCTTTATAGGCGCATTAACTTTGAAGTCTTCATAAGATGTAATTCCCTTATCTAGTTTCAGACGCGTCATAGCCTCGTCAGTATCGACTGGTAACTTCTGTGCACCTTTCCTGATATAAGGTATTCCGTCGGTCGCTTTGGTTATTGATCCGTTTTTGAGGATTTCAATTTTTAAGACAATACCAGGTTCGCTGTCGCAAGTTAGAAATGTAGTTACGATGAAATCAGCTAAAGGTGCAATCTGATTAAGCATTTGCAGTACTGGGTTTGCCTCCTCGATGTCGTTAAATCCGTCCCAGCTTCGAGTTTTAGACGCCCCACTTTTATCCTCACGAATCCCAATGAAGATTTCTCCTCCTTCAGCATTCGCGAACGCGGAAACTGCTTCACTCAATTTTGATGGCTTAATCTCCTTGGCTTTAATATCCTGAAAGTGCCCCTCTTCAATAGCCAATATAATGTTTTTTTCCCTGCCAGATATCGGTACTCGCATTGATATAACCCCCTTATTGACTGTTAGCAATAATTACCTTAAAATTCCTTTTTTCCTCTTCCACCTGTTCCCATCCCTTCCTTTTTCCACGCTACTCCTCTCCGACCTTTCCTGTCAACCCGCAGGGGCGGGGGGATCGCGGACTCCTGTTTGATGACTCCATCATCCCCCCCGCCCTTGGGCTTTCGCTTCGGGGCGGGGGGCGCGGGACAGGATCGAGGAGGGCTCGGAGGGTCTGTCCCGCTTTTCCCTCACTGCCCAGGGGCAAGACATAGAGGGAATTCCATCATTTTATCCATCAGCCTTCGCCCCCCTCTTCGGGAAGCGCAGCGTCATCTTTCAGCCACCAGCCAACGCAAAGCGCATCACGCCTTCGACGGTTCCGCCGCCGGCTTCGCCTTCTTTTTGCCGGTGCCGGGGATGAGGTCGGTGAAGAGCTTGAGGACATCGGGCTGGGCGATGAATGCCATGCCCGCGGCGCCGATGATCCTGTCCACTGCCGCCTCGATCCTCATCCTGAGGGCGTTCCTGGCTGCGGTGGTGCTCTTCTTGTTGAGCTTCTCGGCCTCCTGCCCCGCATCGGCGCTCTGGAGCGCGGCAAGGAGGCTTCTACCCACTGCCATGTCGTCGGGAAGGACGCCGCAGACCCTGAAGTCTTCGGGNNGTATGTTTCAAGGATCGCGTTGACTGCGGCGACCCCCACGGCCACCCTCCTGTTGGGGAAGAGGGCGCCCACTCCCGCAGCCTTTTTGACGGCCTCGGGGGCCTTTCCCCTCTTCAGCGCCTCCCTGATCGCAAGGCACCAGTTGAAGGCGGCGATCAGCGCGTCCTTCTGGGAGCCGGTGAACCCCTTCACCTTTGCCGTTGAATTCGGGTTCTCCTCGCCCATAGCCCCCAGCGTGTCGACATCCTCCTTCAGCCCCTCAATGAGGCCGCTCGGGATCCTCGGTTCGAGGACTTTTTTATACTTGCCCGCAAGCTCGTAAGCCTTAAGCCCCACCGTATAATCCTCTCCCTGGTCCCATTTCGGCATTCCGTTTTTCATTACCATCGGTCGTTCTCCTTTCTATAAAAGGCCTTTACGGCAAGCATTCCGGCTTTAAAGACGAGAAAGACGGGCTTCTGGACAAGTGGGATGCCCCGCCAGACGACCGGGACGATTCATAAAACGACTGGAACACCATAAAAAACGAGTGGGAAAACTCAAAGAACGATTGGGATGCCTTTAAAAACGACTGGGATGCTTTGCAGGATGACTGGGACGAACTGAAATTCAACTGGGACGGTCCAAAAAACGACTGGGATGCTTTGCAGAATAACTGGGACGATTCAAAGAACGATTGGGATCTCTTTAAAAATGAGTGGGATGACCTTCCGTGCGGCTCAGACGCCTTGAAAAACCGAAATGACGCCTGAATCCGGCCCTTCAACCCTTCAAAATACGACTTTGGAATGACGGACCCCCCGAAAAACACGCCTTAAAACCTCTTTTAGCCTTTTAAATGCTACCTTTCTCTATCGGACTAGAGCGTACTTATAATGCCTCGGAGCCGTTTTGTCAAGGAAAAAGGCCCGCCCCGGTGAATTGCCTGCCGGGGCGGGGTGGCAGGCCTTCGAATGGGGGATCTCCGGCCTGCCCGTCACCCCCGCCAGGGTGGGTTCTTAGGGAGTGGCGGGGGATTCGTGGATTTATCGATAACCATAGGGAAGAGGGAACAGCGGCCTATTCATCTTCTTCCGCCGGCGTCAGCTCTCCTATCTTCGCCGTTGCCTGCGGCGCCATCGGATGATTGCAGACCAGCTCTATTATCACCTCGTCCCCTTCCACCTCGATGACCCGGTAAAGAGACTCTCTTCCTTCATCCTCGGATGAATCCGTGAACCGGACGACATCACCCTCTTCGATCACCTTTCCAGCCATGCCTAGAACATGGGTTCCGAAAGAAGAGATGTCAAGAAGAGGGATAACCCCCCTGTATCAAAAGAGGGTTGGGAGGGGTTTATCTTCCCCTGCGAAAAGCTGTTCAAGTTCTTCGAGATCGCCCCCGAGGCGAAAGCGAATCTGGAAGGAGAGAGGGAGACAAACTAAAAAGGGCATGGGAGTGGGGGTGAGGAGCATCTTGAACGCAGATTTGATTGTGGTATATAATCCCTTACGGAGGCGATATGTACCAAAACCGAAAAGAGCTTTATAAGAAGCTTGAGGAAAACCGTAAATCCAAGGTAATTGTGTATGTAACTGGAGACAGAAGGAGCCTTGAAACTAGAATCCATCAAGAAGTCCTGGATTTCTTTGTCCATCATCTTGACCTTATCCGCAATGTGCCGAAGATCTCGCTTTATCTCTATACGACTGGCGGCGATACCTTGGCCGCATGGAGCATCGTCAATTTGATTCGCCAATTTTGCGAGGATTTGGAAGTAATAATACCGTCAAAAGCGCACAGTGCCGGCACGCTTATTTGTCTCGGCGCGAACAACATCGTTATGACAAAGCAGGCCACCCTCAGCCCGATAGACCCAAGCCTAAATACGCCTCTGAATCCGCAGGTGCCGGGGGCGCCACCCGCTGTGCGCTATCCCGTCAGTGTTGAAGCGATTAACGGCTTCATAGAGCTGGCAAGGGAGGAACTTAAAATCAGCACAAACGCCGAGCTTACCTCTGTTTTGGGAATTTTGGCGGCTAACGTCCACCCACTTGTGCTGGGACAGGTATATAGAACCCGAAGCCAAATACGCATGCTTGGAAGAAGGCTCCTTCAAAAACACAAGAAGGATGGAGAAGAGAAAATAGAAAAATTATTAGATTTTCTCTGCAGTGAGTCCGGAAGCCATGATTATACGATTTACAGACAAGAAGCTAGGGAAAGCCTCGGTCTCAACGTTATGAAGCCCGATGACGAACTGTACAGCTCGCGAATGGAGATCTATGATGATATCATCAAGGAACTGGAATTGAATGCGCCGTTTGATCCAAACCTTCTTTTAAAAGGACAAAGTCAAGTCTCGTATAATTTAAAACGCGCTGTAATAGAAAGTATTGATGGCGGCAGCCATAAATTTTTTAGCGAGGGACAGTTGGCCAAGAAACAAATGCCAATCCCGAACAGTGGGTTGATGCAAGATGTGTTGCAAGATATCAGAACATATGAGGGGTGGAAACATGAATCTGTATAAAACGAACTCAGGTGAATGCGAGATGAATCAAGACTATCTTAATTCAGATTCTGGTGGTTTTTTCTATGAATCATCCGCTGAAATCCCCGGTTGTTTTGGGGCTGGGATGCCGGCAATTTTTGAACCAGTAATGGTTTACAGGAAGTTTTTACCTTCCAGACCGAAAGAAACAACTTTGGAAATACCGGCAAGAACGGAACTTTCAAGAGAAGACCTGATCACCCTTTACGCGGAAGCGGCTGAGGAAGACAAGAATCTGGCAGAACAGGGCCTTTCCCATTACGCCGCCGTTCTCGATGAAGAGGAAGAATTTGAGTGAAGAGGGGCGACGTATACTTCGCCGATCTTAACCCGGTAAAAGGTTCCGAACAGGCAGGGGGGCGTCCCGTAATAATTTATGAAGCAGACAAGTTGCTGGATATTCCAACGAAACAAACCGTAGTAATCATTCCGTTAACCAAAAACCTCAAGCGGGCCAAATTACCGACTTGCGTCTTTGTTCCATATCCCGAAGGTGGATTAAAGCGGGATTCTGTGGCACTCTGCCATCAGATCAGAGCATTGGACAAATCTGGGATCGGTAACTATTGGGGAACATTGCCAGCATCCCGGATGGAAGAAATTGACAAAGCCATGCTGTTCACGACGGGGATAAAGATTTAAAGGCTGCTCACCCGGCCCGCGTTGAAACATTAGGAGCAGGAAGCGGCAGTGAGGGCGGGGGGATTCCCTTTATGCTAGAATGGGGCTTCTGAAATGGAGGTGACAATGGAAAAGATGATGGCGATGTGCGGGCTTGACTGCGGCCAATGCCCGGCGTTTCTGGCAACCATGCACGACAGCGACGAGGAGAGAAAGAAGACCGCCGAGACTTGGACCAAGATGTACGGCCACGAGATAAAGCCGGAGGAGATCAATTGCTATGGCTGCCTATCGGTCGGCAAGAAACTCCTCGCCCACTGCGCCGTGTGCGAGATCCGCAAGTGCGGCCTTGAAAGATCCGTCGTGAACTGCGCCGCCTGCCCCGAATACCCCTGCGAAAAGCTCTCCAAGTTCTTCGAGATCGCCCCCGAGGCGAAAGGGAATCTGGAGAGAGAGAGGCATTAAGTCCGGATAATCTAGGGAAGTGCTTTTTCTTTATTTTTATTGTCATCCGCAGGTTTTAGCATGGCTTTGATGTTCATTGGAGGAAGAAGAAGTGGGGGCATCCCTGCTTTTGCTGTTATGGAAGCAATTGTTTCTCTCAAGAAGGGAAAAACCAAGGCTGGGGCGCTCACTTGAGCAAATTGTTCCAGGCTCATATTCTCACTACCGCCCACAGTTGAAAACATTCCGACCATTGAGCAAATTATTTTAAAGGATTTGCTCTTGTCTTCAATTTGACAGCTCAACTCGCAAGTCATTTTGTTGTTTTCTGGCGCCACAGATACGCTTGCATCAAACCTCATGACAAGTTCGGATTTTGGTGGAATTACTGGTTCGCGTTGAAATTCCAACTTCGTTAATAGCACGTTGTCAAAATTGATACCGGGCTGCTTCTTCTCATCCATCTTAAGCCACCATTTCCAATAAAGAAAATACCTGCAAATCCGATTTTACCGTAGCAACCTTGTCTTCTCTTTGTTCAACATTCCAATCCTTGTATTTTGCTACACTTCTTCTCATGGGAGAGAGGCTCTCCATCAACAAAGAACCACAGCAAGGCTCGCTTTCACAAACAAAGAGGAAATTAAAGATTTTGTTTGTCCAAAGGTACTCCATTTTTATTTCCGTTACAAGGCTAAGAAAATCATGGGAATAGTAAACATCATCCTCTTTAATGGCAAAAACGTAATTGTCCTGCGTCTCTTCATAATACACCGTTGGATTTAGCGCAGGGTATATCTTTTTGATCCGTTTTTTGACTTCTTCGACAATGAAGAGATCTTGATATAGCATGCCATCCCCTTTCAATAGGTTCTTAAAACAGCAAGAACTTTATCTAACTCCTTTAGGCTATTTTCCATTTCTTTCTCATTGAGGCATTGCTCTTCATAGTCAGCTTTCCTTCTCTTGTGATAAAGATTGTCTAAAACATTAAGATCGGCCAGCTCGTTCTGGTTTGCTTTCCTTTTCTTTATGAGACACCATGAGAGAGCATTACTTATCCTGCCATGAGAATAGCGATCCTTGTTCTCTATGCCGTGTTTCAAAATAAACTCATCATGATAGTTCTTATTTTGGATTAATACATATTTTGCCATCTGGAACGCAGAATAATATGCCCTTGATGCCCCAGCATTATATTTCCCCATGGCCTTGCACTTTTCAGCGATCAGCTTGTTTTCCTCTGCCTTTTCCATCAAACTCATAGCGCCTCATGGTACTTTAATAGAAAAGGGGTTGTCAAGGGGGATATTAAATATCATCCGTGAAGTTAAGATCCCCGGGAAGAATATTGCCGGCTTCCATCCTTTCCTCCCAGTCTTTTTCAGCTTGCCATCCCTTTTGAAGGAAATAAACTAACCTATCAACGACATCCTCTGCTTCAAAAAAGAACATCAGGCTTTCCGCCTTGCAATAGTGAGCATTAATGGTGTTCATCAGTCTTTCAAGAGCTTTCATAGCTTCATCCATATCACTATAGGATATCTTCGGCATTGAATGCTTATTCGGTTCTCTTAGCAGGTTAAAATCGTAATGAGCCAATAATTTATCCCGCCATGTCTTTGCATTTTCTGCCTTCTTTATTATCTCATTCACTATCTTTCCGACCTCAGCTTTTATCTCGTTGTCTACCAATCCAGGCAATCGCCTTATGGTCATATTGTCTTTGCTTCCTCGTTTTCCCTTTGTTGATACGACATCAGTGAGTTTGGCTAATTGCAGCACGATATCATCAAAAAGAATCTTCCAGAGAGTTTTAAAAAACACATCTGCCGTATTGTCCATTAGGTCAATCCGCCTGTCGGATTTGGCAAAAAGGGCTTGATACATTTTCCACCGACTGTTGACCCAGATAATTTGGTTCTTAGGCTCAAACTCCAAGTGCAACACTGTAGTATTAAGAAGGAGGTGTTGCCATGGGAGAGAAGTACAGCCATTTGAGCCTCTCCGAGCGTGAAGAGATCAGCCGGGGCCTTGCCAGTGGGTCTAGCCTGCTGGCGATCGCCAGCAGGCTAGGTCGAAACAGGGGGACGATAAGCCGTGAAGTAGCCAGGAACGGGCCGGACAAGGAGAGGTACAGGCTGGCAGAAGCTGTTCGTCTGGCTGATGAGAGATCAAGAAAGCCTCGCAGAAAACGTAAGTTGAGCAGTGAAGGACTCTGGGGTAAGGTGGTAAAGTTGCTTATGAAAAACTGGTCGCCTGAGGAGATTGCGGGGAGATTCAAACGAGAGTATCCTGACGATATGAGCAAGCAGGTATCGCATGAAACGATCTACTGTGCCATCTACCTTATGCCCCGCGGGGAACTGCGCAAAGAACTTTTAAAGCATCTACGGCAGGGACACAAGAACCACCGTCCAAGGGGCAAAGGCGCCGACAGGCGGGGAACTATTCCCAACATGACAAGCATCCACGAAAGGCCGGGCGAAGTGGAAGAAAGAATCGTCCCTGGTCACTGGGAAGGCGATTTGATTAAGGGAGCAAGGAACGCCTCCGCCGTCGGGACAATCGTGGAACGCGCGACGAGGCTGGTTTTACTCGCCCGAGTGGAAGATTCCACAGCGTCCGAGGTTAGAAAGGCGTTTCAGCGCAGGCTGAGCCGTATTCCCGAGCCGCTCCGCAAATCGCTTACCTACGACCGGGGCAAGGAGATGGCGGAACACGAAAAACTTGCCGGCAAGCTGAAGATGAGTGTCTACTTTGCCGATCCGCACAGCCCTTGGCAGAGAGGGACATGCGAGAACACCAACGGCCTAATTCGCCAGTATCTGCCCAAAGGCAAGGATCTTTCATGGTGCTCCCAGTGGGATCTCAACGCCATTGCCGACGAGCTTAACAACAGGCCGAGGAAGAGCCTTGGATTTGCCACACCGATTGAAGCTTTTGAAGAGCTGCTCTATAATCAAAATGTTGCACTTGAAACTTGAGACCGCCTAGCTAATTATTTCTCGTCGATTCCTTCTGTAAAGTAACCCTCTACCCACTCGTCTTTGTTAAGCTCGAATTTGTCCACTGAAAAGCCTTTAGGAGCATCACAAAACCCGGGTAAACGCAAGAATCTTACTATAGCAGCTTTCGCCTCCTTCATCGTAGAATAGATGCCAAGCACCTTCACACTTTCGCTTCCATCATCGAATTCGTGGCTATGTTGAAGTAGATATACAATATTCATAGCACCAGTCCTCATGGATCCTTAAAAGCCCTATCTGCCCATTTTTTAATTTGGCTAAATTCTGAGCCAGGTCCATTATTATATTTTCCCACTCCATATTTTGCATCGCAAAGCCGTTTAGCGAAATCTTTACCGCTCTCACTCACCGTGGGGCGTAGCCCTTTCGCCCAGCTAGGAGCATCTTTTGCAGCTTCTTTTGCTGAGAGTCCAGATACCGGCACTTTCAGCGCTCCTATCTTTTTTGCAACGCTGCCTACAGCGACATATGTAACAACCTCTTCAAGTCCCTTTGAAACACCCTTTTCAACTATTTCGCCAGTATTTTTGTTGATCCCGTCTTTGAGTTGCGCTCCTGATTTTGGTGCGTTTTCGAGATATTCCGGCGCTCCAAGCTGGTAACTTTCTTTTGCCTGGGAACTTGAACCCCTTTCTGTACTTGTAAGACCCAGTACTTCAACTTTCGCCCATTTGCCCATCATGTCACAAAAATTTGTAATTTTATTCCACAGTTTTGTTAAAATACCCTCTTCATCCTGCTTCTCACTAACTTCTTCCGTCGGATTTTCTGAATTTGAGTCTCCTGAATCAGATACTCCCTTATCTGATTTCTTCTCCTGATGCCCTGTCGGATCGTTGAAATTCACCGGGTTGCCTCTTACATACGAATAGAGATTGCACGATTGCGGGTTCAGCGGGTTGCCGGTGATGTTGTCCGGCTTCATGAACCTGCCGATGTTCGATCCGTACGAGCGGTAATGCATGTAGTCGTAGCCGGTATTCGCATCCCTTTCGTGGCCGGTGAACCGATGGGTGTTCTTGGCCGTATCTTCATCCCCGGTGGGATAAGGCGCGATCTCAACGCCGAATGGTTCGTAATCGTGCCTTGATACGACCGTTCCGCTGTTGTCGGTTATCAGCCTGACGGTTCCGAGGTGGTCTGAGTGGTAGAAGAGG
>MTKZ01002511.1_pt1 | contig 15034 bp, 16 predicted proteins | sample 1042781 | NCBI WGS metagenome assembly MTKZ01 (sample SAMN06212207, study PRJNA360539) | anaerobic digester metagenome | biome: Wastewater treatment plant; material: sludge; isolation source: anaerobic digester fed with sludge from wastewater treatment plant | place: Denmark: WWTP Viborg ...
CGCCATAAGCCGCCGAGGCGCACACGGGCCTGGAATGCAAGCGAGCCCCACCGTGGTCGCCGCTTGGGCGATGAGGTGGGGCTCGCTGCGGAGGTCGCTCTGAGGAGCTCCTCCATTGGCGTGGGTGTTGTCAGCTCAGACGCTCGACCACCATGGCCATGCCCTGACCGCCGCCGACGCACATGCTTTCCACACCGAAGGTCTTGTCTGCGGTCTGGAGGTTGTGGATGAGGGTGGTCATGATGCGGGCGCCGGTCATGCCGAACGGGTGGCCCAGTGCGATTGAGCCGCCGCGGGTGTTCAGCTTGTCCATCGGGATGCCCAGCTCGTCGGCGGACGGCAGCACCTGTGCGGCGAACGCCTCGTTGATCTCGACCAGGTCGATATCGTCGATCGACATGTTGGCTCGCCCGAGCGCCTGCTTGATCGCCTCGACCGGGCCGAGGCCCATGATCTCGGGGTTCAGGCCGGACACGCCGGAAGACACGATGCGGGCCAGCGGGGTCAGCCCCAACTCCTTGGCCAGGGTGTCTGACATGACGACAACGCCGGCAGCGCCATCGTTGAGCGGGCAGGCATTGCCGGCCGTCACGGTGCCGCCTGGGCGGAACACGGGCTGAAGGCCGGACAGCTTCTCGGCGGTGGTGCCACGACGGATGCCGTCATCGTCCTTGACGACGGTGCCGTCTGGCAGCGTGATCGGGGTGATCTCGTCCGCCCAGTAGCCCTCGTCCAGGCTTTGCTCGGACAGGTTCTGGCTGCGGGCGGCGAACTCGTCCTGCGCCTCGCGGCTGACCTGCTTGTACTCGGCCACGTTCTCGGCGGTCTGGCCCATGGCGATGTACACGTCGGGCAGGTTGTCGTGGGGCGCCCAGTCGGCTTCGTTGCCTTCGGCCAGCGTTGCGGTGCGTGCCTCGGCGTCGGCGAAGAGCGGGTTGTGGGGACCATCGGCCATGCCGTAGATGAACCGGCTGACCGTCTCGACCCCGGCTGCGACAAAGCAGTCGCCCTCGCCGGCCTTGATGGCGTGTGCGGCCATGCGGATCGTCATCAGGGACGAGGAGCAGTAGCGGTTGACGGTGACACCGGGGACCTGGTTCCAGCCCATGAGCACGGCGGTGGCCCGACCGATGTTGTGACCGGACTCGCCGGCCGGCTGACCACAGCCCATGATCAGGTCGTCGATGTGGTCGGGGGTGATCTGCGGGACCTTGCTCATCAGGTCGGTGAGCACCTGGGCGGACAGGTCGTCCGGGCGCATGTCCTTCAGGGAGCCCTTCATGGCCCGACCGATGGGGCTGCGGGCGGTGGCGACGATGACTGCTTCGGGCATGTTTCCTCCGGTAGTGGGTCGGCTGAATGCCGGCGACGCCGATCGACCAGGAGCGGTCGACGGCTGGATCGAGCGCTCAGCCGATCGTGGTTACCGCATGGTAACAACCGCTGGGCTCACGGCGCGAGCCGACGCGTTCAGCGGTGTGCCGTGACGGCGGGAACGGTGGTGAGACCGACGAGGTAGCTGTCGGTGGCGCGACGCTGGAAGAACCGCGTCACCGGCAGGCCAATGCGGGTGATCAGGTTGGCGGGACGCCATACCGCGTCGATCGCGGCGGTGAGTGCGCCACCGTCGTCCCGCTCGACGAGAAACAGCTCTTCGCCCACCTCCGGGTGGTGTGGGAGCGTGGCGTACACGAAGCCAAACCGGTCGGGCTCGTCGATCACCTCGACGATGCGGCAGGTGCCGGTGACCGAACCGGGTCCGACGGGGTAGGCGAAGGCCAGCGTGGTGCCGATCGCGATGTCGGGCGACGGGGGCGAGAGCGTGACGCCGGCCGATCGTTGCGCGGCCCAGTCGGTGATGGCCCGACGGGCGAGGTCGAAGTCGTCGTGTTCGACCCGGCGTGTCCAGCGGTCCCGCCGAAAGCCGCTCGGAACGGGGGAGTGCAGCATGCCCGCCGGTGCGGTTGGTGCCTCTGTCGCCGCCGACGCCGCCAGCCGGGCCAGCACATCGGTCGACGGCTTGCCGAGGTGGAAGATCGACATGGCGGTCGCTCCTTGGTGTGGGTCGACGAAGGGGAGCTCGGCAAGCGATGCGAGGCCAACGTGCCGAACCCGAGGGCATTCAACGTACCTGTGTTCGCACCATGCCGTCGAGCGCCAGGGAGTGCCGCCGGGGCGCCATGGCGGTGGCGCCGTCCCACTCCAGATCGACGCCGAACTCGAACGGTTGGCGCACAGTGCCGAGTCGTTGTCGTCGGCTGTGGGTGAGGTGGTGCTCGCCGAATTGCGGCGGTACTTTGGCGGCTTCGTCACCGACTACCTGGACCGTGCGCGCAATCCCGAACCCGACTGACGGTCCGGGTGCTTCAGGGAAAAAAGCGGCTGACCGTGTCGACGACGCAGCTGGGCTTGGGGGCGCCGTCGACGGTGACGCTCACCCGCACGACGGCCTGGGTGCCCCCGCCCACCTCATCGACCGACATCACCTCGGCGGTGCCCCGAACGAGCGAGCCAACCGGCACGGGCGACGGGAACCGCACCTTGTTGACGCCGACGTTGACGCCCATCGAGGTGCCGGTGACCTCCAGCATCTTTGGCAGCAGGTCGTTGACGAGCGACAGCGTGAGGTAGCCGTGGGCGATCGGCCCGCCGAAGGGGCTCTCGGCGTTGGCCCGCTCGACGTCGACGTGGATCCACTGATGATCGCCGGTGGCGTCGGCGAACGTGTTGACCCGCTCCTGGGTGACCTCCACACCTTCGGTGGGGCCCAGCGTGGTGCCGACCAGTGAGGCCAGGTCACCCAGGGCCACGGTCGTGACCGGCTGGGGGTTGACCGGCTGAGGGTTGGGCGTGGGGCTGGATGCGTCGCTCATCACTGGGTCCTGATCGCTTGAGGGGCGGGGTTGCTTGAGGGGCGGGGTTGCTTGAGGGCTGTCTATACGATCGGGCGGGGCCGGTTCATGCGTGCTGGCTGGAGACCGAGATGACCTCGCCGGTCAGGTAGCTGGCCAGGTCCGAGGCGAGGAACACCATCACGTTGGCCACCTCCCACGGTTCGGCGCCCCGCCCGAAGGCCTCTTGGCCACGTAGCTGGTCGAGGAGCCCGTCGGGGGTGACCTTCTCGAGGAAGGCGTGCATTGCCAGGCTTGGTGCCACAGCGTTGATGCGCACGCCGTGCTCGGCCGCCTCCATGGCCGCCGAGCGCGTCAAAGCCATGACGCCGGCCTTGGCTGCCGCGTAGTGGGCCTGCAACTCCTGGGCGCGCCAGCCGAGCACCGAGGCGTTGTTGACGATGGCGCCTCGACTCCGTTCGTACATGTGGGGCAGAACGGCCCGCAGGCAACGGAAGGTGCCGGTGAGGGTGACGTCCAGCACCACCGACCACTGCTCGTCGGTCATATCGACGATCGGGGCGTTGCCGCCCAGGCCCGCGTTGTTCATCCACACGTCGATGCCGCCGAGCGCCTCGATGGAACCCGCGACCAGGTTTTGGACCTGGGCCTCGTCGGTGACGTTGCACAGGATGGTGGTGGGCCGGTCGCCCAGCTCGGCCAGCCGATCGGCGGTCTGGTTCAGGCGTCGCTCGTGGAGGTCGGAGATCACCAGTCGGGCACCCTCCAGCTGGCAGCGTTCGGCCAGAGCGGATCCGATACCGGTGCCGGCAGCGGCGGTGATGACCACGCCCTGGTCGGCCAACAGGTTCCGCCCCGGGGGTGGAGTTGGTGCGGTTGGGGCGGCGTGGTTTTCGGTCATGGTGGCTGCCTGTCGTTGCTCGGGTTGTGGGTGGACGTTGCCCGTGGTGTGCTACTTGGCGGCGGGTCGGGGCTCACGGGGCAGCCCAAGTGCACGCTCGCCGATGACGTTGCGTTGGATCTGGTTGGAACCGCCGTAGAGGGTGTCGGAACGGGTGAAGAAGAACAACCGGTGCGGCGCCGCCATCTCGTCGCCATCATGGGAGTTGTCCGCACGGCCATACGGCGTGAGCGTTGCCTCGGGCCCCAGTGCGGACATGGCGGCCTCGCCCATGTCGCGGTGCAGCGACGCCCAGTACAGCTTGTGGATCATCGCCTCGGGCATCAACTCACCTGAGTCGCTCACACCCAGGCTGCGCACCGAGTTCCATCGCATGATCCGAAGTCGCACCGAGAGCGCCGCCAACTGCTGGCGCAGCGCCGGGTCGTCCCAGCGGCCCGTCCGTTTGGCGTCGGCGACGATGTCGGCGAACTCCCGCTCGAAGGCGGCCTGCTGGCCCAGCGTCAGTGCACCCCGCTCGAACGCGAGGGTGCCCATGGCCACTTTCCAGCCTTCTCCCGGTTGGCCGACCACCAGGTCGGCGTCGGTGCGGGCCCCATCGAAAAACACCTCGTTGAACTCGGCGGTGCCGGTGATCTGGCGGATTGGCCTGGTCTCCACCCCATCGGCATCCATCGGCACCAGCAGATAGCTGAGACCGTGGTGTCGGGTGCTGTCGGCCTCGGTGCGGGCCACGACGAAGCACCAATCCGACCATTGGGCCAGCGAGGTCCAGACCTTCTGTCCGTCGATCACCCACTGGTCGCCTTCAAGGCGAGCCTTGGTGGAGACGTTGGCCAGGTCGGAGCCGGCGTTGGGTTCGGAATAGCCCTGGCACCAGTACTCGGTGCCGTCGACGATGCCGGGGAGGAAGCGTTGCTGTTGTTCGGGGCTGCCGAAGTGGATCAGCGTGGGGCCAAGGAGGCCCTCACCGATCAGCCCGGCTCGACCCGGGCCTCCGGCCCGTGCATATTCCTCGTGGAAGATCACCTCCAGGTGCAGCGGCAGGCCGCGGCCGCCGTGCTCGGTGGGCCAGCCCACACACGTCCAACCACCCGAGGCGAGCTCACGCTCCCACGCCATGCGCTCCGCAATGAAGGCGTGCTCGTCGCCGGGGCCTCCACGGCCCTTGAGCACGGCAAACTCGTCGGTCAGATGCTGGTGCATCCACGTGCGCACCTCGTCACGAAAGCTGTGCTCCTCGGCGGAGCGCCCGAAGTCCATGGTTACGTCTCCTCGGCGGTACGGGGGGGGTGACCTACCGGGCGGATACTGCCATATCGGCGGCCCCGGAGCCTGATCACGGCACGGGTTCAGGCTTGCTGATTCGGACCCGCCACACTGGTGCGGTGGAGACGGCGACGTGAAGCGAGGTCGACGGCGGCGCTGGCCATGGCTGCTGCTGATCATGATCGTCGCCGGCGGCGCGCTGGGTTGGTGGCTGAACGGTCGATCCTCGTCGTCCATGGAACGCCGCAGCATCTCGTCGGCGGGCGTCAAGCGGAACTTCGCCTGGTTCACACCGGAGTCGATTGCGCTGGAAGGCGGTCGGCATCCGTTGGTGATCGTGCTGCACAGCCTGGGCATGGAAGGCGAGGGGATCGCCTTCATCGGCGCCTGGGGTGCACCGGCCGAGCAGGAACGGTTCATGTTGGCGTTCCCCGATGGCTTCAATGACTCTTGGAATGCCGGCGTCTGTTGCGGCGCAAGCATGCGCAACGGCGTCGCCGATGTGACCTTCATCAACGATCTTGTGGCGTGGGCCAGGCAGCAGCCCAACGTTGATCCCAACCGCATCTCGTTGGCTGGATTCTCAAACGGGGGCATGCTGGCGCTGGCGGTTGCGTGCAACCCACCGGACGGCCTGGTTTCGGTGGCCACCTCCGGCTCGTTGCCCACGGCGGGTTGTACACCGGAGCTGCCTCCCGACGTGATGTTGATCACGTCGTCCTCCGATCCCATCGTGCCGCCCGACGGTGGATTTGGCACCCTCGCCCGCCAGGACGTGTCGGGGCCGTTTCCCTCCTTGGATGACTCGGTCCGGCTCATGTCCGAGTCGACGGGCTGCGGCAAGGCACGGCCCGGTGAGGCACCGTTCCCTGGAACGTTCACCACGAGGACCTGCGCCGACGATGCCCGACTGGACACCGCCTACTGGCCCCAGCTTGGTCACAACTACGACGGCAGGGTGACCGAGTTGATGGTGTGGTGGTTGGGCCTCGGCTCCCCGGCCGGGCGGAACTGAGACCTCGTTTCGGGGAGCGCCGCTACGAGATGCCCGCCTGGGCGCGCGCCCTGCGGAGTGACGTGACCGAGCCGCCTGAGCCGCCCGCACCAACCCGGGCAGTACCTGCGGGATGACCGGCCCCAGCGCGACCGCCAACCCGTCGCACCGGTGGCTTGCGATCATGGCGGGGCCGGGTCTCTCGGCCGTCACGATCGAGGAAGCCCACCTCGGCGAGAGCCTCGAAGAGACGAACCGGGTGTGACGAGCGGGCGGCCAGACCCGGCTCGGTGGCCGGGTCGGCCAAGAACGCCAGGTAGGTCCACAACGACTCGGCCAGGTGCGGCGGTGCGTCGAGGCCCGTGGTGCGGCAGTACCTGGGCACCATCTCGTGGAGGAACACAGGAAAGTCGTTGATGCGGAAGCGCCGTTCGGGGCGACGGGCGGCTCGCGCGTCGGCGCGCGAGGTGCCCAGGATGATGGTGATGGCGGTGCGGTTGAGCGGGCGCCCGTTGGCCAAGGCCCAGCGGGCCACCGCCACACGCAGGTTGCGAAGGTCGGGAGGGAGATCGGTGGAGGTCATGGCCCCATCATGCTGATGAGGTGTGACAATCTCGCCCGTTCCGCTCACGCCCCAAACTCAGTAGAAGGGGTTGTCTCCGGAAGCGTGGTCGGTGACGTCGATGACGTTGCCGATCTCGGGGATGGCGGCGTTCAACTGCACCTGGATGCCCTGGGTGAGCGTCATCTGGGTCATGGAGCAGCCCTGACAGCCACCCCCCAGGGTGATGTACACCTGGTTGTCGTCGTCAACCCCCACCAGTGTGGCGAAGCCGCCGTGTGAGGCGAGGCCCGGGTTGATCACCTGCTCCAGAAGTTGCTGCACCTGGGAGGCCATGTCCCCGGAGCGGTCCAGCTCGACGCCGGCCAGCGGATCGGGGCGGTTGGGGTTGCGGATCACCAGGCCTGCCGAACCCGCCGCAGGCGTGTCCAGGACTGCACCGGTGAGGTCTGGAACCGTGGCTGCGGGGATCATGACGGTGAGGCCGTCCTGGAGGACCCTCAGATCGTCGTCGGCCGCATCAGACAGGTTCTCAAAGCTGAGGTCGTAGCTGTACTCGGCGCCGTTGGTGCCGGTGATCTCCACCCGCAGACCCAGTTGCTCCGGGTCCGGCTCGGTGTTCAGCACGCCCTGCACGACCTCCATGGCGGCCGGGGTGACGGTGAGTACCACGGCCTGTTCGGTCGCCCCGTCCGCGCCAACCTCGCTGACTGCGGGACCTGGGCGTTCGGCGGTGGCGACCGCCGATCCCTGATCGCTGTCACTGGTTGGGGTTGGGTCGGTGTCGACGGACACTTGGCCTCCAATTCGGGGTGGTTACGAAACAACTTTACCGGCCGAGGCGGCGCTGCCCCCAGCCGCGCCGGGCGTTGCTACTCGCCGGTTGGCCCGGCGCCGGGCTAAGCGGTCAGGCCCCGGCGCTCCAGGTCGTCGGCCATTTCCAGCCAGCGTTCCTCGGCAGACTCCAACTCGGCTTCCACCGCAGCAAGGTTGGCGCCGGCCTCGGCCAGCCGTTGGTGATCGTCGCCGATCCGGTGAAGCTCGTCGGTCAGGCGGTCCCGTTTGGCGCGGATCGAGTTCATCGATCGCTCCAATTCGCGCATACGGAAGCGCAAGGTGTTGGGGCTGGGCTGCTTGGCGCTGTCAGCACCAGGCGTGGGTGGAGTATTCGAGCCCTGCTTGGCGGCAGCGGCTCGTTTGGTCGCGTTGCTGCTGTGCGGCCTTGCACCTGCGCCGGGCGGGTTTCGGCTCGCTTCATCGGTGGGGTCGCCGTGGGGGGTGGCGGGTGTCGAGGTGGTGACGGCTGACGTTGCGTGGCCCCGGCGGCGGCGCAGCCTGCGTTCGGCCTCCCATGCACCGAAGCCGCCTGGGCGTCGTCCGGCGAACCCGTCACCGTCCATGACGATCACGTCGGCCACGGTGCGCTCAAGGAACGCCCGGTCGTGGCTGACCACCACCAGGGCGCCGGGCCACTCGTCGAGAAAGTCCTCCAAGGCACGCAACGTGTCGAGGTCCAGGTCGTTGGTGGGTTCGTCCAAGAACAAAACATTGGGCCGCTTGGCAAGCGTCAGCACCAACTGCAGGCGGCGCTGCTCGCCACCCGAAAGCGTCCCGACCGGGGCCCATTGCGCATCGGTGTCGAACCAGAACGACTCCATCAGGGCCTTGTCGCGCCAGTCCGGCCGGCCGTCAACACCGCAGATGGCTTCCCACACGCGGTGCTTGGGGTTGAGACGGTCGCCGGTCTGGTCGAGCAGGGCCGTCACCGCGGTGTGGCCCTTGCGCCGGGTGCCCTCGGCCGGTTCGAGACGACCCGACAGGATGCTCATCAGGGTGGTCTTGCCGGCGCCGTTCGGCCCAACGATGCCCAGGCGCTCACGAGGGTCGAGGCGAAGTTCGACGTTGCGGAAGAGCCAACCGTCGTCGCGGTTCGCGTTTCCGGCCCGGTCGTTTGAGTGGCCCATCGGATGGTCGTTCGAGCGCGCCGGCGAGGTTTGGTATCGATGGCCGACACCCTCGAGTTCGACAACGACGTCGCCAAGACGTGGGGTGTCTCCGTGCAGTGCAAGTGCCTCGCCGCGGGTTGCGGTTGGGCGTTTCGTGCTGGTGATGGCCTCGGCGGTGGCGATCCGTGCTTTGGGCTTCGAGGTTCGAGCGGGCGCTCCACGTCGCAGCCAGGCCAGCTCGCTCTTGGCCAGGTTGCGTCGCACCGTCTCGGCCTGGACCGCCTCACTCTCGCGTCTGGCCTTGCCCTCCAGGTAACCGCCGTAGCCGCCCTGGTGCCGATGTGCGGTGCCCCGTTCCAACTCCACCACCGAGTTGCTGACCGCATCGAGCACGTGTCGATCGTGGGTGATCAACATGAGGGCGCCTTGGTAGCCGGCCAGGCGTTCCTCCAGCCAGGCGATCGCGTCGAGGTCCAGGTGGTTGGTCGGTTCGTCCAACAGCAGCAGGTCGGAGGGCACCGCCAGAGCCCGGGCCAGCGCCGCACGTTTCAACTGCCCGCCCGACAGGCGATCCACCGGGGCGTCCAGTAGTTCGCTCATACCCAGACGGTCGGCGACCGCCTGGGTTTCCCAGCCTCCGCCCATGGCCTCGGCCACGGTGCCCGAGCCCAGGTCGGGACGTTGTGTCATTTCGGCGGTGACCAGGTCCTTGCCTCGCCGAACGGTTCCCCGTTCGGGTTGGATGCGGCCCGAGATGACACCCATCAAGGTGGATTTGCCCGTGCCGTTGATGCCCACGATGCCCACCCGGTCGCCTTGGTGGATGGTGAGGTCAACGTTGTCGAGCAGTTCCCTGCCGGGGCGCGACATGCCAACGCCGACGAGGTCGACCACCACCTGGCCGCTCAACGGTTCATCACCGCCAGGTCAGGGTGTGAAATGGGCGTGCGCGCTCACGAACTCGGTGGCGGCGGTGGTGGCGGGGAGGAGGAGGAGGAGGAGGGACCCGGCGGCGGCGCTGCGGTGGGTGCCGGGGGTGCGCCTGCCCCGGGAGGCGGGGGAGCCCCACCCGGGGGAGGTGGTGCTGTGGCCACCCCCGCGGCGGTGTGGGTGGCCTGACCTGGCGGAGGTGGTGGGGCTGCTGAGGTTCCGCCCGAGTGCACATGCTTTCGAACCACGTTGAGTGATCGTTGTGGATCGATCTTGGCCAGCTCTTCGAGAATCGTCTGGATCTCATCGGCGGTCGCCTGCGTGGCGGATCCTCGGTGTTGCGCCCACGTGAGTGCCCCCAGGTCGCGGAACAACTGCTCGCCACGCCGATCGTTCTCGCCGTCGGGTGCGAACGTCGAATCCATGCTGCTGATCGCCTGATCGGCCATAGCCTTGGCCTTGTCCATGAAACCCATCGGTTACTCCCCTCGAGGTGGTAGATGCGCCTGTCGCTCAGCATAGGACCGCATCGATGCGTGGTGTTGTTGCCTCGATCGCCGAGAGCTGCTCAAGTACCGTGCCGAGACCGTCCGACGAGGTGGCCGAACCACATCGTTGACGAAGATCATCCCGACCAACAGGAGACCAAGATGAGCGAGCACGCGACCGACCAGGCGGTCCAGGTGAGCACGGAGGGCGATGTGGTGGTGGTCCGTCTTGATGACGGCAAGGCCAACGCGCTGAGCCACGGCATCATCGATGCCGTGGCGGCGGCGCTTGACGATGCCGCACTTGCCAAGGCGATGGTCCTCATCGGTCGTGAGGGAAAGTTCTCGGCCGGGTTCGATCTGTCGGTGATGACCAGCGGACCCCAGCAGGCCCGAGACCTCTTGGAGGCGGGCGCGAACCTGGCGATGAAGGCGTACCTCAGCCCGGTTCCGGTGGTGTTCGGCGTGACCGGCCACGCGTTGGCGATGGGCGCCATTCTCGCCTCGGTGGCCGACTACCGGGTGGGCGCCGAGGGCCCCTTCAAGCTGGGCCTCAACGAGGTGGGTATCGGTATGCCGGTGCCGCGCTTCGCGGTGGAATTGGTTCGTGACCGCCTGGCCCCGGCATGGTTCACCCGTTCCGCCCAGCATGGAGAGGTACTCGACCCGGCTCAGGCGTTGGCCGCCGGCTACCTCGACGAGCTGGCGGCGCTTGACGACGTGGAGGGGCGGGCCATCGCGGTGGCGACCGGCCTTGCCGAGCGGGTGCACCCGGGGTCGTTTCGCCTGACCCGGACCAACATCAGGGGGGCATTGGCTGCCCGGCTGGCCGAGGAGTTGGCAGAGGATCTGGCCGAGTTCAGCGTTGCAGGCTGAGCCTGCAACGCTGTGGGTTAGTTGGTGCGCCGTCTCCAGGCGATCATCCCGCCACCGAGCAGCGCAAGGATCAGCGCCACCAGTGAAGCGATGAGCAACCGGCGGTCCTGCTCGTCGGGCGGCGGCGCCGCCGGCACGAGCGGCTCGCGGCGAGCAGGCGCGCTGGGCAGATCGATTGCGTCGACGTCGGGTTCGACCGGGCCGGCGGCGCCGAGCAGTGGTGCCTCGGGCGGGGTGGGGTCGGTCGGGTCTGCGGCTGCTGCCTGATCCACCGGCTCGACGTCGGTCGGGCTCACCTGCACGGTCTCGGTGGATTCGGTGTTGCGCTTGCCCTCCCGGGAGGCTTTGGGAGGCAGCGACGCCGATTCGAGGTCTGACACGTCGACGCCTTCGGGCGGAGTGGGCGTGGGGTCCACCTTCACTGCTGCATGCTCGCCGGTGGCGTTCAGCATGGCGTCCATGGGCACGGCGCCCCCACGACCGGGATCGGTCGAGCGGGCTCGCTTCCCCTTGGGGTCGTATCCCGCCATCAAGCCACGCCCGAGATGCTGAGCTCGTGGCCCATGCGGTCCCACATGGCGTCGTACAGGTCGGCAAACTCGATGGATGCCTCCTCGGCGCCCGGCCGGGTCAGCGCATGGATGGGCAGCGATTGCGCAGCGGCCTCGGTCAGCGCCGCCCGTTGATGCACCGCCGGAAGGATCGCGTCGCCGTGGGTGGCCATCAACTCGTTGTGCCAGTACTGGGCATCACGTGTGCGGCCAACCCGGTTGACTGCAATGCCCACCAGTTCGGGCAGGCCGTTGCGACGGGCCTGCACACGCTCGAGGTTGGCCAGGATCTGATCGACCCCGTCGGAGGCCCAGGCCCCCGGCTCGGTGACGATCAACGTATGGGTCGCAGCGAACAAGGCGTTGATGGTGAGGAGGCCCAACGAGGGCGGACAGTCGATGAGGGTGAGGTCTGCATCGATGCCCTGCAACGCGGACGCGAGCCGATCTTGTGCGCCCACCGGATCGGTGGCCAACTGCATCTCGCGCTGGGCCAGGAGCGGCGAGCTAGGTGCAACACGTGGGATCGAGCGCAGGGGCGGTCGCTCCCAGGAGGAGAACTCGATCGATTGCGCCATCGAGCCGGGTTGAGCGCCGGCCAGTGCGTCGTCGACGCTTCTGGGCGCACCCGCGACACCAAGGCCGGAGGTGGCGTTTGCCTGTGGGTCAAGGTCCACCACCAACACCCGGGCACCGCGCATGGCGGCGGTTGCGGCCAGACCAAGGGTGACGGTGGTCTTGCCCACGCCGCCCTTCTGATTCACTACTGCCACTCTCGTCACGTTTGCAACGCTAGCCACCCGGGTTGTCCAACTCGGTGATGGGTGGTGGGGGCGTCAAGTGGTGGTGCCCCGCATCCGCAGGAGGAGGTCATCGACACGGTCGGTATCGGCCCTGGGAAGGTCCAGTGCCCGGATGATGGTGCTCCCCAGGATGATGGAGAGGTACAGCAGCGATATGGCGTGCGGGTCCGTCGAGTCAGAGACCACGCCGAGGTCCCGGGCCAACACCGCCAGATCGGAGAGCTGTTCGCCGATCTGAACCAGAGCGGGAACGATCGCTTCGCGCGCGTCTTCGTCGCGGGTGGCCATGGTGATGGCCTCCAGCATCAAGCGGTCGATGTCTCGGGTCTCGCCGGTGAGACGTTCGGCGACGCGTCTTGAGACGTTGGAATCCTCGATGTCCGCATGGGCGGCCTGGTCGGTCATGTCGGCGACCAGACGCCGGCCCTCGGTCAGCAGTGCCTCGGCCAGGATCTCCATGCGGCTGCCGAAGTGGGCGTACAACGCCCCCGTCGTGAACCCGGCGGCGTTGGTGATGTCCTGAACGCGGGTGTCGGCGTAGCCACGCTCAAGAAACACCTCGATTGCGGCAGCGATGAGGCGGGCGCGTGTGTCGGCCGATGTTCCTGGGCGCCCGCGTGGTCTGGGGGCTGAATCGGTCATGGTCGTCCCTCACGGAAGTAAAATTGTCGGTTCTTCACAATAGTTCAACGAAACACCCTTCGCGTCGGAGGCAGAAGTCTGTTTGAGTACCGGCCGGCCATCCGGTGGCTGCCACTGTCAAGGGCGGGGCGTTGCGGTGGCAGAGTGTTGCGGTGCCCGAACTGCCTGAGGTCGAGACGATTCGAGCGGCCTTGGCGCCTGAACTCACCGGTCGAACCGTTCTGGAGGCGTGGGGGCACCCGTCGGCCAAGTTCGTCCAGGCTCCCGGGGCCATCGGTGGCACGTTCACCGAGGTCGGCCGTCGGGGCAAGTACCTGCTGATGGGCTTGGCGGGCTTGTCGGGCTTGGACGAGGCCGAGCCAGTGCCGGGTCACCTCCGGACGTCCAGCGCCGAATCGTCAGGTTCCAGGTTGTCTGGCACCGAATTGGTGGTGCATCTGGGAATGACGGGGGTGCTGAGCCTGCAGCACGCCACAACGGTGGATCCGAGTGCGCATGTGCGCGCCTGGTGGGCGCTCGACGATGGTCGGTCGCTGGTGTTCAACGACGTGCGGCGCTTTGGACGAGTGGCCGTCGTTCCACGTGGGGATCATTCATCCCTGGCCACGTTGGCAGCGCTGGGACCCGAACCCTTCGATCCCGGGTTCACGCCGACGGTGCTGAGAAGGGGTATCAACGCCACGACCCGTGCGATCAAGACGGCGTTGTTGTCACAGCGGATCGTGGCCGGTCTCGGCAACATCTATGCCGACGAGGCGCTGTGGCGGGCCGGCATCGATCCCCGACGTCGCGGGGGCCTGGGGGCACGACGGGCGGAGGCGTTGCACGGGGCCATCGTCGACGTGCTTGGCGATGCCATCGGACGCGGCGGTACGACGCTCCGCGACTACCGCACCCTCGATGGGGCCACGGGAAATTACCAGCAGCGACTTGAGGTGTATGGCCGTAATGGCCGGCCCTGCGTTCGATGTGGCACGGCGTTGCGAAGCATCACCCTGGATGCTCGAACCACAACGTGGTGTGTGCGTTGCCAACGATGATGGCCTTGCCGGGGGACGATATCGATCAGGCCCGGGTGGATCGCTCTCCGCCGAACACCTCCTCGGCAAGGGCGGGGGTGGCATAGACCGCCTGGTTTCGGCCTCGTTGCTTGGCCATCAACAACCCTGCGTCGGCAATCCGCACGATGTCCGGGAAGGCATCGCCCACCGAGGAGTGAGTGACGCCGAAGCTGGCGGTGAACAATGGGATGTCGTCGGTTCCGACGATTTTGGCGAGGGCGAGTTGGAGGCGCTCGAGAGCCTCCATCGAGGCCGAAACCGACAGCTCCGGGCAGATGATGAGAAACTCCTCGCCACCCAGCCGTGCCACCACGTCGGCGTCGCGCACGTTGGCCACCAGCATGGCGGCGAACGATTGCAGGGCACGATCGCCAACCTCGTGGCCAAACCGATCATTGATCGACTTGAATCGATCCAGGTCCGCCAGGACCATGACGAACGGCACCCCTTGGCTGAGCAACTGGCCAACCTGCATCTCGACCACCCGTCGGTTGACCAGCCCGGTGAGGCCATCGGTACTCGCCTGTTGTCTGGTGACCTCCAGCGTTCGAAGCGTGCCGATGTGGGTGGCAGCCTGATTGGCCAAATCGATGAGTTGGTCCCGGGTGCGGCTGTCGGGAGGGAGACGGTTGGGGGCGGCCACGTGGACCACGCCCAGGCCCATCGAGTTGAAGGTCATGGGCACGCACACCGCCGAAACAGGTCCGCTCGGCCGTCCCCGCAACATCGGGCAACTGTTCATCGACTCCGAACTGTCGAACACCACGGTGTGGCCGCGGCGTAAGGCAAAGCAGCCGGCCTGATCGGTTGCCGGGCAGCCCGGTGACCCGGCGGTGGGACCGGCTGCAACCTCGCTCAGCTCACCCGAGATCGGGTTGGCCAGCAACAACTCGCCCGGCAGCGCCGGCGCGACGAGTCCCAGGGCCTGCTCGACCACCGCAAACATGGCGGCTTCGGAGTCGGCGATCTCGAGTGCCTCGGCGATCACCCGATTCTGGGTGCCTCGTCGTGCGTCCTCGGACAGCCTGGAGAATCGCTCGCCCAGCTGCTCCGCCAGCCGATCGACGGCCTCCCCCAGACGTCCGAAGTCGTCGTTACCGACGAGGTTGGTGCGCACTTGGAACTGGCCCTGGGCGATCCAGTCCAGCGTCTGAACGAC
>MTKZ01004262.1_pt2 | contig 15012 bp, 16 predicted proteins | sample 1042781 | NCBI WGS metagenome assembly MTKZ01 (sample SAMN06212207, study PRJNA360539) | anaerobic digester metagenome | biome: Wastewater treatment plant; material: sludge; isolation source: anaerobic digester fed with sludge from wastewater treatment plant | place: Denmark: WWTP Viborg ...
TCGCGGTGCTCACTGACATGGTGGCGACCTCCGAAGCCAACATCGCACGGATAAAGCGAGCTTGCAACCGAATGATCCACCTACCCGATGGTCGCCGAAACAACGATGGGCCCCTCGCCGTCCGTCATCGAGAATCAGTGGGCCCGGCGGCGTGGCCTGACGCTTGTCAGCCGAGCCGGTCTCTGATCTGGACGTAGACCTCCGGGCCCACCAAGGCGGTCAGTTCCTCGGCGAGTGAATGAACCACCGTTGTTTCGCCGATGAAGGGCTCCGGTTCTTCGGTGCAACACCAGGCGATGGTCAGGTCGTCGTCGTCCCAATCGCTGCGCGCCCAATGTCGCAGGACCTTCGACCCGTCGGAGCGGGTCTCCGCGCGAAGTGGCAACTGCCAACACACCGATGGCTTCCATTCGGTTGGCGACTCCCCGGCATCGATTGCGGCGAGGTGAAGCGCGCATCCCTCTCCACCCTCAAACCCGGGACGGTTGTGGAAGATGCAGGCACCGTCGACCACCCGCGTAAGGGTACGAGCATCGTCGGCGTAGATGCCGCCTTCGTGGGCCTCGGCGTGGAACTGGAACCTGGACGGATCGAGGAACATAGCCAACGCACCGGTGTTCATCGACTCTTCTTCATCGAGCAACTTGGTGCCGTGCGAGCAGCAACCTTGGTTCAGGTGCTCTGCGTCTGTTGGCAGGATTCCTTTGCAGCCGTTACCCCAGATGCAGGTCCAGTTCGACGTCAGGAATGCAGCGTCGACATCCCAGATCGTCCCGTCAACGGGATCCTCGAACCGCTCGCGCTGTTGTTCGCTCAAGCCGTGAGACTAGACGAGCGGGGCGATCATTGATGTGGCCTGCAGCAGTCCCCACTAATCTTGGATATGCATCTGGTTGCGGTCACCCCGTTGCCCCCGCTGGACGAGCATTCGTTGCTGGTTCTGTGGTGTCAGATCCTGGTGGTGCTCTTCTTCGCCCGAGCCGGTGGCTACGCCGCTCGGCGCTCCGGTATGCCTCGTGTCATCGGCGAGCTGCTTTCCGGGGTGGTGCTTGGCCCGTCCCTGCTGGGTCAGGTCTGGCCTGGGGGGTTTGCCTGGCTCTTCCCGGCGAGCGAGCGGCAGTCTGGCCTGCTGTTGGGCCTCGCATGGGTGGGCATTGTGTTCCTGCTGGGTACGACCGGTGCCGAGGTGGACTTGTCGACGATCAAAAGTCAGGGTCGGGCGGCGATCCTGGTGACCGTCGGCAGCCTGGGTGTCCCGCTGGCGGTTGGAGCATTGGTCGGCTCGCTGCTCCCCGACTTCTTCGTTGGTGCAGGCGCAGCGCGGGCCGTCTTCCTGATGTTCTTTGCCGTGGCGTTCGCCATCTCGTCCCTTCCGGTGGCGGCTCGAATCCTTGCGGACCTCGGTTTGATGGATCGGCCCTTCGCTCAGGTGGCCCTCGGGGTTGCGACGGTGAACGACATCGTTGGCTGGCTGCTTTTGGGGGTGGTGGTGGGGATTGCCGAATCCGGGTCGTTTGAACTGGCGCCGCTGGTGACCGCGGTCCTCGCAGTGACGGTGACCGGGCTGGTTGTGATTCGTTTCGGTCCGACCCTGCTCGACCGCGTGGCCAAAGCTGTGGAAGAACGGGAGGGTGGACCGGCGGCCGAGGTGAGCCTGGTGGTGCTCACGCTGATCGGGGTGGGGACGATCACCCACGCCGTCGGCATCGAGGTGGTGATCGGTGCGTTCATCGCCGGTATCGCCATCGGTGGTAGCCGACTGGCACACAGCACGGGCTTTCGTTCGTTGGAGTGGGTGACCAACGGCATCTTTGCCCCACTGTTCTTCGCCATCGCCGGCGTTCGTGTCGACCTGACCCAACTGGTTGAACCAGAGGTGGCGTTCTGGGCGGTCATCGTGACCCTTGCGGCGACCGTCGCCAAGGTGGCGGGCTCCTACGTGGGCGGGCGGGTCGGCGGTGTGGGTCGGCGCGACTCGCTGGGGTTGGGTGCCTCGTTGAACGCCCGCGGCGCCCTCGAGATCGTCGTCGCCACCGTTGGGCTCTCCCTCGGGGTGATCGACACTCGTGCCTACACGGTGATCGTGGTGATGGCCCTGGTGACCACGGCGCTGACCGGGCCGGTGCTCAAGCGCCTCTACGGCAGTGAAGGCGAAGGAGTCCCCACGGTTGTGCCCGGCACCGAAGTTGCTTCGCCCGAGCCGTAGACCCGCCCGTTGCGTTGGGAACGTGATGGCGACCGGGCAGAAAAAGGCCCGGCCGCTCTCGGTGGATCGCTGCGGCGGCGATAGGGTTTTGGTTGCTCACGCGCAGCGCCGCTCGTGTGCGTTTCCCAACGCATGCGGACCCCCTGCATCCACTGAAAATCTGAGGTCACACCTTGCCTCGTCCGAGTTCCTTCAAACGCCGCCTGGTCGGGCGGCCGTTGGCGTCGTTCGCCGAAAGCCACGAACGCCTGGGTAAACCCACGGCGCTGGCCGTTTTGGCCTCCGACGCCATCTCATCAACTGCCTATGCGGGAGAGGAGATTCTCCGGGTGCTGGTGCCGGTGGTGGCACTGGCGGCTCTGGAGGACCTGATCCCCATCGCCGTGGTGGTGTGCATCTTGTTGCTGGTGGTGATCTCGTCGTACCGCCAGACCATTCATGCCTACCCCAATGGTGGCGGATCGTACGTGGTGTCGAAGGAGAACCTGGGTATCACGCCGGCGTTGGTGGCGGGCGCCTCGCTGCTGTCCGACTACGTGTTGACGGCGGCCGTGTCGGTGTCGGCGGGTGTTGCCGCCATCACGTCGGCCTATCCGTCGCTCTATCAGTATCGGGTCGAAATATGCGTTGGGTTCATCACGCTGATCGCCGTCGGTAACCTGCGAGGCTTGCGCGAGTCGGGGAAGCTCTTCGCCGGTCCCACTTTTGCCTACATCGTCGCCCTGGGGGCGTTGATCACCGCAGGACTCTTCCGGTCCTACACCGGCAGCCTCCCCCCGATGCCGCCGAACCAGGCTGCTCTGAACGAACTGACCGACAACGGCGCCACACTCGGGGTGCTCACCCCGCTGCTCCTGCTGCGAGCGTTCTCATCGGGCGCCGTGGCGCTGACCGGCGTTGAGGCCATCTCCAACGGCGTGCCGGCGTTCAAGAAGCCAGAAGCAAAGAACGCGGCCACCACCCTCACCTGGATGGGCATCATCCTGGGTGTCGGATTCTTTGGTACGTCGCTGTTGGCCCACCGGTTGCAGCCCACCCTGTTGCCCGACGAGACGCTGTTTTCCACCATGGGCCGCGCCGTGTTCGGTGACGGATCGATCTCCTACCTGTTCCTACAGTTCGCCACCTTCGCCATTTTGGTGTTGGCGGCCAACACCGCCTTCGCCGACTTTCCCCGGCTGGCCTCCATCGTGGCGAAAGATGGGTACCTCCCTCGCCAATTCGTCAGCCGCGGTGACCGCCTGGTGTTCTCCAACGGCATCATCGTGCTGGCCGGGATGGCCGTCGTTCTGCTGGTCGTCTTCCAGGGTGACACCTCGGCGCTGATTCCGCTGTACGCAGTGGGCGTGTTCACCGGGTTCACCCTGTCGCAAACCGGCATGGTGCGCCACCACCTCAAGCTGCGTGAGGGCAAGTGGCAACGCAACGTGGTGATCAACGGTATGGGAGCCGTGATGACCGGTGTGGTGCTGATCGTGGTGGTGGTGTCCAAATTCACCATCGGCGCCTGGATTCCCGTGGTGCTCATCCCGCTGATCGTCGTGTTCTTCCGAACCGTGCACGAGCACTACCGGCGGGTGGGGGAGGACCTCCGCCCGCGGGCCGGGTATGCCCCGGTACTCAGCGGCAACTCGGTGGTGTTGCTGGTGGGCGGGGTGCACCGAGGCACGCTGGATGCGCTGGCCTACGCCCGAACGCTCAAGCCCGACCATCTCCATGCGGTGCACGTCTCCATGGACAATGAGAGCGCCGAGCGGGTACGGGCCGAGTGGGACAAGCGCCGGCCGAAGTTCCCCCTTGAGGTGATTCCATCGCCGTATCGTGAGCTGGCCGGACCGTTGATTGCCCACCTCGACCGCATCGCGGGCCGTGACCACGACGATGTGACCACCGTGGTGATCCCCGACTACGTCGAGGCTCACTGGTGGGACAACATGCTGCACAATCAATCAACCCTGGCACTCACCCGGAGGCTGCGAGATCGGCCCAAAACCGTGGTGATCACCGTGCCGGTGCACGCCCGCAGAGTGCGGGCCGAGCCGCCGCCCTCCTGATCGGCAGCGGCTCCTGCCTGGGACACGGTGGCACCGACAGCGGTGCGCACCGACACCAAGAGGCAAGGCATGGACTTGAACAGAATTGATGGCGCGCCAACCGGGGGCGTGGGTAGGTTGACCGTCAGCCACCACATCACGTTGTCGATCCCGGCGAAGGTGTTCCGCGACTCGGGTGTCTGGCCACGGTCGATCGGAGCGTCCATCATCGTGATCTCAACGAACTTGCAGCGGGTCAGGCTTGACCTCTTCGCGATGGCTGATCATGACTGAGGACGCCACCAACGGACCGCCGGTTGCTGAAGGTTCCTCCTCGCTGCGATCTCGGTTGAGCCACGGCGATGAGATCGTCGATCCGGTCACCTGGGCAGGCGGGATACCCACGGCGAAGGGGATTACTCCGCGGGTGCGGTTGGGGCGTCAGCGTTGGTTCGTCCTCCTGTGGTTGTTGCCGATCGGGTTCGGGCTGTTGATCGTGGCGGTGGCGGCGGCCAAGGGTCTGCGTCATACCGAAGCGGTGCAGGACTTCATCACGCGAAACCCGGGCACGGTGGTACCTGCGGGGGCGCGTCGTAGTGCTGGCTTCCCGATCTGGGCGGGAGTGCAGCACTTTTTCAACCTCTTCCTGATGATCTTCATCATCCGGTCGGGCATCCAGATCCTGAGCGATCATCCTCGCCTGTACTGGACCCGGCACAGCACGCCGGGTCGTGACTGGTTCAGGTTCCAGAAACCGGTCCCGGCCGACCCGCTGTGGACCGCCAAGGACGACTCGGTGGGTCTTCCTCCCCATGTGGGCCTTCCAGGGATTCGTCACTCGATCGGGCTCGCCCGGTGGTGGCATCTCGGGATCGACACGCTGTGGCTGGCCAACGGCCTGGTCTTCTACGTGCTGGTGTTTGCCACCGGGCATTGGCGGCGCCTGGTTCCCACCTCGTGGGCGGTGATCCCCAACTCGGTGTCGGTGATGATCCAGTACCTGTCGCTGGATTGGCCACTCGACAACGGTTGGGTCGCCTATAACAGCCTCCAACTCGTCGCCTACTTCATCACGGTGTTTCTAGCGGCGCCGCTCGCCATGATCACCGGCCTCGGGATGTCACCGGCGCTGTCCACCCGCTTCAAGAGCGTCAGCAAGTTCATGAGCATCCAGGTGGCGCGTTCGCTGCACTTCCTGGTCTTCGTGTGGTTCCTGGTGTTCATCGTCGTCCACGTGACGTTTGTCTTCACCACGGGGCTCCTGCGGAACCTCAATCACATCTATGCCTTCCGTGACGATTCCAGTTGGGTCGGCTTCATCGTGTTCGCCGCAACCATGGTGGTCGTGATCGTCGGCTGGCTGGCGGCGTCACCGTTCACCATGCGTCACCCCCGGGTGGTTCAGCGGGTGGGGTACGCCCTGATCGGGGGAGCCGAGAAGCTGTTCGAACACGTGGACGCCACACCGGGTGAATACACCGAGCACGACATCTCCCCGTATTTCTGGCACAACGGCGAGTATCCCGTTTCGGAGGAGTACAAGGCATTGGCGGCGGGCGGGTTTGCGGAGTATCGACTGAGGATCGGTGGGTTGGTCAGCCACCCTCGCAAGTTGAGTCTCGACGAACTGCGAGCCCTGCCCCATCACGAACAGATCACCCAGCATTTCTGCATCCAGGGGTGGTCGGGGGTTGCCAAGTGGGGAGGGGTCTCCATGGCTTCGGTCATGGATCTCGTCGAGCCACTCCCGGAGGCGCGTTGGGTTGTCTTCTATTCCCTCGGTGATGGTCCCGAACATGGGTTGTACTACGACGCTCACCCGATTGAGCAGATGCGATACCACCTCACGATGCTGGCCTACGACATGAACGATGAGCCGCTGTCCTATGGCCATGGTGCCCCACTGCGTTTGCGCAACGAGGTCCAACTCGGGTTCAAGCAGGTGAAATGGGTCGCCGGAATCGAATTTGTGTCGCAGTTCTCAGACCTGGGCGGTGGCTTCGGTGGCTACAACGAGGACCATGAATTCTTCGGCTACCGACAGTCGATCTGACCGGACGGCGAAGCAACGGCTGAGCCGCAGAACCCAGCGGGTACTCGACCCCATGGCGTCCCATCGAGCGTCTGTGACGTTCTTCGAGATCGGCAGCAATGCCGTCGCGCGGCCACGGGGGTTCCCGCCCCAAGCGAGGCCGGCCGGTTGGCAACCTGAAGCTGGACTGAAGGCGGGGTGATGCCGGGGGGTCCCTTCAGCGTGGCCACAGGATGGGTGGCGCATGGTGGCGTCATCGGAACCCCCCGGTATCACCCAAAGGAGCCATCGTGGCAACCACTCACAAGTTCAGGAAGGTCATCTACTCGTCCCTCTTCGGGCTGGGTCTCACCGCCGGAGGCGTCACATTGGCGTCGGCGGCAACCAATCAGCAAAAACCCCCCGACCACGGTCGAGACGCCCGATGCCGCTGCCAAGCCGGAAGGAGTTGATGTCGGGGCGAAGTCGGATGACCAGCACGATGCCGACGAGGTGCCCAACTACACCAGTTCGGTGACGGTTCCGGTCACCCCCGATGCGCCGGAGGGCGCAGAGGGTTCCGAGGCCGACGAGGCCAAGGCCGACAAGGCCGAGCTGGCCAAGTTGGAGAAGGTGGCCAAGATCGACGCGAAGGCCGCGTCGAAGGCTGCGACCGACAAGGTGCCGGGCACCGCTGCCAAGCCCGAGTTGGATGAGGAGCACGGCAACGTGGTCTATGAGGTCGACGTGACCGCCAAGGACGGCACCGTCACCGAGGTGATCGTGGATGCCGGCAACGGCAGGGTCCTCGCCCAGCAAGCCGACTGAGCGCAACCTGCTCCTCCTGCACCATGACCGGCNNCGGCGGCTTTCAGCGCGGTTCCCTGGCGCCGCATGTGAACTATCCGAAGTCGAGTATTACACTTCGGTTATGGCGCGTCGTCGAAACAACCCCCTGGCGCTCGCAGCCCTGGTCACGTTGTTTGACGAGGACCGTCACCCGTACGACATTGCCCAGACCTTGAAGTGTCGCCGTCACGACCAAAGCATGCGCCTGAACTTCGGATCGCTCTACTCCGTCATGAAAACCCTCGAGCGAAACGAATATGTCGAGGCGGTCGAAGTGGAGCGGGAGGGTCGCCGTCCCGAGCGCACCGTGTATCGCATCACCGACGACGGCGTCTTCGAGGCACAGGACTGGCTGGCCGACCTCGTGGCCCGCCCGGTGAAGGAGTATGTGGGGTTCGAGGCGGCGCTCTCGCTGATCGGCGCGATGAATCCTGACGACGTGATCCGTCTGTTTCGACAACGGATCGGAGCGCTGAAGGGTGACATTGCAAAATTGGNNNCTTTCCGGGGCTGGACCAATGGCGGGAGTGGGCCACCTCCAGAGGGTCTCACGCCGGAGAGATCCCCCAGGAACAACTTCCCGATACGTCGCAACGATCACCATCCACCGACCTCGCCCACCACCACAGAAACGAAACAACGACATGACCGCAATCATCGAAGCCACCGGGCTTCGTAAAACCTACGGCGACACCCACGCCATGGACGGGCTGGATCTGGTGGCCCAGAGCGGCTGCCTGACGGCGCTGCTCGGGCCCAACGGTGCCGGAAAGACCACGCTGATCTCGGCGGTGGCGACCCTGGTGAAGCCCGACGCCGGCACGTTGTTGGTAGGTGGCATCGACGCCGTGGCCCATCCCCAGCAGGTGAGGCCCATCCTCGGTCTGGCCGGGCAGTACGCCTCGGTGGAACCGGCAATGACCGGCCGGGAGAACATCGTGCACGTGGGCCGTCTCTTCGGGCTGAGCCGCAGCGAGGCCAAGTCGGCAGCCGCCGATGTGCTCGCCAAGCTGGGTCTGACCGACGCAGCGGATCGGTTGGTCCGCACCTATTCGGGCGGGATGCGCCGACGACTGGACCTCGGCGCCAGCCTGGTGGGCAGCCCCCGGCTGCTCTTGTTGGATGAGCCAACCACAGGGCTCGACCCGGGCAGTCGCCTGGAACTGTGGGATGCGATTCGCGAACTGGTGGCAGGCGGCACCGACGTGCTGCTGACCACCCAGTACCTGGAGGAGGCCGATCACCTTGCCCGTGACGTGATCATCATCGACCACGGCAAGGTGATCGCCTCGGGTACCCCCAACGAGCTGAAGAGTCGTGCCGGTCGCGACGTCATCGAGATTCACCCGGCCCGTCCGGAGGACCTGGCCGCAGTGGCCGCCATCGTCGGGTCGATCATCGACCACGACGTCAACACCGACGGCAACGCCCGCCAGGTCACCGCCACCGTGGACGAGGCCGCCCAGTTTGCTGCGGTTGTTCGGGCGGTCAACGACAGCGGCATCGAACTGGACGACATCGCCAAACGCCGTCCCACGTTGGACGAGGTGTTCCTTGAAATGACCGGCCGACCCGCCGCCGACGACACCACCACCACCCACGAGGGAGCCGCAGCATGAGCGTCGCCACCACCACAGCCCCGGTCGAGTCGGCCAACCTGACCGCCCCCCGGACGGAACGCCCCGCAACCACCGGAGCGGGGTTTGGCGTGACCTCGATCGAATCGGCCCGCCGCACGGTGCTGCAGTTCTTTCGGACCCCGCAGGTGCTCATTATGGGCACCGTTCAGGGTGCCATGTTCCTGTTCATGTTCCGTTACGTGTTCGGCGGTGCCATCTCCACCGGTGGTGCCGTCTCGTACGTGAACTTCCTGGTGCCCGGCTTTCTGGTCACCGTGATTCTCTGGACGGGTATGGGCGCCGCCTCAGGCGTGGCCGAGGACTCGGCCTCCGGGGTGTACGACCGCATGCGGTCATTGCCCGTGCCCCGCTCGGCCATCATGGTTGGGCGATCCATCGCCGACACCAGCCTGGTGGCATGGGGCGTTCTCACCACCGCCATCATCGGCTTTGCGGTCGGGTTTCGTCCCGCTGGTTCGGTGCTCCACGTGCTGGCCGGGTTTGGGCTGATCATCGTGGCGGCAGCGGCGTTTTCGTGGATCTTCATCGTGCTCGGCCTGGTGTCGGGTAACGCTCAGGCCGCCCAGGGCATGTCGATGCTGATCATCCCGTTCTCGTTCATCTCCAGCGCCAACGTGCCGGTGTCATCGATGCCGGGGTGGTTGCAGCCCTTCGCCGCCAACCAGCCGATCTCGGTGATCATCAATGCCGTGAGGTCGCTGATGGTGGGCGGCACCGGTGTGATCGGCATCGGCCACACCACCACCTACTGGGTGGTGCTCAGCCTGATCTGGAGCGCTGGAATCGCCTTGGTGTTCGCCACCATCGCCACCCTTCGCTTCGGCCGCCGCCGCTAAACGCCCGGACGCCGAGGGTCACGGGTCGGTCGGGTCGGCCGTGACGATTGGTTCGTAGGCGGCGGCCAGCAGTGCGTCCACCGAAGTACCGGCCGCCTCGATGCCGAGTTCGCCGAGGCGGGCCAACACACGATGCGCCGGGTCGGGCGGCGGCGCGACTCGCAGGTGGAGCGGCCCGCTTCGAACGCCCAGCCTCCCTGGAACGAGCGGCCACCATGGAGGCAGCCCATCGGAACGCGCAGCTGGTTCGGTGACTCCATGTCGCAGGAAGGCCAGCAGTTCGTCACGGCCTCGACCGTGCCACTCCAGCAACAACCACGGGTCATCATCGAGTTGATCGGCGAACACGTACAGCACCGCGGCGATGTGCTTGCACGGGTTCTCCCAGTCGGGACACGAGCAGGTGGCCCGCAGGTCGGCCCAGGTGTCGGGGAACAGAGCGAACCCGGCGTCGGCGCACGCCGACTCCAACTCGGGCGGCACCTCCCCGGCCAACAGTCCGGCGGCGAAACGCACCTGCGATGCCAGGATGGCCTCAAGCGCAGCCCACGACTTGGCGGTGGGTTCGTCACAACGCACGGTGACCGCGTAGGGCGTGCGGCGCGACCCCTGAACCTGCGCCACCAACATGCCGGGGTTCACCTCCACCGACAGCACCTGTCCGCTGCGGGCATATCGACGGCCCCGTTGCATGCGCCCACCCAGCCCGTAGCCGGCCAGCATGGTGACAAAGCGCTCCGACCACCAGTTGTCGGCCATGGCCCCGCGCTGCTTGGACGTGGCGATGCCATCGGCGGGCAGCGGCTTGGATGCCGGGTACTGCTGCCATCGGTCGTCCCAACCCCTGCGTGCCATCAGCCGACCTCCCGGTCGCGCAGCGAGATCACGCCGCGTAGGTCCTCGGTGCTCAGCTCGGTCACCCAACCCTCGCCGGTGCCAACGACCGCCTTGGCCAGCGCCCGCTTGTCGTTGATCATGGCGTCGATTCGCTCCTCGATGGTGCCCATCGACACCAACTTGTGCACGTCGACCGCACGACGCTGCCCGATGCGATAGGCGCGGTCGGTGGCCTGGTCCTCGATGGCCGGGTTCCACCAGCGATCCAGGTGGATCACGTGGCTGGCCGCAGTCAGGTTCAGCCCGGTGCCGCCCGCCTTGAGCGACAACAGGAAGATCGGAGGGCCGTCGAGGTCTTCGAACGCGGTGAGCATTTCGTCTCGACGCTTGCGCTGCACGCCACCGTGGAGCCATAACGGTTCGATCCCGTAGCGGCGAGCAAAGTGCTCGGCCAGCAGGTCGCCCCAGGCCGTGTACTGGGTGAAGCACAGCACCTTGTCGCCCACGTCGATGATCTCGTCCAGCAACTCCTCGGTGCGGTTGAGCTTGCCCGAACGGTCGCCGAGTGCCGAGCCATCGCCCAGAAAGTGAGCTGGGTGATTGCAGATCTGCTTCAGCTTGGTGATGCCGGCCAACACCAGGCCACGTCGGGCGATGGCGTCGTCGGCATCGGTCGCCTGCCCGGGTGTGCCGCCCGCCTGATGCCTGCGCCCGGGCTTCGTGGGCCGGTTTGGGCGATCGAGGCGTTTGTCCAGTTCGTCAACGGCTTCCAACAGCTCGTCGACCACCGCCTGGTACAGCGTGGCCTGCTCGTGGGTCAGCGTGCACAGCTCGGTCTGTTCGATCTTGTCCGGCAGGTCGTCGATGATGCTGCGATCCGACTTGAGGCGCCGCAGCACGAACGGTCCGGTGATGCGGCGCAACAGCGCCGTGGTCTCCTCATCGCCGTCGCGCTCGATGGGGCCCGCGAAGCGTTTGGTGAACGAGGTGAGGGTGCCCAGCAGGCCAGGGTTGAGCACGTTCATCAGCGACCACAGCTCGGCCAGGCGGTTCTCCACCGGGGTGCCGGTGAGGGCGATCCGCCGAGTGGCTGGAATGGCCGCAACCGCCTTGGCAGCCTTGGTGCGGGGGTTTTTGACCTGCTGGGCCTCATCGAGCGCCAGCCGCCCCCACGCGACCTCAGCCAGATGATCGGCGTCTCGGGCCACCAGTGAATAGGTGGTGAGCACCACGTCGACGGCCGCCGCCCGCTTGGCGAACGAGACGCTGTCATCGTGACGCCCGCCGCCGTGATGCAACAGTACCGAGAGCTCGGGTGCGAACCGTCCGATCTCCCGCTGCCAGTTGCCCAACACCGACACCGGTGCGATCACCAGGGTCGGGCCCGGCACCGGATCGGCCAACACGGTGGCGATGAGCTGAGCGGTCTTGCCCAGCCCCATGTCGTCGGCCAGACAGGCACCGAGGCCCAACCGCCCGAGGAACGCCAGCCAGCCCACCCCCCGCTGCTGGTAGGGGCGGAGCGTGCCTTGAAACCCGGGCGGGTGCTCCACCGGCGTGACGGTGCCCGCCAACGCGTCGTCGAGCAGCTCGCCGAGCCAACCGGTGGCGGTCACGCCGTCGACCTCGATGCCGTCGGGTGCGTCAAGGCTGCTGAGCCCCAGGTGAGCCCGCAGCAACTCGGTGGCATCCGCCTGGCCCTCGGTGCCGACCGCTGCCACCAGGGCGGCCACCCGGTCGGGGTCGACCTGCACCCACTGGCCGCGTATTCGCACCAGTTCCGACTTGGCGGCGGCGGCCGCCTCCAAACGCTTGAGGTCGGCCTTGGTCAGCTTGAGCGTGCCCAGCGCCGCCTCCCAGCGGAAGGAAACCAGGGTCTCGAGGCCGAACCCCGACTGGGTGACCACGCCGGGCGGGCTCGCCGCCTTGGCTCGGAGGCCGAGCTTGGGGCGGGTGGTCCACCACGACGGCAACAACACCGCCACGCCCACCTCGGCCAGTGGCTCGACCCGCTCGGCGATGGCCAGCACCGCCGCGGTGTCGACGCTGAGTTCGGTCGGGGCGGCCTCGTCGAGCACCGGCGCCAGCTCTGGGGCCAAACGCACTGCCCGGCCCAGCTGACCGAGCAGCTCGGTGATGCCATCGGGTCCGAACACCGAGCGGTCATCCCACAGGTCGGCCAACGAGATCAGCAGGCTGGTTTCCTCGGAATCCTGGGCCAGCAGCTCTAGGCGCCAAGCGGTTGCGGCGTTGCCTCTGGCGCCGGTCGGAGGCTCGTGCACCCGGATGGCCAGTCGAACCCGGGTGGCGCGGTCGGCGCCGGTGGCGATCCACTCGTCGATCCGGTTGGCCAGCGCTGCGACCCGCTCCGGATCGATGCCGCTCGGCAACGCGGGGTCGGGGCGGCCGAGCGCCTCAATCCAGGCGTGAGGCACGGTGCGTCGTCCGGGCCGAGGGGGCACCAGCGCATGCCCGCCGGCCGCGAGCCTGCGTCGAACCTCCAGGTCGGTGGCCCGGGCCAGCGCCGAAGCCGCCGCAGCGTGACCCTCCATCGAATCCTCAAGCACCAGTGCTGCGATCATGTTCCGGTCACCNNTCCAGCGCGGGCACGAAGCGGCCGGCGTCCACCAGCGAGCGGGCCACGGCGGCCACCCGTTCGTCGTTCGGCTTCAATGGTCCGTCGCCGACGCTGACCTTCCCGCCGGGGTTTGGGTCATCGTCACCGTGGCTGCCGGTCGCCTTGGTCGCCATCACCTCACATCCTGGCACCCGACTTCTGACGAACGCCCATTGGGCTGCGGTTGTCGGCATCTTCACGGTGGGCTCTCAGGAAACACCCAGGTCGAGTTGGCAGGATCGAGCGATGAGTGCTGAGCGTCTGCTCCTGGTGGACGACGACAGCCTGAGATCGATGCTGGACGCGGCGCTGAGCCACCACGGTTTCGATGTCACCCCGGTGGACAACGGGCGTGACGCGCTGGCCAGGGTTGGCATGCTGGGGCCCGACCTGGTGGTGCTGGACGTCATGATGCCCGAGATTGGACGGCTTCGAGTTGTGCCGCCGCCTGCTGGCTAACGGCTCGCAGGTGCCGGTGCTGTTTCGCCGCTCCGGCATGGCGCGGGCCGACGACTCCATCATGGTGTGTGCCGACCTGTTGTTGGATGACGACGCCCATCGGGTGACCCGGGCGGGCATCGCAGTCATCGCCGTCATGCTGGGCGTCGTCAGGGTGGCCATCACCAAGATCACCGAGAACAACCTGCTGAGCCAGGTTGACCGTCAACTGACCGCTGCAGTGGGCCCGATCCGGGACTTCGACGACTTCGGCCGTTCGGGAGGGGCTGCCGGCGGACCCGACGATCAGGCCCCCAACGACAAGACGCCTCCATCGCGTTCATTGAGCTCGCTCTACGTGGGAATCGTCGATGGCACCGACGTGGATACCGTGCCGGCAGCGTTCAGCGCGTCGATCTGACCGGTCGCGTCTTGTCCGGCTGTCGAGACCCGTGCGTACCCGAGAAGGTGACCGTCGACCATCGGGCGACCGTATCAATACCGGGTCGGGTGGGGGGGTAGTGAGACGTTGATTCCGCGCACGAGTTATGAACACTTCGAGCCGGTGCCCCTGCGGCTTTCAGAAGCCGCCTTCACCAGCGTTCGTTAACGGTCGTATTTGAGACGGCCGGATTCGGGTCAGTGAGCGATTATGAGGCGCTGCGAGATCGACCGGCGGCGACCGACTTCGCCGGTTCTGTGGCGCGAGCTCGAGCGTTCCGGCCCGGGATTATCGCTCGGGTTCCGGCGAGCGATCGGCCGATCAGATGTGCCGCTATCGGATGGCCAGGTCCGACGGCCGAATAGTCAAGCGGACTCGCTGGCCCTCTAGGTGGTGATCGAGCACCTTCGCGACGACCGTCAACCCAATCGCCGGCGCTCCAGTGGAGTTGCCGGTCGGGCCGTTCCGCTTGTTCAAAATCGCTGCCGTAGCATCGCTCTCACGTCTGCGAGACTCGTCCCGTGCTTGGCCACCTCGGAATCAACGTGCCAGACCTCGCCGCAGCGAAGGCCTACTACGACCAACTCATGCCCTCGTTCGGGTTCGAGCAGTTCTTCAGCAAGAGCGACGAGATCGCATACCTGCCAGCTGACGGGAAGCGAGGGACGTTCCTCTTCTTCTATCCGTCTGCGATCGAGGGCGACTTCTCACCGCATCGCACAGGACTCCAGCACATCGCATTCATGGTCAAGACCCGGGCAGAGGTTGAAGCCACCTAACGTCTCGCCGAGCAGCTTGGCAGCGAGCTCATCAGCAAACCGCAGGAGTTCCCTCAGTATCCGCCGCCGTACTATGCCGCCTTCTGGCTTGACCCCTTCGGTATCAAGATCGAAGTTGTGTGCCACCATGACCGCTAAATTCCTTCCGACCCGCCTGTCCAGTCATCGTCGTTCCATCCAGCGCTTCGGCGATATGCCTGTTGCCGCCCGATAGCGCACGCCCAGAATGACGACTGCGTCCCGCGTCTGAGCACTCGGGAACGGCCCCATCGTGGCGCCTCAATTTCACGGGCATATCCACCCAGCTGCTGCGCTGCGTAAGCG
>MTKZ01007726.1_pt1 | contig 15012 bp, 12 predicted proteins | sample 1042781 | NCBI WGS metagenome assembly MTKZ01 (sample SAMN06212207, study PRJNA360539) | anaerobic digester metagenome | biome: Wastewater treatment plant; material: sludge; isolation source: anaerobic digester fed with sludge from wastewater treatment plant | place: Denmark: WWTP Viborg ...
GCGATCGGCGGCGACGCCTCGCCCGCCGTGCAGACCTACGGCTGCGACGCCGGCCAGTTCGCACAGCGGGGCGTCCCGGTCGTCGTGGTCGGTCCGGGCGATCTCGAGGAGGCCCACGCGGTCGACGAGTCCGTCGCCGAGGCCGAGGTGCACTACGTGTCCCGGCTGATCGGCGCGACGCTCGCCCGGCTCGGGGCGCGGCGGGGATGAGGGAGGCCGGCATGCTCAAGCCCGTCCTGTTCGAGCAGCTCGAGCTCGGGGAGGCGTTCGGCCCGGTGCGGGTTGTCGCGGACGACGCCTACGTGAAGCAGCACGCCTTCGCGGCGGACGACTACCACCCGTGGAGCATGGGCGGCACGGCGCCGGACGGGACGAGGGTCGTGCAGTCGACCGCGCTGCTGGCCGACCTGCTGCGGCTGCTCAACGAGCGGTACGACCCGCACTTCGATCGCGGTCTGCACCAGCGCGAGCAGTGGTGGCACGGCGGGGCGGTGCGCGTCGGCGACGAGCTCGAGCTCGAGGGGCGGCTCACGGAGACGTACTGGAAGCGCGGGCGCCCGTACTTCGTCGTCGACGCCGAGGCGCGGCGGGTGTCCGACGGGGTCGTCGTGCTGCGGCACCGGGCGGTCGAGGCCGTCGGGATCGGGGATCCGGAGGCGCTCGGCTCCGGATCGTCGCAGGACCGCGTCGAGGGCGCGCCGTCGCGCCGCGTGGCCGGGGCGATCCCCGAGGGGGCGCCGGCGGCGATCCTGCCCCTCGGCGCCGGCAGCGCCGTCGGATCCGCGCTGCCCCCGCTGTCGAAGCGGCCGACCCAGACCCAGGTGTCGGTGTTCTCGAACGTCGGCGCGTTCTGGCGCACGACGCACACCGATCTCGAGGTCGCCCGCGCGGAGGGCCTCGACCGTCCGATCGCGCAGGGCCTCATGGAGGCCTGCTACATCGGCGAGTTCGCGCTGCTCGCCTTCGGCGCCGCCTGGCTCGACTCCGGCCACGGCGACCTCGCCTTCGTCGCGCCGATGTTCCCGGGCGACCCGGTCGTGGTCCGGGGATGGGTGTCGGGCGTCGAGGCCGTCGACGCCGGCGTCCGGGTCGAGGTCGAGTGCTGGGTCGAGCACGCCGAGACCGGCGCGAAGCTCGCCGTCGGCTGGATCGACGCGGTCGTGCCCCGCTAAGAGCGAAGGCGCTTTCGCGCCTTCGCTGCGGCGCCAGCGCCGGCCGCCGTCCCGGCGGCCGGGACCCGTCCAGACCCAGGCTCCGTCACCTCAGCACCACCTCATCACCGCCCGGCGAGCACCGGTCCGGCCCGCACGGCTGGTTCCCATTCGGGATGCCCGGGCCCGCGGATGTGCGGGACCCCGTCGATCATCCGGATCCGCCAGGGTCCGGTGTCGATGCCGAAGTGATGCCACCAACACAACAGGGCACCGTTCGAGGTCGAGGTGGGCCCACCGTCGCGCCAGGGCACGACGTGATGCACTTGGCAGCCCGATGCCGGTACCCGGCACCCCGGGATCACGCAGCCGCCGTCACGGGCGGCGATCGCCCGCCGTTGCGCCGCAGTGAAACACCTCTGCGCCGAGCACATCCCCATGACCGCGCCGGCTGCGGTCATGGTGACCGTCTGCATGCCCGTGGTGTCGATGAGCCGTTCCACCTCATCCCGGGACACCGGAGTCGAAGACCCGTCCAGCCGACCGACCGCATCCCCGCGACGACCCTCGGGGTCTTCGAGGTCCTCGACGGTGACGGTCACCAGCACCGACGGGGCCACCCCACCCAGGGTCGGCGCGTCGACGGCGCGGGCTGCCGCGGTGATCACCGCGACCAGTGCGTCGTGGCGCTGCTGGTCCAGGGTGCGCTCATCCCGCGGACCGGCCGGGTCTGCGTCGTCGAAGGAGACATCGGTTCCGCTTCGGCGGTGTGCTTCGATCAACGCCGTCAACTGCAGTCCGGGCACCAGGGCGATGCGTCCGGAGATGGGGATCAACCCGTCGGCGTCTTCGACCCCGAACCTGAGGCTGCGGCGGCGCATCATCCGCTGCTCCCTCGGACGGGTCCCGTCGGGATCGATCGCAGCCACCCAGGTCTTGGCGGCATCGTTCACGAACTCCACCGGGATGGGAGAGCACGACCCGTCCCGTCCGGCAGCCAACACGACCAGGCCTTCCTCAGCAGCCTGCACATCCTCAGCCGGGACCCGGTGCCGGACTCGGTCCAGTTCCCGCACGATCACCGCAGCCGCCTCCACGCCCAGACGGCCCTCCCGCATGGCCTGAGCGAGCTGACACATGCGTGGCGGCACGACCGCTCCGGACAGGGCGACTTCGTTCGTCGTCGTCGCCGCCACGGTCAGTCGTCGTCGCGCTTCGGGTTCGGAGACCCCCGCCAGCTGCGCCACTGCATCCACCCCGGACCGTGCTCCCAGCGCCTGCACCACCGCCGGCACCTCACGGCCGGCCGACACCGCCGGGGCTGTGACGGCGATCCGGACCGCGTCCACCACCCGCCCGGCCCGTTCCACGGCCGCGACCGCCCGCGCCCAGTCGGCCGCATCCGCACCCGCCCCGCGCATCGCGACCCGGTCCACCTCGGCCAGCAGCAGCGCCGCCGCAGCGGTGATCTGCTCGGTCAGCTCGGGGATCCGGGTCATGCCCCAAGGCAACCAGCAGCCACCGACACCAGGACCTCGGAACCCGGCTGACTCTCAACCGCCGGTTGAGGCGACTTTCGATCCCGGGGTTCCCGTCGCGCTTTCCGGCGCATTTCTCGGAAACGGGCACAGTAAGGGCCGGTCTCGGAGTGCCCCGGCCTTTGAGCACCCGGGCCCTCAGGCCCCAACACCACCCACCTCGCAGTACTTCGCAGGATATGCAGGCACCATTCCCCATCTGTTGCCTGCATATCCTGCGGAGTACTGCGTTGCGTGCGAGGAGAGGGGCGGGGAGGGTGTCGCCGCAGCGCAGGCGGGGCGGGGGGAGCAAGGGCGCAACTGTTGCCATTTCGACAAAACACGTCAAGAAAGTGAGCAGATTTGTCGGAAATGGCAACAGTTGGGGGGACCCCATGGACGCAGCGATACCGACCGCGACCGCTCAGCCCCGCGCCGCGACCGCGTCGATCGACTCCGCGAGCACCGTCGCGATCCGGTCGACCTCCTCGTCCGTGACGATGAACGGCGGGCTGATCTGGATGAAGTTCTCCCGGATCGCGCGCAGGATCACCCCGCGCTCGAGCGCCTCGGCGACGACGGCGTCGTTCGGGATCGTCGCCGCCGGGGCGACGGCCGCCATGAGGCCGACGCCCGCGCGGATCTCCGCGACGTCCGGGCGATCGCGCAGCGGCTCGAGCGCGTCGGCGAGCACCCGCTCGAGCCGCCCGGCGCGCTCGACGAGCCCCTCGCGCTCGAGGATGTCGAGGTTCGCCTCCGCGACGGCGCAGGCGGTGGCGTGCCCGGAGTAGGTGACGCCGTGGCGGTACAGCGGCGCGTCCGGCCCGTCGTAGAAGCGCCGCCAGATCCGCGGCGCCACGAGCACCCCGCCGAGCGCCGCGTACCCCGAGGTGACCCCCTTGGCGAAGACGAGCAGGTCGGGCTCCAGCCCGAAGCGCTCGCTGCCGAACCAGCGGCCGAGCCGGCCGAATCCGGTGATGACCTCGTCGGCGATGAGCAGGAGCTCGTGCTGCCGGGCGAGCTCCTGCATCGTCTCGAAGTAGCCGGGCGGAGGGGCGATCACCCCGCCGGAGCCGATGACGGGCTCGGTGATGACCGCCGCGATGCGCTCGGGGCCGATCTCGTCGATCACGCGGCGGAGATCGTCGATGTCGGTGCTCGAGAACACCGCGGTCTCCGGGACGAGGGTGCCCGGGCCGTAGCCCTCGCGGTAGATGTCCGGGCCCGTGAGGCTCGTGCCGTAGCCGTGCAGGCCGTGGTACGAGTCCCGCCGGCTGAGGATGTGGCGCTTGTCCGGCCGGCCCTCCTCGACCCAGTGCCGCCGGGCGAGCTTCGCCGCGACGTCGACGGAGTCGGAGCCGCCGCTGGTGAGGATCACCTTGGCGTCGTCGACGGGCCCGAGCGCGACGAGGCGGTCGGCGAGCGCGAGCGCGCGGTCGTTGCTGAACGAGCCGAACGACTGGTAGGTCTCCAGGCGCGCCATCTGGGCGGCGGCCGCGTCGGCGATCTCGCGGCGGGCGTGCCCGACGTTGGCGTGCCAGAGCCCCGAGGTCGCGTCGAGGAGGCGCCGCCCGTCGGCGGTGACGACGTAGGCGCCGTCGCCTTCGACGACGACCGTGCGCCGGCCGAGCACGCTCGGCATGTGGGCGAGGGGGCTCCAGAGGGCCTCGCCGGGCTGCCCCGTCATCCGGCTTCCCCCGCGAGCGAGTCCGAGAGCGCGACGAGGCCGAGGGCGAGGATCTCCGCCGCCTCGATCACCTCGGACTCGAGGACGTGCTCGTTCGGCGCGTGGGCGCGCGCCATCTCCCCGGGGCCGAACACGACCACCGGGATCCCCGCGCGGTGGATCTGGCCGGCGTCGCAGCCCGCGGTGATGCCGTGCACGGTCGCGGGCAGCCCCGCGGCCTCCTGCCCGGCGGCGAGGGCCCGCACGAGCGGGTGCCGCTCGTCGAGCTCCCATCCCGGGGCGCCGTCGTTGTCCCAGCGCAGCGTCGGCGGGTGCTCCCGCAGCCACGGGTCCGCCGCGGTCGCGCGCGCGAGCGCCTCCTCGAGCTCGCGGCGCACGTCGGCGATCTCCTCGCCGGGCAGGATGCCGATCCGGCCGGACATGGTCGCGTGCGCGGGCACCGCCGCGCGCCAGCCGCCGCCGGCGAGCGAGCCGACGACGAGGGGCACCGAGGTGGGCCAGCGCTGCATCGACGGATGCCGCCGCTCGGCGTCGCGGCGCCGGCCGAGCTCCTCGAGCGCCCCGTATATCGCGATGAGCTTCTTGAGCGCGTCCTCGCCCCGCCACGGGACGGAGGTGTGCACCGCCCGGCCCTCGACGGAGATCGTGAAGAAGAGGATCCCCGAGTTCGCCGGGACGACGGCGTTCTCCGTGGGCTCCATGACGATCGTCGCGATGCGGTCGGGCCGCGCCTCCAGGCTCGCGGTGGTCCCGAGCCCCGTGGTCTCCTCGCCGACGATGAGCTCGACGACGACGTCGAAGGCGAGCTCGACGCCCGCGTCGGCCAGCGCCTGCACGGCGTAGAGCGCGGCGACGCAGCCGCCCTTGTCGTCGACCGCGCCCCGGCCGATGACGGCCCCGTCGCGGCGGGTGCCGCCGAAGGGGTCGTCCGTCCAGTCCTCGGGGTCGATGACCGGCACGACGTCGTAGTGCGCGTTGATCGTCACGATCGGGCGGCCGTCGCCGCGGCCGAACCAGCCGGCGAGGTTGGCCCGCTCGGCCATCCGGGGCTCCGCGAGGCCGCGCTCGGTGCGCCCGACCTCGGTCTCGGCCATCACCTGCCGGTCTACCCGCCAGCCCCGGGACGAGAACCAGTCGGCGAGCAGCGGCTCGAGCAGGGACTCGTCGCCGCTCAGCGTCGGCCGGCGCAGGGCCGCCGAGAGCAGCTCCATCGCCTCCTCGCGCCGCGCCGCGAGCGAGGCCCTGACGGCCTGGGGGATTCCGACGGCCTGGGGGATTCCGGGGTCGATCACGGGGACACGATAGCCAGCGCCCGGCGTCCGGCCGGAGGGTCGAGGCCCTCGATTGCCGGTATGTGGAAACTCCGCGCGGGGCGCGCGGGGCGGGGCGTGAATACTGCGTCTATCTGAACTCGGTCGCCGCGACCGCCCGGGGGCGATCGGCTTCGGCCTAGCCTGTCCCCATGATCGCCTTCCCGGGCCTCGTGGGCGAGGCCCTCCCGCTCGTGCTCGGCGCGAACCCCTTCGGCTGGACCGCGGACGAGGACGAGTCCTTCACGATCCTCGACGCGTATCTCGACCGCGGCGGCCGCCTCGTCGACACCGCGGACGGGTACTCCTACTGGGCGCCGGGAAACCGGGGCGGCGAGTCCGAGGAGATCATCGGGCGGTGGATGGCGCGCCGCGGCAACCGCGATCGGGTGCACCTGGCGACGAAGGTCGCGCGCCATCCCGAGTTCACGGGACTGTCCGCCGCCAACGTCGCCGCCGCGGCGCGGGCCTCGCTCGCCCGGCTGCAGACGGACCGGGTCGACCTCTACTACGCGCACTACGACGACCCCGAGGTCGACCTCGCGGAGTCGGTCGCCGCCTTCGACCTGCTCGTCGACGAGGGGCTCGTCGGCGCGGTCGGGCTGTCGAACTTCACGGCGGACCGGATCCAGGCCTGGATCGACACCGCCGACGCCGGCGGCCATCGCCGTCCCGTCGTCCTCCAGCCCCACTACAACCTGCTGAACCGGCGGGNNAACCGGCGGGTGTTCGAGCAGGAGCAGCGGCCCGTGGCCGAGCGCGCCGGGATCGGCGCGGTGCCGTACTTCGCCCTCGCGAGCGGGATGCTCACGGGCAAGTACCGGGACGAGGAGGAGGCGAGGCGGTCGCCGCGGGCGCACCTGATGGCGCCGTACCTCTCGTCGCCGCGCACCTTCGAGATCATCGACGCGCTGCGCGCGGTCGCCGAGGAGAGCGGGACGACGCCGGCGATCGCCGCGATCGCGTGGCTGCGCCGGCAGCCCGGCGTCATCGCCCCGATCGCGAGCGCGAAGAGCATCGAGCAGCTCGACGGCCTCGTCGAGGCCGTGCGCTTCGAGCTCGGTCCCGACCAGGTCGAGCGCCTGACGGAGGTCTCGGCACCCGCGGAGTGAGCCGCGCCCGTCGAGGCGGCGGAGTACCGGAGGAGGAACGATGGACGCTGTGGTCCGGGTCGGCGCGGAGATCGTCGACCTCAGCCATCCGATGACGCAGGGGATGCCGAACTTCGACAGCGCGCCCCCGTACCGGCTCACCCCGTACTACCGCCTCGGCGACTTCGAGCTGCCGGGCGGCTACTGGGGGTGCAACGAGGCGCTCGCGATGTCGGGCCATTCGGGGACGCATCTGGACGCGCTGGGCCACGTCGCCTGCGACGGGCTGTCCTTCGGCGGGGTGCCGGCGGCGCAGGCGCAGTCCGGCGTGGACGGGCTGACCGTGAACGACGTGGAGCAGATCGGGCCGATCGTGCGCCGGGGCGTGCTCGTCGACGTCGCGGCGCACCTCGGCGTCGACTGCCTCGACGAGGGCTTCCCGATCGACCGCGGGCTGCTGCAGGAGGCGCTGAGCGCTCGCGGCACCGAGCTGCGCGACGGCGACTGCGTCCTGGTCCGCACGGGCTGGCAGCGGCACTGGGACTCCGCGCCGGAGCACTACACGACCTCGCCGGGCGGGGTCCCCGGCGTCTCCCTCGACGGGGCGGAGTGGCTCATGGACGCCGGGGCGTTCCTGCTCGGCGCCGACAACGGCACGGTGGAGGTCGTCCGCCCCGGCGGCTTCGAGCTGCCGGTGCACCTCGCGGCGCTGACGCAGCGCGGGGTCTACCTGCTCGAGAACGCGGCCCTCGAGGCGCTCGCCGCGACGGGGGAGACGGAGTTCGTCTTCGTGTGCACCCCGCTGCGCCTGCGCGGCTCGAGCGGGTCGCCGGTGCGCCCGATCGCCCTCCTGGGCTGACCCGCGCGGGGGCGCTTCGACTNNGTCCCGGTCCCCGAGCCCCTCCGGTCGCTGAGCGAGCGCAGCGAGTCGAAGCGCAGCCGGGGGACTCAGCGCCCTGCGGCCATCGCGCCGAGCACCCGGTCGACGTCGTCGTCAGTGGTGAAGTAGTGCACGCCGATGCGCAGCACGGTCCCGTTGATCGTCGCCCTCACCCGCGCCCCGGCGAGCGCCTCCGCGACTGCCCCCGCCCGCTCGCCGAGGTCGACGACGCCGAGATGGCTCTCGCCCCGCGCGGGCAGCACCGCGAGCCCGAGCCCCGCGACCTCCTCGCGCCACCGCGCCGCGAGCGTCGTCGTGTGCCGATGGACGTCGACCGCGTCGAGGCCGGCCAGCAGCTCGANNGGCGAGGTGTTGAGGCGGCCCGCGTCCTCGGCGAGCAGCGACAGGTCGCCGCCGAAGTAGCCGTACGGCGCCGGCGTGGACTTCCAGCTCGGCAGCAGCGGCCGCGGCAGCGGCGTCGACTCGCCGAGCACGAGCCACGCGGCGCCGCGCGGGCACAGCAGCCACTTGTAGCCGTGCACGACGACGTAGTCGGCCGCGAGCGCGGGCCGGTGGTCGAGGATCCCGAAGGACTGGGTGAGGTCCAGCAGCAGCCGCGCGCCGACCGCGTCGGCCGCGCGGCGCAGCGCCGCGGCGTCGAGGTGCAGGCCGTCGCTCGTGAGCGTGTCGCTCGCGACGACGAGCACGGTGCCCTCGTCGACCGCCTCGGCGAGCCGGGCGAAGCGGTCGCCGCCGGAGGGCACCCGCGCCACCGGGTTGCGCCGCGGGTCGAGGGCGAGCCAGGGGAAGACCATGCTGCGGAACTCGTCGTCGCCGACGACGATCCGCCCCGGCGGCAGCGAGGCCGCGATCGTCGCCGCGGCCTCCGCCGCCGAGCCGACGCCGGCCACCCGCGACTCCGGCACGCCGGCGAGACGCGCGAAGGCCTCGCGGGCCCGGTCGATCGCGCCGTCCCACTCCTTCCAGGAGAAGGATCCGTCGGTCCAGTCGCGCAGGGCCGCCGCGACGGCATCGGCCACGGGCGCGGCGCCGGGCCCGCAGCCGGGGGTGTCGAACCACGCCCACTCGCGCAGCGCGGGGAAGCTGCTGCGGAAGCGCGCGACCGCCTCGGGGTCGCTCACTGCTGGGGGCCCTCGGCGGGCACCGCCGCCCAGCCCTCGATCTCGACGTGGATGCCGGGGGCCGCGAGCGCCGCGACGACCGCGAGCGAGTGGCCGGGCACGGGGTCGTCGCCGAACCACTCGCGGTAGACGCGGTTGCGGGCGGCGTAGAAGCCCGGCAGGTGCTCCTCGCCGCCGACGAAGGTGAGCAGCCGGACGAGGTCGCGCGGCGACGCGCCGATGCTCGCCAGCAGCGCCTCGATGTTGCGCAGCGTCCGCTCGGTCTGCTCCTCGGCGCCCTCGGCGAGCACGCCGTCGCGATCCGATCCGACCTGGCCCGCGATGAACACGAGCTGACGGTCGCGGGGGACGAAGGTGAGGTGGCTGTACGCGCCGATCGGCGGGGCGATGACGTCGGGGCTGATGCGCCTCATCGCTGGGCCAGCACCCCTCCGTCGACCCGGATCACCGATCCGGTCGTGAACCGCGAGTCCTCGCCGAGCAGGAAGGCCGCGGCGCCCGCGACATCGGCGGGGTCGCCGAAACGTCCCAGCATCACCCGGCGCAGCATCCGCTCCTCGTAGGCCGGGTCGACCGTGGCGGCGGCCCCCATCGGGGTCGCGATCGGCCCGGGCTGCACCGCGTTGACGCGGATGCCGTGCGGGGCGCCGGAGATCGCGAAGGCCCTCGTCATGGTGTCCACCGCGCCCTTCGTCGTCGCGTAGGCGCCGTTCTCGGCCGTCGGCTCGCTGCCGGCGACCGAGGTCACCGTGACGATCGAGCCGCCGCCCGTGCGCGCCATCGAGCGCGCGACGACCTGGCAGGCCAGGAAGGTGCCGCGGACGTTGACGGCCATGAGCGCGTCGAAGTCCTCGTCGGTCACCTCGAGCATCGACGCCGCGCGATAGATGCCGGCGCAGGTGACGAGCCCGCGGATGACGCCGCGCCCCTCGACCGCGGCGACGGCCGCCTCGACCGAGGCGCGGTCGGCGACGTCGCACACGATCGGCCNNTCCGCGCGGAGCCGTTCGCCGACGGCCCGCCCGATCCCGCTGGCGCCGCCGGTGACGATCACGATCGCATCGTTCACGCTCCGGACCTCCTCCCGATCTGCTCCGAGCATCGCAGACCGGCGCGGGCGCGGGATCAGAATGTTCAGATACTCGAAATCTGAGTTCACTTACTGGCGACCGGGCGGACCGCTGACGTTCAATGTGCGGCATTCACCGGTCACGACATCACGGGAGGTCACGGCATGTCCGGACGGATCGGAACGGTGTCGCCGCGATCGGCGAATCGATCGAGAGGGCGACGACGATGAGCAGCGAGGTGATCGGGATCACCTCCGGGCGGACGGGCTCGGAGACGACCGTGCTCCAGACCCTCGTCCGCGGCATNNGCGGGAGGGCGACGGCGAAGGTCATCGCGCGGGCCCTCGGGCTGCGGCTGTCGACCTGCTACCACCTGCTGAGGACGCTGCGCACGGAGGGCTACGTCGTCCGCGTCGAGGGCGGCACCTACGACGTCGGCCCGCGCGGGGCGCGACTCGGCCACCACCTCGAGCTGCGGACCGGGCCCTCGCCGGAGATCTCCGCCCTGCTCTCGCGGCTGCACGTGAAGACCCAGGAGACCGCGTACGTCTGCGGCTGGTACCACGGCAGCATCGTCATGCAGCAGGTGAAGACCGGCACCAAGGCGCTCATGGTCAAGCAGCTCGAGGTCGGCTACGGGGACCACCTGCACGCGCGGGCGTCGTGCAAGAGCGTGCTCGCCCACCTGCCGGGCGAGATCGTCGCGACGATGCTCTCCGGCGTCGTCCTCGAGCGGCTGACGCCGAAGACGATCGGCAGCTACGCGGAGCTGGTCCAGCAGCTCGCCGAGGTGCGCCGGGTCGGGTACGCCGTCGACGACGAGGAGTTCCACGAGGGCGTCTGCTGCATCTCCGCGCCGTTCTTCGACGCCGACGGCGACCCCGTCGGCTCCTTCACGGTCTCCGTGCCGGCGCAGCGCTTCGAATCGCTGCGCAGCTCGCTCGCCGCGGAGGTGCTCGAGACGGCGTCCCTCGCCACGACGATGCTGAAGACCGGCAGGCTGGTCGTGCCGGACCAGTCCAACCCGCGGACCGACCAGCGCTCGCGCGCGGTCCCGGCGAGCGCGGCGAGGCTCTCGTGACGGCGCCCGTCGCGACCGCGCCCGCTGCGAGCGCGCCCTTCGTCGCGATCGATGCGATCAGCAAGCGGTACGGGACCACGCTCGTCCTCGACGGCATCGACCTCGCCATCGAGCGCGGCCGGTGCGTCGGGCTGCTCGGCGAGAACGGCGCGGGCAAGTCGACCCTGCTCGGGATCGTGAGCGGCAAGACGGCGGCGACCTCCGGCTCGATGCGGGTCGACGGCGTGCCGGTCGACCTCCGCAACCCGCGGGATGCGCGCGCCCTCGGGATCCAGCTGATCCCGCAGGAGCTCGCCTACCTGCCGGACCTCTCCGTGGCCGAGAACCTCATCCTGCCCAACTGGCGGGGCGGATGGACCGTGACCCAGCGCGGGATCCGACGCGCGGGGCGGGAGGCGCTCGAACGGGTCGGCCTCGACCTCGACGTGCGGCGCACGATGAACGAGCTCTCGCTGGCCGAGCGCCAGCTCGTCGAGATCGCGAAGGCGCTGCTCGGCGAGGGCCGGCTGCTCATCCTCGACGAGCCGACCGCCTCCCTGCACGCCCGCGAGACGGAGTTCCTCCTCGCCCGGCTCCACGAGCTCAAGGCCGAGGGCGTCGCGATGGTCTACGTGAGCCACCATCTCGACGAGACGTTCGAGATCTCCGACGAGATCGTCGTGCTGCGCAACGGGAAGGTCGTCGCCCACGAGCGGACCGAGCGGATCACGATCGCGCAGGCGGTCTCGGCGATGCTGGGGCCGCAGTACCAGGTCGCGCACTCCGATCGCGCCGCGACGCGGGAGGCGTCCCCGGCGATCCGGCTCGCCGACTGGAGCACCTCGGCGAAGCCGTCCCTCGACGGCTGCACGCTCGACCTGCACCACGGCGAGGTGCTCGGGGTCTTCGGCCTCGTCGGCTCCGGCGCGGAGACGATCGCGAGGACGCTCGGCGGCCACCAGAAGGGGGTCGCGGGCTCCGTCGTCGTCGGCGAGCGGACCATCCCGATCCCCCGCACGCCCCGGGCCGCGGGCCGGCTCGGCATCGCCTACGTCCCGGCCGAGCGCAAGACCGAGGGACTCGCGCTGAACCAGTCGATCGCCGACAACATCACGGTGATGACCGTCTGGCGCCACTCGGCGCTCGGCTTCCTCAAGCGGCGCGCCCAGCTGCAGGACGCGGAGGCGATCGCCGACGGGATCGAGGTCAAGCGCGCCTCCGTCCGGCAGGAGGTCGGCGAGCTCAGCGGCGGCAACCAGCAGAAGGTCGTCGTCGCCTCGCGGCTCACGGCGCGGCCGAGGATCCTCGTCCTCCACGAGCCCACGCGCGGNNCCCACGCGCGGCGTCGACATCGGCTCCCGCGGGCGCATCCATCGCGAGCTCGCGGGGTTCGCCGACGACGGCAACGCCGTCCTGCTCGTCACCTCCGACGTGCAGGAGGCGATCGACGCGACCGACCGGCTCCTCGTGATGCGCGACGGAGCGGTGGTCGCGGAGCTGACCGGATCCGAGAAGACGAAGGCCAACGCGCTCGCGCTGGCGGCAGGGGGCGGCAGGTGAACGCGGACGCGCGACGGGGCGGCATCCTCGAGGGGCTGAGCAGGGTCCCGACCGCGGCGGTGATCGGCGTGCTGCTCGTGCTCGTGATCGCGGGGTTCGCCCTCACCGCGAAGGGCTTCTGGAGCGTGGGCAACGCCTCCACGGTGCTCGCGACGGCGAGCGTCATCATGATCGCCTCGCTCGGCCAGCTGCTCGTCGTGATCTCCGGCGGCTTCGACCTGTCCATCGGCGGCCTCCTGCCGCTGTCGGCCGTCGTGTTCGCCACGGCGACGACCGCGGGGGTGCCGATGCTCGCCGCCTGCCTCATCGCCCTCGGCGGCGGGATCGCGGTCGGGCTCGTGCACACCCTGTTCATCGTGGTGATGCGGATCAATCCGCTCATCACCACGCTCGCGACCATGTCGATCACCGGGGGCATCGCCTTCACGATCGCCGGCGGCCAGACCCTGTCCGTGCCCGCGAGCGAGGGCTGGCTGGGCGACAAGGCCATCGGCACGATCCCGTGGCACGTCATCCTCATGGTCCTCGCGGTGGTCCTGCTGCACCTCGTGCTCAACCACACGATCTTCGGCCGGCGCATCTACATGGTCGGCGGCAACCGCGAGGCGGNNCCCGCCTCGCCGGCGTCCGGGTCACCGTCGTCGGCGGGAGCGTCTACATCATCTCCGCCTGCCTCGCCTCGCTCGCGGGCATCGTCACCGCGAGCCAGCTGCTCGCGGCCTCCGGGACCATGGGGTCGACGATCACGATGCAGAGCCTCGCCGCGGTCGTCCTCGGCGGCGCCGCGCTCACCGGCGGGCGGGGCTCCGTCCCGGGCGCCGTGCTCGGCGTCCTGCTGCTCGGCATCATCGCCAACGGCATGAACATCCTGCACGTGCCGACCTTCTACCAGCAGGTCGTCACCGGCGCCGTCCTGCTGCTCGCCGTCACGCTGAGCTGGCTCCAGGAGCGCTCGCGCAGGACCTGACCGCGACACGACCTGCACCATCCAGAACCCACGAGGGAAAGGGAAGTCCATGAAGCGCAACAGAGGCATCGTCATCGCTGCCGCCCTGGGAGCGACCGCGCTCCTGATGGCGGGCTGCGCCGCCGGTCCGGACGGCTCCGGCGACGGGGGCGGGGGCGGCGAGCGCGAACCGGGGGATCTCACCGGGCTCACGCTGGCCTTCGCGATCCCGACCTCGGCCGGCGAGGTGTACGTCAACCAGGCCGAGATGTTCAAGACCCAGGCGGAGGCGCTCGGCGCCACGGTCGAGATCTACGACAACAACGGCGACGCCGTCACGATGATGAGCAACGCGGACCTCATGATCGCGTCCCAGCCGGATGTGATCGTCGAGTACGCCCCGGTCGCGGACGCGACCGACCGCGTCGGCGACAAGTTCGCCGAGGCCGGCATCCCCTGCATCGCCCTGAACGTCCCTGTCAAGGGCTGCAACTTCTTCAACTTCGACCAGCCCTACCTCGCGGGCCTGGGCGCCGAGGCGATGGCCGAGCAGATGGCCGCGCGCGGCTGGGACGGCTCGAACACGACCGTCGTGATCGGGCAGGCCTCGGAGCTGGGCGAGACGGTCAACATCGCCGTCACCTCGTTCTACGCGAAGCTCTCCGAGCTCGTCCCCGGGATGACCAAGGTCGCCGCCGCGGACATCAAGCCGACGACGACGGTCATCAACGAGCAGGGCATCCAGGCCGACCTCGGGCTCACCCCCGACACCGGCTACGACGGCATGCTCACCGTGCTGCAGACGATCCCGGCCGACCGGAACATCATCGTCTACCCGGTCAGCGACGACACGACCGTGGGCGTCATCCGCGCCCTGGAGAGCGCCGGTCGCGCCGACGCCGCCATGGTCTCCGGCTACGGCGGCAACCCGGGCGCGCTCGACGCGCTGCGCGAGGGCCCGATCTGGGTCACCGAGCAGATGGGCTTCTTCGCCTACTGGGGCCAGTTCGCGCTCGCGATGGTCGCGGCGGTCGAGCAGGGGATGGACATCCCGGAGCTCACCTCGCCGCCGATGATCGTGCTCACCCAGGCGAACGTCGACGACTTCTTCACCGCCGACAACGAGCTGATCGTGATGCCGCCGCTGCCGGCCAGCTCGACCTACCTCATCGACACCGGCATCCTGCAGCACTTCGACAACGTCGAGGGCGCGCGCCGCTGATCCCGCTCNNTCCCGCTCGGTGCGGCCCCGCCCTGCCGGGCGGGGCCGCACCCGGTCCCCAGGAGCCGCCCCCCGGTTCCCCCCGGTCGCTGAGCGAGCGAAGCGAGTCGAAGCGCACATCGTGCAGCGGCTAGCCCTTCGACTCGCTTCGCTCGCTCAGGGAAAGGAGCAGGGACCGGGAAGCGCATCGAAGGGAGCCCCCCCAGATGACAGACCTCTCGCCCCCCGTCGTGCTCGTGACGGGCGCCGCCCGCGGCCTCGGCCGCCGGTTCGCCCACCGGTTCGGCGACGCCGGAGCCGCGGTCGCGGTGCTCGACCTCGACCTGCGCTCGTACCGCCGCTTCGCCGGCGAGGCGGCGCTCATGTCCGCGGAGAC
>MTKZ01120730.1_pt1 | contig 15007 bp, 12 predicted proteins | sample 1042781 | NCBI WGS metagenome assembly MTKZ01 (sample SAMN06212207, study PRJNA360539) | anaerobic digester metagenome | biome: Wastewater treatment plant; material: sludge; isolation source: anaerobic digester fed with sludge from wastewater treatment plant | place: Denmark: WWTP Viborg ...
GGGTGGCGTATTTTCGGGCGGCAAGGATTTTCATAGTGCGGAATGCGGAATGCGGAGTTATGGTCTGCGGCCTGCGCATACCTGGGGCGTGGCGTCTCGGTCGGTCGTGTAAACGAGGGGTTGCCCGCACTTGTGGCAGTGGGTCCAGCCACTTCCGGCGGGGTACCAATTGATTCCGCACTGAGCAAAGCCGGGCGGGTGCTTGCGGCGGTAGGCTACGGCTCGCATCAAGCGGCGGGTGCTTTTCTCCATCTCCTCTTTCTGCTTGGCGGCGGCTCTGGCGGCGGCGGCGGCTTCCTTGGCGGCGCGTTTGGCGGCGAGCGCGGCCTGCTCTGTGTCGCGGGTCTGCTGCTCGAAGGAAAGAAAAGTCTGGTTCATGGTGAAAGGCNNGAAAGGCTGGCCCGGGTTGGCCCGGGCCAGCGGTGGGGGTTCAATCCTCGGTCGGTAGCATCAAAGTGATGGCGGGGGCGGGGTCGTCTATGTCGAGCGCGCCAGCGGTGGCGATTAACTTTGTGAGGCGGGCGGGGTGCTTGTCGGAGTTGCGCACGTAGAGCGCAAAGGGCAAGCGGCTGGTGCCGGGCTTGGAGCGGATGATCGCGAAGCGAAGCATCCACATTAGGTCCCAAACTCTGCCGGCTTCGTCCTGCCCGGTGACACCGGGCGGAACGGCCACGCATTGCTCGTAGACTCCGCGAGTGATGAACACCGGGAAGCGGATGCCCGCTTCCTGCGCGGTTTTCGTGATCTCGATTTGAAAGCCGTCCGCAATCGCTTGCGAGCGGGTGTATTGGTAGATGACCGGCCCAAAGTCCGTGCCGGACTGCTACACATTTTACGCTCAGTCTGACGGAAACCGACGCAACACTCAGGAAATGCCCATAAAACAAGGGTGAAACGCTGGTCGCACACGCAACCTCTCAATCACACGAAATCTGCTCGAATGGGCTGAAATACTTCGATTGTGGCAACCTCTGACAACCGGCGCTCCACCTGCCAGCCGCTTGCAACCACCACCACCGGTCGCCGCCGCCCCTCCACCCACATTGCTTCGCAATGTGGGTTCCGGGCCGCCGGCTCCCTACACGTCACCAATTCGACGCACCACCGACGCGACCCAGATCATCTCGACCGCGCCCAGGCGCACGACCGCCGCAGTCCCCTCCGCCCGCTGTGCTCCGCAATGCGGGCTCCGGGGACCTGCGGCTCGCTCTCTGGCGATTCAACCACCCCGACCGCAGCCATCGCGCCAGCCCCGCAAAGACAAGATTAGAGGTGCGTTAATGGACGCGGGGCTGTCACGCTGTCTGCTCGCCCCGGGCAATTCGTATGTCGCCGAGCGAGTCAACGTCCCACCGCTTCGCGACCACGAACACGCATTCCGGTTCCAACCTCCGCTGCAATTCAACGCGCTCCCGCTTCGCGCCGTCGAATACGCCTCGCCAAGTCGAACGTCCGCGAGCACCCGGCGCGCCAGGCTGACGCCTGTCACGCCGGCTGCTTCGCTCGTCCCAGTTCGAACGCCCCACCGCTTCGCGTCATCGAATGCGCGTCAGCAACCCCAACGCCCTCAGCAATTCCAACGCGCCACCGCTTCGCGACTTCATGCTGGCACACGCGCGCCGCCTGGCCGCCTGCCCGGCGCAGGCGGAAAGCATCAGGCGGCGCGTGTGGCCAGCAGCCCTCCTGCCTTCCAGAGCCGCTGGTAATCGGACGTTGGTCCCACTCCGCTCATGTCCCGGCGCGCAGCAGTCATGCCAGCCCCCCAACAGATGGATTAAAGACATATCAGTGGGGGGCTGTCATGCCTGCTGCTCCGTGCGCCGGGCCATTCGCTTCGTTCCGCCTTCGATTATTTGGTGAATGGACTCCTTCGGGCTGTCGGTGCGTGTTGGCCTTCCAACGTCACGCCGCCAGCCACCTGCCACTGCATTTTTTTTATTTCTTTCAATGAAAAGGTGATGAAAGAAATAAAAAAAATACAGTGGCAGGTTCGGTGGTATTGGTTCCTGTTAGTTGGCGGTCGGTGGGAGCGGTTCCAGGGTCGTATCTGCCGGTTCTATTTCCAGCGCGTTACGTTGCCGGTGCGGTTCTGGCGTGCGTGCGGTTGTCCTCCTCAGTTCCGTCCTAGCATTCCGTGGTGGCAGCCGTTCGTGTGGCGTTGGCTGGTTATCAGCGGTGCGTTCGGTCCTATGCATCCGCTCAGTCACCATCCGTTGCGGCGTCCGTCCAGGCGCGGCAGCGCGAATGGATCCCCAAATGCCCCAAATCCATTGACCTGCGTCAATGCCGTTCCGCCGCTGCCAAGCTATGCTGCACCATGAGAAAGAATCCAGTCCGTTTCCTGACCGCAACGCTCGCACTCGCCGCGCTCGTGCTGCCAACCAGCCTCTTCGCCCACTGCGACACTATGGACGGCCCCGTCATCGTTGCCGCCAAAGCGGCACTGGAACACAAAGACATCACCCCCGTGCTCAAGTGGATCAAACCGGACGGCGAAGCCGAGGTCAAAGCCGCATTCGCCAAGACGCTCGCCGTCCGCGTCAAGGGACCCGAGGCCCGCGACCTGGCGGACCAATTCTTTTTCGAGACGCTCGTGCGCGTCCATCGCGCCGGCGAGGGCGCTCCCTACACCGGCCTCAAGCCTGCAGGCACGCCCGTAGCACCATCCATTCGCGAAGCCGACAAGGCAATTGAAACCGGATCCGTGGACAAGGTCATCAAGCTCGTCACCGACGACGCCGCGGCGGGCATCCGCAAACGCTTCGCTGAAATGCAGGAAAAGAAGCAACACGCCGATCACAACGTGGAGGCCGGGCGCGAGTTCGTCGCCGCGTACGTTGAGTATGTCCACTACGTCGAAGGCATCCACGAAGCAGCACAAGCTGGCGGCCATCACCACGAACCAGCCGCACCGCAGACCGAGGCTCACCAGGCACACAACCACTAACCAGAACCCGGAGCTCTCCATCTCGAACGCCAACTTCCGCGTCCTGGCTTTTGCATTCAGTTCCTACGCCTTAACCGCTCCGGCGCTTGCGGCCCTTCGGGTGCGCACCATCGGCTAACGCCTCGGTGCGCAGGCTCCGCTAACACCCCCCTCCCCCCTAAAAGTTAGCGCTTCGCGACAAAATGGAGGGGAGAGGGGGGCACGCTCCGCCCCGCTCGGCGCGCCTACGCGGCCCCCCACCCCCAATTTTCGCGGGCGACGTCAATATCAGCTCGCTGCGCTCGAAGAAGGGGAATGGTGGAACGCTCCGCTGTCGCTCCGCTACGGGGCGCTAACGCGCCGCTTCGCGCCGCTCGCCAAACCGATTCGAGTCCGCCGCCTCCGACGCATGGCGCCGAAGAAGCGAACAGCGCTGGCGTCGCAGACGACGGAGCAGCTCCGGCTCTCGCGATACGCGAACGCCGTCCCCCGAAGGACCGCCGGGCAAGCGTCCTGCTTTTCACTCGGCCGTCGCTAAGCCCCGCCCGCTAGGCCGTGCGCAGCACCGTGAAAAGCAGGACCCTTGCCTCGGCTACATGGGCGCCTGACTCGCCGGCTTTTCACTTCGTTCCGCTCCATTCCGCTCCACTCGGCCCCGCGCCCCAGGCGCACCCCCACCGCGCCGCCAGTAAAGCCAAAGCGTGGCACTGCCCCCAAGCGCCGGTCGCGATGCCTCCTTCCGACTCCATTGCGCTACACTTCGTGAAAACCGGCGAGACAGGCGACGAATCCACGGCCAGCACATCACCAGTCCTAGCTCCGGAAACGCTCAGGCTCTCTGAATCGCACTTCGCTGGCCTGCGCTGCGGCCTGGTCATGCGCTGGCCCCAAAGTTAGTCTGGCCTCTGGGCGGGCAGGCCAACTCGTCCCTGCCTCCCTCCCTCCTCAGCCTGCCCGCCCAGAAGCCAGAACACCGCGGCCCCGCGACCCTGGACACGACGCCAGAACGCGCCAGCCTCCAGCTTTCAGCACCGGCCGGACCGGCTCGGCCTCTCCGCTGCGCTTCGTGCTGAAAGCTGGAGACTGGCGCTGGGGGAAATGTCAGTCGCACCTCTGGCCGTCCGTGCTCCGCGCTGGGCCTGAAGGCTTGCCCCTCCACCCTCCCAGCCACGGCCCTCCGCTACGCACTACCGGCCAGAAGTGCGAACAGCGCGGCCCCGCGACCCACGACACGAAGCCAAGGCCGCCAGACTGCGAGCTTTCGGCACCGCCCTTCGGGACTCTCCGCTTCACTTCGTGCCGAAACCTCGCAGACTGGCGGCCGGGAACGGAAGCGCCCGTCCGCTGCAAAAGCCAGCGGACCGGCGCAAGACCCAGGCACAGAACCCGGAGGCGAACACCGCGCGCGCAAAATCGGCTTCGCTTCGTTCGGGGCTGATCATGAAGGATGCTTCCGGTTCCAGACACAAGAGCTGTTATCTGCAATGCCGCCCCGTTGCCGTATCCCGCTGACGCGGGAACCCTCGGCACACGGGTCCCCGCCGCCTCATCGCAAGCCCTCCTGCCGCAGGCGCAACTCAGTCGGGCCTTCGGCGGCCCGGTGCATTGAAGATAACAGCGTCTTGTGCCCAGAGACCCTGTCGTGCCTGTCACGCTCACTGCTTGTGGCCGGCTGCCCTGACCCTGGCCCCCCGCCGTCCACGCAGTGCCCGCGCCAGCCGCTCCTGCATCCTTCACGCCAGCCCCTCTCTTCGCTTCTGTTGTGCTTAGTTAGGCGCGCGCGGAAACAAGCAGACACAGAGCCGCCGCCCCTGGGTTGCGGCCGGCCACGACAGCGGGCGGCTGAATTTGGTGGCCGTCCGCTTTGGAAGCGCTCAGTTGCCGCTTGGTGGCCGACTGCTAAGTCCTTCCCCGTCACCCAGTCGGAAAAGTCAGTTGGTCTTCAGATGTTTTTTCCGCATGTGCTCCCTCTGCTGCACGGAGGTCCAGTCTCTCGCCCTCACCCGCCCGCTTTCACCGCAGGGGGCCAGAGCGTGGTGCCCTCCGAAGATTCCTCCCACGCGCCGCCCTGCTGAGCGGGCTTCTAACGGGTGAAGGGCGAGAGACCGGACTGAGCAGCAGAGCACAAAAAAAACATCATGAAAACCAAATCAAATAAGAAATCGGAATCAGGGCTCCCGAGCCGTCCTGAGCAGTTGAGCGGAAACAACAACACCGCAACGCAGGCTCCGCCCGCACCCGCCGCCGCTCCGCAGCAGCCCCGCATACTCCCGTATGTGAACTACGAGGAGCGGCAGAAGAGCCGCTCCCTCCCTTCCGCCGACGTGCTCGCGCACCTCCGCCGGTGGTACCCCCAGGTTTACGAACTCGCCGAGATTGTCGGCAAGTGGGTTTGGGTCACCTTCCCCGAGCAGCCCGCCGAGAATGTCCGCGCCGGTCTCTCTCAGATTGGCTTCCATTGGAATAATGCCCGCAAGTGCTGGCAGCACCCGTGCGGCCAGTTCGCCACCGAAGGCAGCGGAGCCGACCCCCGGCAGAAGTACGGCAGCCACTTTGCCGCCGACCTCAAAGCCGCCTGATTCCACCCTCAAAGGGGCGGAGTCTCCCTCCGCCCCGCCTTCCTTATGATTTCCTCTTTCGATTCTGTTCCCGCTCCCCGCAAGTGGGATGCCGAGATTGACACCGCCCGCCAGCATGACACCTGGCTGGACTTCGAGACCGACATTCACCAAAGCCCCGCGCTCCGCGCTCGCGTCGCTCGCGCCCTCGACCGCTACGGCCTCGGCACCAGCGATGTCATGGTTGAGCAGGCCCTCGACTACCTCACCCGCAAGGAGCTTGGAGCCGCCGCCCGCTATTTCAACCAGACCGGCACAGCCCAATTCAACCAGCAGCAGATCACTCACGCTGTCTTGTCCTTCATGGCCATCAAAGAGCAGCAGCGCCACATCACCGACCTGGCCTTGCACGATGACGACGCCGACCACGACGACGAGACCCCCGGCACCGTCCGCGACCTGCCCGACACCACCCACCTACGCCCCGACGAATACGCCGCCCGCCGTGACGCGGCCCGCGCCATCGCCGCGATGGTCCCCGAGCAGGACCGCGAGCTTTACGACCTTTGCCTTGCTGTCCGGGACACCAACCAGCGCGGAGAACCCGGCACCCTGGCCCACCTTCACGCCTACGCCGCTCGCCACGGTTTGGGCCTCAGCGGAGTCTATGCCCGCATGGACCGCCTGGCCCGCACCATCCGCCAGCACCCGTGGTTCGAGGAAGTGACCGCCCCCTTCCGCCCTTTGTCGCGCCGTAGCGTCGCGTAGGCGGACGCTCCGCCGGGCAGCGTAGCCGGCCCCGCCGGTGGCGGCCCGGCCCGCCGCCCCCGGCCTCCGGCGGCCAGGGCTACTCGCCCTGGACCTCGGCAGGGCTAAGGCCACCCTGCACCGGCCATCATTTTTTTCTGGGCCTCACGCCGGCCCAGACCCGCGGCAAAGGGCAAGCCCTCTGCACTTCGTTGCCGCCTTCAGCGCGAGTCCTCTGGCCGGACGGGCCACCTCGCACGCGCAGAAAAGGAACGCGCTCCGCTCCGCAGTCGCCACGCCGTCACAGTCCTTGCAGGTGCCAAGGCCAGCGCCGTCATGCCGCCAGCTTTTTTCGCTCCGCTGGGTTGCGGTGCCAGGCGCGTGCGGCCAGCCCCAAGCCGCTCACTCACGCTGCCAAGCCTCACGCCGTCACAGCCCTTGCGGGTGCCAAGGCCAGCGCCGTCATTCAGCTTGCGGCTCCGTTCGCTCCCCCACCCATCCCCCAATGCTCGACCCCCTTCCATCCCCAAGGGAGGCTGCGCTCAGAGCCCGGCGGCGGTGCTGTGCTGGCACTGGCGTCCTCGCCTGCGGTCCCATTCCAGCCCTCCCCAAAAGCGGGCACAACTGTGCCCACTTTTCGCGTACGCGCTTCACCATCAACCGCTGGAATTTGCGCACGTTCTGGGGTATAGCGCGCCGCCATTCCGGCGGCTACCCACATAGCCACATACCCCAAGCCGCCATTCAAAGCCCCGCTACGGCCCTTCCAGCTCGATTACCGGCCTATTAGCGGCCCAGAACTCTATTCTCGACCAAATGCCAGATCGCGCGATCCCTAGACTCACACACAGGGCCCGTATGTGCGAGTCTCAACCCCAGGCTCCCGGCAAAATGGTGCACATTCAGTCTACTTTTGGTCCACCGCCAAACACCGAACTCTTGCCGAACTCTTACCCACCTGTTTCTGGCCGGTTGGGGTGGTACCAGAAACCGCCCCAAAACTGCCGCCTCCTCCGTATCACCCAACCTTTGCCCTACTTTCGTATAACCGTCCCGCCTCGCCAGCGCCGCCGACGCGTGCCTATATACTATAGGCAAGTCCGAACACCTCCATTCGGTTGGCCATCTGCGTCGTCGGTTCAAGAACGCCGCCCCCGAGGTCAACACCGTCCACTTTCGGTGAACTCCTGGTCTGCCGGTTTTACCCCACTCTTACCCCACTCTTGCCCAACCCTCCCGCCCCGGCGAGAAGCGGCAGCCTCAACGGCTTGACAGGTGCCGATTCGCCCCTTCCAACCTCACGGTTCCATGCCCCTTTCCTTCTCATACGCCGTCATTGCCGAAAACCGCCAGCTACAGCCCACAGTCCCGGACGATTCGGACGCATGTTTTCCATTCCTCTCAGAAAATATTCCACGGACGATCCGGACGCATCTTTCCCACTCCATACAGATAAAAAATATCAACTTCTCCATTTTTTCGTACAGCCGACTGGAAAAGATGCGTCCGAATCGTCCGCACACCCCCACCTGGTCAACTTTTTCTCCAACCGACCTCAAAACAAGCGTCCGAATCGTCCGGGCTCAGCCGCTGGCCAGTTTACCAACCGACTCGAAAACATGCGTCCGGATCGTCCGGACCCGCTTGCCCTCAACCTTCCTCCCGCCCCATTCAATCATATACCTCTGTATTGCCCGAAGCCGCCCCCATGCACAGCAACCCGCGCCACCCGCGCTGGTTCTTCCCGTTGTCGTCGGACAGGTCATGCCGCATGGTCATCCCGAATTGGCGGGTCACAGTGTCGCCGATCACGGTGCTAAACCGTTTCCGAGGCATCGCCACCCAGCCACGTTCGTTGCAGAACGTCACGTAAGCCTCGTAACACTTCCCCACCGTCAAGGACCCGCCTTCCTCGCGGTGCAGGCACTCGCGGGCGAACACCACATCGGCCTCCGATTCCAGCAGCAGATCGTCCACGGTTCGTTGTTGGCTCTCGCTCAGCCGCAAAGTCCAGCCGTCGGCTCTCAGCATCTCCAGACCCTCCAGCATCCAGTTCAGCACCCCGGAACTCTCTTTTGCCAGGATCTGCTCGCTCAGGTCCGTAATCACCTTGTCCGGCTTGGCATTCTTGTATTCGACAATCGCCAACCGTCGCCGCCAGGCTTCCGCGTCGCCTTCCAAGTGAACCGTCAGCCGCGAGTTGCAGGTCACGATCGCGTTAAACCGGCACACAATCTCCGGGCGCTCGTTGCTCCCCTTGAATTCCAGCGTCATCGGGTCGCCGCCAATCAAGGCCTTCAGCGACGACGCCCCTTTGCAGCTCAGGAAGTTCTCCGGCACATCCGCGCCGTAGAGCAGCGACTTGCCCAGGAACCGCCCGACCTCAAACCGCTCGCCCAGTAACATCGGCCGCAGCGTGGCGAGATTCTCCGGCCCAATAATGCCGCGCAGCACCCGAATGAACGTCCCTTTGCCGCCGCCAGCCGTGCCGGTCAGCACCATCATCCGCTGCGCCAGGTTGACGCCGATCAGCGCCAGACCACACCACCGCTGCACCAGGTCCAACTCTTCCGGGCTCAGCGCCGGCTGCATCAGCACCTCAAGGAACATCGGGCAGGCGCTTCCCTTCGCGTAATCCACCATCAGCTTGTTGCGCCGGCGGTAGGATGCCGCAAACGGCAGCACCTCCCGGTCGGCCAGCCGCAACATTCCGTTGCGGCAGGCAATGTACTCCTGCAGGTTCGATTCAAAGAAGCTGCTCGGCACCTCCAGCAACCCCCGCGCTCGCTGCGCCACCCCGCGCAGGTTCGCGGTGTCCCGAAACCGAAACTCCAGGTTCGTCGTGTCCGATTCCTTCGCGCAGTCCCGTGCGCACTGGAGCAATAACGCGCTGAGCCGCGCCACCAGCTTCGCCTCACGCACCTCCTCGAAGATCCCGCTGTCAGGGTTGTACGTGTAGAACCGTGCCTCAGCGCCGACAAACACCGTCGGCGCTTCCGGCGCGCCCAGTTCCCCCATCGTCGCCGCCAGAAAATCCTCACCCAGGTCCTTGACGATCGGCAGAGACTCTTCTTCGTCTTTCTGTTTGGGCGGGTAACCCAGCAACACCGCCGGGCCGTAAAGCTCCCGCAGTCCCGGAAACTTCTGGTCAAACCAGGCGTCGGGCATTCCCGGTAGCACCACGGGCACCACCACCCCGTTGCCTTCAGCCCAGGCCTTGAACCCTGCGACCTGAAGATCGCTCCCGTTCGGCTTGTTGCCGCCACTGGCCACTGTCGCGGGTGCCGCCTCAACCGCTGCTGTCATTACCTCTGCCATAATCACCTTTTGAAACTGGCCAACCACTTCTCATGCACTTCCCGACGCGTCACCCTCTTGAAAATCGGCGTCAGGTCAGGTTCGGGATTCAGGTAAAGCAACTCCTGCAACCGCCCGCCCGTCCATAAATTCGCCGGCGTCTCGTCGGCCTGCGCCGACGGCGTCCAAATCGGGTCCCCGGCCGCATCAAATTCCAACGGCTCATCCACCCATCGCTTCCGCACCGGCGGCTCGGATCGCGCCGGCGGGCCCCCTTGGCCCCGGTAACATCCCGGCAGCCGCGTCAGACGCACCGCCGTGATCGCGCCCGGGTCCGCGCCCAGGACCGTCAACAGCGGCTTGAGTTCCAACGCCTTGGCGTCCCAGTCCGCCTTGCTCTCGGCGTCCACGCGTATGAGCGCGTGGATGGATCGCCCGCCAGACTTGTAAATCGCCGCAATTCGCAACGGCATCTGGACCAGCGCCGCCAGCCACATCGCCGTGTCCGCTTCATCCGACTCCAGCACCAGGTACCGCCACGCGGTCACCGACTCCTCGCTCCGCCGCGACCGCTTTCCGCCCAGGCGGGGGTTGGGGTGAAACTCGCCGTCCACCGGGTTACACAAGAACCACACCCCGTCCTTGTGTCCGTTCACCACATGGTCCAGACACCGCGCGTCATACGGCGGCTCCCCGCACTCGCAAACCAAAATGCCCTGTGACTTCAACTCGTCGAACAGGATCACCGATTCACCCGGGCGATACAGCCGTTGCAGGAAGGTTGCCGGGGTCTGCGTCTCCGGGACCAGCGGCGACCGCTCCTTCACAAACGTCTCATCCACGTTCGGTGCCAGCGCCGCCACTCGCTTCAACGTCTCGGGTTGAAACTTCGCTTTGGCCTTCGCGGGAACAGGCGCCACACCCGCCACCGCCGCGGGCGTCACAGTAGCTTTCCCGGCCACCGCGCCTGAGCCGCCCTTTCCATCGCGTAGGTACCCAATGAGGTTCTTCGAGGGCGCTGCTGCAGCCGATTTGATCTTGTAAACCAAATCCGCCTCTTCCCAGGGCGGATCACATTGGCGGTTCCACTCCTGTATCGCCGTCAAGGCGTCATTGGCCGATAGCGCGAACCCATGCACCAGGATGCACGCCACTCGAAACGTCGCATCGTGCCCAAACTGCCCGCTCTTGGCCGGCGGACACCGCTGCAAATAGAGCCGGGCCCGCTCCAGCACCGACACGGTCTCCTTGGGAGCTTCCAGCTTCAATTGCCCAGGTTGGTTTCGGGTTTCACCTCCACCGCTCCAGCCACCACTGCCGACGCCAACCGGCACGGCAGTGTACGGCTCTGGAGCAGTTTCTCCACCGCGCTGACCGAATAAAACACCGGCCCGCCACCCCGCTTGGCCGCCGGGTTGGCCTTGAATCGCGGGATGCGCGCCTGGTCAAACCACGCGCGTAACGTTTCGTGGCTCGGCGTCGGCGCCAGGTAAGCCGGGATGATCGTCTGCAAAAGCTGGTCGAGCGTCGCCAGCCGGGCCAAACTCTTTTCCATCGGGTTTGTAATCATTGCACAGGCACAATACACATTGGCGATGATTCCGGCAATAAAAATGTTGCTGTTTATTGCACATGTGCTAGGCTTTCCCCATGAGACGTTCGCCACTATCGCATCCGCTCGCGGTCCTCCGGACCACCATTGGCCTGACTCAAAAAGAAATGGCCGACCTGGTCAGCCGCGCCGCCCGCACCATCCAGTCTGTCGAACTGAAAAAACTCCCGCTCAGCGAGGAACTCGCCCTGGCCGTCGCCCAGGCCACCGGCGTGGACGCCGGCTGGCTCCTGGAGGGCAACCCCGACACCCCGCCCCGCAAGGGCCTCACCGCCGAAAACATGGGCACCGCCACCGGCGAATACACCCGCTCCGACTACGAATTCCACCGTGCCTTCATCGAATCCCCCGTCGCCACACCTGAGCAGATGGAAACCATTGTCCGCGAAGCCGCCAAACACCAGGGCAAAGGCGAGCTGGTCACCATGCCGCTCCCCGTGATGAAAGCCGCCCTCCTCACCCACAAGAAACGAATGCTCCAGGCCCTCGACCAGCAGACCCTCGACGCCCTGAAACACCTGCTCGACAAAACCGCCGCCGCCAAAAACGGCGATCTCCTCCGCTGGAAAGTCCGCCGCTTCCTCCAAACCCTCGCCGCCGAGAACTCCGTCAAACTCGACCTCAAGACCACGCCCGAAATGGCCGTCACCCACGTTCACATCCACGACGAAATGGCCGGCCTTTATCCCCCTCCACCACGCCCCAAAAAGAAGTCAAAAACGACCTGAGCCCCGCCGCCGATTCCGCCGCCCTAGTCACCCTGTTCGGCAAACAGAAACGCTCTCAGGCCCGCCCAGCCCGACAAATGCCTCATTAGAGGGCGTCTCCCGCGCCTTCCCCACTCCGCCCCTCCGGCCACCTGGCATCGGCCATAAGCGCCACAAAACGCAACGCGTCCGCCCAATCACCCGCATTCCGCCAACGCCCGCCGCAATCGTTCCCTCACCCGCTCCCGCAGCTCCCGCGGACTCAACACCCTCACGTGCGGCATCCACGAGAGAACCCACCGTGTCAATTCCTTCCGGCTTGCGGTTTCGAGGCGAAGCTCCAAAGCCCCGTCGCGGCGCCGGCGCATCCGCTGGCTCGGGTGCCACAGCCGCTCACCGATATAAGTGGCCACCTCCCGCGCGAATACCAACCGCACCTTCCAGGCCTGGTCGGCTTGGCTGATACCGAAGGCGTCCCGGAAGAAGGTTCTCGGGTCGAAGCCAGCCGGGCGGCCAAAGTGCTCGCCAGTACCTCCAAGCCCGCGACAACGGGACAGGGCAAACGTCTCTACACGCCCGGCCGCCGCGTTCAGCGCCACCACATACCAGTTCCCGTGATACGCGGCCAGGTGATACGGCTCCACCACGTAGTCCCGAATCGCCCCGTCGAACCGCTGATACCGCACCCTTAACCCCTCCCGCTGGTTGATGGCTCGCGCCGCCCTCTGCCAGACCTCAGGGTCCACCCGCGCGCGGTCCTCCGATAATACCGTGAACTGGTCCGTCAGGCTCTCCAACTCCACCGACACCGTCCCCTGCAGGCTCTCGGCAATCTTGCCCATCACCGAGCGCATATCCATTTCCAACGGCGTCCCCTCAAATCCCTCCAGCAGCTTTCGCGCGACGGAGAAGCTGAACACCTCCCGGCGCGTCAACTCCACCGGCGCGAGCCGGAAAGTCGGGTCGGTGAGCCTGAAGCCTTTGCGCGAATCGTCGTAGGCAATGGGGGCGTTTTGTTCGTCACGCAGAAAATCCAGGTCTCGCATGACCGTGCGGCGGGACACTTCCAACTCCCGAGTAAAATGGCCGCAGTTGGGCAGAGACCCGCTCCGCGTGCCCTCCCGCATCAACTCCAGAATTCGTTGCAGCCGGTGGTATTGAGGACGGGACGATGAGCGCATTGAGAAGCCTCCCCGGCAATCAGCCGCGAAAAGGCGCAAGAATGAAGAGCAGATGGCCGTGCTTGTGTTAACGGTGAATCGCAAAGCCCGTCTCCCGAACCACGTCGCATAGTTCCATGATTTCTCTCATAGCTTTTCCAGTTCTCTTTTTGCGTCTTTTGCGCCTTTTCGCGGCAAAGTTCCTTTCTGGACCTGTGCCGTTAGATGGCACACGTCCTCTCTATACTGGCGGATGGATTCATGCAAGTCTATCGCGCCAGAAATCCGAAAAAGTCGCCGCTCTGGCAGTGCGCCCACCGCCATTACGACGAGTTCGAGGAGGTTTATCCGGAGGTTTACCAGCCGCGCTACGGCAGGCTGCGCCCCGTCATCCCCGAGGTCGTCCACAAATTCCTGGACTGCGGCAACCTGGAGCGCGGCTTCGCCCGCGTCCGCTGCGACCATTGCGAGCATGAGTATCTGCTGGCCTTCTCCTGCAAGAGCCGCTGGTTCTGCCCCTCCTGCCACCAGAAGAACGTCCAGACCACCGCCCGGTTCATCCTCGAGCGGGTGGTGGCACCGGTGCCCCACCGCCACTATGTCCTGGCCATCCCCAGAATGCTGCGGCCTTATTTCCAGCGCCACCGCCATCTGCTCAAGCGGCTCTGCGCTTTGGCCCACGAAACCCTGGCCGAATACCTCCGCACAGCGCTCGATTGCCCCAAAGGCGTGCCGGGCATTATCATGACGCTGCACACCTTTGGCGAATACCTCGACTTCCACCCCCACGTCCACGCCCTGGTGGCCGACGGGCTCTTCGTCCGCGACGCACCGCCGCTCGCCCCCAAGCCGCCCCCGGCCGAACCCTCAGCGGCACCCGCTCCCGCCTCCGGCCTGCCGCCTCCAGCCTGTCCCACCTTCCTGGCCCTGCCGAAATCACCACTCAAGCCGCTGGAGGAACTGTTTCGGGCCAAGGTCATCAGCCTGCTAGTGGAGGAAAAGCTGTTGCCGCCCGAGCGCGTCCAGGTCCTCTACTCCTGGAAACACAGCGGCTTCAACCTCCATGCCGGAGAGCTCGTGCCGCCCGAGGCTAAGGCCGACCTGGAAGACCTGGCCCAATACATCCTCCGCAACCCTTTCTCCGTGGAAAAGATGACGCTGGAATCCCCCACCGACATGGTCATCTACCGTTCCCGGCTCAACGCCAAGATTAACCGCAATTTCGAGGTGTTCAGCGCCACCGACTTCCTGGCCGCCATCACCCAGCATATTCCGGACAAGGGCACCCAGATGGTCCGCTACTACGGGTGGTACAGCAACAAGATGCGCGGCGTGCGCCAGCGGGGGTTGCCCCCGGAACTGGTGTTCCACCGCCCCGGCGTTTCCCCGCCGCCGCCGCTCAAACTGCCCTCCAAACGCTGGCGCGACCTTATCCTCCGGGTTTGGCACGTGGACCCGCTCCGCTGCCCTGTCTGCCAGAACCCCATGCGCGTCATCGCCGTCATTGATGACCGCCGGGTAGTGGAGAAGATCCTCCGCCACCTCGGCGCCTGGCACGATCCACCTCCCAGACCGCCCCCGAACGCTCTACCGGGTCCCTACACCTACGAGCCGTGCGAGGATGTGAACCCGATGCCAGATTACGAGAACGCGCTCACGGACTGAAATCAGCCGCCGCCGCCTCTGACGGCTCGGGGTGGGGTGCGCCCGTGCACTGGGCGACCCGGGGCTCGATCCCGGCCCGGCGACACACTCCACGCCCCAGCCTGGCCGTCGCAGGCCACCAAGGCGGCAAAAACTGCCGCAAACAAAGCTGTTGACGCCCGGGCCGGCTCTTGATAGGCTCGGCACATGCTTGGTGAGACAAAAAACCAATTCTCCCTCACCCGCGCAGCGCTGAGTACGGGCGGGCGCGCAAAAAGCAATTTCTTATCAGTAAGACGAATTCGAGGATCGCGGCCAATCACTGCAAGCGTATCTGTGCCCGAAGTGCGGCAAGG
>MTKZ01007970.1_pt2 | contig 15006 bp, 11 predicted proteins | sample 1042781 | NCBI WGS metagenome assembly MTKZ01 (sample SAMN06212207, study PRJNA360539) | anaerobic digester metagenome | biome: Wastewater treatment plant; material: sludge; isolation source: anaerobic digester fed with sludge from wastewater treatment plant | place: Denmark: WWTP Viborg ...
AGAGCCATACGAATTCACCTATTGCCGTCTGTTAGACATGCTCATCTATTATCCTTTCCATGCCGATCCAGCAGATGTGGAGGATATGATCTCCAGCATAGACTGGAGGAACGGAACTGTCCGGATCGGCTCGAAGATGGGCTGTGGCCTGCTACATTCTGCTTGGGTGAGTAGTAGTATGGAGCGTAGCTTTGAGAGCATCCGCATGGGGCGTCAAGGATGTCTGCGCAAGATGGTTGAAGGCGAGCAAGGCATTGAAGAAGGAAGACCAGATCTACGGCCAAGAAGGTGGCTGAGATGGCAAAGAAGCACTCTAGCGAGGCATTCTATGCTCTTGACGATCCACTAGAGGCTGCGGTGTTCTCAGTGCTAGTGGAGATGCTGAAGGAAATGGACAAGGCGGATGATCGATTTCATGCGTTATCTGATTTCCTCATCTAAATCTTTATCAAAAGCAGCAGGTATTTTAGCTCATAAGCCTGCCACAAAAAGCTGCAATGCCAATGAGATCTACCTCGGCTCTAATCCACTTTTGATTATCCTTATTTCTGGCATAACATATCAATTTAGGATCGTCAGAAGAGAATTCCCATTTGAATGTTTTTGCGTGGATAATTTTGTTTGAAAACTCACGAAAAGACAACTCTTCCTCTTCACCATTTTTCTTTATCAAGCGTCCACAGTTCCAATTCATCCCGCATTGCTTATCGAAATTTGTTATTCCCTCTTCATCATCGAGGGTTCTAATCAGGAGAGCGAGCTCCGCAATTGCACGGTTAGCTCTCTCTTCACCTATTTCAAATATAGCTTTTTCTAGGTATTTCCAATATCCGTGAAATCTATCTTCTATAAGTCCACTCAAAGGCTTATGTGAATATGCAAAGCTCATAACTATTGAAAGATTTTCGTGCACAAGTCGAGTCAATTGCAGCGGATATCTTTCCGTTTCATTGTAGGACTCGATACTTCTATCGAATCCCTTGACCAGAGCATCAGGTGTCGCCAAGCCTCATTCCCTCTGGTGATCCTTGACCACCCTTCACACGAAAAACCTTTGGGATGGCAAAGAAGATTCCAGAATCCGTGACCGAGCAGAACCGCAAGTATATACAAAAGGAGATTGGCAAGCTCCTTTCCGAAATCTGGAGGATCAAGGGGCTGGCAGAACAAGAGTACCGCTCGCAGCACCCAATCACCAAAAAGCTGACCGGGATGCATGCGGATGTACAGGTATTGCTTAAAGAGAGTTCCGGAAGCTAATGGGAACTTAAGAAGAGTATAATCGAGTCTGGGCGGGTCAACGCCGATCCACAGCGCCCTCCTCAGAGGAGCCGATCATCGAAATGATGGCTTGACTCCCGCCCCAGCTCGACTCTATGCCGTGTGAGGCGGTACAGCACCGGACTATTACACGGTGTCCGTCTCACGGGAACCCGTAGCATCGCCAGATGCCAGGTCTGTAAGTTGCCTCTACATCAGCTTAGTGTCGCGTCCTGGGCTGGAGAATCCAGATCTCGCCGGAGGCTTATTACTACGCCAATCACGGCGTGCATATCTTTGGCCTCCTTTTATCCGGCCTTCCTGTATGCTGTTTTCAAGCAGCACTTCTCAATTCGTGGAGTATCGAAAGGTAGGTACGCATTCGATCCCCTTGTACTGAGAACTCAGTCGGATGGCTCGATCGTGATTATCGCCAGCGCAAAACGCAGCCTCGTAATATAGGCACGATTAATACTTATAGTTGGCGGTTGGCAGCTGGGCTGGGTATACTCAGACTTCAATCAAGCCCGATCGACATCGCAAGCCGATTATGAGATGCGAAACTGAAAAAGAATGCTGTCGCACGCAGCTGAAATCCGTGCGAGTCAGTAAGCTAAAATCGATATCATTAGTGCGGGGGACGGGACTTCCGCACGTTGTTACTGGTAATTAGCCCCCTATTAGAGCGAAGGATATCTCTTGCCATGCTTTTTCCAACAACTTCCGATAGTACCCTTCATCAAACCCGGAGGCATATCTTTCAGCATCAACTTCCCACTTCGCAGCATCCTTGACCACATACCCAATCTCCATGCCGGGCGATAGGGAGAATCCATGCTTGTGGTACGCCTTCACGGCAGATGCTTCCGCGCATCTCCGGGAATAGTTCACCCTACTCAACCGACGGCGGATGGAAAGCTCCCTTATATCAGCATCCTCAAGCCCTTGCATGTATTTCTTCCGAACCTCCTCCAAAAGAGGCTGTGCCTCACGAATCTCATCCTGGCTTCTCGCCTTGGACAAGACATCAAACAATTCCTGTTGCATTTTCCGTACATACTCAGGTGTGTCGCCCTTCCGAGCCATCAAACCGCGGATCTTCATCTTGCCTGTATCAAGTCGCCCGAAATAACGGTTGTAAGCTCCTGAACCATCTGCCATTGGAAGGAAAGTGATCCAATCGTAGGAGTCAACCTCGGTAAGGATGCCCGTTTTCTTCTCTACGGCCTCCTTATATACAGAAATTGGCTCTCCGATCACCCACAAGCAATCTACAATGCCATGTAGAACCTCGAAGCCCATATCCTCCGCAAGCTCTTTGATCTGCATCAGCAACTCTCTGGAGATGCCCGTGATCCTCTCGTGCACCTGGATCTGGCCAAACTTAGCATTCCGGTATCCAGTATACCCGAAGCAGGTGACCAGCATCCATTTGAGAACGGAGTCGATGCCAGCATAATCTGGGTTGGTCTTCTTCCGCTTCTTTGTCTCGATCCTCAGGTTAAGTAATGATGAGATTACAGTACTGAGAAAGCCCTTTAACTCTGGATGCTCGATAGTCTCAGGTGAAAGGTTGTACTTCACGATAATCGAAGGGTAGAGCGACGTGAAATCAATCTGGTGTACCTTCTCATACACTCCCGGCTCAGGCTGGAAGATCATCCCGCCTTTGTCGCACGCTTTCAACTCCAAGATATCCCTCACGCCTTCAGCATCGCGTTTTCGAAATGGGACTGCTACTCCTCTTCGTAATGCCTCAAACACCTCATAACTCGAAATGAGCGTGCCTGGTGTGAATCTGGAGGTCAGATTTGGTGAGAGTCCGGACAGCCTGGAAGCCATGAGAACACCTTTCAATCCGCTCTCTACATAGACGAAGCTCTTTGCAGTGTCAATCAGAACTCTTCCCTCCGGAATCATGGCTCCATCCTTGTGGTTGACCTTACCATAGCTCCAATACGACTTGGAGGCCATCTGCTTGAACCAGCCCGTGCGACTTATTGTTGGCTCCAAGCCATACCTCTTGGCCTTCTGGACTATGAGAGGAACCCACGTGTCAGCATGAGCGCAGAGAATCAGGTCTGGATCATGAGACTTAACGAGATCCAGGAGATCGGAGATGACCATCTGCTCAGATCCATCTAACAGTCTCGTTCTGCCATCGAGGACCTGTATGTGTGATATATCTCCGGGAAGGGAAGGATCTCCAGCAACCTGCACCTCTAGGCTGGTCAAAGGCACTTTAAAGTCCGGCGTAAAGCGGAACTCCTCTCTTTCGCCGCATGGAAAGATATCATGCTCCGCCATGTACGCCTGATCCTGTCGCACATCGACATTGTAGAGTTGGGCTTCATAGCGAGTCTGCTTCTCGATTTTCTCAGCTACCTTGCGGCTTGCAAAGATTCTATGCCCATGGAGAGAACCATAGATCGTCCGGAAGCTGCACTCCTCGACTTTGTACCTGCTTTCCAGACCTTCGATCATGTCCAGATGGGCAGCGGGATCATGGAGATGCACATAGAAGAACGGTGGATAGGCCACGCTGACCTTGGTAAGTCCCTTCTCCCTGCCCCATAGTTCCACGCAGCCTTTGCTGTACGAGTCGAAAATCCACACGGCATCCTACCTCTGAAGCTTTGTTAGAGTCAGATACTCCCCATCACTCCGTATGCAAGAACGGTGGTTAAGAGCGAGGTACGCAGTGCGAAAGTGATCGAGGTCGGACCAACAGAAGTCAAAGTCCGCAAAAAGTCCACATTATCCCTGTAGAAATGCTATGGTTATAAGGGGGATTGTGTACTTTTCACGGAATTCGATACCATGTTTTGCAGCTTCATTGAGATGCATCAATGCAGAGGAACGATCGCGCGTGTCGCTTCTGGACGAAATCCATAAAAAGTCTACATATCCCCTGATAATTTACCAGAATTATAAGGGTAAATGTGCACTTTTTTGGGAACTCAGGACGCTCCAGCTTTGCAGTCGGGACTCGACCCTCCAGGCGGGGCATTCCCCAGTGAACCCCGCCTTCCGGGATCTTCGCCCCTTTCCCCAGCTGAGCGTTGCTGGTGAATGTGTTGACGTTTCTGGTGTACGATATCGATGCGAGCAGCCATCCCTGCAGTTGCGACCAGCAAGGTAGTGTCGACTCAAGTTCCAGAGGGTAATTGAATGCCGCCAGGATCGCTTATAGCGCTCCTTATGCCTCGTTGCTGGACATAAGGTGGCACGCAATGATGGAGAGGCTTATCGCATGGAACCAACTGGATCGGAAAACTTTACGGACCAGTTGGGGCATACCCTACAACAGCTCGGATCTAGTCATGGACGAAGACGAGATGTTCTTTATCTTCCGCAGTTACATGGAACCGGCAACAAATGTCTCCCCGGACGACAATGAGTTGCTGTACGACCAGGCGATCTATTTCGGGCCGTATTTTGAACCTGAGTCAGCGAGCGTTTGACCATCAGGGCCGTGCGGGGTCTCATCCACCGCACACATAGTGAAGGGCGAGATCAACTTGATCAAGAGCTTATCTCAGTTCCGATTGACAGATCTACCCGAAAATTTCTTACCATATAGCGATCATACGTCACATATTAAAATCTAGAGGTAACCGTATACGGCAAAGCAGGAGCGAGCATGAGAAACCAGAAACCATCAATTATTAGGCTGACCATAGTGCTTTTTACGGCACTCGTAGGTGCCTCAATTATCACAACCTCTACCAACGCTGTTGAAACAGATGACCAATTGACCAGTGATCCGACTGAAGCTCCATTGGCCGTTGGTGCAAACACAGGGACAAACCTTCTCACCAACCGGCTGAAGGTCCTCTCATCAACATCGAGCTTGGCAGAGGTTGCAAATGAAGACGTTATAAATCCTGCTAAGACTGAGACCATTTTGGTTATCCAGCCAGACAACGTCCAAAGCAAAGCTCCGAAAGTCGTGCCTCCAAAGGGAACACGAAACGTCATATCCGTTGTACTTCAGAATCAAAGTTCCAATTCACTACTTCAGGATAATAAGAGGCCGAACATTGTCTTATTCCAAGTTGATAATCTTGGTCTTGGTGAATTAGGCTGCTATGGTGGCGGTATGACTCGCGGCGCAAACACAAGCCGGATTGACCAGTTCTCTCGTGAAGGCATGCAGCTCTGGCACTATTTTACAGAAGCTCAGTGCACGCCATCACGTTCGGCCCTGATGACTGGTCGCCATGCGATCCGCAGCGGTACTGCCAGTGTCCCTATGGATTGGGGTCCAAGTGGCCTTGTGGCATGGGAAAAGACTATGGCTGACGTACTCTCTCCAGCAGGCTATGCCACTGCGTGCTTCGGAAAGTGGCACATCGGTGCTGAAACAGGTCGCTGGCCGACAGATCACGGCTTTGATGAGTGGTACGGCCCCCCACGCTCCTATGATGAATGCCTATGGCCAAGTGATCCCGCATACGATCCAAAAGTTGTGCCACCTGTCTACATGCTTGAAGGCCGCAAAAACGAGTCAGTACAGGAGCTTCACGATCAACAACTCACCATTCCCCTCAAACGCGATGTTGACCAAGAGTACAAGCGAAGAGCCTTTGACTTCATGCGGCGGAACGTGAACGAGAGCAAGCCTTTCTTTTTGTACTTTAACCATGGGCTGATGCACCTACCTACGATTCCACGTGAAGAATTCAAGGGGAAGAGCGGCCATGGCGATAATGCAGATTGCCTGATGGAGCTGGATCATGACTTTGGAGAAATTCTCGATTTTATAGATGGCCAGGGCATCAGGAATAACACGATCGTGGTCTTTGTTGGTGACAATGGGCCGGAAGACATGCCCCTTTGGCGTGGTACATCGGGCATCTTCGAAGGTTCATATTTCACTGCATCGGAAGGCGGCCTGCGTACACCGTGCCTAATCCGCTGGCCTGGGAACGTGCCTGCAGGAAGCTCAAGCAATGAGATGGTCCATCAGGTGGACATGTTTCCGACACTGCTTGGGTGGGCAGGATGTATGGTGCCCCAAGATCGTGCGATTGATGGTATCGATCAGGGATCATTCTTCCTCGGACAACAGAATAAATCGAACCGTGAAGGATGCCTGGTCTGGGTTGGAGATAAGCTGTATGCCGTTAAGTGGCGAAATTTCAAGGTTACTTTCATCGATCAAAAATACTTCTATAGCGATGCCTTGCCAGTCGGTAATCCACACATTATCGACCTAACTACCGATCCTAAGGAGCGAGAGCCAGTTGATGCGCAGTATCTTCATACCTGGGTCATGATGCCGATCGCAAAGCTTGAGAAAGACTTTAAGGAGAGTGTCAGACGAGAGCCATTGATCCCAGCTGGGTCGCCAGTGGATTTTGTACCAATAAGAAATCTGGGATCATAGCACAGAGTGTGCATGTCATCTTATATATGTTTTTAATATATCTGCTTGGTGCAGAGGCGGAGATTCTCGCACGCTTATGAAGATGATCTACCTATGCCATTATATCGAGGGAACAAAAATCATTCCCGATCATCTTATGTTAGAGGAGGTTCAGTTATGCTCAAGATCCAAGCAATACGGAAAGATGCCCTTTCAGAAGGATCATCGAGTCCGGGTATTATCAGGCACCTCGCATTCAAGGGCGAAGATGTTCAGGTAGTTAGGTCATGCATCGATCCAGGAATAGTCTCCGGTTGGCATCACCACGGAGACTTTCATGTGTATGGATACGTAGTCTCAGGAACTATTCGCTTAGAAAGTGGCGCTGATGTGATCACAATTAGTTCGGGAGATTTCTTCTTAGTTCCGCCTCATACCGTGCATCGTGAAGCCAATCCGTCACCCACAGAGCGGGGTGAGGTCATACTTTTCCTCCAAGGAACTGGACCTATGGCCATCAATGTAGAAGGCCCAGAGCCATAGGGCCGACAGCAGCCCTTTCACAAGCCTACAGGAGGGCAAACGCCAGGACAAGGAAAGCAAGAACTGACATCGTGTCCACCCACACATGCTCAGGCATACCTTCGCCGTCTGGAGCCTAGATGGCGGTGTGCACCTTCAACAGTTGATGCCACTCTTCCAAGCTCAGGAAATCCCATGGTGCATGGGCCCAAAGTGCGTGTGCGTGTCATCTTCGCGGTCTGTAGGCATGGTGATTTATAGTGTACAGATACTGTGATGCAGGGTATATAAAGGCCACACACTTAAGACATACAATATATAACAGAATTATGTTATAAAAGCATCATACTCTTGTTGAGAAGAAAAGCCATGCTATGAGAACGCAGACTCCCAGTACTGCCAAGAGAGTTATTATCACCTCTATCCGTTCACCTAGGTCGATCATTTCATCACCTTTTCGGAACTTTGAAGCCTATCCAATAGTGATCCAAGTAAATCAACCTATTGGAAGATCAATGGAAAAGTACCCAGATGAAGAGCGATGCAACCCCTACAAGCGTTATGACGGTGATCCACTTTCCACTTATTGCATTGTTGTTAAGCATATCCAAATTTATGCCCGTAACGGCTTGTTCGATGGCGAGTACCATCAAAGCGAAGAGGGTCCAGTAAGAGAGACGCTCTACGACCCACAATGGGAACATGGCCACTTACATCAGCCTTCTGGATTTATAATGATTGTTATGAAAAGTTCATAACTTCGTTGCTTGATTCGATATCCGAGGATAACTCTTATATCTTCAAATGCCATCCGTGGCGAGCTTCAGATGCAATCGAATGGTTGTGGTTCGTGGGAACATCGCGCGAGCAATCCCAACTGCACCTTTTGAAGGATTCTAATATGAAGGTCCGAGTTGTTCTCCACGTCATTGGCCGGGTGCTGAAGATCCTGAGCGTGTTACTGATAGTTCCCGGAATTGTCTCCACGCTGTATCACGAGACCGGCGGAGTGATAACTTTTGCATTGACGTCTATCCTCTCCCTGATCGCTGGCATCATATTGACCCGCATTGGAGTGACCGAAGATGCTGGCAACAAAGAAGCGTTTGCAGCTGTCACTCTCGGCTGGCTCTGTGCCACTTTCATAGGTGCTTTGCCCTTCGCATTCCAGGGCATCAGTCTTGTAGATGCTCTCTTTGAGTCCATATCTGGATTTTCAGCAACAGGAGCAACAATTCTCGTCGAGTCAAATGCTCAAGGCTACTATATAGTGAATTCAACCTTGGCAGACAACAGCATCGCCACAACTCTGGCAGCTTTGGCAGCCAATAGCCTGAACAGCTCCAGTTTATACATCACCCAAGAAGCGACCGCAACTTACTACGGATTACTTTTCTGGAGATCATTCCTGCAGCTGATAGGCGGTTTGGGCATCATACTCATGGTAGTGGCAATCTTTCCCCAGCTACGCGTGGCAGGACGGCAGCTCTATAGAGCAGAAGCAGTAGGTCCAAGCAAGGACACCATCACACCAAGGGCGATCACAACTGCCAGAATCCTTTGGAGAGTTTACCTGCTCTTAAACGCCATAGAGATCGTCCTGCTTGTAGCAGCAGGCATGCCTCTCTACGATGCGATCTGCACTGCCTTCTCCACCCTGGCAACTGGAGGCTTCTCTCCGCAGGCATCCAGCCTCGTGGCCTACAACAGCCCTCTCATAGAGACGATAGTGGCAGTATTCATCATCCTGGGCATGTCCAGCTTCGTCTTGCATTACAGGGTTCTAACGTCAGACCGGCTGGCATGGTTTAAAGACGAGGAGTTCAGATTTATGATCTGCATCCTGGCAGTTGCCACTATGGTTCTGATGCTTGCAGGCGGGATACAGGGAGATCTCCTCGACCGATTAAGATTCGCGTCCTTCCAAGTCATATCATTCATGGGGACTTGCGGCTTCGTCAATACATTGGATTACGATAAATGGTCAACCGCAGCCAAGATGGCTCTAATCATGATCATGCTGGTTGGAGGCTGCATCGGCTCGACTGCTGGAGGCATAAAGGTGGGCAGACTGCTGGTGGACTGCAAATACGCCTACAACGAGTTGAGGCATATGCTCCACCCCCATGCCGTAATGTCGGTTAGGTTGGCAGGAATCAGGGTCCAAGAAGAGATCCTTCGGCCCATGCTTTTCTACTCGTTCTTCTACCTGGCAGTGTGGCTGGCGCTCTCTCTAGGACTGGCCATGGTATCATCGGGCGATCCACGAGTGGATCTACAGGTAGTGGCTTCAGGCATAGCCTCTTGCATGGGCGGAGTTGGTCCCGCCTTCGGGATCATAACCTTTGACTGGTCACAGGTTTCTGCCGCCGGAAAGATGATCGGCTTCTTTGCCATGTACATCGGCAGACTGGAGCTGATGCCTATATTCTTGTTGTTTACTCCAGAACTGTGGAAGAAGTAACCTACTCACCGCCCTGCGATATGACATACTGGTCTAGTTGCTGTTGAGGTTCCGGTTATGCACCCTACTCAACGGTGTATCCCACTACGCATGCCGTTGCGAAAGCGTCGCGTTCAACGATTGCGATTCAATCGTGTCTGCGTGGCTATCAATATGACCGGAAGGATGCAACTCCAATTCACGGGTAGCCGTTGTCTAAGACGCTCAGCAGGCTGGTGTCACTGAAGTCTGCGCTCATCGCAGTCTCAGGTAAAGAATATGGGCGATATGGGTCATTTCTTCCACTCCTTTATTAACTTCATATTTTTCTGTAGAGCTGAGAGTAGTAAAAATGACCCATATGACCCATATCTCTTTCAGTTACGCGCGTCATTTCAACTCTTTATGGACGAGCGCATGGAGCTGTCTTGCATAAGGATTCGCTCCCGGATAAGACTGCGATTCTCACAGAGATATCGACCATCCCGCCGCAACTATCATAAGCATTGCAGTTCAATACTCAATCGGCTCGGAGAACTCCATTGCACCTACCCAAGTTGCCATGCGTTTTTCTTCCGAGCCCCACATCATCTAATCGATGCATAGCGTTTTTATTAACAGCACTATGCGTGGCCGCGATACAAAACCGCGATCAACAGCGCCGATACCTGTTGAATCCACTAAGTCCTTACCGCTATCGTCTATAGACACTTGTCGTATATCTATATAGATATCACAACGTGAATAAAAATAAATCAATATGCATGGCTGCAATTCATCGTCAATCGTAAATATCGATATCTACCGTAAGGTTTAAATTTGTTCTGCCTAAGATTATCGTCTAATGCCGAAATACAGCAACGGCAGATATGGGTAGGTGTAATGGAGTGTGAAAAAATGAAGAAAGCGTTAGCGTTAGCCTTGGTCATATCTATGGCCATGGTTGGATCGATGTTTGCACAAGCCGCACCCGATCATATTCCGGGTCCCAATCCCGACGCACCTGGACAGCAAGACCCCAATCCAGGCCATGACGATCTGGATGGCAAGGAAGGAGCACCTGGACAGACCGGTGAGAATCCTGGACTGATCGGCAATCCCGGAAATCATGGTCAAGGGGAGTAGACAGTAAGAGAGGGTAGGGGAGTAGGGTAGTAAGAGAGAGTGATTGCACTTCACTCTCCTCTTCTTTTCCACCACCACTAAATGCCATGACCATCGATCGAGAGCTACTGTTTACGATTATCGGATTCGTAGGCAGTGTCGCTCTTCTTGTCATAACTTTAATCCGACCTTGAAGTTGCTGGTCGGCGAACGATACTGCTTTTACACAAAAGCGTCTTTCCGATCGCATGCTTCATAAGAGTGCCCATGTAATCAATGGTGGGCTGGAGCTTGTCATTATCTACTTCTAATATCAACTCCGGGCTCCGGCCCATATTTCTAGTCGGAACAGCTTTGCCGCTAGCTTCATTGACTCATAATGGTATCTTAAAGCGGCCCGGAGCATCCCCCAAATACCCCCTTTCACCATCGGGCCGTTAGGCGAAGGGAGCCCCCATATCACTCTCGGCCATTTCTTTCCCTTCGCCGTCCGTCGCAGCTCGATCCCGCTCTTTCTAAGCCGAAAGAATGATTAATCATTAATGATAATGTTAGTTGTGATGAGGCGAAGTTTGTTTTTGGGTGCGCCATCCCCTCCTCTACAGCCCTTCGCCTCTCCCTCCTTAGTATCCGAAAAGACAATTAATCATTGATGCTAACTGACTGCGGGGCGAAGGATTGCTCATAGTCCGCTCCCATTACTGCCACCATCCTTCGCCTCCTCACAAATGTCAGAGCGCGATCAGAAGACCGCACGACCTGCATATAGGTGATCTTGAGCTTCTATTCGGGCTGATAAAGATGTATTGCTAGATTTGAAGGCTATGGAACAGGAGGTGGCCAGATCGCGGGGATCGAGGCTGCGCCGCACCATCCACCCGGTGGAGTGCGGCTCGCCCCTCCTCCCTCCTTTCGTGAATGTTCGAGATGATTTTTCAGCGCTGCGATCGTATTGGTTAGCGGCCTTGGTATACGTGCATTGATGCGATTCAGTCGCCCATGCTGCAGCAACCTGGACAGCAGCGTTGACTTCTTCCCTCCCAATGGCGATTGAATGCCTCCAGGATCGCTCTCAGCGCTCTTTACGCCCTGTTGCTTGCCATGAAGACTCATAGGTTCCACCACACATCAATCGCAGTTTTAGCACGCGTGTGAAGCAGGTGACAGCTCAGAACCACTGAATCGATCGCTATGAATAAAATGCAAAAAAAGAGAAGGGATGGATTTATCGGATTTGCGCATGCCAAACAGATCGGTGTTTTTAGAGCATACCCCATTTCTGTTGACTTACTCTTTCGGATCGAACTTTATGGCTCTTTCATACACGATCTCCGAGTATGATGGCCCGGTCTTTGTAGCCTTTTCCAGGTAGCTTCTCCATGCGATGAAAAGCGGCTGATCAAGACCTATACCATAGGCTCCCGGACCTGTGGGAACCTCAAAGCAGTGTGGATCGTCACTGCAATTCCTGGCGATCTTGTAGACGTAGAGGTATTTCGCGTTGGGATTATCCGGAAGGTACTCCTCAGCAGTTCCATTGAAATTCGCATCGTCGATTGTTCCAACACCATTCCAACCATCCGCTCCGTATATGGTAGCACTTGAGTATGTTGCCTTTCCTGTGGCTACATGGTTGACACCATAGACAATTACGAACTCATTTGGGTCGTTTCCTAAAGTAACTGTAGGATGCGGTTGGAAATCATAATACTTCGAGAGATCGGGGAATGAAGGTGTCGGCGAATAGGGAGTTAGGTTTGATGTCCATAAGTAGCATGCATCGTTGTCTGGCCCTAAGGCATCGATTCCCCTCTGAATTCCATCTGAAGCGGCTGTTATACTTGTTGGAAGTTCTGTAGCATTTAAATTGCTATACGTATTAAGGATCGCCTTCTTCAGCTGGTCTAGATCATCCGTCAGGTCAAACTCTGTGGTTCCCGTCCCGCGGACTCTTAGCTTTGGGTAATCATACGGATCTAGTTTCGTAGTTTGGTTGGGAGTAATTCGGAAAACGGTCGCAGGTGTGTTATTGAGATAGTCATCGCCCGCCTGTTTGTTTTTGTAGAAAGCTGGACGCATGGCGACGAGATATTTGTCTGAGTTGTCTTCTACGCCCATATTCAGTATTGATGATGGGAGCACCTGAGTGTTGAATATGTTGTCTGGATATCCTGCAGATAATGCAGCAGCCTGGATGCGTTGATCGATGCCTCTGTCAGCCGTAGCGACTATCACTGTGGTTTGATTGAACGGATTTCCTGTTGCTCCATTGGGCGTTCCTTCGGTATTGATAACTAGATTATTCACTGCGTCGCCTAAGTTGGAGAAAATCCATCTGGCCTCATTTCCATACGTCCTTTCCACTAGTTGTAGATCGAAGCTGAAGTATCTGCACTCTGGGGGTGTCCTTCCCACGAATACAACTGCTTCATCAGGACCAAGATTCCAGAATGCGGTTGCGTCTAGGGTTATTCCAAGAGTTGCGGCAATTTTTGCAATCTCTTCAGGTACCTTCTGGCCAGGTGGCGGTGGAACGAAATATGTCAGATATCTTGTGCTCGGATTGTTTCCAAGTGCATTAGGCAGCACGCCCATATCATATAACTTGATGACATCAAAAAAACCTATAGTGCCTTGTTGTACAGTAAATCCATCCTGTTCCAAGGCTTGTTTAAAAGCCTCAACATCACCTATATCCGCGGTTACCGCGAGTCCTGCTCCTATTGCTGTCATGAACGATACGAGCAATAATATGTAAACTCTCATATAAATACCCCTCACTAAGCAAATTGTCACTATTATATATTTAAACTTTGGTATGAGAAGCACGAATCACGCAGCAGCTAACCAAGCAATAAATGCAGGATAGCCTTGCTGTCGCTATTCTGGAGACATCATATCACGGAACGTCACTAGAGATCACAAGCGTCAGGACCACATGGGTTATATGGGCCATTTGCTTCACTCTTTACACTGATAATGTTTTCTTCATTATGCGATCAATAAAAGAAATGACCCATATAACCCATATTTCATAGTGAAGCTGTTAGACTGCATTGACTCAGCCGCTAATGTGCTCCATACATTTCCAGAGCCTATTAGATTCGCGCGTAATGCATCATCTATGGGATATTGACCATCAGCGTCAAGCGGACCTCCAGCTTCAAAAATACTAAATAGTTCGGCAACGAGACTGCTATGAGCACTTGGAAGGAGAGTTGAAGCTTTGACAGGTATACTGCCGATCTTGATCATTGTATTGCTGTTAATGCCAGCAGAATCCTCGGATACAATAGCTTCAGAGGATGCAGATAACGCCACTAACTTGTCTGCTGAATACGGCTCTTTGGATGCCGACGAGGTATTCGACTTCCCCAAGGATCATGTCCTGCACCGGCCTCAAGAAGTTNNTCAAGAAGTTGTGACGAATTCCAAGCTCTTCGCTGAGTGGCTATACTGGACGGGTATATTGCATGACATAGAGACCGGCAAACCATACGGAATCCAGTATACGCTCTTCCAAATGGATCTCCAGCCGGGATTAATGGCATTCATTAGCCACGTAGCCCTAAGCGATGTCTACAACAGCCACCACCCGCTCTATGGTTACTCCATATTACCGGAGCAAGCCAATATCACCAGCGGCACTGATGGCAATAAGGGAGCTTACTGGCGCTATGAAGATAATCAAACCAACCTCACCTATTGGAGCGACCTTGATTCCTGGAACATCATAACGCATGGAAGTGCATCTGTTGGCGCCGGCAAATCTCAAACCGTCTCTATGAACTTGACCATTACCAACGACAAAGCAGACTACTGTATGCAGTCACCAACTGGCATAACTGAGCTGGGAACCTGTCTAAGCATAGGATCAGATGCAATGGCTGGGCGATCCTATTACTATTCGCATCCAGCGATGAGTACAACCGGAACCATAACCATAGGTCGGCGCACAATAAATGTCACTGGAGATTGCTGGTTCGATCATCAGTGGGGCGGATTCCGCCAATGTTATCCGGCCTGGGATTGGTTCAGCCTGCGTTTCAATGATGGAAGCTATGTCATGCTCTACGACCTTAAAGATCTCCTCAAGCATAGCATACCAAGCCACCGCAGATTGACTCACATTGATACTAACGGGAATGTAAGCTGGTGGCAAGGTAAAGATGCCGGTAACATAACGGCGACCAGATGGTGGACCTCTCCTTCCGGCACGAAGTATCCCGTGGATTGGGTCTTGGAGACTCCTGTGGGCAATTTTGCTCTGGAGCCATACTTTGATGAACAGAACATGGATCTAGAG
>MTKZ01014749.1_pt1 | contig 15004 bp, 14 predicted proteins | sample 1042781 | NCBI WGS metagenome assembly MTKZ01 (sample SAMN06212207, study PRJNA360539) | anaerobic digester metagenome | biome: Wastewater treatment plant; material: sludge; isolation source: anaerobic digester fed with sludge from wastewater treatment plant | place: Denmark: WWTP Viborg ...
CCCCACTCCACATTAGTCACTCGCCCGCACGTTGGCATCACGGCTCAGTTGGCAAGGTGCTGCTTCGACCCCGCTGGTCTGCCGCCGAGCCTTGCGTCATCTCGACGCAACACCCTTGAGCCGCACACCGCACGGTGGCGAAGCCTCGGAAGTATAGCCACCACCCTAACCCCTGTCAAGGCGATTTCGGCGCTCTTGAGAATCAATTCGATCCTGGCCGGATTCGCTGGCAGACATATTGACGAGAGACGCGGAAACGAGTAGCGTGCTCGCCGCGATAGGTATTGAAGGAGTATGCAGGCGGAGGGGTCCGCTGACGCGAGTTTCGAGGGAGGAGAGCCGTCGGGAGACGACGTTTCGATACTCGTTGGATGTGAGAGGATCGGCATATTGTGGACCTGAACTACACGGCAGAGGATCAGGCGTTTCGCGCCACTGTTCGCGCATGGTTTGAAGAGAACCTCCCCACTGAGCCACTCCACACGCTCGAGGAACGGCGCGCCTGGCACCGGAAGCTCTATGAGGCTGGCTTTATCGGCATGGGCTGGCCGAAGGCGTATGGTGGCCAGGAAGCGCGGCCGATGGAACAGGCGATCGTCGGCGAGGAGATGGCTCGGGTCAACGCGCCGGCCGGCGTCGGCGGTCTCGGCATCTCGATCGTCGGCCCGACGATCATTCACCACGGCACCGAGGAACAGAAGAAGCGGTTCGTCAAGAACATCCTGACCGGCGAAGAGATCTGGTGTCAGCTGTACTCCGAGCCGAACTCGGGGTCTGACCTGGCCTCCCTCCAGTGCCGGGCGGACATCGACGGCGACGAATTTGTCATCAATGGCCAGAAGATCTGGAACAGCGGTGCCCATATCTCCGACTGGGGGCTGATGCTGGCGCGGACCGACCGCTCGGCCTCGAAGCATCAGGGTATCTCCTGCATTCTGATTGATATGAAGGAACCCGGGGTTGAGGTTCGCCCGCTCAAGCAGATCAGCGGCAGCAGCGAGTTCTCCGAAGTCTTTTTCTCCGACGTCCGTGTCCCGGCTGACAATCTCATTGGCGAGCTCAACACTGGCTGGCAAATCGCCCAGACGACGCTGGGGTACGAGCGCGGCGGGAGCACGCTGTCGCGGGTATCCCGGCTGCAGGTGCAGTTCTCCCGGTTGCTCGAAGTCGTCCAGTCACTTGAGGTGACTGGTGGCAAGGCGATCAATGATCCGGTTATCCGCCAGGAGCTGGGCGCGATTGCGGCAGATATCGAAGTGTTGCGCTATGCGTCGTTGCGGATTCTCAGCCGACTTGAAAAGGGCCAGCGACCCGGGCCGGAGGCGTCGATCGCCAAGCTGCACTACTCTGAGCTCGACAAGCGCGTGCAGGAGATCATCCTCGACATTCTCGGCCCCTACGGCCAGGAGCTCGACAATATCCCCGAGGAGCTCCGCGCCGATGGCGGCGGCTCCCCGAGCGGTGAGGATACGGCCGGATCGTGGGCGTATCCCTACGTCTGGTCGCGGGCAGGCACGATCTACGCAGGCTCGTCCGAGATTCAGAAGAACATCATCGGCGAGCGCGTTTTGGGCTTGCCGAAGGAAGTTCGCGCGGATCGTATCGCCGCGGCCCAGCCGAAGGCTGGCACGCCAGCGGGTGAGGGAGGGCAATAGATGGATTTCGACTTTACCGAAGATCAGGTGATGCTGCGCAACCTGGTGCGCGAATTCCTGACCGAGCAGGCGCCGGTCAAGCAGGTCCGCGACATGATGGACGATGCGCTTGGCTATGACACTACTGTCTACTCCCAGTTGATGGGGCTCGGGGTCACGCCGTTTCCCGAGTCGTACGGCGGCGGCGGCCTCGGCATGATCGAGCAGGCCATCATCCTTGAGGAGATGGGCCGCATTCCGTACCCGGGTCCGTATTTCGCCTCTGTCATTCTGGCCGGTTCGGCGCTGATGCACTCTGGCGACGACAATGCCCGCGCGCGCTATCTGCCCGATATCGCCAACGGCGATCTGACGGCGACGCTTGCGCTCATCGAGGACGCTGTCGACTGGACGCCGGCCGGCATCGGCCTTGCGGTCACACACGACGGCGGCGATCTCGTCCTGAACGGAATCAAGCGCTTCGTCCCATTCGGACAAAGCGTTGATGTCGTCTTTGTTGCCGGCCGCGCTCCCGGCTCGTCCGGCGCCGATGGCGTGTCACTCGTCGCGGTTCCGCGCGACGCAGCCGGTCTCACCGTCGAGCCAACGACGATGCTCGACATGACGTCGAAGGTTGCGACGTTGCGTTTCGACAACGTCCATGTGCCTGCCGAAAATCTGGTTGGCGCCGAAGGCGGCGCGGCAGCCGCGCTGGAGGAGACGCTGCGCGCGGCTGCGATTGCCGCCGCGGCAGAGATGCTCGGCGCGTCGCGCAAGTCGCTGGAGATGTCGAACGATTACGCGAAGGTCCGTAAGCAGTTCGGTCAGTTCATCGGGCAGTTCCAGGCGGTCAAGCACAAGCTGGCTGAGATGCTGGAGCTGGTTGAGAACTCGCACGCTGCCGTCTACTACGCTGCCTGGGCGGTCGACGCCGGGGCAGCAGATGCCGCGCTGGCGGCGTCGGTCGCCAAGGCCACGCTTAACGAGTCGTCAAAGCGAGTCTGCGGCGAAGCGATCCAGGTTCATGGTGGCATTGGCTACACCTGGGAATATGATCTGCATCTGTACTGGAAGCGGGCGAAGTACCTCGAGCCATTGTATGGCGACACGTCTTATCATCGCGAGCGCGTCCTCGAGGAGTCGCTCGCGCAGCATGCCGCATCCTGACGAAACGAGCGCCGGCCGGCGATATCGAACGTCGCATGGCCGGCGCAACCATCAGAATTGACGGCGATTCCGTAGTGGTGTGATGGCGTGGGTCGAGGACGCCGGGAAGGAAGGGATGAACGTGAGCGAGACCGAGACGGGCAAAGTCGTCCGCAGCGTCGCCGAGCTGAGGGAGCTGATCGGTCAGGAGCTCGGCGTTGGTGACTGGGTCGAGATCGATCAGGACCGAGTCAACGCATTCGCCGATGCGACAGGAGACCATCAATTCATTCATGTCGACCCGGAGCGTGCGAAGCAGACGTTCTTCGGTGGCACGGTGGCGCACGGGTATCTGACGCTGTCGCTGATCCCCTATCTCGGCTCTCACCGTGGCGGCGTGAAGATCGACCTCGGCGGCAGGATGGGAGTTAACTACGGGTTGAACAAGGTTCGTTTCCCATCCCCGGTGCCGGTCGGCAGCCGTATCCGGTCGCGACACAAGCTGGTTGCCGTCGAGGAGATCGGCGACAAGGCGGTCCAGATGACTACCGAGGTAACTGTCGAGGTGGGGGCCAGGAGAAGCCGGCCTGCGTTGCCGAGACACTCAGCCGGACTTATTTCTAGATACGTCGACGCACAGGAAGCGAGCGTGAGACGAGTGGATATTCTCGACCGACTGCTCGGCCATGATTACGCCACAACGCGGGAGCTGCTGCTGCAGGCCCGCCGCCTCAACGATGACCAGCTCGATCAGGTCTTCGATGTTGACCACGGGAGTGTTCGCGCGACGTTCGCGCATATGATCGGGAACGTCGCCATCTGGAGTGATCTGATCGACGAGCGACCGGTCGATCGGAAGTCGTTGGACCCCTCGATCGTCGGGCTGCTGCGCGCCCACGAGCGCACCTACGGTGAATTCGCCGATCTTGCTCGCGAGATCCGCGACCGGGATCGGCTCGACGAGCTGTTCACGGATACGCTGGATACCCCGGCGACCGAAAAGCGCTTTGGCGGAGCGATCGTCCACGTCATCACCCACAACATGCACCATCGGGCACAGGTCATCTGGATGATGAACAAGCTCGGTGTCCGCGGCGTGACCGAGGGAGACGCGCTCTCCTGGGAGACCAGTCACGAGGCGATCGGTGTCCATGGCGAGGACGATATTTTCGAATGACATGCAGGACCGCGGGTTGGATGGATCGGCCCAGTTGAGGAGGACGGGGTGGTAACACGTCAGGCTGCTGAGGAGCCAAATCCCGGAGATGAGGCTATCGCCTTCCGGCGGGCGATGGATGCCCTCTTTCACCCAAAGTCGATTGCGATTGTCGGCGCATCGCAGCGGCCGGGCTTCGCGAACTCGATCCAGCGGCTGATCCTGAAGGGCGGCTACGAGGGCGCGGTCTATGGCGTGAATCCGCGCTACGACGAGATCATGGGCTGCCCCAGCTATCCGACGATCGACGCGATCCCGGGCGGGGCCGATAAGGCGATTGTCGTCGTGCCGAGCCAGTCCGTTATGGATGTCCTCGGCCAGGCCGAGCGAGCCGGCGTCAAGGCAGTCAATATCATCACCAGCGGTTTCGGCGAGCAAGCCGATGACGACGCCGCCGGCCGGCAGAAGCAGATCCGCGACTTCGCCGACCGCACCGGCATCCGTATCGTTGGGCCGAACTGCCTGGGCATCATCAGCACACCCGCAAAGATGATCGCGAAGTCCGGCCCATACAGTTATGTCAATAGGGGTCCGATCGGGATTGTCTTCCAGAGCGGGTTGCTGGCATACAGCGCCGTACTGCCGCCGACCGACCGCGGGTTTGGCTATTCCTACATTGTCACGACCGGCAACGAGGCGGATCTCGACGCGACTGACTTCATGCGCTACTACGTCGAGGATGATGAGACGCAAATCATCGGCTGCTTCATCGAGCAGTTCCGCGATGCAGACAAGTTGCGACATGTGGCCGAGATAGCGGCCGATGCCGGCAAGCCGCTGGTGATCCTGAAGATCGGGCGTTCCGAGGGTGGTCAGCGCGCCGCGCGCGCCCACACTGGCTCGCTCGTCGGGTCGGATGGCGTCATCGACGCGGTCATGCGCAAGTCGGGCATCGTTCGGGTCACGAACCTCGACGAGATGATCGAGACGCTGGCGGTCTTCCACACGCGGAAGCTGCCGAAGGCGGACGGGCTCGGGACCATCTTCGTCTCGGGCGGGGCCGGCGGGTTGATCTCCGACCTTAGCCAGGATCTCGGGATCAACCTGCCCGAGCTTGCGCCGGATACAGCCGAAAGGCTCCACGACATCATCCCGCCCTATGGCACCGTCGGCAACCCACTCGATACAACCGGGCAGGTCGCCCAACAGCCGGAGATCATGGGCGGGGTCCTTCAGGCGATGGCCGAGGATCCCAATATCAGCACCGTCGTCTATGGTCAGGCATACCCGAGCAAGATCGACCTCGACAGCCCGGTCGGCCGGGTGATGAAGGGAATCCCCGATCGTTACCCGGACAAGGTCTTCCTGATTCTGTCGCTTGTCACCGGGAAGATGCAGGAAGGTTTCCGCGCGGATGAGCCGCCGGTCGAGCCAACAGAAACCTGGGACGGCATACCGTTCCTCCAGGGCGCGGAGAACGGCCTGCGCGCGATACGGTCGCTCAACTGGTACGCCGACTTCCAGCGCCGACGGGCCACCGCAAAGCCGGCAGCTACCGGTGACTCTGTCGTCGCAGAGCAGGCCCGAGCGATCGTTCGCGCGGCCGGCGGCCATCCACTGGTGGAGCGTGAGGCGAAGCAGCTACTTGCGCTGTACGGGATCCCGGTTACCGGTGAGCGGCTGGCGGTCAGCGCCGATGAGGCGGTTGCCGCAGCAGGGCAGATCGGCTATCCGGTTGTGCTGAAGATCGAGTCACCAGACATTGCCCACAAGACAGAGGCCGGCGGCGTGTTGCTGGGCGTCGCAGATGATGCCGCAGTTCGCGAAGGGTACGCCAGAATTATCGCGTCGGCAGGCGCATATAACGCGAACGCGCGAATCACCGGAGTGCTGGTCCAGCAAATGGTTCAGGGCGGGCGCGAGGTGATCCTCGGCATGACCCAGGATCCCACGTTCGGCCCGGCGGTCGCAGTCGGTCTCGGCGGCATCTTCGTCGAGATCCTGAAGGACGTTGTGCTCGGCGCGCCGCCGCTGACGGCAGACGAGGGTCGGGAGATGCTCGGCCAACTGCGGGGACGTGCGATCCTGGAAGGAGCACGCGGCGCAGCGCCGGCCGATCTTGACACCGTTGCCGGGATCATCGAACGATTCTCTCGGCTGTGCCTGGATCTGCGCCACGAGGTGGCCGAGATTGACATCAATCCGCTGCTCGTCTTCGACGAGGGGCAGGGCGCCTGTGTCGTCGATTGCCTGATCGTGCCGTCGGATGGAGCAGCTTCCGGCGGGAAGCAGAACGGGGCATCTTGAGCTTCGGCAAACGAGTCGGTGTTCTCTCCGATATCCACGGGGCGACGCGTGTGCTAGGGCTGGCGCTTGATGTCTGCGCGCGCGAGGAGGTCGAAACGATCGTCCTGCTGGGTGATCTGTTCGACCGGGCGGAGCAAGCGGACGCCACGATCGATCTGCTGAAGAGCTGGCAGGTGATCGGTGTGTATGGGAATCACGAGCGTGAGGTTGCGCTGGCAGCGGCGGCCGGCGAGGTCGATCTCAAGCCGGAGACGATCGCGCTCTTGACCGCGCTCGAGGAGGAGGTCCGGATCGGCGACATCCGGTTGACTCATGAGGTTCAGCGCTGGGGCTCGGTCGACCCGGTTGCGCGGATGTTTGGCGGTCATCACCAGGATCATGGGGATGACCCGGCTGCCCGGCTGACGTTCACCGGGCACACGCACTTTCGCCAGGCTCGGGATGAGCGCGGCCTCCTCGACATAGGACGCGGGGTCGTCTCGATCGTTCGCGAGCGTCGATACCTGTTTAACCCGGGCGCGCTGCAGATCGGACAGTTCGCCATCTGGGATCGGGAGGAGCGGACGGTGAGGTTCCGCCACATCGAATGGTGAACCGCAACGGCCCGCCGCGAAACACCAAGGAGGGATTAATGGGCAGGCTTGATGGCAAGGTCGCGCTGGTCACTGGCGCCGGGCGAGGGATCGGACGTGGGATTGCTCTGTTGATGGCCCAGGAAGGGGCAGCGGTCGTCGTCAACGATCTTGGCACCGGCCTGGCCGGCGAGGGCGCCGATGTGTCCGTCGCCCAGCAGGTGGTGAATGAGATCGAGGCGGCTGGCGGCAAGGGTCTCGCCAACACCGACTCGATCACCGATTACGATGCGGTCGGCGCGATGGTCGAATCTGCGATCGACCACTTCGGCAAGCTCGATATCGTCGTCAATGTCGCTGGCATCCTCCGCGATCGGATGATCTTCAACATGGACGAGGCAGAGTGGGACGCGGTCGTCGCCGTCCACCTGCGAGGCACGTTTAACACATGCCGGCATGCCTCGACGCATTTCCGCGATCGGCGGGAGGGTGGCCGGATCATCAACTTCTCGTCCAGCTCGGCATGGGGCAGCCCGGGCCAGCCCAACTACGCCGCCGCAAAGTACGGCATTCTCGGACTGACCGCGGTATTGGCGAACAGCCTCGATCGCTACGGTGTTACTTCCAACGCGATCCTCCCGTACGCGGCGACTCGAATGATCGACTCGACGCCGCGCGCAGAGAAGGTGCGCGAGGAGACCGGCAAGCTCCCGAGCGAGCTGGCAATTGGTAGCGAAGGCGATCCCGCCAATGTCGCGCCGATGGTGACTTACCTTGCGACCGACGATGCGCACAACATCAACGGTCACTTCTTCGGCGTCGGCGGCTACACAGTCGGCCTCTATTCGCACTGGGAGCTCGCCGGCGTGCTGCAGGCCGACCGTCGCTGGACGGTTCAGGAGCTGATCGACCTGTTCCCGAAGACCATCGGCGCTGAGGTTGTTCCACCACCACCGGTCGAGGCTGGCGGCCGGATGATCAACGGCTCGGCAGCGCAGCAGCTCGATCCGGCGAGCTGGAAGTCGCTCAGCGACAGCATCGCCTACTGGGAGCGGCAGCTCTACTATGACGCCCGCCGCCAGGAACGCCCGAGCGCGTCATAGGTAGAGGGGAGATACGAGACATGGGAGTTCTCGACGGGAAGGTCGCGCTGGTTACCGGGGCTGGCCGGGGTATCGGGCGGGGTATCGCCCACTTGCTGGCTGAGGAGGGCGCATCGGTCGTTGTCAACGACCTCGGCGCGTCGCTTGATGGCGAAGGTGTCGACACCGGGCCGGCTGCCACGACGGTGAAGGAAATCATCGACGCTGGCGGCGCCGCAGTCGCCAATACCGATTCGGTGACCGACTACGAAGCCGCCCAGGGCATGGTCCAGCAGGCAATCGACACCTTTGGCAAGCTCGACATCCTGGTCAACGTCGCTGGTATCCTGCGCGACCGGATGATCTTCAACATGTCGCCCGAGGAGTGGGATGCCGTTATCGCAGTCCACCTGAAAGGCACATTCAACACGTCGCGATGGGCGTCGGTGCACTTCCGCGAACGCCGGGACGGCGGGCGGATTATCAACATGTCGTCGAACTCCGCCTTCGGCGCACCCGGCCAACCAAACTATGCGGCAGCGAAGGCCGGCATCATCGGGCTCACGCTGGTCTTAGCCGCGTCACTCAGCCGATATGGCGTCACCGCCAATGCGATTCTGCCCAGCGGCTCGACCCGGATGATCGATTCGATTCCCCGGGCGGTCGAGGCTGTCGCCCACACCGGCAAGCTTCCCAGCGAGCTGGCGATCGGCACCGAACGAGACCCGGACAACGTCGCGCCACTGGTCGGCTTCCTGGCCAGCGAAGCCGCCGGCCACGTCAACGGACAGGTCTTCGGCTCCTTCGGATACAACGTCGCGCTGATGTCGCAGCCGAAGGTCATTCGCACAATCAAGAACGAGCATCGCTGGACGGTGGACGAGTTGGCCGAAATCGTCCCGCAGGCGTTTGGGCCGGAGTTTGTCGGCCAGGCGAACATGCCGGGCATCACTACCAACATCAACGCGCTGCCCGATGACCAGTGGGTCACGATCGCCGAGGGGCTGCGCGCCTGGACGACGACACTCGAGCCGTACGGCGAGCTCGTCTGGTAGCGCTGACGCGCAGCGCAATCTGGGAGGGCAGCGATGGACGAGCATGTCTTGATTGTGGACTTTGCGGACAAGACCATCGAGATGGTCGAGCGAATCCTGGCCTGTGCCGATGGGTTGGATGAGGCCGGCATCAACTGGAAGCCGGATGCTCCCGAGACGAATAGCATCTACGTGTTGGCGACCCACACGATGGGGAACGTTCGCCAGAACACGCTGGCGGTCCTTGGTGGTCAGACAGATCACCGCGACCGCGACGCCGAGTTCATCATGGCTGGGGACAGCGCCGCCGAGCTTCAACGACAGTGGTCGGTGCTGAAGCCTCAGGTTCGGGAGATTCTTGGCGGGCTTGGCACAGCAGACCTGGAGCACGTCCACGCGCATCCCCGCCGTGGGACGATCACCGGCCACCAGGTGCTGATGCTGATGGCGACCCACGCGGCCGAGCATGCCGGCCAGGCAGAACTGACACGGGACCTGTGGAAGGCGCGGGGGTAGGGGACGGCCCTCACCCCGCTGCCCCCCTCTCCCAATGCTGGGAGAGNNCTCCCAGCATTGGGAGAGGGGGAGGTATTTGAAGGAGGATGGTGTGGCGTTCAGTCTGAATGGAAAGACCGCCATTGTCGGAGTGGCGGAATCGGATGAGCTGGGGAGGCTGCCGGACAAGCCGGCGATCCTGCTGCATGCGGAAGCCGCGCGTAACGCGCTGGCCGACGCCGGGCTGACCAAGGATGATGTCGACGGTCTCTTCACTGCCGGCATTTCGACACTCGAGCTCGGCGAATATCTCGGGATCGAGCCGAAGGTCACCGACTCAACGTCGGTCGGCGGCTCGTCGTTCGTGATTCACATCGCGCATGCCGCCGCTGCGATCGCGACCGGCCGTTGCGAGGTGGCCCTGGTGACCCATGGCGAGAGCGGGCGATCGCGTGTTGGCCAGATGCCCTACCCGTCCTCGGCGCAGTCGCTGCGGGGCCAGTTCGAAGCGACATATGGTCTGCCGCAGCCGGTCGGCGCCTACGCAATGGCGGCCACCCGCCATATGCACGACTATGGCACGACCCACGAGAACCTCGCCGAGATCGCCGTCGCAACGCGCAAGTGGGCGATGATGAACCCCAAGGCGATGATGCAGGATCCGATCACGATCCAGGATGTGCTCGACTCGCGGCCGATCGCCTATCCCTTCAACCTGCTGGATTGCTGCCTCGTCACCGACGGCGGTGGCGCGTACATCATGACGTCTGCCGAACGAGCAAAGTCGTTGAAGCAGACGTCGGTCGTCGTTCTCGGCGTCGGCGAGGGGCACGACCACGCGATGATCTCGCAGATGCCCAGCTATACCAGCTTCGCCGCAAAGCACTCCGGCCAGCGAGCGTTCGAGATGGCCGGCATCGGCCGCGACGAGATCGACATCGCGATGGTCTACGACTCGTTCACCTACACAGTCCTTCTGTCGCTGGAGGAGCTCGGCTTCTGCGCGAAGGGCGAAGGTGGCGCGTTCGTTTCCAACCAGCGCACCGCGCCGGGTGGAGCATTCCCGTTGAACACGAACGGTGGTGGCCTCTCGTACACCCACACCGGGATGTACGGCATGTTCGCTGTTATCGAAGCGGTTCGCCAACTGCGTCACGACTACGCCGATCAGGATCAGCGCCAGGTTCAGGACGCGAAGCTCGGCATTGTCCACGGAACCGGCGGCGTTCTGTCGTCGGCCGGCACCGCGATTCTGGCCCGCGGTTAGCGGCGCTCGTTGTTGAGGGAGAACAGATATGGCCGACTATAAGAAGCCGCTGCCGACGCCCGATCCGGTGACCCAGCCGTTCTGGGATAGTCTCAAGCAGCACGAAATGAAGATCCAGCGCGATAACGACACGGGGAAGTACTTCTTTTACCCGCGCGGGCTTAGCCCGTACTCGCTCACGGACAACATCTCGTGGGAGCCAGTCTCCGGCAAGGGAACGCTCCACGCCTTCACGATCGTCTGGAACCAGCGGCAACCCGGCTTTGCCGAGGAGGTTCCCTATGTCGTGGCGATGGTTGATCTCGATGAGGGCGTGCGGATGATGTCCAACCTCGTCGAGGTCGAGGCCGACCCCGAGCACGTCAAGATCGGCATGCCGGTCCAGCTCGTCTACGAAGATGTCAACGACGAGATCACCCTGCCGAAGTTCAAGCCGGCGTAATTACGTCAATTGCCAACAGCCCCCGCGTCATTGCACGACGCGGGGGCTGCGTCTTGCCCGTGTGCTGGCCGAGAGCACGGCGCGTATCTTTTGTCTCCGAGCATCGGCGTCTAGTTGCCGGGACTGCCGCCAGCCTGCATCGCACAACCGACATAGGCTAACAGCCCACAGTCGATTCCCTCGCCGGCCTCCATCTTCGCTCGAACGTCTCTGGGTGCTGCGTGATGGCGTCCGGGTGGTGTTCGCAGCAATTGGCTGTCTACCGCCGGGGATTGCGCCGCGCACGTAATCCCCGGCGAACACGCCGTCGGCCGTCAGTCGTCGCGGCGGCCGGGAATTCGCTTGAATCCGGCCAGGGCCGCGTCGAATCGCGGATCGCGCTCGTCGGGCGCGGAAACTGAGATCGTATCGATCAGGCCAGAAAGGCGCGCGTCGACTCGATCCGCGATCGTGTCCCAGGTTCCCGAGACGCAGAACGTATCCAGCACATCGTCCGGCACAACCGTCGGGAGGTCTTCCCAGCGATTCTGGGCAATCAGTTCGCGCAGCTTCGGGTTCAGATCCTCCCAGCCGTGATGCTCCAGCACCGGCAGGTAGGTTCGAGTGGATGCGTAGAACGCGATACGGTAGCGGGCGTCCTCGCGCGCTTTCGCGACTGCCGCAGCGTCCGGCCCGGTGGCGATGAATCCGGTGCCCGAGAGCTCAAACTCATCGAGCGAGCGGCCAGACTTCGCCGCGCCGGCCATCACGTTCGGCCAGATCACATCGCGCGTGTACTCGGCGGTCGAGAATGGGTGGACGCGCAACCCATCGCAGAGCTCGCCGGCCAGGCGGATGTTGTAGGCATTCACCGCCGCGATCTGCACCTTCGGCAACGCGGTTGCCAGTGGCGGCGGCGAGAACTCCGGCGTCATCAGGCTGAACTGGTAGAACGGGCCGTCGTGACGCAGCGGCGTGCCACTCTGCCAGGTGTCCCAGATCGCTCGTAGTGACTGGACGTAGTCGCGCAGCCGCGGGCCGGGCGAATCCCAGGTCGTCGAAAAGCGGCGCTCGATGTGGCCCTTGACCTGCGTCCCCAGTCCGAGCACGAACCGGCCGCCGCTCATTTCTTGCAGGTTGAACGACTCGTAGGCAACGACCATCGGGGAGCGTGGGAAGGCAATGGCGACGGATGTCTCCAGTCGGATTGTCTTCGTCTCGCGCGCAGCGACGGCCACAGTGAGAAACGGGTCGCGCTTGAGCTCCGGGGCCCCGATCCCGTCGAAGCCCATTTCTTCCGCGAGCCTCGCCTGCCGCGCTACTTCATCCCACGGGCGGTCGCCCAGCCCCGTTTCGACCCGCATCGCAGCCCCTCCATCCGTTCCCAACTGTCGAGTGACATAGACTCACTGTAGCGTAGCACGCGTCGCGCCAGCGACCGGCTCAGATCGTTGGATACATGAATATGTGGTAGCCGCCGTAGAGTAACATCGCCGCGCCGATGGAAATGACGAGCGCGCGAGCCGGCCGGCCGGAGATCTTGGCACTGATGCCTGCGAAGAAGAGCGCGGTCGCCAGGTACACGGTGTTGAGCACATAACTGTCACTTTGCGCGCTCGCCATCAGGCCACGGACAAAGATTTCATCAGCCTGCGCCTCGAGTTGATGGGCTCGGTCAAGTGAGGTCGGGATATATTCCGGCATCGCCAGCGGATTCGGTGGCGCGTTCGGGTTCTTCAGCGGATCCAGCGCCACCCATGCATCGACCGCCGGCCGCAGCCGATCCGAGAACTGGTGTTCCAGGAAGTCCATCATCTGCTGATTGTTCTGTGTATAGGCCGCAGCGTAGTCGTTGAACACCTGGATGTCGATCATCATCTCGAGTTGCGCTGTGGTCAGCGCGTCGCTCGCGCGCACTCGGGCCGACGATGCCTTCGAGAACGCCTTTGCCTGCTCACCGCCCCATCGTGCCGCCTGATAGCCGTTCCATGCGGTGATGAGTGATGCGGTCGTCAGCAATATTACTGCGACTGTTTCCAGCCAATCGTCAGCGCCCTTGCCCTTGACCCATACCCTTGTGCTACGCCAGACGCCTCTGAGTGACAAGTTCGTCGAGTGGATCGGGGCATTCACCAGGCTATGCCTTTCGTTCTCAAATCGCGTCAAGACCCGATTGGCATAACCAAACCGGGTCATCAGACAGGCTGCCGTTCTCGGTCGCCCGGGAGTTGTGAACGCTGATGATAAACCATGATGAGAGGAATTCGGTACGCCGATTCGTGCGGCGAGCGGGATAACAACGGTTTGCAAACAGCAACGTGTTTACAGCAATACGTCGTTGGCGTTGAGGTCGTCTCGTCCGCGCGATCTCGTGCGCTACGGGATTGGCAGGGATCCCAGATCGCCGTATCGTCTATCGGGCATATCCGGGCCCGATCCGAAGGCACTGCGTCGAAGGAGTATTGCTGTGACCGCGATTACCATCGTCGATGTTGGGCCACGAGACGGCCTGCAGAATGAACCTGTTGTCTTGTCTCCGGTTGTGCGAGCTGAACTGTGTGACCGGCTGGCGGCAACAGGCATCATGCGTATGGAGGCGGCCAGCTTCGTGCATCCGAAGCTGGTGCCGCAGATGGCCGGGGCTGAGGATGTGATGACGGCGATCCATCGCCAGCCTGGCGTGATCTACGCCGGCCTGGTGCTGAATGAGCGCGGCTACGATCGCGCAATCGCCGCGAATGTCGACGCCGTCCACTACACCTTCGCCGTCAGCGACACCTTTGCCGCCCGCAACCAGAACTCGACCGTTGCCGATTGCATCGCGCTGGCGCTCAAGCTTGCCGCGCGAGCAAAGGCGGACGGCAAGCGCTTCGTCATCCCGCTCAGCACCGCCTTTGGTTGTCCCTTCGAGGGCGTCATTGACCCTGCTCGGGTGCTTGACGTCATTGCTCAGATTCAACAAGGTGAGCCGGACGAGATCGTTCTCTGTGACACGATCGGCGTCGGCGTTCCGCGTCAGGTGCGCGAGCTCGTCGCAGGGGCCAAGCAGCTTGGTGTCACCGTCGGTTGTCATTTTCACGACACACGCACGACCGGCATCGCGAATGCGCTGGCCGCGGTTGAGGCTGGCGTTCGTGTGCTCGATGCGTCGGTCGGCGGCACGGGCGGCTGCCCGTTCGCTCCGCGAGCGACTGGCAATATCGCTACCGAGGATCTCGTCTACATGCTGCATGGTATGGGGTATGAGACAGGCATTGACCTCGATGCGTTGATTGGCTGCGCCGAGTGGCTCGCCGGCCAGCTCGGTAAGGAGCTTCCGGGGCGGGTCTACCGCGCTGGATCCTTCCCGGCGAACGGCGACTAGTCGCGCCCGGTGTGATCCTTCCGAAGGGTCGAAGCGCTGTAGGTGATGCCGATTCCGAGGAGGAAGAGTGTGCCGAAGCTGAGCAGCAGCGCCTTCCCCGGTGTCTGGCCGAACTCGACGACTCCAAGCCAGATGAGAATGAAAAAGACGACCGTAACGGCCAGTATCGTCAGAATATGGCGTGGCATCGTGGTTCGTTACTCCTCCTGTGCGTGCACCATAGCAGATCGCGACATGGCGCGGAGCATCGCCACCACCCCGATCATGGCCTGTGGCACACTCGACACGCTCGTGAATCTGGACGGGCTTCCGCCAGCTCTGCCTTTCGGGCGGCTGAGAAAAATGCGGCGCGAGCAACGACATGCGATGGGAGATACTTGTTGATCGCTGACGACTCGTTTACCAATCCGTTTGATGAGGACGATGTCTTCGAGCTGTACGACCTCCGCGTCACCGTCGAGCGCATCGAGGGGCGTTCGGTGTGTGGACTCGAGGTGGGCGACTACTTCGAGCTGACGGAATCCAG
>MTKZ01010911.1_pt1 | contig 15002 bp, 9 predicted proteins | sample 1042781 | NCBI WGS metagenome assembly MTKZ01 (sample SAMN06212207, study PRJNA360539) | anaerobic digester metagenome | biome: Wastewater treatment plant; material: sludge; isolation source: anaerobic digester fed with sludge from wastewater treatment plant | place: Denmark: WWTP Viborg ...
CTTAGGATTTCTTTTACAAATGACCCTAAGGACACCTTTCCTTTTAATTATTTTACAATCTTTGCAGATTGGTTTTATCGATGCTCTAACTTTCATATTTTTTTAATTATAACTAAAGGGAAGCAACAGTTGCTACCATTAAAAAAAGAAAACCAAGGTCTTATCTAAGTCTAAAAGTGATTCTTCCTCTTGATAAATCGTGAGGAGAGAACTCAACTTTTACTTTGTCTCCGACTAAGACTCTTATATGTTGTTTTCTCATTTTACCAGATATCATTGCAAGAGCGGTTGTTTCATCTTCAAATTGTACTTTGAACATGCCGCCCATTAATGTCTCTGTTACTTTTCCTTCTTTTGTTATTACTTCTTTAGTAATCATTCTTTAAATGACGCGCTTGATTCTATCAGAACAATTTTTGTAGGTCAATAACCGTGTTACGTTTACTTTTTTGTTCTTTTAGAAACATTTTATCCTGCAAATGCCAGGTAATTTTTTCCAACGCAATCTTAGAAACCTATATTACCATCACTTATTGAAAAAGCAACGAAAAAGATATTTAATGTAAAGGATGTTAGACATAAATTTCATAAAGAAAAATAGTGAGCTTGTAAAAAAGGTAATTTCTGAAAAAAATATTAAAGGTGTAGATATCGACAACCTACTCAAGATTTATGATGACTACTTAGATCATTTGAAAAAATCAGAGGATCTTAGAAAATCCAGGAATGAGATTTCTTCAAGTGTCTCTAAAGTACAAGGAGATGAAAGGAACACCTTAATTGCCAAAGCCTCTATTATAAAAGATGAGCTATCTGCGGTCGAATTGAAATTAGATCAATTAAAAAAAGATATCGAGCAGATTTTACCCAGTATTCCTAATGTTGTTTCAGAAGAAATGCCTGTTGGTAAGGACGAGCACGATAATTTAATTATTAAAGTTTGGGATCCGGTTAAGGGATATATAAAATTTGAAGAACCTTTAAAGTACGATGACATTTCATATGCCCCCGAATCCGCTTTTTCTTATAAAGATCATCTGGAGCTGGGGGAGAGTTTGGATATTATTGATATAGAACAAAGCGGTAAAGTTTCCGGCAGCAGATTTTGTTACTTAAAAAAAGAAGCCGTTTTGATTCAGGACGCGATTTCCAATCTTTTAAAAAAGGAATTACAAAAGAGAAATTTTATTCCAATGATTCCGCCACTTCTCGTAAAGGAAAGATCCCTTTTTGGCACTTCTCATTTTCCTGAAGGCAGGGCGCAAGTTTACGAGATTAGAAATGAAAATGTTGAAGATAATAATTCTTTATTTCTGGTGGGTTCTGCAGAGCCGTCGAATTTTTCATATTTTATGGATAAGGTTTTGAAAAAAGAAGATTTACCGATTAAAGTGTACGCTCAAACCACTTGCTTTAGAAGTGAGGTTGGTTCTTGGGGTAAGGATGTAAGAGGAATAAAAAGAGTTCACCAATTTGATAAATTAGAAATGAATTGTGTTTGTACCGAAGATCAGGAAAGAGAGATTTTTGATGAGTTTGTAGAAATTAATGAATGGCTTTTCCAACAATTAAAGATTCCCTATAGGGTGGTCAACAAATGCACGGGGGATTGTGGTTACAACGCTTCATATTTTCAATATGACGTAGAAGCGTGGAGACCTAAAGAAAAAGAATATATGGAAGTAGGTACCGATACAATGACCACTGACTATCAAGCGAGAAGGTTGAATATTAAATATAAAGATAAAGACGGTTTGAAATTTGCCAGGACAGTAAACGATACCGGCGTTGCTTTTGGTAGGGCCATCATTGCATTACTGGAAAATCATCAAAAGGAAGACGGTTCGGTTGAAATTCCGGAAGCGTTATTTCCTTATCTTGATTTTAAAATTATTCTGCCCAAGGTTTAATTATGTTACGATTTATTAAATGAGTGTTTTTGACGGGCTTAAAATGCCCAAAATTATTTTTGAAACGGATTCGGAATTAAACGGACGTATTAGAATTGTTGATGTAGGCAGTACTAGAAAAATGGTGGTTGGAAACACTATTCAATCCATTAATCCTGATTCTCCAGCTTGTCCTAAATTATATTGGGGGCAGATGTCAGATTCTATAAAGGAACGTTTTACTGATATACAAAATATTTTAATTTTAGGATTAGGTGGTGGAACTTTAGCACATCTTTTATCAAGAGCTTATCCTGATGTAAATATTACCAGCGTTGAGTACGATGAGGTTATGATTCAGTTAGCCAAGGAGTATTTTTATGTTGATAAGATCTCAAATCATAAAATAATTCACGAAGACGCCTTAAGAATAGTTGTAGAGCCTGAAGAAAATGATATAACTCCCAGTTCCTTGGATTTAGTAGTAGTAGATGTATTGAACGGTGACAAGTACCCTGATCTTGGAAAAACAGGAAATTTTATTTCTGCTGTAAAAAGATTAATCAGACCTGGAGGTCACGTTGTGTTTAGTAGGATATATACTGAATTTTTTCAGGAGGAAGTTAATATTTTTGTAGATAGCTTGGAGAATTATTTTAGCGAAGTAGAAACAGAGGTAGTAGCAGGTTATACAAATTCAGATAATTTATTAATATTCGGAAAGGTTTAAAAAATGCCTTTAATTAAAGCTCTCATTTTAGGAATAGTTCAAGGCTTGACAGAATTCTTGCCCGTTTCTTCTTCAGCACATTTGATAATTTTTCCGGAAATCTTAGGATGGGCGGAGCACTCGTTGTCCTTTGATACCACGCTTCACCTCGGAACATTATTCGCTCTTATTGTTGTTTTTTGGAAAGATATTTTATCAATAATTAAGTCACTTTTTTTGGATATTAAGAAGCATAAAAAATCTTTCAATCACTACTCCTCGAAATCTTGGTTGGCTTTCAAAATTTTTATCGCATCGATACCTGTAGGGTTAGCAGGGCTCTTCTTCGGAGATTTTTTAGAAAATAAATTTAGAGGAATTTGGTTCGTAATTATATTTTTGTTAGTGGGAACTCTTATAATGTACATTGCTGAAAAAAGATTTAAAAAAAGATTGATTGTTAAGGATGAAATATCCGTCGGTAAAAGTTTTAAAGTAGGAATTTTTCAAGCTTTAGCTCTTTTACCTGGTATATCGAGGTCGGGTTCTACCATTTCCGGAGGTATGTTCTTTGGACTAAGTCGGAAAGAGGCTGCCAGGTTTTCTTTTTTGCTATCAATTCCCGCGGTCTTGGCCGCAGGAGTTTCTCAAATTATTTCGTCTCTGGATTATTTAAATATGGCGGAAATTGCCCCCATGATGGTTGGTTTTTTTTCAAGTTTTTTAGTCGGTATAATAGCAATCAATTTTATGATGAAGTTTGTTAAAAACAACAAGCTTTACCCTTTTATATTTTACAGGTTAGGTTTAGCAGTATTTTTAATAATCTTATTCTACATCTAAGCAAATCTGCTAAAATCATCTTGTTATGTTCGGTTCATTATTTGACACAAATGAAAAACAATTGAATAAAATATGGCCTGTTGTTGAAGAAGTTAATTCTCTTGAGGAAGAAGTTAAAAAATTAAGCAAGGAAGAAATTCAGGAAAAAACGAAAAAGTGGAAAGAAGAGTTGTTAAAGATTGAAGATAAAGATTTAGAAAATTACTTGAACAAAATACTTCCCGAAGCTTATGCTTTAGTTAGAGAAGCGGCTACCCGAACTGTTAACATGAGACATTACGATGTTCAAATTTTGGCGGGGGTAGTTTTACATCAAGGAAAAATTGCTGAGCAAAAAACAGGTGAGGGCAAAACTCTTACAGCCACACTTCCTATATATCTAAATTCCCTTGGCGGGAAAGGTGTTCATTTGGTTACACCTAACGATTATTTATCAAGACACGGTGCCGGTTGGATGGGAGCTCTTTATGATTATTTAGGAGTTTCTGTAGGGGTAATAATGCAAGAAAGGGCTTTTAAATATGATAGTTCTTTTCAAGGAACCGAATTTGAAGATTCTTATTCTGTCCATTTAAGAGAAGTAACCAGACAAGAAGCTTATCAATGCGACATCGTGTACGGAACTAATCATGAGTTTGGATTTGATTATTTAAGAGACAACATGGTTAGGTCTCTTTCTGATATGGTTCAAACCAATCCGAGAGGAGATTGGGGTGTTCACAATTTTGCAATTGTTGATGAAGTTGACTCTATTTTAATAGATATGGCAAGAACTCCTTTGATAATTTCCACTGCTGATGCAAAACCGAGTGAAAGATATCACCAAGCAAATGGAATTGTTAAATCTCTTATTAAAGATACTGACTACGAAGTTGAGGAGAAATATAAAAATGTAACTTTAACCGATTTGGGTATCAGAAGAGTAGAACGACTTTTAGGAATAGAGAATTTATATGAGCAGGATTTTGAAATGGTTCATTTGATGGAGCAGGCTCTTTCTGCAAATACCCTTTATGAAAAAGATAAAGACTATGTTGTCAAAAACGGAGCTGTGGTTATTGTAGATCAATTTACAGGTAGACTACTTCCGAGCAACAGGTTTTCTCACGGACTTCATCAAGCTATCGAAGCTAAGGAGGGCGTGACCATTCAGCAAGAATCAAAAACTCTTGCAGAAATTTCGTATCAAAATTATTTTAGAATGTACGGAAAGCTTGCAGGTATGACCGGTACGGCAGCTACCGAATCTGAAGAGTTTTTTAAGATTTATAAATTAGAGGTCGTTATTATCCCCACTAATAAAAAGTGTATTAGAAAAGATAACAACGATGTTGTTTACAAAACCGAAGCAGGAAAGTTTAAAGCTGTAGCAGATGAAATTGAAAAAAGATATAAAAAAGGACAGCCTGTTTTAGTTGGAACTACGTCAGTTGATAAAAGTGAACTCCTTCATCACTTTTTGCAGAGAAGAAATATTCCTCACGAAATTTTAAACGCAAAAAATCATGAAAGAGAGGCTTTGATAATCGCTCAAGCCGGACGAGAGGGGTCAGTAACTATCTCTACTAATATGGCAGGCCGTGGTGTGGATATTATTTTAGGAGGGGACCCGGTTGATTTGGATATGCAAAAAAAGGTAGTCGAAGCCGGTGGTCTTTGTGTTATAGGTACCGAAAGACATGAATCCAGAAGAATTGATAATCAGTTAAGAGGAAGATCCGGACGACAGGGCGACCCCGGTGAGTCGAAGTTCTTTGTTTCCTTACAGGACGACCTGATGAGAATTTTTGGTGGTGAANNTTTTGGTGGTGACTCTGTTTCAAGAATTATGGATAGGTTTGGTTTGGACGAGAATATCCCTTTGGAAGCTGGTATTGTTTCCAAGTCTATAGAAAACGCACAAAAGAGAGTGGAAGGTTTTAACTTTGACAGAAGAAAACAGTTAGTTGAGATGGACGATATTATGAATACTCACAGGGAGGTTATTTATAAATTAAGGAGAAGAATACTAGAGCTCGGGGGCGGGGTTGAAGATTACAAAGATTGGTTGGTTGAAAAGTTTTCAGAATTTTCTTCTTTGAGTAGGGAGTTTTGGGATGAGCGTGAAAAGGAATTTGGAAAAGAAACATGGTTTCAAATTGTTAGTGGATTTGGATGTCCTGTTATAGATTTTATGTGGATGGACCATTTGGTTGATATGGATCAGTTAAGGGAAGGTATTGGATTGAGAGGTTACGCGCAAAGAGATCCTATGGTTGAATATAAAAGAGAAGGTCATGAAAGATTTGAGATCTTAGTTTCTAAGGTTTATTCGATGGTAGGAGAAAGATTATCTTCAATTTCAAAAGATGCTGTTCCTGAAAAAAGTTCTCATTCGGATGTTTCTAGAAAACTTACATATCATAAAAGTGAGTTGGAGACAGGTGTTTCTGAAGAGGGTATGGAAATGAGCGAGAGAAAAGTAGTCGATGATTCGGGGCGAGAAATGAAGGTAGAAAAAATTGAATCTGGTAGAGAGAAGGTGGGGAGGAATGATCCATGTCCTTGTGGAAGTGGGAAGAAGTTCAAGAANNAAGAACTGCCATGGTAGAAACGTCTAGAATTATTTACTAACTTTTGCACTGCAGTTCTTGCGCCGCTTTGCGTCCAATAATTTTCACGAGAGTAGCATTTTTCCTCTATTATTTTGTAACGCTCTAAAATTCTTGCATCACTATGTGATGAAAAAAATTGTCACGGAAAGAACATTTGATTCTAGGTTTTGTACTTCGCCACAATTTTTGTGTCGCTTTGGGTTCAAAAAATTATTGAGATAACATTTGGTTAGCAGTTTGAAGCCCGGATATACAGTCCTGATTTGTAGGCTCATACTGCAAACAAGCTTCAAAGTACTTTTTTGCATTCTCAAAATCTTTTTCATTCATGTATATAATTCCAAGTTTGTAGGCTGACGGGTACAACCTCGGGTTCATTTGGAGAGATTGTTCAAGATATCTTTTTGCTTGAGGTATATTTCCCTGTACCATATAAATGTGTCCAATATTATGCACTGCATCAGCATAATCAGGTTTTAACGCATAAGATCTCTTAAAGTTTTCCAAAGCTCCCTCGAGATCTCCCTCGTTTGCNNTGTTTTTTGTTTTTCTCATTAATTTTATTTTCAAAATATACTAACCCAATGGCAATTATTGCAGAAGAAAATATTGAAGGTATGTAAAGATATCTTTCGGCGGCTATCCAAGCAACTATAACTGGACTAAAGGAAGGAAGAATTCCAAATATAATCATTATGAGAAGTCCAGAAATTCTTCTGTCTTTTTTCATAAAATAAAAGATGGCAAAGATAACAGCAAAGGTTAAAAATACCATAAATGTATATTCTATGGGTGTTATGTATTTACCTTCATGGTAAATGCTTAATGTTTTTGGGTAAAATAATGTTGTGAACTCCATATATATTGTATAAGGAATTCTGTTAATTAGAGGTGTGGCTGTTGCAGTATCAACATAGTACAAAGTTTCTAAACTCTCAACCCTACCTTTAATGAATCCTGGTAGTAAAGCAGCCGCGAAAGCCAAAGAGGTTAGTAAGTATGGTAGATACTGTTTAATATTCGAAAATTTAATCTTTTTTTCAATTATAAACTGATCCATTAAAACTAATAAGAATGGTGTCACTAAAATCCAACCCCCACCCCTATAAAAAACAAGTGAAAAAACGTAAATAAGACTCGAGGTTAACAAAAACATTTTATTCCCAGTTTTTTTAAAAAGTGCAAAAAATATTAATGTTGGGATAATTATCGAGGCTCTTCCCGCATACCAAACACCCGCATGCCAACTAATGGCTTCGGTGTTTGCAGGATGAGCTATAAAAAGTAAAGTTCCAATTATTGATATTTTCTTGCCAAAAAGTATGTTTAAAAGAATAAAAACTAAAATACCATTTAACATATGAAACATTATCGAAACGATATGAAAAACAGACGAATTAATACCAAATGTTTGGACGACAACAGACATTACAATAGTAAAAGCATCAAAAGATTTTAGTGCTAGTCCAAAATCATGAAACTCAGGTGATGTGAAAGCCTTTGAGTAATCATCTAAATTAACAAAATCTCCTGTTATAATGTTAGCGTAAATTAATAATGTAAATAAACATATTACAGCAACGAATAATTTATTTTCTTTGAGAAAACTTTTAAAACTTTTAAAATTATAAAAGGGTAAGTCTGAATTATTTATTACCTCGGCTGGTTTTATTTCTTTGTCTTTTTTCATCGGAATTCATTTTACTATACAATTTAAAATTCTTCACTTATCATTTAATGATATTTGGATTATTATTTGTTGGATTATGAAAATTAAAAGTTTTATTGGCGAGATAATTGAGACAGTTTTGCTTTCAGCCGTGGTAATACTAATGATTTACCATTTTATCGCATCTGTTGAAGTTGTTTGGGGACCAAGTATGGAGCCGAATTTTCACTCAGGAGAAAGAATATTAGTGGATAGAATAACCACCAAATTTTCGGAATTAAAAAGAGGAGATGTGGTAGTTTTTTACCCGCCTAATGATGATTCAAAACATTATATTAAAAGAGTTGTGGGAATTCCCGGAGATGTTTTTAAAATAATAAACTGTAATGTGGTAATTTCCCGAGATGGGAAACATTATGTTTTATCCGAAAATTATTTGTCAGAAGGTGTGTGTACTGAGGCTGGTTCTTTTATAAAAGAGGGCAGGTCAATAAAACTAACAGACAATCAATATGTCCTTTTAGGTGATAACAGGCCCCAATCTCTTGATTCGAGAAACATCGGTGTTATAGATAAAAGCAGGTTGGTAGGTAGAGTTGTATTTAGATTTTGGCCAATATCAAAAATTGGGTTTATAAAATAGGTATTGACACATTTTTGTTATTATGGTAACTTTCGCACTGTCCCAAACACGTCCGCAAAAAATAATAGGTACAAAGATACCCAGTAGGGATGGGTTTCTTTTTATCTTTATTTCAGTTTGGTACTTTCAAAAAATTTATATTTCACTAGTTAATTCTTTATTTGAAAAGGCTTATAATTAAAATTTAATGCGAGAAACTTTTTTAAAAAGAAAAATAGCTCTTCCTTTACCAAATTTAGTGGGAGTACAACTTGAGTCATTCGATTGGCTTAAAAGAGTTGGTTTGAAAGAAGTATTGGATGAGCTCGGTACTATAGAAGATAACTCCGGAAGAGGGTGGGTTTTAACCCTATCTGATCCAAGAGTTGATAAAGAAAATATTACGATAGAGGAAGCTAAAAGAACCGGAAGAACTTACGATGCTCCTTGGTATGTACAAGCTTCCATTGAAGATCCAATTTCCAAAAAGAAAAAGGTAAATGAGATTTATATGGGAGATATTCCCCTGATGACAGATCAAGGTACTTTTGTTATTAACGGCGTTGAAAGAATTATTATTAGTCAATTAATAAGATCCGAGGGTGTTTTATTCGGCGGGGAGAACTCTCCCGTTACGGGACAATTTCTTGCTGCAGCTAAAGTACTTCCTAAAAGCGGTGTCTGGCTAGAATTCGAAACTTCCAGGACCGGTGTTATTACCTTAAGAATAGATAAAAAAAGAAAAATTACCGCTACAACTTTATTGAGAGTGTTCGGTTTGGAATCAGATGACGATATAAGACAAGCTTTTGTAGGTGTGGAAACAAATCCCGAAATTAATTACACTGAAGCTACTTTAGCCAAAGATCCTGCAGAAGGGTTTGATGATGCTTGTTTAGAAATTTACAAGAAAATGAGACCCGGTGAGCCTTTAGTTATCGATAATGCAAAGGCATTGGTTCATGCTATGTTCTTTAATAAACGAAGGTACAGTTTGGGGTCCATAGGTAGGTTTAAACTAAACCAAACCTTGGGTTTAAACTTTCCTAATGATCCTAAGCACAAACTTATTCAACTCGAAGATCTTATAAAAATACTCTCAAGGATAATTGAGCTTAATAATGGTATTGGCGATCCCAGCGACGTTGATTTTTTGGGAAACAGAAGAGTAAAGAGTATGGGAGAGCTTTTACAATGGCAGATGAGAGTTGGTTTCTTGAGGATGGAAAAGAATATTAAAGAAAGAATGAGTCTCGCCCCGAGGGACAGGTTACCTGAACCTTCTACATTAATAGCTCCGAGAGCAATCGCTGCTGCAGTACATTCATTCTTCGCTACCGGACAGCTTTCTCAGTTACACGATCAACAAAATCCTTTAACTGCACTTGATCATTTAAGAAGACTTTCTGTCTTGGGACCGGGTGGTTTATCAAAAGATAGAGCAAGTTTTTCAGTTAGAGATGTTCACAATTCATATTTCGGAAGAATTTGCCCAGCAAGAACTCCTGAAGGACCTAATGTTGGACTTATAAATTACATGTCTATGTACGCAAGAGTTAATCAATATGGATTTTTAGAAACACCTTATATAAAACTCGAAAAAGATTCAAAAGGAAATGTAAAAATTACTGATGAGGTTGTTTATTTAGCAGCTTACGATGAAGAGCATACAAATATTACAGACCAATCAGTTGAAATAGATGAAAAAGGTTATATTTTAGACGAACACGTACCAATAAGAAAGGGAGGAGAGTTTTTCTTAGGAGACAGAGCAACGGCTGAATACATTGAAGTTGTTCCGGCACAAGTTTTAGGTGTAGTCGCAGGACTGGTTCCTTTTGTACAGAACGACGAGGTTACACGTATTACTATGGCTACACAGCAAATGTCTCAAGCAGTACCTCTAGTAAAACCTCAAAGACCTATAATTGGTACAGGTATTGAGGCTGAAGTTGCAAGAAATACTGACGCCTTAATTATTGCTGAGGATAACGGTGTAGTAGATTATGCAGATGCTGAAAAGGTAATAGTTAAATATTCTGATAAAAATAGAAAAACTGAATACAAGACAAAGAAATTTATCCAAACAAATAGCGGAACAAGCTATAACCAAGTTGTTAAAGTATTGACAGGTCAAAAGATTAAAAAAGGAGACATCCTTATTGAAGGCCCCGCAGTAGATGAAGGTGAGATTGCCATCGGAACCAATATGAAGGTCGCTTATATGATTTACGAAGGTTTAGAGTACGAAGATGGAATTATCATTTCAGACCGTATTGTTAAAGAGGACGTTTTAACATCAATTCACATTCAGGATTATGTCGTTTCAGTTCAGGAAACAAAGTTGGGTCCTGAAGAAATTACCAGAGACATTCCCAATGTTTCAGAAGATACTCTAAGAAATTTGGATGAAGAAGGTATCGTAACCATTGGTTCAAAAGTAAAATCAGGAGATGTTTTAGTTGGTAAAGTAGCACCTAAAGGAGAAGTTGATTTAACTTCAGAAGAAAGACTATTAAGAGCAATTTTTGGTGAAAAAGCTAAAGATGTTAGAGATACTTCTTTAAGAATGCCTCATGGGGAGCACGGAGTTGTAATAGGTGTTAAGACTGTAACAAAAGAAGATAATGAATCGCTTCCCGCCGGAACTATTAAAAAAATTACTGTATATGTAGCACAACAAAAGAAAATTGAAATAGGTGATAAGCTCGCAGGAAGACACGGTAATAAAGGAGTTATTTCTGCTATTGTACCTGCAATAGATATGCCTTTACTTCCAGATGGTTCTCCGGTAGATATTATTTTCTCATCAGAAGCAGTTTTAAAAAGAATGAATGTAGGTCAGATTTTGGAAACTTCTCTTGGGGCGGTAGGCAAAAAGCTGGGAAAATATTACGAAATTCCATCCTTACAAAGAATTCCGGAAGAAAGATTACTTGAAGAATTTAAGAAAGCCGGTTATCCGGCAAGCGGAAAAATGAAACTTATTGACGGTAGGACAGGTGAGTATTATCACAATGACATTGTTGTCGGAGATGCTTATATTCTTAAACTAGTCCACATGTCTGAAGAAAAGATGCACGCAAGGTCAACAGGCCCTTATTCATTGATTAACCAACAACCTTTGGGTGGTAAAGCACAGTTCGGAGGTCAGAGATTCGGAGAAATGGAAGTCTGGGCATTGGAAGCATACGGAGCTGCACATACTTTACAGGAAATGTTGACAATCAAATCCGACGATATGATGGGTAGAGTGCAGGCATTTAGTGCATTAATACAAGGAAACGAAATTCCCGGATCTACAGTCCCTGAGACCTTTAAACTATTAGTTAGAAAATTGAATGGTTTGGGATTAGGTTTAGAGGCTTATTCAGCAGAAGGTACTTCTGAAGAAGAAACTGATACACCGGTTGCAGCACCTGAAGAGGAAAAAGTAGATGGGAAAGGTTCTGAAATTCTTGATCAAGAGGTTAGTGTTGTAGATGAAGAAGGTCTTGAAAGTGAAGGTTTAGAAGAAGTAAAAGAGGAATCGGAAGATTTATAAAAGGATAAAAATATGAGAGATATTAATAAATTAAAAGATTTTGATGCACTTAGAATTTACCTTGCATCAACTGAAAATATTTTAGAATGGTCCTATGGGGAGGTTACCAAACCTGAGACTATTAACTATAGAACTTTTAAGTCCGAAAGAGACGGTCTTTTTGACGAAAGAATTTTTGGACCTTCAAAAAACTACGAATGCTATTGCGGAAAATTTAAAGGAATAAGATACAAAGGTGTAATCTGTGATAAATGCGGAGTCGAAGTTACCCATAACAGAGTTAGAAGAGAAAGAATGGGTCACATTAAGTTAGCTTCTCCGGTAGCGCATGTCTGGTTTTTTAAGGGTATTCCTTCGAATATGGCGCTTTTGCTCGATCTAACTCCTAGAAATGTTGAATCTGTAGTGTATTTTGCTTCATTTATCGTAACGGAAATCGATGAGAAAAGTAAAACAAAAGCAGTTTCTCAGATTGGAAAAGATTTAGAAATGACCAAAGCATCTCTTCAAAAGGAGATTGAGGATCAAGTCAAAGCACTGAACAAAGAGATCGACGATTTGAAAAAGACGAACGATGAGATGAAAGCTAAGGAAGAAGAACTAAAAATCAGACAACAGATTCAAAAAATAACCTCTGTTTACGAGAAGAAAGTAGAAGAGCAAGAGAAAAAATTTAAATTAATTCAAAAAAAGATTGAAAGTGTGGACATAAACTCAGTAATTTCCGAAAACGAGTACATCACACTCATCTCCTATTTAGATAAATTTTGTAAACTTGAGATTGGTGCAGATGCTCTTAAAGTAATTTTAGACAGAATGGATCTTAATGTTTTGTCTGAACAACTAAGAGAACAGCTTACTAAAGCAAAGGGTCAAAGAGCTCAAAAAATTGCTAAAAGATTAGTTGTAGTTGAAAGATTTAGAAGATCTGGTGTTACTCCGGGAAGAATGATTATGGAAGTAATTCCTGTCATACCGCCGGACTTAAGACCTATGGTCCAGCTTGATGGTGGAAGATTTGCTACATCAGACCTAAACGATTTGTATAGAAGACTTATAAACAGAAATAACAGATTAAAGAGACTTTTAGATTTAGGTGCTCCTGAGATTATCGTAAGAAATGAAAAAAGAATGTTGCAGGAATCTGTGGATGCTCTATTTGATGCTTCGAAAAGGAAGAAAAAAGCCAGAACAAACACCCGAGGTAAGGAGTTAAGATCACTTGCCGATATGATAAAGGGTAAACAAGGTATTTTCAGATTGAATTTACTTGGAAAAAGAGTCGACTATTCAGGTAGGGGAGTTATTATCAACGGCCCTGATTTGAAATTAAATGAATGCGGAATTCCTAAAGAAATGGCCTTAGAGTTGTTTAAACCAATGGTTTTAAGAGAAATATTAGCAAGAGGTTATGCTCCTAATGTAAAGAGTGCAAAGTTCTACTTAGACACCAGAGTACCCGAGGTTTGGGATATTTTGGAGGAAGTTGTTGATGGTCACCCGGTATTTTTAAACAGAGCTCCTACACTTTGGAGATTAGGTATTCAGGCCTTTTATCCAAAACTTGTAGAAGGTAACGCAATAAAATTACACCTTTGTGTTTGTAAGGGTTACAACGCAGACTTTGACGGAGACCAAATGGCTGTTCACGTTCCTTTGACTGATAAAGCTATCGACGAAGCAAAGAACATCTTAATTTCAACTAATAATCTTTTAAATCCTTCAAGTGGATCACCAATATCAATTCCTTCTAACATCATGTTATTTGGTGTTTACTACATAACATCCATTGATGAGAAGCTTCCAATGTTAAATAAGGTGTTTTTCGGAGAGACAGAGTTAATGTATGCAATGGAAGTTAAAAAAGAAGTTGATTTAAGACAGTTAACAAAAGTAAGAGTCGGTAATGAGATTAAAGAAACAACTATTGGAAGAATTATTTTTAACAAATGTTTACCTGAGGGTTTTGACTACATAAACGAACCGATGGACAAGAAGAGAGTGACAAATTTGCTGACCAAAGTTTTGAAGGAAGAGCCTAATGAAGTCGCAGTTAAACTAATAGATGACATTAAAAATATCGGATTAAAATACGGTACTATCTGCGGTCAGTCAGTTTCATTGTCTGATATTGATATCCCCGCCGAAAGAGTGAAGATGATTGACGAAGGTAAGAAATTAGTTATGGGTGTAGACGGTTATTTTGCAAGAGGTCTTATAACAAAATCTGAAGTAAGAAAACAAAAGGAAGATATATGGAATAAAATAATTGCTGATCTTGATAATGTTGTTTGGGATAACTTGAAAGAAGACAACCCTGTTAAGATTTTAGTTAAATCGGGATCTACTAAAGCTTCGAGAGACCAGGTTAAGCAATTGGCCGGTATGAAAGGATTAATTAACGATCCTACAGGTAAAATTGTCGAAATTCCAATATTTGGAAACTTTAAACTTGGTTTGTCAGCTTTAGAGTATTTTGTAGGTTCAAGAGGTGCTAGAAAAGGATTAGTTGATAAGGGTTTAAAAACAGCTGACGCAGGTTATTTAACAAGAAGATTAGTGGATGTTAGCCAGGACGTCATAGTAAGAGAAGAAGATTGTGGAACCACTGAAGGTAGAGAAATGATTGTTGGAAAGGGAACACTTCTTCAAACATTCGGAGATAGAGTTGTAGGAAGAGTGTTAGCTAAAGATGTTAAGGTAGGAGATAAAATAATAGTTACAGCCGGTACTTTCTTAACAGATAAAGATGTAGCGGAAATTGAGAAAGCAGGAGCTGAAAAAATAATAATCAGATCACCTATGCACTGTGAAACCAGAAGAGGAATTTGCGCCACTTGTTACGGTTCTGATTTAATGACAGGAAAAATGGTTAGAGTAGGAACTGCTGTTGGAGTTGCAGCTGCTCAATCAATCGGAGAGCCTGGAACACAGCTTACCATGAAGACATTTCACTCCGGCGGTATTGTCGGAAAAGATATTACCCAAGGTTTACCAAGAGTTGAGGAATTGGTTGAAGCAAGAGCTCCTAAGTTTTTGTCAGTCATGAGTGAGATTTCAGGTACAGCAAGAATTGAAAAAAACGGTGATGAAAGAAAAATAGTGGTAATACCTTCGGATCCTGGAGATCAA
>MTKZ01007368.1_pt2 | contig 14993 bp, 19 predicted proteins | sample 1042781 | NCBI WGS metagenome assembly MTKZ01 (sample SAMN06212207, study PRJNA360539) | anaerobic digester metagenome | biome: Wastewater treatment plant; material: sludge; isolation source: anaerobic digester fed with sludge from wastewater treatment plant | place: Denmark: WWTP Viborg ...
CGGTTTTCTTTCCGCACTGGCTGCGGTGCTCCTGTCCATGAGCCGGGAGCAGGAAGAGCAGAGCCACTCTAAAGCCGGAAAGGGCAAGAATGATCCGGTAATCGATGTGGATGACTACACCATTGTGGAAGACAATCATTAATAAATATGAATCGGATTATCATCTTTTCATGAATCAGAGAGCTGTGGAAATGGTGGCCGAGCTGATGGCCCTCTCTGCGCGCACGGCGCCCAAGGGACGGGGTCAGGACTCCATAGAGACCGCCATTTTGTCCGGGGCCAGGCTGCAAGAGCTGGCTGATGAGATGAGAAAGATTGGCCAGGCCAGAGGATTGAATTTCTTTTTAAGAGACGCAGCCAATGTGGAGAATAGCGATGCCTGCCTGGTCATAGGCTTGAGGGGGGAGAGCGTGGGCCTGGACTGTGGAGGCTGCGGCCACATCTCCTGCCAGCAGATGCATCAGGCGCAGAGGGATTTTCTGGAAAAGGAGCCGGAAAGGTTATTTCAAGGACCCTGCTGCGCCATCAAGGTGACCGACCTGGGAATCGCCCTGGGGTCCGCAGCCAAGACCGCCGGTCTGCACAATGTGGACAATCGCATCATGTTCTCCGCCGGGGTGGCGGCACTGTCCAAAAAGATGCTGCAGGGCTGCCTGATGGCTTATGCTCTGCCGCTCAAGGCCGGGGGAAAGAGCATCTATTTCGATCGAAAAGCATAGGATGGTAGGGCATAGGATGGGAGGTAGATTGATTTGGCCAAGATGAAGATCAGAGGTGGGGACCTGGATCTGGTGGAGTATGAGTTCCAGCCCTTCTTGCCGGGCGAGTGCATCCATACTCTGGGTTTTGAGGGAGAATACAAACTGGCGCCCCGCAGCGGCAGGATCATCGCCACGGCGCCGGGAAGAATTCATTTGACTGTTCTGGATATGAACCGCTTTGCCCCCAACCGCCCTGGTGGGGGTGGGGTGGGATTCGCTTTGCAGATATATTGCAGTGCTACAGTCAGGTGCATCCCTGCCGGCCTCAAGATTGACTACTCCCGGGAGCCCATCATCCGCCATTTCGCCATGGTATTCTGCCGAACGGTGGGATATGATGGCGGATTTGAGATATAGGTAAAGGATCATGAGAAGAAGCATGTGGGCCTGGGATCGACAGGATCGGTTCTGCTGGCCCTGGGCCAGGCCATGAATGCCGCCCTGGGGGGGCCATTGAGCGCCGAGCAGATACGGCTCCTTTTGGGGCACAACTATGTGGAAGAGACGGAGGACGGACGGGTGGTCAACGGCTTTGAAACCGGCGTTGGCCCGGCTGCTGCCTCTTACGGTGGCATGGCCATAACCGGGGATGAACTCTCGCTGGTTTATAGGCACAGCTTTGCGGAAAAAAAGAATGTATTCGTGGCCATACCACCCACGACAGTCTCCTCCGCCGGTCGCTCTGAGTTCGATCTGCTCATGAACCGGGCCAGAAACCTGGATTATCAGGACCGGGAGCTGAAAGCCTACCTCTTGCTAATGGACATGATCCCGGCTCTGGAGAGATCAGACCTCTGCAAGATCGGAGACATCATCTGGGAGATTGAGTTTCGGGGCTCCAAGAGGGCGGAGGTGGAGCACCACGGCTTTGAGATCTATCGCTATATGAGCCTGCTGCGAGAGAGCGGCCTGGAGTTCGTGGGCATGAGCTCTGTGGGGCCATCCATTGCCATTGTCACTGAAAAAAGCCGCAGCGAGGTGGCGGATATCCTGAAGAAGATGAGCCTGGAGATAGCTATAGAGACAAAGGTGGACAATGTTGGGCTGAGGCTGGAGCGCGAATGAGGCCGGCTTGCCGAAGAAGGCTTCCGCCTCTTTTAAGAGCTCCAAGTTCGGGTAGTGCTTTTCCGCCGACTTGTCGGCCAGCAGCCTCATGATTTACATTCAGCTAGCCTGCCACCTCTTCTTGGAGTCTTCATCTCCAGGACTATGTCTGATCGGATCTCTTCCAGCTTAAAAATGGTCTCATCCTGCTTTTCCAGCATCCCGTCTTGTTTGTTGGCGAAGCAGGGTAGATATCCCTTTATTGAGCTGGTCTGCAATGAAATAATGTATGAAAGTATCATTGGGCATGATCGTGCCGCTGTAATCCTCAAAAGCGATGTCTTCGACATTCGAGCCTTCTGGCTTTTCCGCCAGGACCGCCTCCTTGAACTCTGCCAGTTGCTCCCCTTCGCCTTCTACAAAAACCAGAACAAGCTGCTTTATGCCATCGGATTGATTTCTGGCAAAGAACCCCTGGCAACCCAATTCCATGGACTTGGTGAAGAGGAAGAACCTGTAGCCTACTTCGTGGACTTTATCGCCTCGAATAATGGCCTTTAGTTTCATCAGCATATTATTGTGCTAACTGGTTTATAAGCTCTCTCCGGCCAGCTGCGGCATAGCCTGCAAGGTCCTTTCTGGGACATAAAGAGATTGGGGACATTATCTGGGGATTGGATGCATTCCATTTGAGCCCCAGGCAGCTTGTAGCGATAATAGTCTCCCTTATGCAGCCCTCCTTAAAAGCCCCGATCCTGGAAGCTGGCCGATCTCTCTACATCGAAATCCCCTTTCAGGGACATGCTCGACTGGATGGCACTCGCGCCCATTCCCTGCCGGGATGATGTGGCATTATAAAAGCCCTTGGCCCTGGCCTGAGAGCTGTCGCCGCTTCTCTGTGAGCTGGCTTTTATGCTTCTGGAGATGTTTCCGATTTCGAAGGGGATTTCATCCTTCGGTTCCAGGCTGCTATTGTTTGAGGCCGAAAGATTGCCGGAGGAAGCATCGAGCGGCGTTGAATTAAGGGAAGTGGAGCTGGCCTCTGTAGAGTTGAGAGGTGAGGCATTCCCGGCTGAAGAATTATTGGACGGCAGATTGATCAATATAAAGCGCTCCAGCCTGGAGCCGGGAGACAGAGCTTTCACATTGCCGCTGCTAATGAACTCGCCATCATCATCTTTTGCCGAGCTGTTATACGATTCCGGACCCTGCCGCAGCTCGGCTATCCTGGCCTCCATGCCTCTGGCGTCGATATTAGATCCGCCGGTTACAGGTATGGCTGAGCCCGTGATAGTCACCGAGTCTGATCTGCTCAGATCCACAGCGGAAATGATCATGGCTGCCGATCCGAGGATGAGAAATATGGCTATTGTCGCCTTCATAGTCCCCCACCTTCATGCTGCCTGAATCAACTGTGGGATTAATACAATTTCAACTTTTCTATTTCAATCTTTGAATAGACTCTTCGGGCCCCAATCCTGGATATGCATCGCCGATATCCATTTTGAATATGGCATACTGGCCTGGATTAGGGGATGGCTGCGGTTCTCACCGGCGGCAGTCATGCAGTTTCGCCCTGCACAGAATAGCTTTATCTTCAGTCACTTGAATCTCTTTTCTGCTTTGCCCGGAGGGCGGAATTAGAGGGCGGAGCGCTTGAGGCGGAGGCAGTGCAATTGGCGGGGGAAGAATCTGCAAGCATGGAATTCAGTGCATTTTTCGAGGCAGCCACACGGGAAGAAGGAGGTCTGGAAGGACATAAGCCCTATCCTTTTCAAACCAGGCTGGCCCTGAGCGAGGAGTTGCCGGAGCTGATCGATATCCCCACGGGCCTCGGCAAGACCGATGCCGTGGTTTTGGCGTGGCTGTGGCGCAGGCGCTTTGCCGGGCCGGAGATGAAGGCGGCGACGCCCCGGCGGCTGGTGTACTGCCTGCCCATGAGGACGCTGGTCGAGCAGACTGCCGGGAAGGCCAGGATGTGGCTGAAGAACCTTGGCCTATTCGCTGAGACGGCCGGGGACGAAACGCCTGCGGATGCAAGCGGCTGGGACAGATGGAAAGCGGATCCCGAGGTCGACAAGACTCGCATCGCCGTCACTGTGCTCATGGGGGGCGAAGATAAGGACAACTGGGATCTCTACCCGGAGAGGGACGCGATAATAATTGGAACCCAGGATATGCTGCTCTCCCGCGCTCTCAACCGCGGCTACGGCATGAGTCGCTACCGATGGCCGGTGCACTTCGGGCTGCTCAACAATGATTGCCTGTGGGTGATGGACGAGGTGCAGTTGATGGGAAGAGGGCTAACAACTTCCATCCAACTTCAGGCGTTCCGAGATATTTTAGGTACAATGGATCCTTCATCAGTCAAGACGATCTGGATGAGCGCTACATTGGAAAAGAAGTGGCTGAATACAGTGGACTTCTGCCAATCAGCGAAGAATTTAGACATATTTTCTTTGACTCAAAATGATCGCGAATTCACTGGCGTGAAATCAAGATTGTCAGCTCCGAAGACCTTAAAGCAGGCTTCTGAATCAAACGGAAATTATAAAGATCTCGCTAAAGAAATTCTTAAAAAGCACAATGAAGATAAAGCAGGCACAAGAACTCTCGTTGTATTGAACACGGTTAAACGCGCAGTGGAGCTTCATTCTGCATTAAAGAGAATGCATCCAGATGCGCATTTAATTCTTATACACTCTCGATTCAGACCCCCAGACAGGAAACTACTGGTCGAAGATCTGATCAAGAAGCCAGATGCATTGGGTACAATAATTGTGTCTACGCAGGTGGTTGAAGCGGGAGTTGATATCTCAGCTAAGACTCTGTTCACAGAGCTGGCGCCTTGGACATCGCTGGTCCAGAGGTTCGGGAGATGCAACCGGGCCGGGGAATACAACAGTGCTGAGGCATATTGGATAGACCTGCAGACAGGAATAAAAAGCAAGGCTCCGCCCTATTCTGATGAAGAGCTGGATGATGCTCGCAAAATTTTAGTGGAACATGAACAAAAGAGCGTTGGCCCTAAATTCCTGCCAAAAGTCTCTCTTCCTTTTATCCATGAATTCGTAATTAGAAAGAAGGACCTGATAGAGCTGTTTGATACAACTACAGATCTTGCCGGGCAGGACCTCGATATCTCTCGATTCATCCGGGAGTCATCAGAAACGAACGTTCAGGTCTTCTGGAGAGATCTCCCAGAAGAAAGCCCCGGTGAGGTGCCAGATGTTCATAGGAACGAACTTTGTTCGGTTCCACTGAGCGATATCCGTGACCTTGCCGACAAAGGAGCTAGGGCCTGGAAATGGGATTCTCTTGAAGGTGAATGGCTGCGGCTTGGCAAATCAACGCCCATCATTCCAGGAATGGTAATCATGCTTCATACAGACGACGGTCGATACACACCGACTGAGGGCTGGATCCCTGAGTCAAGAGAGCGTGTGTCAGTGGTCGCCGGCGAGAATAAGAAAGGTGAAAGCTATTCAAAAGATCCATTTTCTTCTAGTGATTGGCAGACGATTGCACAGCACACAGACGCAGTCTTTCAAAGGATGACTAAGATCCTGGATTCACTCGGCATTGCGGATGTCTGGCGTCATCAACTCCAAGAAGCTGTTCGGTGGCATGATGCGGGAAAAGCTCATCCAGCTTTTCAAGCTCGATTAAAAGCAGAAGTTCCAGAAAGGTCCCAGAATTATCCCGTGGCAAAGGCACCGGATAATGCCTGGCACAAGGGCCGACTTCCCAACAAGCCCAAGATCGGAGATGACAGGCGCAAGTATTTCCGCCATGAGATGGCCTCTGGTCTTCTTGCCCTGCAAAATAACAGATCCGACCTGATCTCATACCTCGCAATTGCACACCATGGCAAGGTGCGCCTGTCGATCAGATCCATGCCCGGTGAGTACAAGCCAGAAAATGGAAGACGTTTTGCCCGAGGCGTCTGGGATGGAGACAGGATATCAGAGATTAGCTTAGGGGGAGACGTCAAAATGGCCGCGACCACTATTGATCTCAGCTATATGGATATGGGAGATGGACCAAATGGGCCAAGCTGGCTCTCCAGAATGATTGCATTGCGAGATAGTCCAGATCTCGGGCCGTTCAGGCTCGCCTACATGGAGGCATTGATCAAGGTCGCTGACGAGAGAGCCAGCAGAGGAGGCGCATGAGCAGACTTATTCTCAAAGGCTGCACAACTGAACCGCTATCATCCTATTTGACATCTCTGGCAGTACTCCGTCTTGTCTCTGAGCAGAAGGATTCTGATGCAAAAGGCTGTTGGCAGGACGGATATTTCTGCCTGGATTCAAAGCTTAATGAAGAAGATTTAGTACACTTCTTCCAGGAGGAATACGCTCCTACGCCTATTGTAGCACCTTGGAGCGGTGGCAGCGGATTCTACGAAGGAGACAACACAGAAGGCATTGAAGCAATACGCAAAAGCACTAATCATCGCTTTGCCCTGTATCGGGAGACGATAGAGATGATTTCTTCCTTCCCAGAGATGCCTTCGACAGGACTTAGTTTAGAAGCTATTCTGTTCTATCTTGAGAAGGATGCAGAGGGAAAGAGAGGAAAAGCCAGGGATAAGATCCTGAAATTGGTTAGTGATACACGCTCAATGGTGGTGCCTGTAGCTAGATTGCTTTCTCCAGATGATCCACTCAGCATGAAATTAGAAAATCTGCAAGATTTGTCCAAGCTGCCCAGAAAGGCATCTCAGATGGAAAAGGAGAAATCTGCGGCCATCAAGAATCTTCTGAAGCCTGCTAGAAAGGCTCTTACACAAGTTAAAAAACTCAAACGCGATGCAGGGAAAGAGAAGATAATCTTGACCTGTAGGAACCGTCTCTCGGAGCGTGCTATTGAGTGGATTGATGCTGCCGCCGTTATTGGCTCGGAAGGAGATGCAGAGTATCCTCCCATTTTGGGCAGCGGAGGGAATGAAGGTCGTCTCGACTATTCGAACACCTTCATGGGCAGCATCTCAGGACTATTACTATCACTTGACAAGGTGGAGTTCTCTCGAAGCATGCTCTGGAATGCCCTCTTTGGTAAGGCCACAGAAGGGCTAACGATGGTCAAGGTAGGACAGTACAATCCGGGACGATCTGGGGGATTCAACCAGGGACCAGGAATAGAGAACAAAGATTTTCCAGCAAATCCCTGGAGCTTTGTCCTCACAGTGGAAGGAACAATCGTCTGGACCAGCAATGTTGCAAAGCGGCAGGGAGCAGATCGAGGATCTTTAAGAAGCCCCTTTACCGTCCGAACTAGTCCTGTGGGATACTTGTCGTCATCTGGAAAAGATGATCAAAAGGCGCGTGCTGAGATCTGGACTCCACTGTGGAGAAATCCTTCAAGATACCTGGAAGTTCGTACCTTTTTAAGCGAAGGGCGCGCTGATGTCGGTAGGAAGACAGCCTCGACTGGAATCGAATTCGCTGAAGCTGCATCATCTCTGGGCGTTGATCGCGGTGTCTCTGAGTTTGTACGTTACAGCTTGCTCAAAAGGAGGGGTGACAGCTTCGTGGCGCTGCCTGCTGGATGCTTCTCTGTTCAAGAAAGGAGCGAGAGCGATCTCGTCAGAGAGTTGGATCCCATTCTCAAACGGATTGACCGCTTTCTTAGGGATTTCAAAAAGGAACCACCAACACAATTTGCTTCAGCACGAAGGCATATAGACGAGGCAATATTCAATCTCTTGGTTCATGGTGGGCCAAATTATGTGAAATCTCTGCTCTCTGCAATGGGAAGGATGGAGCAGCTTATTGCCCAGAGAGATTTGTCCAAGACACCCAAACTAAATGCCCCGCTCTACGGATTGAGCCCCAGATGGCTTACTGCAGCAGACGATGGTAGTCTGGAGTTTAGACTTGCAGCATCTCTAGCTTCTATTGGCGGGACTGACGGAGTAGGACCAATCAGGGCAAACTTGGAAAATGTGGATCCAGAAAAGCCTTGGATTTGGGCTAAGAGCAAAGTTCAGTTTGCATGGCGAGGCAATTCCTTAACAATGAAGATGGCCTCGGCTTTGGAGAAGCGAATGATGGACGCCCAAAGGCTCAAATGCGGATTTAATCCAATATACGGAGACATTCCACTTGTTACAGAGGACATTCAAGCATTTATTGAAGGATATGTCGATGAAAAGCAGGTTGAAGATCTACTCTTTGGCTTAACCTGGATTCGCTGGGATGATCGCCAAGGAGTTCATGATGCAAAGACGAAGCTCATGGATCGTTGGGTAATCCCTGCGACGAGCAGGATTATATCTCGTTCTTGGTCTCTTCTGAAACTCCTCTTTCTGCCAGATTTAGAAGAAATATATGAAGTTGATGAGGTCAGGGTTAGACCCGAACCATCGATTTTGCCATTGCTTCTCGCAGGAAGAACAGGTGAAGCCTGTACTGTGGCTCAGCGCCGTCTCTATGTGGCGGGGCTTGCCCCTATAAGATCGCGTTTTCCAGAGGATGATAATGGAGAACGCATTGCAGCAGCCTTGCTTCTGCCATTGAGGAATCATAAAAAAATTGCAAATCTAGTACTCCAAGAAAGAGAACAAAACGCATGAATTCAAACTATGTTTAATTAATAATATACGAGATGATTAAGATGAGGTTAGAGCTAGAGAAATTAGAATCCGTGCCACGTCTCCTCATGGAGATTGAACTCCAGCCTGTGCAAGGCAACAGATTTCAGCCCACCGGCTTTGCAGACTTGGGTGCCGCAATCTATACGCTGCCAGATGGAAAAACACGCAATATATTGGTAGAATCTGCTCAGTCAATGGCAAACAGGCTGGAGCAAACCTGCCTGGAAGGAAATGGCCCAAGAATGATGAAAGAGTTGGAAGGACTGCCTTATATCCTAGTTAAGCTGACCGGAGCGAGCGAAGCAGAGACGAGTTCTCTAATTGAGGCTCATCGCATCAACTCGCCATTTATTATCAGCGATGAGAAATTCCGGGAAAGCTTTGTAAAGACGTCGGGATATGCCAAGGGCCTCCCGCTGGACTGGAAAAAGATAGGATATACTCTCTTCTTTTTTGACTCGAACTCTCTGCTTCATGGTGCCTTTATGGCCAATCTGGAGGACGGCAGAGTGAAGGTCCCAAGAGCCATAACAGGCTTCATCGAGGCAGAAGACATCAGAGAGGCAGCCTCGGGGGGAGTAAAGAATAATCCTTTGGATCCAACGGGCAAAATTAGGTCTGAAAATTACATTAAGGACGTATACAGCAATGTTCCCTATCATCGCATGGAATACACGGCAAAAAGAATAGTGGCGTATTTTAACCTGGACCTTGCACTCCTAGACGGGTATGGGCTTGAGCCAGAAGCCAAGGGTCTTCTCATCGCTCTTGCATTGTACAAGATTCGCAGATTCCTTTCCAATGGCCTCAGGCTCAGAACGGCCTGTGATTTAAAGGTCGTGGGAGATCTAAAGGTGACTGCTGATGCAGGATTTATTGTACCTGACGAGGCGTCCCTTCTTGCTATTATCAAAGATAACATAAAGGCATGCACAGATAAGAAGCTCTTTGCCGCTCCGCCAGTAACTGAACTGACTACAAAGACCAAATTCGTGGAGAAGACCGAAACCGAAATAAAGCCGGAAGGGGAAAGCCCGATGGCCGAAAATAATGGGACTTAAATAAGGAGCGTTCTTTCATGCTCCTCATCGAATTGACCTCCATAAATGGTCGTTTTCATGCCACGCCATGGGGCCGGAATGTAAATGAAGGCGTTCCCGAGTGGCCTCCATCGCCCTATCGGCTATTGCGAGCTATTTACGATGCCTGGAAACGAAAGAGACCTGAATGGCCAGAGTCCAAAGTTGAGCCTATTCTTGCAGCTCTTGCATCAGAATCACCCCATTTCTGCTTGCCCCAGGCCACAGTCTCTCATACCAGGGCATTTCTTAGCCAGAACTTGAAGGATGTTACCAAGCGCCAACTCATATTCGACGCCTTTGTGCTTATGGAGAAAGGCTCAAAAATCCAGATTTTATGGCCAAATGCCTGCCTAGAGATTACCCAAAAGGCGGACCTAGACGAGCTACTATCTCTCATCAATTATCTGGGGCGTTCCGAGTCATGGATCTCGGCAAGAATTATTCCAGAAACAGAAGTGACAAACTGGAACTGTGCACCTTCAGATTTTTTAAATTCAAAGGACGGCGAAGCTGTAGCTGTGGCCTGCCCCATATCAGCTCAAGAGTACTCGACGCGACTGCGCACGCCTGCACAGACATCGATGGAAAGCAAATCAAGAACGCCAAGTTGGATGGAGGCTATATCCTGGTCAACTTCAGAAATGCTGGGCCTTCGACAGAGCGAGCCGCCTGCTTTTCGTTATCAGACCTATATCCGCCCATATCACTGCTTTGATATCGAACCGACCCCTCTTAGGGCTGCACAAGGACCTATCGTAAACGGCGTACTCTATGCCATCGAGTCAAAGGTCTTGCCTCGTGTTACCTCAACAATAGAGATTTCGGAACGTTTCAGGCGGAAACTGATGGGGATCCATAAGAAGATCTCTGGACATCCAACGAAAGTCTCTCAAAAATACAGCGGAAAGGACCTAAGCGGCAAGCCACTAAAAGGACATAAGCATCTTTATATTCTGCCACAGGACCGAGATAGAGACGGTCTGCTCGACCATATTTTGGCGGTTTGCAGGGATCCTCTTGACCTTGGGGAACAGTTAGCCTTAGATCGCATAACATCAATTTGGCAGCCAGACGGAAAGCCAGACATTCAAATGATTCCCATCCAATGGGGCAAGATAGGAGATCTAAAAGGAACGGAGCCAAGCACTTGTTTCACCAGCGCTACACCTTTTCTGCCACCCAGACATTACCGAAAAGGAAGGGGCGATTTCATGGATTGGATCATTAGTGAGGTATCCAATGAAGCGGAAAATCATGGCCTGCCTCGACCAATATCTATCAAACCTGTGAGCAATTTAGTGACAAGAGGACATGAATTCAGATGGCTGGAATTCCGCAGGAGCCGGAAAGGAGAAAGCTCGCAGATCGGCTACGGTTTCAAGCTGATCTTCTCAGAACCAGTCTCCGGCCCCATCGCTCTGGGCTACGGTGCTCACTTCGGCCTCGGCCTCTTCGTCCCCGAGCAGCCTTGATCCTGCTCTCTCGCCTATCGCAGCCGCAGCCCTTGCAGGCATGCTTCCTCCTGCCCAGGGAGCCCGCCTGGTCGCAGGCTCGCCCCATGCCTTCAAGCCTGCATGCAGTTTTGAGGCCTGCATAAATGGCTTGATGCCAATTTTTTAATATCATCATCTCGTATAGATCATGGATCACAATATGGTTCTTGCAGAGGTCGATATGCCTGGCCCCATCCTGGCTTTGATCAAGGTCCACCCTGACCAGCTCAGCCAGTACATCAAGCGCTCCCTGGCGGTGGAGCTCTACCGGGAGGGCAAGCTCTCTCTGGGCAAAGCCGCAGAGCTGGCCGGAGCCGGAGGCAAGTGGGAGATGCTCATGCTCCTGAGCGAGAGGGGTGTTCCCCTGGATTATTCTGCTGAAGACGCAATAGACGATCTCCGGACTCTAAAAGAAGTGCTGAATCGATGATAGCGATCAGCAACTCCACGCCACTGATTGCGCTGGCAAAGATCAACCAGCTGCAATTGCTGAAAGATTATTTTGGGGAGATCCTAATTCCCGAGGAGGTCTATGATGAAGTTGTTCGGCGAGGAGCTGGTCTGGCCGGAGCCGAAGAGGTCAGATCACGAAATTGGATCGTCCGAGCCCAGGTGGTTAACAGGCTTGCCGTGGATGCTCTGAGCATGTCTCTGGACAGAGGCGAGGCGGAGGCCATCGTCCTTGCCAGCGAGAGAGATGCATTGCTGATAATTGATGACGGCGACGGCAGAAAAGCCGCCAAGCAGCTTGGCTTGAAAGTCACAGGAACTGTTGGCCTTCTTCTCATGGCTTCTGAAGATGGGAAACTGAATCTGAGAAAAGCACTGGATGATCTAAGGGCGGCGGGCTTTCGTCTGAGCACGAAAGAGTACGAGCGCATTCTCTCTCTTTAAATCTGATCCGATTCTCCTTTAAAGCGCGAATCAGGCATGTGCAAGAGCGCTCAAGGATGATACAGGTATCCAAGCCTCCCCGGCGCTGAGGGGAGCCCTGTCCTCCTTCCGCGCGTATCACCGCGCGCGGGGCCCCCAAGGGATATTTTGCTTCCCCAATCGCCCACCCGAAAGCTAAATAATTGATAACCTCCTTTTTCGAGAGGTTATGTGGTTCCGGGAGGGCCGGGAAGCGCTCGAAGCGTCTTCATATTGCGAATACTCCCGTGAAGACGTTGGCGCACATAAGAGGGTGACGGCATATTTGCCCAACCTCTCGAAAACGGCCCATTTTTCGACACCAATAAAGGCCGAAAATAGGCCGCCATTTCCACGGCTGCAAAGTCGTGGCCCCATTGAAGCTCTAGTTGATTCATGTTCAGGTCTTTTTCGGATGGTAGATTTCCACGGCTGCAAAGTCGTGGCCCCATTGAAGCAGCTCCCATAGCCGGTTGCCCTTGGCGTCGCACTCTGAAATTTCCACGGCTGCAAAGTCGTGGCCCCATTGAAGCATCCTGTGGGCTCCTGGCTAATACTGTGCTGGGATATTTCCACGGCTGCAAAGTCGTGGCCCCATTGAAGCAATATTCATAGCGGATCATTTGATCCACATTTCGAGAATTTCCACGGCTGCAAAGTCGTGGCCCCATTGAAGCCCGCCCTCCCCCTCCTTCTTGGCATGTGTTTCGGTTATTTCCACGGCTGCAAAGTCGTGGCCCCATTGAAGCGCCGAGGGGTAGGGCACCATAGGCGACCAGGGCTTCTTTAATATTTCCACGGCTGCAAAGTCGTGGCCCCATTGAAGCCGGGGTCGTTCTGGTTTTTCTTCTTAACAACGCCAGGAATTTCCACGGCTGCAAAGTCGTGGCCCCATTGAAGCGGTTGTAGCTGAGATGGCCTTCCCTATGTCCTGGCCATTTCCACGGCTGCAAAGTCGTGGCCCCATTGAAGCGACTTCGGGGGGAACCAGGCAAAGAACCTGGCCGACGGTATTTCCACGGCTGCAAAGTCGTGGCCCCATTGAAGCCCGGGGCTGATGTTCTCTACCAGGTCGGAGGTTAAGATTTCCACGGCTGCAAAGTCGTGGCCCCATTGAAGCCGTCTTGGGAGTACAAACGAGACACCATCGGCCAAATTTCCACGGCTGCAAAGTCGTGGCCCCATTGAAGCTTCTTCTTCGGATGCCAGATAATATCAAATCGAGAAATTTCCACGGCTGCAAAGTCGTGGCCCCATTGAAGCTAATGAACAATCGACCCGATTGCAGCGGATGGGGACATTTCCACGGCTGCAAAGTCGTGGCCCCATTGAAGCAAAGAGAAGTGGATCGATCGGGCCAAAGAGCTGGGCATTTCCACGGCTGCAAAGTCGTGGCCCCATTGAAGCTAATCCAATTTATCATTCAAGTTTCAAGAAGACAGATCTCCAATCACTCTGCATATCTATGCAGACGCATCTCCTGTGCAATGATCATTATAGAAAAATTTTTAAAGGATCACATAATAGAAAGAATACTAGAGGTTAGGATATGACGAATATTGATCCGGGCTATTATGTAATAAAAAAAGATGGAGAGCCTGATAAACAAGTTGACCATAACGAGTTAAGTGCCTGGTTGGATAGTCAAAATGGTCTTGGCAACAAAGAGGTAAATGATCCTAATAATAATACTCCAGGCAGGCATTGTTTTAGCGACAACTCTTCGTATGAACCCAGATAGCTCTACTTTTAAACCGAATATCCTAGGATAGATTACTCTAGGATATTCAATCTCGGAAGAAGGAAATTTTCGCTGCTGCATAGTCGTCACCCATTAAAGCGACGTGAACGTGATCAAGAACATTTACGCAAGTGCGCGCCTACAAGGATTGCGCAAGCTTCATGAACAACTACCTTGTAGCTCGAGGCTAAGAAAGTCATTAGTCCGTCCGCGGCGGAGCACGCAATGCACGTCCACCCAGAGTAAAAAGTACTTGAATGAAGTCGGTCATGATTGTCTAGAAATCAATCGAGGTGCCAGGCGGAGGGAGGAAGGCGCGGTGTTGGTTTGGGAGTTTGCGAAGCGATGAGATCAAATGAGTTTTCAGCAGGCACTAAGCAGTTGGCGCTCACCCGCCAGAAATTTCGTTGTGCGAGTTGCGGCGCGAGCATAACTGCGCTCGGCCTCGCTGGCAGTTCGACTCATTGTTTCGGGGAAGGCGCTCATGCCCATCATATGCGTCACTTAAAGTTTGGTGGGACGGCGTCGGTCGACAACTGTGTGATCCTCTGCGAATCGTGCCACTACTCCGTTCATGAGGGCGGGAACTACCGATTCGGCACGGTTATCGGGCGGCAGAGTGACTACCCGCATTATAGAGGGTAGCCGTCCATGACATTTCCTCAGCTGCAAAGTCGTGGCCCAATAGAAACAAGCAAGCGGACTCAGAGGTTAAATTCTTTGATAGCAATAAACGAATGAGGCAAGTGAATCTGATGAGCGGTAGCGCCCAGTCGATGAGCTTTCAGGATCTAATTGATGCTGTAGAGACCATGTCTCTGGATGATCAAGCCATGCTGGTCAACCTGATCAGCAAACGCATTCAAGAGAAGCGGCGGGCTGAACTGCGGGCTGAGGTCCAGGAGGCAAGAGATGCGTTTAGCAGAGGTGAAGTCAAGCGAGGTAGCTTTGAAGACTTGATGAAGGATCTGAAAGATTGAAAGGGAATTTTGAGATGGTGATTGTCTCTCTCCAAATCTGATTGGCCATGGCGGCATTAAAGCATCATATCTATTTTAATTTATTTTTCGACTATATATTCAGAAAATAAAGCCAAATTAGGTCAGTGACATCCGAACAGATCTATTAGAGATATCATCTACTAATAAATATCTTTATTAATCATGAATACTAAAACCATTATGGCGATACAATGGCCTCCAATGCCCAAGTTTCCATCCAGAGCTCTCCGGAGCTGATCCCCGCCCGTATGCTTAATGAGTTCGCCTACTGTCCCCGTCTCTGCTATATCGAATGGGTGCAGGGAGAATTCCTGGACAGCGCCGATACCGTAGACGGCAGATTCCAGCACCGTCGCGT